>ERZ724516.1327-NODE-1327-length-14616-cov-5.313509_pt1 | contig 14616 bp, 12 predicted proteins | sample MGYA00376049_ERZ724516 | MGnify/ENA primary metagenome ERZ724516 (study PRJEB28724, sample SAMN07190886) | activated sludge metagenome | isolation source: activated sludge of sewage treatment plant in Hong Hong | place: USA: Christiansburg, Virginia | collected... | reverse complement strand
CCGGCTGGCCGAGCTGGCCACGGTCGGCTGGCGTCCGGTGGCGCTGATGCTGGGTGAGACCGCGTTCCTGGCGGCGGTGGTGCTGGCCTGGCTGCACGGCGGAGGCGGGCGATGACGACCGAATGGCAACCCGTCGCCAACCTGGCCGACCTGCCCGCCGGCGGCCGCAAGCTGGTTCGCCTGGACGGCCACAACCTGCTGCTGTTCAACCTGGCGGGGGCGGTGCACGCCATCGCCGACAGCTGTCCGCACGCCGGCGCCTGGCTGGGCAGCGGCAAGCTTGACGGCTGCTGGCTGCGCTGCCCCGCGCACGGCATGACCTTCGATGTGCGCACCGGGCGCATGCGCGGCGCGGACGGTCTGGCGCTGCGCGTCTACCCGGTTCGGTTGGAGGGCGAAGCGGTGTGGGTGGACCTGGCACCCGCGCTGTTGCCACCCGCGCCGGGTTCGGCGCCCCGAGTCGGCGTCAGCCAGTCCTGAAACGATAGCGCGTTGTGGCCAGTCTACGCTGGGATCAGCTTTAGAATGCTTGAAATTGGGCCGTTTTCGCCGCAGGACCGGCCGGCCAGATGCCGCCAAGGTGCCGAAAAAGGGGCAGTCCGGGCTGGCAGGCCCGAAATTCTGATCATTTTTGCCCGGAACCCGGCGCCGAATGGCCACAATATGCTATCGATTTCGATGTGGCTTCCGGGTGTCAAATGCTTCGGTAATACTCGGCGCCGGCTCGGCGCCTTTCCAGGCGACCGGACCGCCCAAGCGTCTCCCTCTGCACCGAGCCTGCCGCCCGTCACATGACCGTCGATCCGACCTTCAACCCGCCAACGCCAACACCGCGGGCCCCGGGCGCCGCCACGGGTGTGGGCCTGTGGAGCCAGCGGGTGGGCGCTCTGCGCGACTTGCGGGACCTGCTGGTTGAATACCGGGTGGACCCGGGCACCGTGCTCGAGGCCATCGGGTTGAACGCGGCCGATGTGTCCGATGCGGACCAGCGCATTCCGTACCGAGCGGCGGCGAAACTGTTTGCGGAATGCTATCGGCAAACCCGGGTGGAGCACATCGGGCTGGTCGCCGGGCGCGCCTGGCGCCTGACGGACCTTGGCCCATTGGGTGAGCTCGTCCTGAATTCCGCCACCGCAGGCGAAGCACTGGGCACCCTGGTGGCCTACCACCAGCTCAACGCCCAAGGTGGCGCCGCCTACCTGGTCCAGCGGGCCCGGACGGTGGAGTTGGGCTATGCCCTGTTTCACCCCGGGGTGGACGAAGCCGCCGTGGTGGCCGATGCGGTGCTGGCCATGGGCGCAGGGTTTGTGCGCGAGCTTTGCGGCGCGCACTGGCGTCCGACAGCCGTCCATCTGCCTCGGAAAGAACCCGCCGATATGCATCCCTATCGTGCGCTGTTTCGATGTCCGGTGCATTTCAATGCCGAGCGGGCGGTGCTGGTTTTCGAACCGGCGGTCATGGCCTGTCCGGTGGTGGGCGCGGACCAGGGACGACGCCAGGCCGTGGAGGCGCAGGTGCAGCGCCTGCTGGACAGTGCGTTCGTTCCCAGCGTCTATCGGGCGGTCCGGATGCAGCTGATCCAGGGATGGGCCGCAGGCGATGTCATCGCACAACAGCTTCATTTGCAGCGCAGGACATTCAACCGTCGCCTGGCGCAGAGTGGCCTGACCTACCAGGGGGTGCTGGACGAGGTCCGCTACGGCGTCAGCCGACAGCTGCTGCGCGATACCGAGCTGGCGGTCATCGACGTCGCGGCGGCGCTGGGATACGGCGACTCGGGCAATTTTTCCCGCGCCTTCAACCGCTGGTCCGGGCAGTCGCCGACCGCGTGGCGTCAGGCCAACCGGGTGCCCCAGTCTTGACCGAACCGCCGGGCGGGTTCGGTTGAGGGTGGCGCGCCCCGCGCACCATTTGATGTTAGTCAAGAAGACGACCGGCATGTCCAGAAATGACATGCCCCACGTCGGTCCGATGCCTACGCTGTGGGTCTTCGGATCAGCGGAGGGAGGACATGGTTACAAGATCGACTCGAGCAAAGGCCTCGCCGGGTTCATGGGGGGGCCACGACAAGACCATTCTGGTGTTGCAGGGCGGTGGCGCGCTGGGCGCATACCAGGCCGGCGCCTACGTCGCGCTGTCGGCCGCTGGCATCGAGCCCGACTGGGTGGCGGGCGTCTCCATCGGGGCGATCAATTCGACGTTGATCGCCGGCAACGAGCCCGCCAGGCGCGCGGATCGCTTGCGCGAGTTCTGGACACGCGCAAGCTCCCGTTCGCCCTTTGTTCCCCCCTCGCTGTTTGACCCGCTTCGCCCCTGGCTGAATCGCGTCAACTTCCTCGGCACCGCCACGTTGGGCATTCCCGGCTTCTTCGATCCGAGGCCTTGGCCACCGCAGCTCGCACCCGATGGGACCCCGGCCGCGTTGAGCTATTACGACACCTCGCCGCTGATCCGCACGCTGGAGGAACTGGCCGACTTCGACCTCATCAACGACCGGCGTGTGCGACTCTCGCTGGGAGCGGTCAACGTGCACACCGGCGAATCGACCTATTTCGACAACCACCAGACGGTGATTGAGCCGGCCCACGTGCTGGCCAGCGGCGCGCTGCCGCCGGGTTTCCCGCCCGTGACCATTGACGGCGAGGTGTATCTGGATGGGGGCATCGCGTCGAACACGCCACTGGCCTATGTGCTGGAGCAGGACTTCCGCTTGAACGCCCTGGTGCTGCAGGTGGACGTTTTCAGCGGCGCCGGGCCGGTGCCGCAGAACCTGCAGCAGGTCCAGGAGCGGGCCAAGGACATCCAGTACGCGAGCAAACGGCGTCTGAACGTCCAGCGCATCCGCGAACTGGAGGAGTTGCGGGTGGCGCTGCGGCGCATGCTCGACAAGCTGCCGCCGCAATACCGCTCCGATCCCGACTACCAGGAGCTGTCCAAGGTGGCGACGCGGGGCGATCTGACGTTGGTGCACCTGATCAACCGTCGGGCCTCCCTGTCGCCCGACTTCAAGGACGGCGATTTTTCGCGCGCCACGGTGGAGGAGTTGTGGCAGGCGGGCGAAGCCGACGTGCAGCGCATCCGGGCCAACGGCCCGGGTGTCATCACCACCGAAGTCGGTGAAAAGATGCGGATCCACGACCTGTCCGATTGATACCGTTTCACAGGAGTTTTTGCGATGAATGAGAAAGAAGTTCTGGATCGCGCGTTTGCGATGCCGCTGACCAGCCCGGCCTATCCGCCGGGCCCTTACCGCTTCATCAACCGCGAGTTTTTTGTCGTCACCTACCGCACCGACCGGGAGGCGCTGGAGGCCATCGTGCCGGCGCCGCTGGAGGTGGTGGACCCGATCGTGAAGTTCGAGTTCATCCGCATGCCGGATTCGACCGGCTTTGGAGACTTCACCGAGAGCGGTCAGGTGATTCCGGTGCGCTACAAGGGCCGCATGGGCGGCTATGTGCACCAGATGTACCTCAACGACCACCCGCCTATCGCGGGCGGGCGCGAAATCTGGGGCTTCCCGAAGAAGCTCGCGTGGCCCGAGTTCCGGGTGGAAAAGGAAACCCTGGGTGGCGTGCTCAAGTACGGCCCGATTCCCGTGGCCGTGGCCACCATGGGTTACAAGTACCGCGCGCTGGCACACGACAAGGTCCTGGCCTCTCTGCAGACGCCCAACTACCTGCTGAAGATCATTCCCCATGTCGACTGCAGTGTGCGGGTGTGCGAACTGGTGGAGTACTACCTCGAGGACGTCACGGTCAAAGGCGCCTGGGAAGGCCCGGCGGCCCTTGAACTGTTCCACCACGCGCTGGCACCCGTGGCCCAGCTGCCGGTGCGCGAGGTGATTTCGGGCGCGCACATCCTGACGGACCTGACCCTGGGCCTGGGCACCGTCGTTCATGACTATCTGGCGAAATAAGGAGAACCACCATGAGACTTCAGGGCAAGACAGCGATCGTGACGGGCGCCGCCAGCGGCATCGGCAAGGAGATCGCCTTCACCTATGCGCGCGAGGGCGCCAACGTCGCCATCGCCGATCTGGTGAAGAGCGCGGCCGACGAGACCGCCGAGCAGATCCGCCAGGCGGGCGGGCAGGCGATCGGCGTGGCGATGGATGTGTCCAGCGAGGAGCAGGTCAACGCCGGCGTTGCTGACGTCGTCAAGGCGTTCGGCGGGGTGGATGTACTGGTCAGCAATGCCGGCATCCAGATCGTGCACCCCATCGAGCAATTCGGCTTTGCCGAGTGGAAGAAGATGCTGGCCATCCACCTGGATGGCGCCTTTCTGACCACCAAGGCCTGTCTGCCGCACATGTACAAGGCGGGCCGTGGTGGCAGCGTCATCTACATGGGCTCGGTGCACTCCAAGGAAGCGTCCAAGCTGAAAGCCGCCTATGTCACGGCCAAGCACGGGTTGCTGGGCCTGGCGCGCGTGGTGGCCAAGGAAGGAGCGCCTTATGGCGTGCACGCCAACGTGATCTGCCCGGGATTCGTGCGCACGCCCCTGGTGGACAAGCAGATTCCGGAGCAGGCGAAGATTCTGGGCATCACCGAAGAACAGGTGATCAAGAACGTGATGCTCAAGGAGACCGTCGACGGTGAATTCACCACCGTCGAAGACGTCGCCCAGACCGCGCTGTTCTTCGCGGCCTTCCCGTCGAACGCCCTGACCGGGCAGTCGCTCGTGGTCAGCCACGGCTGGTTCATGGAGTGATCCGGACCCACGCTCACCAGACAATCGAAGAAGGCGGGAGAACAAACATGGGTGCCATGGACCTGTCACACCTGTCGGCGCAGGAAGCGGCGATCGAAGGGGGCTCCACCGTCGTGCATGGCAGCGCGAGCGAGCGCGTCGTGCGACTTTATGAGGCGATTCGGGCATTCGGGCCCCCACGGGTGGCGCTGGACCGGGGCGCCCTGTTCACCGAGTCATTCAAGGAAACCGAGGGGCAACCGCTGGTCCTGCGATGGGCCAAAGCGCTGCACCGCTTTGTGGAGAAGGTGCCGGTGGCCATCTTTCCCGACGAGCTGATCGTCGGGCGGCCGAACACCTGGCTCGGGCGCTGGGCCATCGTTTATCCCGAACTGGATGGCAGCATCATGCCGGCTGGGGTCGAGATGTTCCGTGGCCTGCACGGCAAGCCCGGCGAGGTGGCCGTGACCGACGATGACGCCCGGGTCATCAACGAGGTGCTCACGCCGTACTGGTCCGGCAAGGACTATGCGACCAACTACCTGCGAGCCCTGCCGGAGGACACCCGTTATCTGATCATGGGGCCGGACCCCAACAACCTGCTGCTCTACACCTGCGTGGTGGTTGCGACCTCGCCGATGCGGCACTCGCAGAACTGGACGCCGGACTTCACCAAGATCCTCACGCGCGGCGTCAAGGGCATCCGCGAAGAGGCGCAGGCCAGACTCGATGGGCTCGCCGAGCCCCGTGACGTGGTGTACCGCAAGGCGTTCCTGGAGGCAGTCATCCTCACCTGCGATGCGATGACGCTCTGGGCGAAGCGATACGCGGCGCGGGCGCGGGAGTTGGCGTCGAGCGAGGCAGATGCCCGGCGCAAGGCCGAGTTGCTGGAAATTGCCGACGTGTGCGAATGGGTACCGGAGAACCCGGCACGCACGTTTCGCGAGGCGATTCAGGCGCAGTGGTGGGGTCAGGTGTTCAACCGGATCGAGCAGACCAGTAGCGCCATGGGGCAGGGCCGCATGGACCAGTACCTGCTGCCGTACTACCGCAAGGACCTCGCCGAAGGCCGGATCACAAAGGAGTCGGCCATCGAGCTGTTCCATTGCCTGTGGCTGTCGATGTCGCAGGTCACCGAAATCAAGCTCAATCCGGTGGCGGCGGCCGGCACCGAGGGTTTCTCGCAGTTTTCGGACGTGTGTGTCGGCGGCCAGACGCCGGACGGACGCGATGCGACCAATGAGCTGTCGTACCTGATCCTGGAGTCCATGCGCGGCCTGCAGATCACCAGCCCCGACCCCTGTGTGCGCATCCACGCTGGCACGCCCGACGCCTTCCTGCACCATGTGGTCGAGTGCATCAAGGACGGCAAGGGCTATCCGAAACTGCTCAACGACGAGATGGTCATCCCCTTCTACCTGGCCAATGGCGCCAGCATGAAGGAGGCGCTGGACTGGAACATCTCGGGTTGCTGCGAGAACCGGCTTCCGAATCGGGAAACCAACGTCACGGCCGGTGGCGGCGTCAACTACGGCTCGATCACCGAGATGACCTTCCGCGATGGCCGCCTGAAAGTGCTGAAAGACCTGCAGTTTGGCCTGCGCACGGGCGATCCGCGCAACTGGACCAGTTTCGACCAGGTCTGGGCCGCTTTCCGCAGTCAGCTGGAACACCTGGCCCACCATGTGCTGGTGCAGCAATACGTGGCCATGCGGCTGAAGGGCAGCTACTTCGCCGCGCCGCAAACCTCGATGCTGCACGACCTGGCCATGGCCGAATGCCGCGACCTGCACACCCATGGCGAGTATTTCGCTGGGGCCATCGACCACAGCACCTTCGAGGCGATCGGCAAGGGCACGGCCATCGACAGCCTGGCAGCCGTGAAGCACCTGGTCTTCGACACGAAGAAGCTCACCTGGGACCAGCTGCTCACCGCCATGGAAGCCAACTGGGAAGGCCACGAGGCGGTGCGTCAGCTGTGCCTGCATGCGCCGAAGTATGGCAACGGCATCGAATGGGTGGACGCCCTCGGTTTCGACATCGAGACGGTCATCCTTGAATTTCTCAGCCGGCATCACAAACCGCACGACCAGACCTTCCTGCTGCGCCAGATTCCGATCACCTTCCATGTGCCTTTCGGCAAGGTGACCTGGGCCACGCCAAACGGCCGCAAGGCGACCGAGTACCTGGCCGAGGGCATCTCCGCGTCGCACGGCATGGACGTCAAGGGGCCGACCGTTGCGCTGGCGTCGATCGGGCGCGCACGCAACCGCAGCTTCCGCGAAAAAGGCGGCGACCTTATCAACCTGAAATTCAACCCGGCCAATGTCGCCGGCGAGGACGGTACGCGCCGGCTGATGCAGATCATCCGCTCCTGGAGCGAGATGAAGCACTGGCACGTGCAGTTCAACATCATCAACCGCGAGACCCTTCTCGCCGCGCAGCGCGAGCCGGACAAATACCGCAACCTCATCGTGCGGATCGCGGGTTACTCGGCCTATTTCGTTGATCTGTCGCCCGCGCAGCAGGCCGAGATCATCGCGCGCACCGAGGAGCGGGTGGCGTGAACGCGTCCACCCGCCCGTGAACGTGGACCACAAGGAGAGCACACCATGGAACTGAAAGACAAAGTCGCCATCGTCACCGGATCGGGACGCGGCATCGGAGAAGGCATCGCGATGGTATTGGCCCGCGAAGGCGCCAAGCTGGTGATCGTCGACATGAACCCTGACGACGCGCAGGGCGTGGTCTCGCGCATCCAGGCTGCGGGTGGCAGCGCCATTGCCACGCATGCCGACATTTCGAAGAAAGCGGACGTCGAGGCCATGGTGGCTCAGACGCTGCAGGCCTTCGGCCGTGTGGACATTCTCGTCAACAACGCCGGCATTGAAGCCACGCCTTGCCTGGTCCGGGACCTGCCCGAATCTCAGTGGGACCGCGTGCTCGGCATCAACCTGAAGGGCACCTTCCTTTGCTGCCAGGCTGTGCTGGCGCCTATGATGGCGCAGGGCAGCGGCCGCATCGTCAACATCGCCTCGACCGCGGCGCTGCGCATGACCTTCTTCGGCAGTGCGGACTACACCGTGTCCAAACATGGGGTTGCCGGCCTGACCCAGCACCTGGCCTGGGAAGTAGCCGACAGCCGCATCACCGTCAACGCGATCTGCCCGGGCGGCGTGTTGACGCCGTTGATGGAGCAGCACACGACGACCGAATTCCGCGACATGGTTGCCAGGCGGCTGATTCCGCTGGGACGCATGTGTTCGATCGACGAAATCGGCGAGGCGGTGAGCTTTCTGGCCAGCGACCGCGCGCAGATGATTACCGGACAGATGCTGGCCGTCGATGGCGGCCTGATGACCGGGTTTGGTGAAGATCTGCGCCCGCTCGTGCGCAAGCGCATGGCTGACGCGCAGGCGGCGAAGGCCGCCCAAGGCTGATCCGGATCGTCTGTTGTGAAGCGCATCGCCATCAATATCGGCAGCGGCTTTGTGCCCGGGCTGGACGCCGTGGTCACTGGCGCGGCGCTGGCCGCACAAACGGCTGGGTGCGAACTGGTGGGCATCCGCGACGGCTATGACGGCCTTCTGGTGCCGGAGCACTATCCCGATGGCGGGCTTGTCACGCTGAGCCCCGCGCTCGCGGACGGGCCAGGGCGCCTGGCCAGCGTGCTGGGTACCGCCGCACGCAATGACCCGTTTCATGTTCGGACGGTGAGCGAAGACGGTGCCGTCGAGGAGGTGGACCGGTCTGACGCCCTGCTGAAGGCCTTGGACCAGGCGGGCATCGAGGCCGTGATCTCGGTGGTGGGCGGCAGCGCCATTACCGGTCTGCATGCGCTGAGCGTGGCTTTCAAACTGCACCGCAAGGGCTTGCGCACGGTGTGTGTACCGAAGTCGGTCGAGAACGACATCGCCAGCGTGCCACTGGCGTTTGGCTACAACTCGGTGTTGTCCTGCGTTGGTGAGCACCTGGCGCGCATTCGCGCGGGCGCGCTCGACGCCGGGCACATCGCGGTGGTCGAGGTGCCCGGTCAGCACGCCGGTTGGCTCGCGCTGCAGGCGGGCATGGCCGCGCTGGCCGATGGGGTTTTGATCCCCGAGCTCCCTTATGACATCGCCCGGTTGGCTGCGGCGCTCGATGCCCGGGAACAGGCTGGACGCCACCCGGCACTGGTGGTGGTGGCTGAAGGGGCGCGTCTGCGCGATGCCGCACCGGCGGCCGTGGGCACGGTCGATGCGATGCGCGCCAGCCTGGCGCCCAATGCCGATCCTGCGTACGGCGGCGGCGCGCATGTCATCGATCGCAGTGGCGCCACAGCGCAGGCTGTTGCGGCGGCGCTCGGGCGCCTTGGCGGACGCGACACCCTGCCGATCGTCCTGGGCCTGCTGGCGCGCACCGGGATGGCGACGCAGGTGGACCGGCAGCTCGGCCTCGCCTATGGTGCTGCCGCGGTGCGCACCCTGCTTTCCGGAGGCGACGGGGTGATGCTTGCTTTCGATCCGCCCGAGGTGCGCGGCATTCCGATGCGAGAGGCGCTATCGCGGGTGCGCGCAGTACCCGCCCGGAGCGAGCTGGTGCAAGTCGCCCGAGCGCTCGGCATTTTCCTGGGCGATTGAGGTTGATGAAGGCATCGACATGAGTCTGAACACCGAAATTGACGGAAAGCCGGCCGGGCGGGTGCTCAACATCCAGCACTTCTGCACCAATGACGGGCCGGGCATTCGCACGACGGTCTTCCTGAAGGGTTGCTCGCTGCGGTGCAAGTGGTGCTGCAACCCTGAGAGCATCCATCCCAAGCCCGAGCTCGCGTTCGATCTGAAAAAGTGCATCGGAGAGAAGGAATGTGGACTTTGCCTGAAGCCATGCCCCGAGGGGGCGCTGTATGTGGCGGAAGCGGATGGCAAGGTGCGCGTCAACTGGGACCTCTGCACCAACTGTGGCGCCTGCGTGCAGGTTTGCCCCTCGGAAGCCTTGTACGAATTCGGACAGGCCATGACGGTGGACGAGGTTCTTGCCGAAGTCGAGCAGGACGCGTCCTTCTATGCGGAATCTGGCGGCGGCATCACCTTGTCCGGCGGTGAGTGCACCCTCCAGCCCGAGTTCAGCGCGGCGCTGCTGGAAGAAGCGCACCGTCGGGGCCTGACCACCGCGATCGAGACCGCCGGCAATGTGCCGTGGGTCTTTTTCGAGCGTGTGGTGCGCCATGCGGACACGGTTCTGCACGACTACAAGGCGACGGACCCTGCCGCCCACAAGAGGTGGACCGGCGTCGGCAACGAGCGCATCCTGGAGAATTTCCAGCGTGCCTACGAGACCTTCCCGGACAAGCGTTTCGTGGCCCGGACGCCGGTGATCCCCGGGGTCAACGACCTCGAAGATCATGTGCGCGCGGTGGTGGCCTTCGTGCGCCGGCATCCGAACGTGGTCGATTACCAGCTGCTGCCCTACCACCGCTACGGCGAAGGCAAGTATGGCTACCTGGGACGGGTGTACGCGCTTCAGGACTTCCCGTCGTTGCCCGACGAGACGCTGCGGCGGCTGCAGGCCATCGTCGACGAGGCCGGCTTTCCCGGCGTCGCGGGGACGGGCGCCAACGAATCCGCAGCAGGCCCTTGATCCGAAAGCATGGCGATGGAGTTCCTGGGAACGCTGCTCAAGGTCACGCTCGTGATCTTCATGGTGGGGAACTTGCTCGACATGGGCCTGCGCCTGCGGCTGGCCGAAGCGCTGCGTGACCTGCGCAATGTCCGCTTTGTGCTCGCCAGCCTGGCCTGGGGCTTCGTGCTGTTGCCCGCGCTGGCTTATGCCATTGCAAGCCTGTTCCCGGTGGCGCATCCCTACGCGATGGGGCTGATCCTGCTGGGGATGACGCCTTGCGCTCCGTTTCTGCCGCCCATGGTCGAACGGGCGAAAGGCGATCTCGGTTATGCCGCGGCGTTCATGCTGCTCGCCTCGGTGGTCACCGTCGTGGGCATGCCCTTTGCGGTCCCCCGCCTGGTCGAGGGCCTCCGTGCAGATGCCTGGACCATTGCGAGGCCACTTGTGTTGTTCCTGCTGGTTCCCCTGCTGGTCGGCCTGGCCCTGCAGCGGCACGCCGCCAGCGCGGCCGCCCGACTGGAGCCTTGGATCAAGAAACTCACCGGGCTCGATACCGTGGCCATGCTGATGCTGTGCATCCTCGTCTATGGGGAGGGCTTTCGCTCGCTGATGGGCAGTTACGCGATCGGAGCCCAGCTGGTCTTCTTCTCAGCCGCCACCGTGCTGCCTTACGTGTTTGGCTTCGGTCTGGCGCGGGAGCAGCGCATCGTCGTCTCGCTGGGCATGGCCACCCGCAACCTGGGCGCGGCATTTGCGCCACTGTTTGCCGTGCCCGGCGTGGACCATCGGGCCATTGTCATGGTGGCGCTGGGCGTGCTCATGCAGGCCAGTTTTTCCTTTGCGGCCGCCACGTTCTATGGGCGCCACACAAGGGGCGGCACGGGCCCTGCATAGTTGCCTGCTGAGACGCGCAGCGGCGGTCGCGCTCGAATTGGAAACTTGGAAATTTCGGAAACCCGGCGCCCTGACACCGCAGGCTCTTTCCGGGCTTGGCTTGGCTCACGCTATGCCACAGGGGTGGCTGCGGAGGCTGCAGCCGGCGCCAGCCGCGCATACCAGTCGATACGCCGCGTCAGCACCATCACTGCGGCCAGCACCCCGAACAGGGCCACGGCGCCGACGACCAGCGCGGTCTGCTCCAGCTGCAGCAGCAGGTAAAGCGTGCCATACAGCGTGGCGATGCCCAGTCCGAAGGGGATGCCGCGGCGCACGCTGCCCAGCATGTGGCTGGCGTAGAAGGCCAGCAGGCTGACGCAGGCGGTGGCCGCAATGCCGTAGGCCAAGCCGAAGGGCAGGTGCTCGCCCAGGCTCACCAGCAGCAGGAAGAAGATGCACAGCGCACTGCCAACCAGCAGGTACTGCACCGGGTGGACGCGCAGGTTTTTCATGAACTCGAACAGCCCGACCGCGACGAAGGTCAGGGCGACGAAGAGCAGGCCGTACTTGGTGGCGCGGTCGCTCAGGGTGTAGGGGTTGACCGGGTCGATGAAGCTGACTCCAAAGGCATCGGTGCAGCCCTTGCGGGCACCGCCTTCTTCGGGTGCGCCCTCCGCGCAGACCGGCTTGCCGGCGGTGATGTCCTGCGGCGCCGTGGTGGCCAGCGCGGACAGGCGCCAGACGGCGTCGAAGCCCTGGGCGCCCACAGTGCGCTCGGTGGGCAGGAAGCGCCCGTCAAAGGACGGATGCGGCCAGCCGCTGGTGAACCGAGCGGCCGTGGTGCCGGCCAGCGGCACCAACGAAAAACGCTCGGTGCCAGCCAGTTCCAGCTCGATGTCTGCGGCCAAGGGCTCACCGCGCTGAAGCGTCGCCTCGGCCAAAGTGGCGTGTACGCCGCGGGGGTAGGCGCTGTGCTGGGTGCCGGGCTTGAGCGGCCGGTCCTGCCCGTCCAGGCGCAGGCGCGCGGTGCGGATGCCGCGTGCGTCGCCCACCGCCACCATCAGCACCGGCGCTTCGCAGTGCAGGCGCGAGTGCTTCACCGTGGCCTGGGGCTGCAGGTTGGCCAGATCGGCCCAGCGGGCCGTGATGTGGGTCTTCAGCGCGAAGGTGTTGACCTTGTGAAGCCCCCGGGCACGCGGCTCCATCGCGGCGCCTGCGGTCACGTTCAGGTCGTCGGGCAGGGCCATCAGAGCGAACTCGCGGCGCTGTTCAGTGCGAGTCTGGTTGGCGCCACCTCCGGTCACCATGTCCCAGGTTTCGACGCAGCTTCGGTGGAGCAGTGGGCCGATCAGCGTCTGGCTGCCGGCCAGGCTCTGGGCCACGCTGCGGGTGGCGGCGTCGCGGTGAACCTGGCGGTCGCGCACGATGCCGCCGATCAGGTCCAGGCCAAAGATGAGCATCAGCAGCACGCCGCCGACGGCCGTGATTTTGAGGATTGCCGGGTGTTTCAAGAGAGCCTCCGTGATGAATGGAAGGCCAGTTTCCCGGGCGTGCGTGAGGGCTTGATGAGGTCTGTGAAGCCGGCGTGAACTTTCAGGTCGGAAACACGAGTTCCGCGCGCAGACCCGGCCCGGCGGCGGGGGCGAGGTTGGCGAGGTGAAGCGTGCCGTGGTGCAGCGCCATGATCTGGCGCACGATGGCCAGGCCCAGGCCGGAGCCGGTGCGCTCGCCGTTGGGGCGCGGCGTGGAGAAGAAGCGCTCGCCCAGGCGGGGCAGGGCGTAGTCGGGCACGCCGGGGCCGGTGTCGGTCACGGTGATGCGCGTGCCTGCCAGGTTCACCTGCACGGTGCCACCGGCGGGCGAGAAGTCGATGGCGTTGTCCAGCAGGTTGCTGACCGCCAGCGCCACCAGCGCGGCCTCGAACGGCCCGCTGGCCCCGTCGCCCTGCAGGTTGAGGCGCACGCCTTTCTGGCGGGCGCGGGCCTGCGCCTCGGCAATGGCCGCCTCGGCGCAGTCGCGCAGGGCAACCGGCCCAGTCGCCTGCAGGCTCTGGCGCTGCTCCAGCTTGCTGAGTTCCAGCAGGCGGTCGATCAGCCGCTGGATGCGCTGCACCTGCTGCTCGATCTGGCCTGCGAACAGCGCACGGTCGGCGTCGGGCAGGTCGTCCTGCAACAGTTCGGCCGCGCCGCGGATCGCCGCCACCGGGCTCTTGAGTTCATGCGTCAGGGCGCGCACATAGCCCTCGATGTAGTCGCGCCCTTCAAGGCGGGCCCGCATGGCCTCCATGGCCTGCGCGAGTTCTCCGAGCTCGCCCGGCACCCGGGGGACGTCCATCTTTTCGCCGGCCTGCACGTTCAGGGCATAACGCCGCAACTTGCGGATGCTCCACACCACCCACAGCGTGACAGCGACACCCACGCCGGCCGACAGCGCCAGCAGCAGCAAGCCGCCCAGCAGCACCTTGCGTTCCGCGCGGTCCACGAAGCGCTGCACCGTGCTCTGCGGCTTGGCCACCGTCAGCACGCCCAGGATGGCGCCGTCGCGCAGGACGGGCGCGGCGACATACATGACCGAGGTGCGCTCGTCGGTCTGCACTGTGCGCGTGGCCCGCGCGCCGTATTCGCCGCGCAGCGTGCGGGCCACGTCGCGCCAGCTGGAATAGTCCTGGCCCTGCGCGGTGTTCTCCGAGTCGAACAGCACGAAGCCCCGGGCATCGGTCACATAGACGCGAAAGTCCAGCGACTGCTTGTCCAGCCCCCAGATGCGCGCATCGACGGGCCGGCTGGCGTAGTTGCGCACATGGGTGGCAAACCGGCCCTCGGCGAGGCGTCCGGCGGCCAGGTCGTCGCTGGCGAGCTCGGCCAGGATGTTGGCGGTGTCCACCATCATGTCTTCCATGACCTCGCGCACGCTGGGCCTGATCTCAACCACGAACACCCGCAGCACAAAAAAAGCCGCCAGCCCGTTGAGCAGGAAAAAGACGAACAGGAGGCGGATGCCGAGCTTCATGGATCAGACCGACGGGAATTCAATGCTGTAACCCATGCCCCTGTGGGTGACGATGCATTCGCGCGCCGGGTCGGCCTGGCGCAGCTTGGCGCGCAGCGTCTTGATGTGGGTGTCCACGGTGCGGTCGGTGCTGTCGCTGTCGTCGCCCCAGGCGGCCTCCAGCAGCTGCTCGCGCGAGTGGATGCGGCCGGGGCTGCGCAGCAGCGCGCCCAGCAGGCGGACTTCGCGCCGGGTCAGCGCCAGCGGCACACCGTGCAGCAGGATGCGCTGGCCTGCAAGATCCACCTCGAAACCGCCCGTCGCGCGGCTGGCCGGCGCGGGCGCCATCGCGCTGCGCCGCAGCAGCGCCTTCACGCGCGCGACCAGCTCGCGCGGGCTGAAGGGCTTGGTCACGTAGTCGTCGGCACCCAGCTCCAGGCCCAGCACGCGGTCGATCTCCTC
>ERZ724516.1324-NODE-1324-length-14629-cov-4.218883_pt1 | contig 14629 bp, 11 predicted proteins | sample MGYA00376049_ERZ724516 | MGnify/ENA primary metagenome ERZ724516 (study PRJEB28724, sample SAMN07190886) | activated sludge metagenome | isolation source: activated sludge of sewage treatment plant in Hong Hong | place: USA: Christiansburg, Virginia | collected... | reverse complement strand
TATAATATTGGTTTGAGCAGTAGAATATTTCATACTAAGAAGAAGAAAATGATTATAGAAATAAATAAACCATTCCCTCTATATCGATGTGATACCGAATTACCACCAAATAAATGGACTGAAAGTCATGCCCTAAAAACTAATTACGGTACTAAATATGGTGATAAAGGACCAAAAAACAAAGCAGGTTTATTTTTCTTTCATGATAATAAAGACGTATCAAATTCTTATGGTATAGAAAGTTTAAAAAAAATTAATAAGGATCTCGATGAAGAAAATCATCTAGAATATTATTACATAACTGAAACAGACATTATCAAACCAATAAAAATTATTGATTTCTCAAAATGTCACAGCATGTTTATGATGATTGATTTACTAATGCAAAATGGTATTAATATTTTGACAAGTGAATTTACCAATCATCATAATAATATAACATTTGATAATTTTTTAGTTGACTATAATAATTACCTTGATACAGGAGATAGTCTAAATGCCTTAAGAATGGTTTTAATAAATGGAGATGTACCCGCAGAATACAGCTATTTTGGTCAATTAATTTCCGATTTTGAAAATGGAATAGCCTTAAAAAAAATACTTGAAGAAAAAAATATTGATGGATACCGGTGGAGAGAACATAACGATCCTAGAGGACTAACATATTGTTTATTGAATTCAACAAAACTTCAAGAGCCTTCAGTATCAAAAATAGAAGTTACATTATAATTTAATTTTTCATGTCAAAAAATGTAGTGGTATATATCGAAAAAGTTGAAAATGGTGGGAAATATCTTTTGTTAGATTTTCCCATTAAGAAAAATAATGAAGACTATTTTCAAAACTTTTTAGAACAAATAAATTCAGATATTTCCTCAGATGGTGCTTCAATATTAGAGATTGTAAATGCAACATTTGAATCAAACAAAGTTCCTAGAGAAGGATTGTATTATGAAATACCTAAGGAATTATTGCAAAATAATATTTGGAATGGTAATACTACTGTTACAGATGGCGACAATGAAAACAATGAATACATAGCATTTGCAATCAACGCTGAAGAAATTGAACCACTAAATTTTGGCAACGCATTACGATATTGGCAATTTGTAAACACTATAGATAATGACAGACCAAAAAATCTTGAAGAAACACTTGAAAGATTGAATGAAATAAGTAAGTTTTCAAAAAAATTAAAGTTAATTGCATACAAAGTAGGACAAGGCAATATGAATGAAATCCATTTTGGACAATATTCATTTGTAAGATTCGACATGGGTGCAAAAAATACTGCTGATATAATACCAGTGATTAATCATGTTTCTGTTCAGTATCGAAGAAATTTAAATTTAGAAAGGTTACTAGGAAATAAAACTGTAAATCCAATCCGAATTTTTGTTTTAAGTCATTGGGATATCGACCATTACAATGGTTTGTTATCTATTGATAATTTCTCCATTTCCGAATTTGATTTGTTCATTGTGCCACAACAACTTCCAAACAAAACAAGTAAAAGAGCATTCAGTAGAATTGCTACGTCAAATGTACTGGCAGTTCCTATGCGGCATAGACACCCAATAGCATACGCTACCAAGTTGCAACCTATCTTTAACAATAGGGTATTTACATTATTTCGAGGTTCAAAACATTATAATAGAAACAAGACCGGTTTAACACTTACTGCTCACAAAAATAATTGCGATATATTATTAACTGGTGATATTCATTATGATCAAATCGAAACTTATTTGATGAGATATTGCAATGGTTCTAAACAATATATGGTCATCCCGCACCATGGTGGTTATGCAGGAAATACCAATGATATTCCAGTTTGGGTAAATTTGGATGAAGTTGCTATTTCGGTCGGCAACAATCCTTGGGATCACCCATTAGGTTATAATGTTACCGAATTTAATAATTTAGTTGGACCAGCAAATGTTTATAATACTCAATCAACTGGTAATGATTACTCAAAAACCATTTAGGAATTATGATTACGAAAAACAATTTAATACAAGCAATTCAAAATTTTAATAAAGGTTTAGTTCAATTCAATAATGGAGAAAATCTTTATTGTTTTTTATTTCATAACACTTGGTATCCTTTAAGTGCTGTTGTAAATCATGCATCAAATCTTGCAGGAGAAAACCATCAATATACAAAAGACGCTGCTTTGGTAAAGATGCATGAACTTTTTGACTACATAAAAGTAAAGCAGATTACTGTTGAGAATCAAATCTTAGTGGATTTGAGTACTCCCGAAAAATTGGAGGATATTAACTACTTAGCTAATATGATTAAGAAACTATCAGAATAATTAAATCCAAACTTATTAATGAACTTTTGGGAAAACATTTTTACATTCCATAGTATCGAACGAACGAACTCGTAATAAATAAATATGGAGATAAAAGAATCACTACTATATATAAACGAACTCAAAGGGTTAACTTTTTGTATTGATAAATACCAAAGAGGATATCGCTGGGGTATGCGCGAGATATTTTCGTTATTAGAAGACATAATGTCTTTTGATAGCAAAAAAGAAAGCTTTTATTGTCTACAACCACTTGTTGTAAGAGAAAAAAACGATAACACTTTTGAATTAATAGATGGTCAGCAAAGAACTACAACTATTTATCTGATTTTAAAATACCTCCTAAATGAAAATTTCTATTTTATTAAATATGAAACTAGAGGTGATGATGAGGGATACAATGATTTCTTGGAAAATATCAATTCTTATGATTTACCTAACTTTTTGGAGATTAGTGAAGATACTTTAGATAAAAATATTTCTGATTTTTGGAAAAATGATTTTATTCAAAATTATGACATAATTGATAGCGTTGATAATTTCTATTTTTTCAAAGCTTTTTGCCTTATTAAATATTGGTTTTCTCAAAATGAGGAAAATAAAAAAGTTTTTGAGCATAAACTTTTACATAAAACGAAGGTAATATGGTATAAAGAAACTATTGACGAATCCAATGTTGCAAGTAGTTTTATAAACTTCAACGACGGCAAAATCAGTTTAGATCAAGCTGAGTTGATAAAAGGACTGTATGTTTTAAATTTCAATACAATACCTGATGCAACAAGAAAATCTTATGAAGAAAATCAGTTTGCTGAGGAATGGAATACCATTGAACATCATTTAAAAGTCCCTTCCTTTTGGAATTTTATTAATAATGAGAAAGATAATAGAGAATTAGCGAATAAAATAACAGTGCTTTTGCAAATTGAAAAAGGTAAAGGAAAAAAAAGCGAAGATCTTTTTTACACATATAGGGAATATGATAAAGCATTTAATTCAGATTTAAAACCAGAATGGCGAAACTTATCAGGTTTATACAACCAATTAGAAGAATGGTACCAAAATAGAGAAACCTATCATTTGATGGGTGCAGTAGTGCATCTTACAAGCACTTCAATACATGAAGTGATAAAAAAATATAAACAATCTTCAAACAAAGATGCTTTAAATAGTTACTTAAAAGAGATTTTAAAGCAAGAGTTTTTTAAAGACAAAGGAATATTTAAGGAGCTTTATAATCCCGATGAACTAAAATACGGAAAAAGTGGTGTGTTTTCCATTTTGTTACTCTATAATATAGCAGTGGCACATTTAACCGATAAGTATTATAAATTCCCATTCGATTTATTCAAACAAGTTAAATCATGGAATATTGAACATATTTATGCTAAAAATTCAAAAGGTTTTGAGTCATTAGAAGATTTAGAAAATTGGTACAATGAACTTTCAATAATCATAGTAGGAGAAAATGATTTAAAAACGAACTCGGAATTACAAAAATTGTGGCAGCAAATTGATTTACTAGATATAGATAGATCAAATAGTTTAGTAAAGCAAATAGAACCTAAATTACAAGAATTACTAGATAAAGACAGTCTTTCTAATCTTTGTTTTTTAGATAACGTAACCAATATTCAAGTAGGAAATAAAGTGTTTCGTAAAAAACGTGAAATGATTTTAGAACTACACAAAAAACTGGATGAAGATGCTTATATACCTATCGCATCAAAACTTGTTTTTCAAAAAAGCCTAACTCCATCTGAAAATCTAGTTATGAATTATTGGAATACTATGGACAGAGAAGCATATATTGAAGATGTGAAAAATAAAATAAAAGAATTCTTGGTAGATAAAGCATGATACAGAAACACTCCTTTTTTAATTTAATTGAAAAATATACTATTGAAATTCCAATAATACAGAGAGATTATGCTCAAGGACGTGAGTTACCCAACGTAACCTATATCAGAGAAAAATTTGTTACTGCCCTTGTAAATACGGTTATGGATAATGAACCTATTCATTTAGGTTTTGTTTATGGTAAAATTGAAGGTAAAGACAAACAACGAAATATTCAGCTGCACAAAGAGACTGTAGAAAAATTATTGTATACCGTTGCACACTATGCTAATCAATTCCATATTGATGTAAAATCTTCAATTAATACTGAAAAAATAGATTTATCAAATAGCCTTCGATTTATTCCATTAGACGGTCAACAACGATTAACTACATTATTTTTATTGTATTGGTATGTCAATATGAGAAAAAATACATCACATGAGAATTGGATATCTAATTTTAAATATAATAATCGAAAGTCTGCACTAGCATTTTTCGAAGAATTATCAAAGTTTGAAAATATTGAGTTGATTAATAAAAAATTAGAAAATAATTTAAAGAAGCAAATTAAAAATTATACTTGGTATTTAAGTAAATGGGACTACGATGCAACTGTTAACGGAGCATTAGTAATGTTGGAGCAAATTCATAACGAGTTTGGAAAATTTCCTGATTTCGAGTTTAATAGTATTGATTTAGAAAAACTACCTTTTACTTTAGATTTTTTAGATTTAGACGAACTTAATCAATCTGACGAACTCTATATTAAAATGAATGAAAGAGGAAAACAGCTTACTGATTTCGAACATTTTAAAGCTTGGTTGCAAGATAATTTTACTCCAAAAGAAACTGTAGGTGATGTATTTGAAAATCAAATTTCGGAAAAAGACAAAGAGTTTTTAAAGAGATTTTGGAAGAAAATAGATACCGTATGGTTAGATTTTTTCTGGAAAAAAATAAATGTTGACTATACTGGGCTGGATGATTTTTACTTCAATTTTTTAAAGACAATTGCAATTAATTATCATTTTTTAACAAATAAGGATAAAGACTTGCCGGAACATCTAAAAAATTTATTGCAAGTAATCCGCAATACTGATTCATACACTAAAGAAAAGGTAAAATACATTCCATTAAGCAGATTCTTATATAAAATAAAAAAGCAAGAAGATGAAAAAGAAACCTTGTTTGAATTATTTTCAATTGATGCTTTGAAATTTGTCGAACATACTTTTGAATTGCTTTGTGAGGTAAATGAAAATGACGCGATTAAAGGAGCAATTCATCATATAATCCAAGTCCCTTTCACTTCCATCTCACTAATGGATTCATACATTAAGAAAGAATCATTTACATTAAATTTATGGGATCAAACAATGTACTTCGCTATTTTGAAGTATTTTGAAAAGTCTACAGTATTTAACTCCGACCATTTACAAGATTGGTTAAGAATTTTAAGAAATTTAATCTATAACACTTACATTCAAAACCCTGAAAATTTATTTGATGCGCTTGGTAGTCTGAATGATTTATTTGAAAACTATTTTTCCGAATCCATGTTATTGAGTGAAATAATTGTATCGGAGAATTTCGATTTTAGCTTTTTTGACTCTGAACAATTAAAAGAAGAAAAGCTAAAATCTAGTTTAATCACTGACAATAAATGGAAAACGTTAATTTATAAATTTGAAAAGCATAATTATTTTTATGGTCAGATTGGATTTATAATTAAAATAGCTGAACAAGATCTTACTTCTTTTGAATGTTATGGGAATATACTTGAAGAATTATACCAAGGAGATACTAAAAATTACCTGTTACAAAGAGCTCTTTTAAGTATTGGTGACTATGTAGTTAACATAGGATCAAACTATACATTTTGTAAAACCGACACAGATTCATTGCGTAGTAGAAAAGAAAATTGGAGAAGGGTATTTAATGATGCTAACAAATTAGAATTATTAAAAAAATTAGTTTTAAAAATTCATGACCTCCAAAATGAAAATATAACTGTAGCCGAATCTTTAGAAAGAATTATTGCAACACATTCATTTGCTAACAATCAATGGGAATATTATTTTGTTGAATCATTTTATCCAATCCAGAAATGCAACATTTTAGAGATAAGATGGAACAATAATGACGATGTGAGACTACTTCAATCTAAAACTATTATAGGATATCATTTAGAACTCAGGACCACATATTTAAAAAAGTTTTTAGAAAAAAACTTAGAAATAAGGCCTTTTAAAAATATTGATTTTATATGGGCTAAGACAGCCAATGGCCACCCAGGTGTCTGTTTAAAAGGGTTTGTTTATAAAACGAAAAATTATCAACTGGATATTTACTATACTTTCAAGGAAAATTTATATGTTTTCTGTTTTTATCACAAGGTCGATAATATGCAAGACAGACTGGTTGATGAAACTGTATTAAAATGTCTGGACACATATACTTTTGATGCAACTTATAATCATTATCATAAACGGGTTTTGTTCGATAATATAAATGAAGAAATAACAAAATTGTGCCTTAATCTAAAGGGGACCACTACACCATGAAAACAATACTTTGAATCCTAAAGGTTACGTTTATTTTAGTAATAAGATTTGTCGCTATAGTCGTCAAAGCTGCTTTTGACAAGAGAAATAAATAAAACGTCACCTTTTGTCGCCCAACTAGAATATATTTGCGCCATAAACAGTGATTCATGGCAAAAAGAGACTTCATCCAACGGTACATTTTCATCATCAACAGATTAAAATCAAGAGCATCAACTTTTGAAGAATTGCAAGATTATTTGCTGAGACAACAGCAAATAACGGGCGATAAATTAGAAATCAGTCAACGCACCTTACAACGAGATTTAAATGAAATCCGCACTCTATTTGATATCGACATTCAATACAATCGCAGAGAAGGAGTATATGAAATTATAGATTCAATAACCGAAAAACCAATCGAGCGAATTATAGAATCCTACGAGATTATCAATGCACTAAACTATTCCAATAACGTTTCTCAAAAACTATACTTAGAACAAAGAAAAAACCAAGGAACAGAACATCTGCATGGCTTGTTATACGCCATCGATAATCGATTCGAAGTATTCTTCATCCATCAAAGTTTTTGGAAAGATCAATCTGAGGCAAGAACTGTTTATCCTATTGCTATCAAAGAATCACAAAACCGCTGGTATCTTATATGTCATGATGTGGATAAAAAGGAAATCCGAAACTTTGGATTAGACCGCATTTCAAAATTGAAAATAACAGACAAGAAATTCAATCCAATCGCTTTTGATGTTGTAAATCATTACCAACACGCCTTTGGTGTAGAAACATATCAACCCGCTCAAAAAATAATATTAAAATTCTCTGCTTTTCAATCTAAATACATTAAGTCACTTCCGCTGCATACTTCTCAAGAACTCATTTCAGAAGATGAAGAGAATTGTCACTTTGCATATTTTATGCATCCTACTCAAGATTTCGTGATGGAAATTCTCAAATATGGTGACGAAGTTACTGTAATAGCACCAGATACATTAAAACAAAACATCAAATCGCGAATCCTAAACATGGCTGCATTATACCAATAACATGAAAACATTTACCGCTATAGATTTTGAAACTGCTCAAGGGTATCGATGGAGTATTTGCCAAGTGGGATTAATACGAGTTGAAAATGGGATCGTCATAAGAGAATTGGATATTTTAGTACAACCACCAAATAACTATTACTGGGATAGATTTACAGATATTCATGGAATTTCATCTAAAGACACGCTCAAATCCCCAACATTTAATGATATATGGCATCAAATTGAACCATATATCAAAAACCAAAATGTAATTGCACACAACGGATTTAGTTTTGACTTTCCGGTATTATCAAAGACATTAGAATATTATGGCTTGCCCTCTCCAGAATACAATAAGTTTTGTACGTACAAAATCTACAAATCCAACTTAGCTGATTTGTGCCAAGAACATAAAATTCCTTTGAATCATCACGACGCTTTGAGTGATGCTAGAGCTTGCGCTACTTTATTTACCAAGTATTTGAAAACCTTGTAAATATATTTTTGGTTTTAAATCACAACGACACATCTTGACGGTGTGTCGTTCTATTTTTGCTTCATATTAAAAAATGAAGCTATGATAACAGAACAAAAAACAATACTAAAAGCAATTGATGCTATTCATCAATGTGCTACAGGATCCAAGTTGAATCTCGACAAGTATAATCCGGTTGAAGCGGAAATCAATCAAGTCAGCAACTACTTCGCAATAACAGAAATGGAAAGTATCATTCTTGCAACAGTGATAAGTCTTTCCATCTTAGATGAAATAGAAATTAAGGAATTGGTTTCTTTCTATGAAATGGAAAATTTAGCTTTCTTATCACATCACAGTGCATTCACGAACTTAGTAGATCGAAGTATCATCGACAAACGGAAAAACTTGAGACATTCCAAAGAATATTATTCCGCCAAAAAAAACATCATAGACTTCATTTTAAGAAATGAACCAATACCATCAGAGCTTATTCAAAAGACAAATAAAGAGGAAAGCTTTCATGAATTCTTAGGAGATATTGATAAATTGAGTGTACTCAAAGATGATGGAGAAATCGAGTACAATCAGTTCCTCTATGAATTCAAACAATTATTCAAAAAATACAGCAATTATAGATTAGTCACATTTGCCGAGAAGAATTTAGACCCCATAGAGTCATTCATTTTTTTCGATGTAATCATTGATGCGATAGCAGTGGGAGAAAACAACTTTGCGTCTTCGCTGCAAAGCACCGTAAACGATTTCACAGATAACAAAAGAGACACTATCACATTTGTCACCACCTTCTTGGAGGGAAGAACCAAACTAAACAAACTCAATCTGATTAAAAAAGACAACAATGAATTTTCTAACCAACACCGAGTTCAACTAACAGAAAAAGCCTTAAATATGTTACTGGAACTGGAAGGCATCAAGATTGGCTATACTAGAGACAAAAACGAAAAATTGATCTATCCTGATAAGATTCAAAAAGTTAGTTTACTCTACAATCCAGCAGAAAAAGAAAATCTAGAACCTCTAATCAAAAGCATGCCAACAACAACCTTTGCGAAATTACAAAAGGCACTACATCAAAAAAAAATGCCGATTGGTGTCACAGCACTTTTATATGGTAGTCCTGGTACCGGAAAAACCGAAACCGTTTTCCAGCTCGCAAAAAGATACAACCGGCCCATTTTTAAAGTAGACATTTCTGAAACAAAATCAATGTGGTTTGGAGAAAGTCAAAAATTGGTAAAAAAGATATTTACCGACTACTACACTTACAAAAAAGAAGAAAAAATATGTCCTATTCTATTATTCAATGAAGCAGACGCCATAATTGGAAAACGAAAAAGCGCGGGCGCAACTTCCACAGCTGATACAGAAAATGCCATCCAAAACATACTCCTAGACGAACTAGAAAACTTTGATGGTATTCTGTTCGCCACATCAAACTTAGTCGATAATCTCGATTCCGCATTCGAAAGAAGGTTCCTCTTCAAAATAAGATTTGAAGCACCCAGTCCCGAAAATGCTGCCAAAATCTGGTATTCCAAGCTTCCATCACTATCCAAGAAAGAAGCGATTCGATTAGGCGCTACATTCAAATTTTCAGGAGGTGAAATGGAAAACATTGCCCGTAAATGCCTCATGGAAGAAATCATATTCAGCAAAAAAATCGACTTCAATAAAATCCTTTTCTTTTGCGAAAATGAAAAATGGAATAAAATAAACACGCATCACGACAGAAGAATCGGTTTTTGAAAAATTACCTTAGCAACCCCAATATCATGAACTGATAAATTGATCAATGACTAACTTAATTACCAGCTTTACAAAACGTTCCTAAAAACAGCACCAAAAATGACTTCCTCAATATCGATAACTACAATATCAGGCTTTGTTGTCTCTTCTCTTCATTAAAAAACTAATGAAGAAACGAAACAACTTCTCTAATAAAGGCACAAGGTGTCTTTTTTTTTAGATATTCTCATCAATTGTAAATCCAACAGCTTTAGAATATTCATTCAAATTTATTGATGCTACTGTTCCAATTACTTGTTGCAGGTAATGTGTTAACTGTAAAAAGAATGTAATCATAGAATTATCATCATTGCTAAAAACAATTTTGTTAAAATTCCTTTTATCATAATATTCATTGATACTTTTCATAAAATCAATTGATTTAGTATCTTGTTCAAATCCATTATAATCAACATAGAAACTACCAAAATCAGCAGCGCAACCCATCTCTAAAGATTGTAATCCTTTTAGAGATCTTAAGTTCTTTTCGATAGTTTTGTTTGAAACTCCATTAGTACTAGCCAAAATCCCGCCAATTATTTTGGTCAACGCTCTTCCGTTTCCTTTTGTTCCTGCATTAATAATACCTACAGAAGTTCTCTTGAGCTTTCTAACACTCTCTATTTTTTTCCCTGCATATTCTATATGTCCCTTAAATTCAGGTTTAACTTCAAAAACCGCATATACTCCTTCTGCCGGAATATATTTAAATCCATTTTGATTGAAAACAAAAGGTGTAAAATGCTGATCATAGATAACCACATCTATTTGATGGCTTGTGTCGCCATTTGAATCAATAACAATTGCTTTATCAACACAATATCTGTTTGGAAGATAATTTCGTAGCCATTCAATCCAAACGTTTTCTAAAGAATCTCCTATTGAGCCTGGATGTGAGATATAATCTCTATTTGTAGTTAATTGCGAAACCATTTGTGTTTGCAATCCGTTAAATAAATCTCTTAAAATAATTTTACTCATATTTATATATTTTTTTATTAAAATAAACATTAAAACTATAGTCTTTAATTCCTTTCTTCTCAAAACCAACAATTAGTAAAATTGGATTTTGCACATTTCCAGCAGCTATTTTTTTTAATGCATTAAAATCTGTTTGACTATATCTCGAATCTGAATTAGGATGTGTATGCCATTCACCAATATAGTGTATATCTTCCTTGTCAAATAATTCGGTCAGTAGTGTTATTGTTTCTTCATTAACAATATGTTTAAATGAAACGGGTGAGTTGGTATATTCTAAAGCAATAATTTGTTTAACTATTGTTGCTTTACTTTTGTTATTGGAATATCTACCCAATAAATATCCACCTATTTCATTTGGATAATGAATTAAACCTATCTCCTTTATTTCTTCTAATAGACTATCATCATATTCAATCTTTAAACCAATTATGTTATTAGATTTCATCATTGATTAATCCTTTAATTTAATTGTGTAGTTTTCCTCTTCCTGAACTTCTAGCATAAATGTTTTTAAAGGCAAATCCTTTCTTAATCTGTAATCTATATTACTCAAAGTGTAATTTAGTAATGCATTTATATTATGAAAAGATGCTTTAAAAGTAGGATTCCAGCAACCTTGGGGATTAAACATGTCGCTTAAATCTTGATTAATCTCATTATAAATTTTAGCATTTTCCTGAAAAACATTTTCCTTACCAATTACGCAGACCAAATCCTTTGCATGATTTGAAATTGAAATTGTTATCAATTGACTCTTAATTGGCAGTCTATCAATAATGATGTTAACATCATTGCTTGCTGTACAATTAAATATATAATCATATCTATCAAAAACTTCTAAATAAATTCTTTTCAGTTCATCAGAAATTAATGGTACAACTGCGTTATTATACTTAGTTATTTCAACAAAAGGAGAAATACTAATTAATGACAACAATAACTCATCAACCTTTTGATTTTCTCCATTTAGGAAATTATACTTTGCCCTACAAATATTTCCAATCTCTTTAATATCATTATCAAATAAATCGACCTTTTTACATCCACCACGAACAAGTGATTCCGCAAGATTACTACCTAAAGCCCCAATTCCTAAAACTAGAATTTTAGATTCTGTTAAAGAATCATGTAATTTACCTCTCCCAAAAAAAAGTTCATATGAACTATCAACAGTTTTATACCAAGTAATTTTGTTTTCTAATAATTCTCCTTTATATGCGGGTATATTATAGTAATCAACCATAACAGTTTCGTAGCTAAACTTTCCTCCCAAAATTGGGAATCCATAAAGAAGTACAAAAAATTTTCCGTCTAGTAAATCTTTCTTCTCAATATTTCTTTTCGAATCATTAAGAAACTTCAAAAAATCTGCACTAAATATCCCTTCAAATTCCAACCAATTGTTGAATGAAAAATTTCTATACAATACTGGTGCTCTATCTGAAATAAAAAATAACCCTTTTAGTGAATTCTTAAAACTTCCATAATAACTATTCCATAAAAAAGTTGTTTTAACACCGCTTAAGTGACTTTTTAATCCTTGAATTAAATAAGTGCTTTTAATTCCATTTGTATTACTTCTTGTGAAGTAAAAATTTCCAAAATCATCTTTACTTGGCATTGTATCTGTATCACAAAATAAAAAAACATTTTTTTCATCTTGAATAGTATAAAAAGGATACTCAAAATGATCATCGACAATCTCTTGTATATAATATTTATCAACCCACTCTAAAAGGGCTTTGATATCACCACCTAATTTGTATGTTAAATCCGGAGAAGTTTGCGTGTGAAAACAGATGGAACCATTGGGATTAATATGAGAATATTGTTTTAAATTTATATTTACAAATGAGATCGATTCAACACTTCCCACCTTTAATGGATAACTAGGATCAATTTTAACATCAAACGAGACATTTGGTTTAGAACCACAAATTACTTCAATTTCCCCAATAATGTAATCATCAATAACCTCAAAGTCCTTAATTACTTTGAGGTTATCAATTTTACTTTTAAAAACTATTTCAATTTCATTTAACCTAGCTGTCATTCTATCCAAATTGATTACTTGGTGGAATTATTGCACTTGAAGAATTACTAACTCGATATGAATTTTTTGATTCAGTTTTAACTTCTTTATACTTCTCATTCTCTTTAAAATAGATCTTTAAATTTTCTTCATTTATTTCAACATTGTCAAGAATATTTTCAAAATCATTTTTTAATGAGTTTTTTTGATAAGTATCAAGAGTTTTTGCAATATCATTACTTGAATTACCTGGATCTTTCAAAGTAAAATTTTCTTTGGTTATTTCATCTTTAATATATTCTAAAACAATTTTAAGCTTTTCCCAAAGATTTCCTGAAACAATCTTGTTATCAAATGCTTTAATAACAATTAGCTCCATAAAAAAAGATTTGAAATCTTTATTTTTTTGATACTTCCAGATTTTCAATAATCTAATAATTTGACGCGCATCTTGTTTACCATTTATATTATCAATTTGCGCATGAATATTAGTTTGAGTATAATTTCCATCATAAGTATTAATGTTTATATTTAAATAATGTTCAATAGGATATTCATCTTTTTTTAACTCCCTTCCCGGCACTACGTCTACTTGAATTTTATCACCATCATTATCCGCATAAAATTCTATACCTATTGACACTTTTTGCTTTCTAACATATGCAGCATCTTTATACTCCTCATATAAAAAATCATAAACATCATCAAACATTTCTACTATGGTTGAAAAGCTATTTCTTTTGAAAGGAACAGCTAGATCCAAATCAAACTTTGAATTTATTGCAGTATGCTTTGCATAAGAACCTGAATTAAAAGGCGCGTAGATTTCATCTCCGTATTTCTCCTCCAGTTTTTCTTTAATTTCCAATCTTTTCTCTTTAAACTTATCGAATAATGAATCGATATGTTTCATTTTGTGCGTTTCTAAAACGCTTCCTAAATAATCTGATTTGTTAAAGCTCATTTTAAGTTTTTTAATGCCCAAGTTTATACAAACGGTACTAGGCGTTAGACCGAGAAGAAATAAAACTAAAAACTTGCAGAGGAAAAAAAATTGAATATTTTTGCACCACAAATAAAAACAACTACATTCTTCCACAGCAGTTGTTTTAGATCAATAAGAAAGAGTCCAGAATTTAGTCGTTCGGCGGACTCTTTTTTTATAGTAAAAACAATGCCAAAACTACTTGTTAAATATTCCTTAAAATAATATTGACAAATTGTCAGAATTTAAGTGACAATAAAGTGATTTTGTCATCTGATATCAATAACTTGGATTATTATCTTTTTACCATAAGCTTAGCAATAAGTTCCTTAGGATGAACTTCGAAGAATATCTCCTGTTGCGAAAAATGTTTCAAATAAAAAACTTAGTAAATCACTGCTGACTTTGTCTAATTCTTATAGTTCTGTTTTAACCAATATTTTTTTTTCAATTCTTTTGCCACTCCTTTCCTACGCTCCTAAAAAAATTACCGTCACAGTTTTTGGTGCAAAAACTCGTACATTTCATGACTTGTGCCAGCAATTTTTTCTCCAAAGCTTCTTTACATAATGTGGCGTTATAGCTCTAAAGAGACT
>ERZ724516.1321-NODE-1321-length-14641-cov-3.605169_pt1 | contig 14641 bp, 17 predicted proteins | sample MGYA00376049_ERZ724516 | MGnify/ENA primary metagenome ERZ724516 (study PRJEB28724, sample SAMN07190886) | activated sludge metagenome | isolation source: activated sludge of sewage treatment plant in Hong Hong | place: USA: Christiansburg, Virginia | collected... | reverse complement strand
CATATTCGCAGCCGCCATAATAGCGCTTGCCGGGATAGCCTTCGGCATATTTGTTGGTGAAGATGGAGCCTTGCGCCTCCAGCACCGCGCGCGACACGATGTTTTCGGATGCGATCAGCTCGATTTTGTCCTGCTGGCGCTTAAGCTCGCCCGCAATGGCGGCGGCGACTTCCGGGTCCTTCTCGGCAAGCGATCCGGTGAAGAAATCGGCGGCGCGAATGTCGTTTGCGGCTTCGAGGGTGGCGGGGGCGGTGCTCATGGGCGAAGTCCTTTCTGACTCAGAGCGCGGGATGGGAGAGTTTGTCGACGCGGCGCTGGTGGCGGTCACCGCCAAAGTCGGTCTTGAGGAAGGCGGCGATACAGGCTTTCGCCATTTCCGGGCCGATCAGGCGCGCGCCCATCGCAATAACATTGGCGTCGTTATGTTCGCGCGCCAGCGTGGCGGACAGCGGCTCGCTGACCAAAGCGGCGCGGGCTGCCGGGTTGCGGTTGACGGCCATGGAAATGCCGATGCCCGATCCGCACAGCGCGACCCCGCGCTCGGCGCTGCCGTCGGCGATGGCGGCGGCCAGTTTATAGCCATAATCGGGATAATCCACCGATGCGCCGTCATGCGGGCCAAGGTCGGCGACCTCATGCCCTTGATCGCGCAGCCAGTCGGCGAGCAGCGCCTTCAGCTCAAGGGCGGCATGGTCGGAGGCGATGGCGATGCGCATGGGCAGTAGCGGTCCCGGATGATTCGATCTTCGGCCTATCTAGGCGCGAAGTCACGCAATTGCCACCGGGCAGTTGCCCGATTATGGCTGGCGCGCCAAAGTTTGGCAAAAGGAGCCTGCCCACCATGCCCGGAACCATCTTGTCGCTGCTGATGCTGGCCGGAATACTGCTCGGCGCGGGCGGCCTCTATGTGCTGCTCAAGCTCCGGCAGCGCAAACAGGGCGCGCTGATGCTGCTGGCCGCGCTGGTGATGTTCGGCAACGTCGCGATCTGGGTGTGGCCGCTATAGGGGGCAATAACGGAGCTGGTTGTTAGCACGACCGAGAGCAAACAGCCCCCTATTTGATCGGCGAGTCCGGCGACAGGCGCATGTCGAGATAATTGTCCACCGACTTCATCAGCTGGTCCAGCTCATGCTCGAAGAAGTGGTTGGCGCCGCGAATCTCGTCATGGTGGATGGTGATGCCCTTTTGCGTGCGCAGCTTGTCGACCAGCTTCTGCACGGCGTTCGCGGTCACCACCTCGTCATGCGTGCCCTGCACGATGATGCCCGATGACGGACAGGGGGCGAGGAAGCTGAAATCATACATATTGGCGGGCGGCGCCACCGAAATGAACCCGCGCACTTCCGGGCGGCGCATCAGCAGCTGCATCGCGATCCATGCACCGAAGGAGAAACCGGCGATCCATGTCGTCTGTGCTTCGGGGTGGAAGCTCTGCACCCAATCGAGCGCGGCGGCGGCATCCGACAGCTCGCCCACGCCGTTGTCGAACACACCCTGACTGCGGCCGACTCCGCGAAAGTTGAACCGCAGCACGGCAAAGCCGCGCCGCACGAATGTCTTGTACAGCGCCTGCGTGATGCGGTCGTTCATCGTGCCGCCGCCCTGCGGGTGCGGGTGGAGGATCATGGCGACGGGCGCGCGCGGGCGGGGCGGGGGGCTGAAACGCCCTTCGAGACGGCCTTCGGGACCGGGAAAAATGACTTCTGGCATGGCACCTGTCCGGCTGGCGGTGAATCGGGAACCGCACCGTCACGGGAATGTAGCGGCGGGCGAAAGCTCGCCTATATAGAGGTCCATCATCATTTCGCAATAAATTGAGTCGTGTTTGTCGCATAACCCTCCTGAACCCCGGCTGTATCTCGACCATGCGGCGACGACGCCGCTGTGCGATGCCGCCCGCGCGGCGATGGCGCAGGCGCTTGAGCGCTGGGCCAATCCGTCTTCGCCCCATGCCGAGGGACGGGCGGCGCGTGCTGCGCTGGAAGAGGCGCGGGCGCGCATCAAGGCCGCATTGGGGTGGACTGGCGACCTGATCTTCACGAGCGGCGCGAGCGAGGCGATCGCCATTGCCCTGACCCGCGCAAAGCTGTCTCCGGTTGTAACATCGCCGGTCGAACATGACGCAGTGCTGCGCCTGACCCGAGGCGGGGCACGGCTGCGTATCGACGCGGGCGGGGTCGTGTGCGAAACGGCGCCGGGCGCGCTCCACGCCATTCAGCATGTCAACAACGAGACAGGCGTGGTCCAGCCCGTCACGGCTCTGGCCGAGGCGATCCATGCATCAGGCGGAGTGCTGTTCGCCGATTGCGCCCAGAGCGCGGGCAAGATCGCTTTGCCCGCAGCGGCGGACATGATCGCGATCAGTGCCCACAAATTTGGCGGGCCGCCCGGTATCGGCGCGCTGCTGGTGCGCGACCTTGCCCTGTTGGAACCGGGCGGCGGGCAGGAGCAGGGCTATCGCGGCGGCACAGAGAACGTGCCCGCCGTGCTGGGCATGGCGGCGGCGCTGGAGCAGGGCCGGGAATGGATGACGGAGGCAGCGCGGCTGCGGGCGAAGCTCGATACCGCGATAGCGGCGGAGGGCGGCGCTGTCGTCGCGCGCGATGCCGATCGTATCGCCACCATCGCCAGTTACCATATGCCCGGCGTGTCCGCCCGGGCGCAGCTCATCCGGCTTGACGGCGCGGGCATAGCGGTGTCGGCGGGGGCAGCCTGTTCGTCGGGCACGCTCAAGACCAGCCCGGTGCTGCGCGCCATGGGATGGGACGCGAGCGCCGCCGACGAGGTGATCCGCGTCAGCTTCGGCCCGCACACGCGCGCGGCGGACATCGAACGCTTTATCGGTGTGTGGAAACAGGTGGCGCGGCGATGATCTACCTCGATTATCAGGCGACAACCCCGCTCGCACCCGAAGCGCTGGATGCGATGCTGCCATGGCTGCGTGACGGCTTCGCCAATCCGCACAGCGCGCACAAGCCGGGGCGCGCCGCCGCTGCGGCGGTGGAGGTCGCGCGGGATCAGATCGCCGCGCTGATGCCGCCCGGGGGCCGTGTCATCTTTACGTCAGGTGCGACCGAGGCGCTCAATATCGCCGTGCAGGGTGCGGCGAAGCGCGCCCGCGCCCGCGACCCACGGCGCACCCGCATCCTTTGCCCGGATACCGAACATGCCGCCGTGCGCGATACCGTGCTGGCAATGGCAGAGCAGGGGTTTGATCCGGTACTGCTGCCGGTCGCTGCGGACGGATTGATCGACGCGCACATCGCGCGAGGCTCCGTCGACTCACACACCGCACTGGTCGCCACCATGCTCGTCAATAACGAGATCGGCGTGATCCAGCCCGTCGAGGCGCTCGCGGCCATGGCGCATGACGCAGGCGCGCTGTTCCTGTGCGATGCCGTGCAGGGCTTTGGCCGTGTGCCATTGCCGCCAGAGGCCGACATGATCGCGGTGAGCGCGCACAAGGTCCATGGGCCAAAGGGCATCGGCGCGCTGTGGCTGCGCGATGGGCTGGACCTGCCGCCACTCCTCCATGGCGGCGGGCAGGAGGGCGGGCTGCGCTCCGGCACGCTCTCGCCCGCCCTGTGCGCCGGTTTCGGTGCGGCAGCGAAGCTGCTGTCGACCCATGCACAGGCGGACGCCGCGCATGTCGAGGCACTGTGGACCCGCGCGCTGGAACTGTTCTCCGGCTGGACGATCAACGGCAGCGTGGAGCAGCGCTATCACGGCAATCTCAACCTGCGACGCGAAGGGCTGGACGCCGCCCGCCTGCTCTCCGATTGCCGCGATGTCGCCTTTTCGCTGGGGTCTGCCTGCGCCAGCGGATCGGGCCGTCCCAGTCATGTCTTGCAAGCGATTGGATTATCGAGGACAATGGCGCAAGGTTCGATACGGCTGGGGTTTGGCCGCTATACGGACATGAAGGATCTGGAGAGGGCAGCCGAGGCGATCAATCGCGCCGCCGATGCACAACAGGCGGCATCATAAGGGTACGCCATGACTTTGGTTCGTTTCATCAGCGCCGACGGCGAGAAAATTCAGGAGGTCGAAGCGCAGGTCGGCGATAATCTGCTCGACATCGCGCAGGCGGCGGGGCAGCCGCTCGAGGGCACCTGCGAGGGGCAGATGGCCTGTTCGACCTGCCATATCATCGTCGATGCCGCCGATTTCGCGCTCTTGCCCGCCGCCAGCGAGCCGGAGGAGGACATGCTTGACCTCGCCGCCGGGGCGACACGGACCAGCCGCCTTGCCTGCCAGATCGACATCGGCGAGGACATGGAAAGCCTGACCGTCCGCATTCCCCCCGCCTGCCAGAATATGCAGGGGCTGTAACCGGGGGGCATCTCGCCCTACCCCGCTTGCTTTTCGCCGCGCCCACCGCCATATGCGCGACCGGGAGTCGGGCGGACGTGGTCGTCGCCAACCTGGTCAGATCCTGACGGAAGCAGCCACAGTGATTTTGCTACGGGTCGTTCCGGCTCCTACCTTGATTTTTGTTTCATCAGAGAAGAAATCTTCGGCACCCGCCCGCTGCCGCATCCCAACCTTCCATAAGATATCCTGTCGGGCGGCTGGGAGGGGCAGCGGGCTGGTGCCGCATCATCCGCGAGAGCGGATCATATTAAAGACTCCTGCCCCCTTCGACATCGCCTTCGCCAGTCGTTAGAACAGTTCCGATGACCGATTCACCCCCACCTGTTCCCGCGCCCCCGGCCTATCGCGTATTGGCGCGCAAATACCGGCCGCAGAGCTTTGACGAGCTGATCGGGCAGGATGCGATGGTGCAGACGCTGGCCAACGCCATCAAGCGCGGTCGCCTCGCCCATGCGTTCCTGATGACCGGGGTGCGCGGCGTGGGCAAGACATCCACCGCCCGCCTCATCGCCAAGGCGCTGAACTGCGTTGGCCCGGACGGGCAGGGCGGCCCCACCATCGACCCGTGCGGGGTGTGCGAACCGTGCCGCGCCATTACCGAGGGCCGCCATATCGACGTGATCGAGATGGATGCCGCCAGCCACACCGGCGTCGACGATGTGCGTGAGATTATCGAGGCGGTGCGCTATTCCGCCGTATCGGCGCGCTACAAGATCTATATCATCGACGAAGTGCACATGCTGTCGAAAAACGCCTTCAATGCCTTGCTCAAGACGCTGGAGGAACCGCCCGAGCATGTGAAATTCCTGTTCGCCACCACGGAGGTGAACAAGGTGCCGGTCACCGTGCTGTCGCGGTGCCAGCGGTTCGACCTGCGGCGCATATCGGCGGAGAAGCTGGCGCAGCATTTCGCCCATGTCATCGAACAGGAAGGCGTCGCCGCCGAACCGGCTGCGCTTCAGATCATCACTCAGGCTGCCGAAGGGTCGGCCCGGGACGGACTTTCCATTCTCGATCAGGCGATTGCCCATGCCGAAATGGGCGGCGAGCGCCCCGTCGTCACCGCCGATCAGGTGCGCGATATGCTCGGCCTGTCGGATCGCGGCGCGGTGCGTCAGATGTTCGCCCTGCTGCTGGGCGGCGACACCGGGCCGATGCTTGATGCGCTGCGCAATCAATATGATCTGGGGGTGGAGCCGCTGGCGGTGCTGCGCGGCCTGCTGGAGATCGTTCACGCCGTCACCGCTGCCAAGGCCGGTCGCCGGATAGATGACCCCGGCCAGTCGGAGGAAGAACGCGAGGCGATGGCCGACTGGGCGAGCCGCCTCGGTTTCGCGCCGCTCCACCGGCTATGGCAGTTGCTGCTCAAGGGGCATGACGAGGTTGTCCGCGCCGTGCTGCCGATGGAGGCGGCCGAGATGGCGCTGCTGCGCGTGATGCACGCGGCGAGCCTGCCCGATCCGTCCGAACTGGCGCGGATGCTGCGGGAAGGCGGGGCGGTGGCTTCCGTCTCTTCCGCGCCTTCGCACATATCCCATGGAGCGCCACCACCAGAACCCGCCGCCCGCCTGCCCGAAAGCTTTGAGGGCATGGTCGATATGCTGTGGAAAAACAAACAGAGCACGCTCGCCGATGAAGTCGAGCATCTCGTGCGGCCCATTCTCTTCGCGCCGCCGAAGCTCCATTTTCAGCCCGCCGGGCCGGTTGGCGACGGCTTCGCCACGCGGCTGCGGCAGGCGCTCGATCAGATCACCGGCGTCAAATGGCAGGTGGAGATGGGCGAGGGCGCCGGCGAACCGACGCTGTCCGAGCGCGCGGCGCAAAACAGCGAGGCGCAGCGCGCCCTCATTCGCGAAACCCCGCTGGTCAGGGCCGCGCTCGAAACCTTTCCCGATGCCGAATTGCTCGACATCGATCCGCAAGAAAAATGGAGTGCAAGTGCATGAAAGACCTCAATGAAATTCTCGGCATGGCCAGCCGGGTGCAGGAGGAGCTGACCCGCGCACAGGAAAACCTCGACAAGATCGAGGTCGAGGGCGTTTCGGGCGGCGGTGTCGTCCGTGTGCGCGCCAGCGCCAAGGGCCGGGTCACCGGCCTCAGCATCGACGAAAGCCTGCTCACCCCATCGGAAAAGCAGATCCTCGAAGACCTGATCGTCGCCGCCTTCAATGATGCGCGCAAGAAGGCGGACGAGGTCAGCAATGCCGAAATGAGCAAGATGACCAGCGGCCTGCCGCTGCCCCCCGGCTTCAAGCTGCCGTTCTGACGTGAAACGGCATTGCTGCCCGTTTTCCAGATATTCAGCATTTGTCGTGCAGGATGCGAAGCATTGAACGGCTCGCTATAAACCACATATAGGCATATGCCGTCCCAAGGGCGGCGATATGGAGAAAGTCTTGATAAACCAGTTCCCGCTGCTTCCCCTGCGCGACATAGTCGTTTTTCCGCAGATGATCGTGCCGCTGTTCGTCGGCCGCGACAAGAGCGTCGCCGCGCTCGAAAAGGCGATGGAGAGCGACAAGGAAATTTTCCTGGTGTCGCAACTCGACCCGGCAGAAGATGACCCCGACCGCGATGCCCTGTATGATGTCGGCGTCATCGCCACCGTGTTGCAGCTTCTGAAGCTGCCCGATGGCACCGTTCGTGTGCTGGTCGAGGGTCAGCGCCGCGCCACGTTGCATGCGGTGACGGCCGAGGACACCTGGCTCTCCGCTTCGGTCGAAGCGCTCGAATCGGTTGCCGCCGAAGGGCCGCAGGCCGCCGCGCTGATGCGCTCTGTCGCCGATCAGTTCGAAAATTACGCCAAGCTCAACAAGAAGCTGCCCGCCGAAACGCCGGTGCAACTGCGCGAGATAGAGGATGCCGGGCGTCTGGCCGACGCGGTTGCCGCCAACATAAACGTGAAGGTCGCCGACAAGCAGGCGATGCTGACCGAAAACGACCCGGTCAAGCGCCTCGAAATGGTGTTCGCCTTCATGGAGGGCGAATTGGGCGTGTTGCAGGTCGAAAAGAAAATCCGTGGCCGCGTCAAGCGCCAGATGGAGAAGACCCAGCGCGAATATTATCTCAACGAGCAGTTGAAGGCGATCCAGCGAGAGCTGGGCAACAGCGAGGGCGAGGACGCCGACGAGCTGGCCGAGCTGCAAACGAAGATCAACAAGCTCAAGATGAGCAAGGAAGCGAAGGCGAAGGCCAACGCCGAGCTGAAAAAGCTCAAATCCATGCAACCGATGTCGGCCGAAGCCACGGTCGTGCGCAACTATCTCGATGTGCTGCTGGGGCTTCCCTGGGGCAAGAAGAGCAAGGTCAAGACCGATCTGGTCAAGGCGCAGAATATTCTCGATGCCGATCATTTCGCGCTGGAAAAGGTCAAGGACCGCATCGTCGAATATCTCGCCGTGCAGGCGCGCACCAACAAGCTGAAGGGGCCGATATTGTGCCTCGTCGGTCCTCCGGGCGTCGGCAAGACCTCGCTGGGCAAATCCATCGCCAAGGCGACGGGGCGCGAATTCGTGCGTCAGTCGCTGGGCGGTGTGCGCGATGAAGCCGAAATTCGCGGCCACCGGCGCACCTATATCGGCTCGCTGCCGGGCAAGATCGTCACCAACCTCAAAAAAGCGGGGACGATGAACCCGCTGTTCCTGCTCGATGAAATCGACAAGCTGGGTCAGGATTTCCGGGGCGATCCTGCCTCGGCCCTGCTCGAAGTGCTGGACCCGGAACAGAACGGCAAGTTTCAGGATCATTATCTCGAAATCGATGTCGACCTGTCCGACATCATGTTCGTGACCACGGCCAACTCGCTCAATCTGCCGCAGGCGCTGCTCGACCGCATGGAGATCATCCGGCTGGAGGGGTATACCGAGGACGAGAAAGTCGAAATCGGCCAGCGTCACCTGCTCTCCAAGCAGATTGAGGCGCACGGCCTGAAGGAAAGCGAGTTTTCGGTCACCGAGGACGCCCTGCGCGATCTGATCCGCTATTACACGCGCGAAGCGGGCGTGCGCACGCTGGAGCGGGAAATCGCGCGCCTCGCACGCAAGGCGCTGCGCAAGATTCTCGAAGGCAAGGAAACGAGTGTCACCATTACGCCCGAAAACCTGTCCGACTATGCCGGGGTGCGCAAGTTCCGCCACGGCGTGGGCGAGGAGGAAAATCAGATCGGCGCCGTCACCGGCCTCGCCTGGACCGAGGTTGGCGGCGAATTGCTGACCATCGAATCGGTGACGGTGCCCGGCAAGGGCATGGTCAAGACCACCGGCAAGCTCGGTGAGGTCATGACCGAATCGATTCAGGCAGCATTTTCCTATGTTCGCGCCCGTTCTCCCGCCTATGGGATCAAGCCCAGCATCTTCGCGCGCAAGGATATTCACATCCATTTGCCCGAAGGCGCGGTGCCCAAGGACGGTCCGTCGGCGGGTATCGGCATGGTGACGAGCATCGTCAGCACGCTCACGGGTGTGCCGGTGCGAAAAGACGTCGCAATGACCGGCGAGGTCACCTTGCGTGGCCGTGTGCTCCCCATTGGCGGCCTCAAGGAGAAGCTGCTGGCGGCGCTGCGCGGCGGCATCAAGACGGTGCTCATCCCGGCCGAGAACGAGAAGGATCTGGCGGAAATCCCGGAAAATATCAAACAAGGTCTGGAGATTATACCGGTCGCGCATGTTGACGAGGTGCTCGCCCGGGCGCTGGTTTCACCGCTCGTGCCGATTGACTGGTCGGAGCAGGATGACCTCGCCGCCCAGCCATCCCTGGCGGTCCCGGGGGATGGAGATGCTGCACTGCGGCATTGACCATGCTGGCGTGCAGCACAACATTGCTGCGTCTTGCGGTCAAAAAAGGTTAATTTATTTGTCTCTTTCCCTTTGACAGACGCAAAAAACCGCGCCTTTATGTCGCGCGATCATCCGCGATTCCATTTTTTTCAATAGCAAGCAACAGGGGGTTCCCAAGGCATGAACAAGCAGGATCTTATCAGCGCCGTCGCCGACAGCAGCGGTCTCAGCAAGACCGATGCGGCCAAAGCCGTTGAAGGCGTGTTTGACTCGATTACCGGCGCTCTGAAAAAGGGTGGGGAAGTTCGTCTCGTCGGATTCGGCACGTTCTCGGTTTCCAAGCGCAAGGCATCGACCGGCCGCAATCCGCGCACCGGCGAAGCGATGACGATCAAGGCTTCGACCCAGCCGAAGTTCAAGGCCGGCAAGGGTCTGAAGGACGCTGTCAACTGACAGGCGGCATATTGCCAGAGGCAGGCTGAAGGCGCGACTGGGCGCTGGCACCGGCCTCTCTGTTCAAGGATTGGGGGTGGAGCATCATTGTTCCACCCTTTTTCATGCCTTGTGGTTTCCTGCCCCGTCGCCTGACGCGATTTGGAGGCAGCAGGGCCGATGTCCGACCCCATAATCACGCCATAATCGCGGCCAGACAGGGCATCGGACCGGAAACCTCGCCAACTTTGCTTGACGCTGGCGGGGTTGCAGCTTAATTGCGCGTCCTCACCGCAGATTGCGGGTATGGCGATCGTAGCTCAGTTGGTTAGAGCGCTGGTTTGTGGTACCAGAGGTCGGGGGTTCAAGACCCCTCGATCGCCCCATTTTCCCCGGCTTCGCAGCGTCGATCCATACGGTCGTCGCATCGGTTTCGCGGTCGAGGTCACGCCGCGCCATCAGCCGCCAGAAGGCGAGCAGGATAAGGCCATGACTCAGCAGCAGCGAAAAATTGTCGATCATGGCACGGGTATAGCAGGACCGGGTTGACGCAGCGTTAAGGCTTTGCGGGCATAGAGCGGGCATGACCCGCATATTGCATGTCCTCGACCACAGCCTGCCGATGCACAGCGGATATACGTTCCGCACCCGCGCCATTTTGCGCGCGCAACTGGCCCGTGGCTGGGACGTGCGCGGCATCACCAGCCGCCGTCACACCGCTGCTGGCCCGGAAGTGGAGAGTGTCGACGGCCTCACCTTCCATCGCACCCCCGGTCCGCGTGCGCAGGGGCATGCGTTGTTGCGGGAATGGCGGGAAATTGCCGCCCATGCCGACGCGATCGAGGCGCTGGTGCAGCGCTGGCGGCCGGACATCATCCACGCCCACTCGCCTGTGCTCAATGCCATGGCGGCGCAGCGGGTGGCCAAACGCCACGACATCCCGACCATTTATGAAATCCGCGCCTTCTGGGAAGATGCTGCGGTCGGCAACGGGACGGGGACGGAGAACAGCCCGCGCTACTGGCTGACCCGTCAGCTCGAGACCCACGCGGTGCGCGGTGCCGATGCGGTGGCGGTCATCTGCGAAGGGTTGAAGGACGATCTGGTCGCGCGCGGCATCGACCCCGCGCTTATCACCGTGTCGCCCAACGGCGTCGATATGGAGATGTTCGGCGCGCCTGTGCCGCCCGACCCGCGCCTGCGCGCCGCGCTGGGGCTGGAAGGGGGCGATGTCGTCGGCTTTATCGGCAGCTTTTACGATTATGAGGGGCTGGACGATCTGATCGCGGCGATGCCCGCGCTGGTCGCCCGCCGTCCACGGGCGAAGCTGCTGCTGGTGGGCGGTGGCCCATGCGAGGCGGCGTTGCGGGTGCAGGCGCTGGCCTCCCCGGTGACCGATGCGATCCGCTTCGTCGGCCGCGTGCCGCATGAAGAGGTCGAGAATTATTACAGCCTCACCGATATTCTTGCCTATCCGCGCAAGGCGATGCGCCTCACCGAGCTGGTGACGCCGCTCAAGCCACTGGAAGCCATGGCGCAGGGCAGGCTGGTCGCCGCGTCGAGCGTGGGTGGCCACCGTGAGCTGATTCGCGACGGCATGACCGGTACCCTGTTCCGGCCCGACGATCCCGCCGCCATTGCCGATGCGCTGGCCGGGCTGTTCGACAACCGGGGCATGTGGGATGCGCGCCGCGCGGTCGCCCGCCAATTTGTCGAGCAGGAGCGCAACTGGTCGCAAAATATTTCCTGTTATGATCCTGTTTACCAAAGGCTTTTACATTTGGGCCATCAGGTCCAGGCGGCCTGACGGAGAGAAGCAGGACGCCATGAAGATTTCGCCATCGATCAGGATCGCCGCACTGGCCGGGATTGTCGCGGGCGTGGCCGTCAATGCCATTCCGGTGACGATGCTCGAATGGGCAAGCGCTTCGAGCGGCCTGTCCGAGCTGGTGCCCGCCGCCGCGCCGCCGCTCGGATCCACGTTTCGCGCATTGATGAGCGGTGGGGCAGGGGTGATGACCATGGCGCTTGCTGCGCTGATGCTGCCGGGGTCGCGGCAGGACGATGACAAGAAGGACAGAAAAATGGGTTTCGCACTGAAAAAAATCGCCATATTCGGCCGTCATCGCCGCGAAGATCAGGACGACGCGCTCGCCGCGCCAATCCTGCGCCGCGCCGACAGCCACCCTGATGCACCATCGCGCGCACCGCTTGTCGTCAGCCGCGATCTCGCCGGGGATGTCGCCCGTCTGGCCCCGCCGATAGTCGAGGATGACGAGATAGCCTCTCTTGTAACGGCGCCGATCGATGCCGATGCCGATGCGCTTCCCGAAGACCAGTTGGTGATGCCGCGGGCGCCCGATCCGCTGCCATGGGAAGCGATCAAGGAAGAAATCGCCCGCATGCAGGCCAGCATGCCGCAGCGGGCCTATGTGCCGCCTGCGACAGAGGCTACTGTGGCCCCTGATGATGATGCACCCGCGCCCATGCGTTTGCGTTCTGTCGCCCTTCCCACCGACGGCCGCCCCCTCTCCATTGCCCAACTGACCGAGCGGTTTGAAGCCGGGCTGGAGCGTCGCCGGATAACCGCCGTCCCTGCACCTGAAGGCATCGACATACCCGCTGCGCCGACACAGCAGGCCGAGGTGGCAGCGACCGGACAGGATGGCGACGACGCCCTGCAAACGGCGCTGGCAACACTGCGCGGCATTACCGCCCGCGCCGGGTAATTGCCGCCTACCAGTCCTCGATCGTCAGGACGGTGATGCGCAACAGGGTTTTTCGCCGGTCGCCCATCAATTTGCCTTCGCGCGAATCGACGACCGCATCGGCGACCAGATGCCCGGCGATGCGAAACTCGATATCCGGTAACAGCTCGGCGAAATATTCGGATTCCAGACCGACATCCCATTCGTCCATCTCGATCGCGATATGATGCCGCGCGCCGACAAAGGTGACGCTTGCCCAGGGGACGGTTTCGACCTCGACCAGCCGTGACCCCTCGCCGGTGAGCGCCAGCAACTGACGTATCAGCCGCGCCTGCGGATCGCGACGGGTGCGGACAGTGCGGTCGATCCCCCTTTGCGCTTTCCGGGGTGCGTGTGCGGGCAATGGCTTTGCGGCGACAAAGGATTTTTCCTGTTCCGGTTTCATTGATTGGCACCGTCCAGATATTCGTTCATGAAATGTTCTACCCGCTTTATCATGCGATAGCCCGGTTCGCGACCATTGCGCATGTCGAATACCAGCCGCGGATCGCGCACGCTGGCCCGGCCAAAGCGGGTGGGTCGCATGCCTGTCTGTTTCATAAAAATCTCTATTTTCCTTAAGAGAATCATTCCCGTGTCCCTTGTTCCGCGATAAGATTGCTTCCTCAGCCCGGGTTTCGCAACGAGACTCGGGATAGGAATAATCCTATGTCTCTTGCAAAATCCTACTTGTCTAGGATTAATCCTATCATTATGGAGGAAGAATGGAGGAAGATGCCGCCCGTTCCAATCTCGATGCGCTCATCCGTCGCCATGGCGGGAATTATGGTGCGCTTTCACGGCTGATCGGTCGCAATGCCGCCTATATCCAGCAATATATCAAGCGTGGAACTCCGCGAAAGCTGGATGAGGAGGACCGCCGCACGCTGGCGCGCTATTTTGGCGTCGATGAAGATGTGCTGGGTGGTTCCGCCGTCGCCAGCCGGGTGGAAGAGCCACGTGCGCCGCTGTTGATGGAGCGCCATGCGCGTCCGCAGATGGCGGTGGTGGAGCGGCTGGCGCTGGGCGTGTCGGCGGGGGCCGGCTCGCTGGATGATGACGAACGCGCGATCGGCGCCGTGGCATTTGATCCGATATGGTTACGCCTGTCGGGCCTCAACCCCGATCACCTCTCGATCCTGCATGTCGATGGCGAATCGATGGCACACACCCTCAATGACGGCGACGAGATCATGATCGACCGGAGCGATGCCGCTGCGCGCCTGCGTGACGGTATATATGTGCTGCGCTTCGATGATGTGCTGATGGTCAAGCGTGTGTCGCGTGCGCCGCGCATATCGCCGCCGGGTCAGGGCGCGGGCAACTGGATCATCACCATTTCCAGCGACAATCCGCATTACCCGACATGGACCGATGTCGCGCCGACCCTGGTGGAGATCGTCGGGCGCGTGGTGTGGTCCGGGCGGCGGGTGCGATAGGGGCCAGCGCGAGGGGGCCAGTGCAATAGGGGTGGGGGTCGCCGTCCACTTTGCGCTTGCGAACACGGGCGGCATTGCCCACATCATGCGCCATGACCGAAGCTTCCTCCTCCCAGCCGCCGCTGCGCGCGGCGATCATCCCCGTCACGCCGTTTCAGCAGAATTGCACCCTGATCTGGTGCACGGCGACGGGGAAGGGCGCCTTTGTCGATGCGGGCGGCGACCTGGATACGCTGTTGAAGGCGGCGGAGCAGCACGGCGTGACCATCGAAAAGCTGCTCGTCACCCACGGTCATATCGATCATTGCGGCCAGACCGGCAAGCTGGCGGGGCGGCTCGGTGTGCCGATCGAAGGGCCGCAGGAGGAAGACCGCTTCTGGATCGACCGGCTCGGCACCGATGGCGCGAAATATGGCATGGAGGGCGCGAGCTTCGAGCCTGACCGCTGGTTGCGGGACGGCGATCAGGTGACTGTCGGCAATCTGGTGCTCGATGTCATCCATTGCCCCGGCCATACACCGGGGCATGTCGTGTTCTACCACGCGCCGTCAAGGCTGGCGCTGGTCGGCGACGTGCTGTTTCAGGGATCGATCGGTCGCACCGATTTTCCGCGTGGCAACCATCAGCAGCTTCTCGATGCGATCACCGGCAAGCTATGGCCGCTGGGGAACGATACGGCGTTCGTGCCCGGCCATGGCCCGATGAGCAATTTCGGCCATGAACGCGCGACCAATCCGCTGGTGGGCGATGCGGTGACCGGGCTGCTTCAGTCTCCGGTCGGATGATCGCTCAGGCCAGATGCGCCGAATTATAAAGTGTCAGCAGCGCCGCTACCGTCACGATGAATGCCGATGGCAACATCACGACCGGCG
>ERZ724516.1316-NODE-1316-length-14652-cov-6.331164_pt1 | contig 14652 bp, 10 predicted proteins | sample MGYA00376049_ERZ724516 | MGnify/ENA primary metagenome ERZ724516 (study PRJEB28724, sample SAMN07190886) | activated sludge metagenome | isolation source: activated sludge of sewage treatment plant in Hong Hong | place: USA: Christiansburg, Virginia | collected... | reverse complement strand
AGAAAAAACCGCCCCAGAGGGCGGCAATTTCCGTTCTTTTCCCAAAATGGTGCGCCGCCCGGGACTTGAACCCGGAACCTGCAGATTAAGAGTCTGATGCTCTGCCAATTGAGCTAGCGGCGCGCATTCTATACAAAATCGATCTAAGATAAACTGTGTATAAAGCGGTTAAAATCTATCACAAATAGTGATTTAATATACAAACGCACAACCAAAAACCATAACTGTAACGTAGAAAGTATATATGAAAATTGCAATAACTGGATCACATGGATTTTTAGGCTCATCACTAATAGATGAATTAGTAAAACAAGGTCATGAAGTCATCCGAATTTCACGCTCACCAAAGAATGAGAGTGAAATAGGATTTGATATAGAAAAACAAGAAATGGACTCCCAGAAACTAGATGATGCAAAAATTGACGTTCTAATCCATTTAGCAGGTGCAGGGATCGGTGAAAAAAAATGGAGCAACGAACAGAAGAATGAAATCTTAGATTCACGAGTATTCGGGACAAAATTAATTGCTCAAACACTTTCAGGGCTAAAAAATAAACCAAAACTATTCATTAGTGCATCTGCAATAGGTATCTATGGAAACAGGGGAGAAGAACTCTTAACCGAAGATTCAAAACCTGGGGAAGACTTTCTTAGTTCAGTATGTATTGCTTGGGAAAAAGAAACAAAAGTAGCGAAGGATGCAGGAATAAATACAGCTATTTTACGTACAGGAATAGTTTTAGGAAAAAATGGTGGAACATTAAAAAGAATGTTATTGCCATTTAAAATAGGTGCAGGTGGACGATTAGGTTCTGGAAAACAAATGATGAGTTGGATTACCCAAAACGATTGGACCAACGCAGTAATCTACATTTGCGAAAAACAGCTTGCTGGTACCTATAACCTAGTAGCGCCATGTGCGGTAACCAACGAACAATTCACGAAATCATTAGGCGCAACATTGCATCGACCAACAATATTGCCAACACCTTTATTACCACTAAAAATTATCTATGGTGCAGAACTAGTAGAGGCATTATTATTAGGATCACAAAACGTTGTACCAAAAGCGTTGCTAGAAGCTGGTTATAAATTCGAAAGCGAAGATATCGACTCGGCGCTAAAAACAGTTTTAGACTAGTTATATGATAAAAAGAGTATGGTTCGATGTTGAAATCGGAACAAATCCTGACGTAGCAACAGCATTATTATTTGCATTAAAACATCCCGGAATAGAAGTGCTGGGAATATCGATATCTGGAAGTGAAAGATCCATCGAGCAACGTATGGACGAAGCAAAATCGTTACTTGAATACGCAGATCAATTACATCTACCTTTATATAAGAGTAGTGAACTTAATGGCGATGTAATAAATTCGATAAACCCTGATCATACAATTGTATCAGGCGCATTATATGATATTTCTCGTCTTATTTTAGACGAAACAAATTTCGGGCAAATAAATATTTTTGCAGGTATGTTTTCACAAGTAAACTACCGAGGAACTACCGTCTCAATTGGAGAAACAATAGCAAAAGATATTGACAGTGCAAGAGTAATATTTTCTCAATCTAAAGATCTAGTAATTTCTTCATTCGATGCAACAAACACTTTATTTTTAGATTCAGGTACACAATCAAAACTTGAAAAAAGCAATAAATTCTTAAAAGCTAGATTTGAAGGCTATGGAGAATATTTAGAAACAAAATATGAAGATAAAAATACTCAGATGATAATGCATTCATTATTACCCGTATGTGACATATTAAAATTACCAGGTATAACAAGAGAGACAATAGAGTTTTATATACAACCAGACGGATCCCTGTTTCCAACATATGAACTAATAGATGTTTTAGAGCCAATTAGAGAATATATACATCCATCAGATATTGAGAAAATGCCAATGCCAAAAGTGAAACAAGAAGTAATCCGAAGCATAGTGCCTAAGATCATATTTGAAGAATTGCTCAATACACTAACTTAACAATATGTATGAAAATAGACGAAAGTCTCAACTAAGTCAATGTTCGAGTTAAAAGCACAAGAATAAAAGTGTTAGAATCTAGCCTTCGAGTGCTCGTAGCTCAGTCGGATAGAGCGACAGACTTCTAATCTGTAGGTCGTGGGTTCGATTCCCTCCGGGCACACGAGTTCGTAGTGTTGAAACATGATTCGAACCTAAGGGTTCGCGTCGATTTCCGCGCTCCGTACACACTTGTTCGTAGTGTTGAAACATGATTCGAACCTAAGGGTTCGCGTCGATTTCCGCGCTCCGTACACACGAGATATTAACTTGTAGCCAAGTTTATAAACTCGAAAAATATGGTGGCTGTAGCTCAGTTGGTTAGAGCGCTAGTTTGTGGTACTAGAGGTCGGGGGTTCGATCCCCCTCAGCCACCCCAACATAAAAGAATCATGTCAGGCCAAAATGATTACATTAGAAGGTAAGAAAAAGCAGATAGCGATAATAGCTACAGTAATTATCTTACTAATAATATTAATTGGCATACTTTTTGGTACCGACTCAAATACAAATAAAGAAACAGTAAACAAATCAAAAACTACTTCAACTAGTACAACGCTTCCGCCAGCAAACTCACAAGCGTGCGAATTTTTTAAAAAAGGTATATTGGCTGCAGCTTTAATAGTCCCTGATGTAAATGCCGTACCTTCAAAAGATCTAAAAAGATGTACTTATAGTGGGTTAAATGGTGGAATAAATTATCTAACATTATTTTTAGGTAAATCAGCGCAGTGCGATATTTTAAAAGATGACGCAAAAGATCCAAGAAATATACCTAAAATCAGCCCTGGAGCATTTTATTTTGAAGTAATAGACCCAACAATAATTGTAAAAATGCCTGATAGATGTTTCTTTGTGCAGGGATCAAAAACATTAGTGAATGAAACGCAATTAACTGACATGGCAATAGCCATATATGGACTATTCAAATCAGTTGATTCAACTACAATTACAACTACAATTCCATTAGACCCGAATGCTACAACAAGCACAGTTCTGCTACCAGGACAGAATACTATAGTAGTCCCATCAAGCGAAACTACGACAACAACTAAATAGATTCATATACACGGGCTTAAGATCAGTGTGCGTGTCCTGCTTCTTGGTTTTCACTCATAGAATTTTGTGGCATAAGTATAAATGCTATAACTATTCCAATTAGTGTAGCTATACCCGCAACAGTCACTCCAGCATGAAGTCCGTGCACAAACGAATGACGTGATGAATCTATAATAGTTGCCGCAATACGATCTCGCTCTGTTTTAGGAATCATATTAATACCTGCTTGCGCACTTTTATCACTCACTAAAGATGGATTAATATATGCTTTAGCTGTACCAATAGCTTGACCTATAGAACCAGAAATTGAATTGGAAAGTACTTTCATCGTGGATTCATTCATCCCATTTTTTCCCATACTTGTAAAAAGTGAAGATAATTTCATGTCTTTATCTAGGGCATTTTGATAATAACTAGAAAAAATAGATCCGGTAATAGCTAAACCAAGTGCTCCACCAATCATACGTGTAGTATCGTTCATCGCCGAACCAACACCTGCCTTTTCCCTCGGCACAGAATCCATGATTGCGGAAGTAGCCGGAGCCATTGTAAGACCCGTACCAAGAGACATTAAGACCATCATCCAAACAACATGCAAATAGGTTCCTCCAACCTCAAGAGTGGTCATTGAGAATAATGCAACTGAGACTAAAGATAAACCAATTAATACAGTGGATTTGGTTCCAATTTTTGCACTGACTTTCGCACTTGATGGTGCTGTTATTATCATTCCTAGCGCGAATGGTATAAATCCAACTCCACTTTTTAGAGCTGAGTATCCCAATACACTTTGTAAGTATTGGCTCAATAAGAAGCTCATCCCAAACATAGCGAAAAATAGTAGTGTAATCGAAAGCGCTCCAGATGAAAATCTTTTATCTTTAAAGAAATGTAATTCCAACATTGCATGGTCGACTTTTGACTCCCAGATAAAGAATGAGATTATTGATATAAAGGCAATTACAAATGCAATTAACACATTAGATTCTTTAAAGCTAGTATCAGCACCAAATATAATTCCGTATAATAATGACGATAGTCCAACAATGGATAGTGCCGCGCCAATAATATCTAATTTAGTAGCATCTTCATGTTTTGACTCTGGAACCATCATCGAGTTTGCGATTATTCCACCAACAACAAATGGAACATTTACCATAAATACTGAACCCCACCAAAAATGTTCGATTAAAAAACCACCAGTTAGAGGACCAATAGCTACTCCTACACCAGCAAATGCCGCCCAAATGCCAATTGCTTTTCCGCGCTCTTTTGGTGGAAATACATTTGTGATAATCGAAAGTGTAGCTGGCATGATTAATGCGCCACCTATACCCATAACTGCTCTACCTATTGTCAACTGCATCGGATTTTGTGCAAATGAAGATAAAAAAGACGCTGTACCAAAAATAAATAAACCAGTTTGTAAAGCCAGTCGACGACCAAACTTATCTCCAATAGTTCCACAAGTTAATAATAAACCAGCAAAAATTATTGTATATGCATCTATGATCCATATCAAATCTGTATCTTTTGTCTTTAATTTATCGCTAATAGTCGGTATTGCAACATTAAGGATTGAATTATCTAAAACAATTACAACAAGTGACAAACACATGACCGCCAATATCGCGTTTCTTTTAGGATGACCAACCATAGGGTCATATGATGCGTTTATTGTCTTGCTTGATTGATCTTCAGTAGTATTTTCTTCGGTATTTGTCATTTTTCGATTTTAGTTCAAATTAAAACAAAATCAAGTTGTGTGGAGATAAAATTATAGCGAGGGTTTTTTTTCATTATGAGTAAATCTAGATACTAATTCTCCACCAAAACACGCCACTAATACCCATGTTATTGAGGTTATCGTACACCATGTAGCAACAGTCATAGCTACACCAATTGAATTGAATCCTTCCCAGCTATTAAGTAACAGTGGAATTGTAGTTTTCATAATAATAGGTAAAATCATTGAGTCGACAATCGCGCCAGCGAGACCTATTGTCATTAAGAATTTTATACCTACAATGCCGTCCCTAACTAGTAGTGCTGGCGTGAAAATCCAAAATAGGTATACCGCTAGAAATTTAACTACAAAATGAACAATATGTAATAGGTTTGAAGAATTTTCTGGTAGGAAGTTTGATAAGACTAATGTGATTAAAAATAAATTAAACCAAATAATGCCTCGAGTGATTTCTGAACCGAGACTAAAGCGGCGAGAATCATATGACGCTGCGAAAACACGTCCAACTTGTATGGCCATTGGAATACCCCAAATGAGAAAGCTTAATAGACCAAAAAAAGTATAGAAAGATTTTAAATCGGCTCCTGATGGAAATGCACTATGTACTGTTCTTGCTGATTCTCCAACTAGACCAAGTCTGGTGATAACTGCATCGCCAATATTAAATCTTTTGTTAAAACCACTTATGCCACTTGCGCCTAAAATGATTATCGGTATTAATGTAGTGAAAAATTCGAGTGTTAGTAGTCCAGCTAGATCTAATCCATTAATTTTAAAAAACCGTTTTCCAGTTGAAACAAAAATTCCGACACTTTTTGTATTTTCGATTTTTTCTATAGAAACCGTTGTAGTCTCAGTCACTTTTTCAATTACCGAACTAGTAGCCTCTTGTGTTTTTTCAACAACAACCTCAGCTATTTTCTTAGCATTGTGGTGATGCGATATAAAACTAAAACCTTTGGTAATTTTCATGTACTTTTAGATTAACATCTTCTTAGATCTAATAGAATCATTCGTAGACATTAGATAAGAAAATCCCAAAATTAATACAGTAGCGCCAACTAAGATTCCAGCGTCATTTAAAAAAGTTCCGAAAAAAGCAAGTATATATAATGATATGTATACGTTGTTATTAATATACAAATATCTTCTTAATATCAATATCGCCGTAATAAACAGTAATGTTACTAATAGCCATGTAGAACCAAAAGTATAAAGCATCCCTGAGAATTTTCTTATAATTACATCGGCTAAACTGTGGAATCCTTTGACTTTTATGTCATTAAATAATCTTCCAAGATGAGTTCTTTTATTTGATGGCCTTAAATAGTCTATGTATCCAACAATAATTATTAGAGAACTACAAATCAAGCCAGCTAATAGAGTGAAAAGAATATTTATCTTTATTTTTGTTATATATAAATATGTGGCTATAAATGCAGGAATGCTAGAAAGTGCACCACCTACATCAGCACCTAATTTAGGATAGCCAATAATAAATAATCCAAACAATAATATTAAAGCATTTAATATTTTGCTTATTTTATTTATTTTGGAAAATCTTTTATTAAAACCAATCATTAATACAATTAATGATATTGAAAATGCGGCCGATGCAAAATTTGAGAAACCGTATGAACGTGAATTCGCAATAAAAGAATAACCTAATGCTGAATTTGATTGGAAAATATTATTTGTAAATAGATCAACTATTAACATAATTATGAAAAAAGAAAACAAAAAATAAGATTTATTGTTTATTTTTTTTAACGGCCATATAGAAATTATAATTCCAATAGAGCTGACGCCTATTAGCCCAATAAACCATTCGAGTAAATTATCTGGATTAATTATATTTACAAAAAAAGTTGATAGAAACATCCAGGAAGTGAATAAAGAGAAATAACTAATAATTTTAAGAATTATAGGCCGATATTTTTTAAGTGATCTCAATAATATACTTAAACAAAGTAAAATTGAACCAATTACCACAAATAGTTTTGAAGTAATACTGGATATTTTACTTCTAAATAGTCCTGAATTATTCTCATCAATTCGATCTCTTATTAATTTAGAAATAGAATCATGGCTTTTATTTAATGTAACAGCATTTCCTTCAATGTTGGCTATATCGCCTAAACAGAATTGATCAAGAATACTAGGAGTTATATCGGAAATTTCTATTAGCCCATCACGTTGTCTTGTACCGCTTAACATTGTTCCTGTTTGGTTATTTACATTTAATGATGCAACACGAAGTTCGTCTTTCCCTACAAAAGAGTGAGACCCTAATATCAATACCTCTGTTTTGTCATTAGAAAATTTGTCAATAATACTATTAAACTCTGTATCACTACTTCTTAATGAAATGGAACTTAAATGCACAAATAAAACAGATCTCTTAGTTTTATTTAAAATATTATTTATTTCAGGATCCAGATCCTTGTATACATTTTTTGCGATGCCCTTTGAATCAGACACCATCATATATGAGTTTTGAATATCGCCCTTTTCTATAAGCGCATAGCTAATATCATTTACTTTTAATGTGTGGCCCAAAGTTCCAATGGACGCCCCATAAGTACCTTTAATATTATCAGCATATAGTTTTTTTAAATTTAAGTCATATTTATGCTCACCTATTTTTGTTGGAAAAGTATTCTCTCCGTGATCAAAAGTTCTGGTACCCGCACTAAATGTTGAATAAAAATTGATTGGTGAACGTACCTTGTTAATTCGGCCAGGAGAGAGCGATGCTATATAGCTCTTTGATATATTTTTTTTTAAATTCGGCGTTTCATTTCCAATATCGGACCATTTCAAATTATCAATCACAAAAACAATCATTCTTTTATTTTTACAAGTATCTTTTTTAGAAATATTTGAATTAGAAGCAGTATTCGAGCCAAATAAGGATGAAGATAATATCAAAGTAGAAAGTAAAATCTTATAAGCGTAAGTAAATACTTGTTGCATGTGGAGCGGGTGACGGGAATCGAACCCGCATCACCAGCTTGGAAGGCTGGTGCTCTAGCCATTGAGCTACACCCGCAACTCTTAAACATATTTGCATATGTCCGTTCACTTAAGTATTACCACTTAAGTGGTCGGGATGCAGGGATTCGAACCCTGGGCCTCCTGGTCCCAAACCAGGCGCGCTAACCAAGCTGCGCCACATCCCGAAGATGAAGAGTTTAATACATTGAGAATGTCTAACTTGGATCATTGTCTTATCCTGCTGCTATACCCAGTAATGATGAAACTGCGAAAGCGCTTATTCCTCCGAGCATAATCCTTGTAAGTGCGGGTTTTATTGGTGCCCCACCTAGTCGAGCGCTGAAGTATCCTAAAAATGCGAGAGAGATAATTCCTACAAAAATAACTGGGCTGATCAACTCAATCACATTATTATCTAATAACTTTCTTGATATTAGACTAAATATGAAAGGGGTAGCTCCTCCTAAAGCGAAGGCTATAAACGAAACATAAGCGGCTTGGATCGGATTTGCTTTCGCAAATTCGGTAATACCAAGTTCATCTCTCAAATGAGCCTCTAAAGCATTGTGAGCTGTTAATTCTTTTGCTACCTCTAATGCTAGATCTTTTGATAGACCTCTATGGCGATAGATTCCTGTTAGTTCAGCTAATTCATCGTCGGGTTCCGTTTCTAGCTCATAGGTTTCTTTGTCGATATTTGCTTGCTCTATATCTTTTTGTGATGCTACTGAAACATATTCGCCAATTGCCATCGAGAATGCACCTGCCACTATTGCGCTAAGTCCTGTTAGCCATAATGTGTTGAACGTTACTTTTGCAGCCAACAAACCTAATAACAATGCAGTCATAGAGACCACGCCATCGCTCGTTCCAAGCACTCCTGCTCTAATCCAATTGTGCCTATCTAGCTTATGGGGCTCTAGATGGTTTGGTCTGGTTTTTTTGGATTTTTGCATTTGACCATACTAACACTTAGATATTGTTGTCCTATTAGATTTGCGATAGTGAATTATCGTTAAAATTATCCTAGAATATAAGGCTTATGCAGACAAAAATTGAACACCTAGTTGAAAACTCTATCAGACTTACTATTACAGTACCTGAGGAAGAATTTGAAAAATCTATTGACCAAGCTTTTAAGACAATAGCTAAGCAAGTTAGACTTCCTGGGTTTCGTCCCGGTAAAGCACCTCGTAAAATTCTAGAACAACAAGTTGGTAAAGAAGCTGGTAGAGAGCAAGCATTAAATGATTCACTAGGCGAATACTACATAGTCGCTATAGACGAAAATGATATTGATCCTATTGACTATCCGGAAATTAAATTGACTTCTGGACAAGAGCAAGGCGATGTTATATTTGAGGCAGTTGTTGATGTGCGGCCTGTAATTGAAGTAACTGGATATGACAAATTAGAAGTTCAAGTTGACGTACCTAGTATTGATGAAGACGGAGTGAATAAACAACTTGATTTATTGCGAGATCGTTTCGCTGAACTAGAAAATGTTGACGGGGAAATACAAGATGGTCATTTTGTGACTATCGATCTTAAAGGCTCAATCGATGGAGAAGAACAAGACGGATTAAGCGCTGATGATTATTTATATGAAGTTGGTACTGCTCTTATTAGTCCTGCAATGGATGTTGCTTTACGAGGAAAAAAAGTTGGTGATGAAGTAACATTCTCAGATGAACTTTCAGAAAACTTTGGAGCGCTAGCTACTCAAGAAGCAGAATTTACTATCAATATTAAAGAAGTTCAGAAAAAGAATCTACCTGAAGCAAGCGATGAGTGGATAAAAGAAAATACTGAATTCGAAACGCGTGAAACGTATGATGCAGATGTAAAAAAGCGTCTAGAGAATTTACGCTCGTTCCAAGCGCAAATGCAATTGAAACAAAATGTAATGAATTCATTAGCTGAAATTGTTACAACAGAGCTTCCTGAGAAATTTGTTAAACGTGAAATAGATGCACGTATAGATCAAATGGCACAAGAATCAAAGATCTCTAGAGATCAAATAGCTCAAGTGATGGAAACTTGGCCAGCAGATGAACGCGATGAATTTATGGCAAACGTACAAAAAGATGCAGAAAGTGCTATTAAATCAGACCTTGCAATTCGAGCAATAATGATTCAGGAAGCTATCGAAGCATCTGATAGCGACGTAGAAGATGAAATACTTAAATATTCTCAAAGTTCTGGCGAAAAAATTAATAAAGTAAGGAATAGACTTGCAAAACCTGGTGTTGAGAAACAGATACGCCAAGATATCGCACGCAATAAAGCAGTAGAGTTTGTTCTTGAAAATGCTGTCGCTAAAGATAAAAATGGTGAAATAATAGACATAAAGAAAACCGATCTAAGTGGCGATGAAGATACAGTGTTAAATAACGTTATGGAGATGATCTCCGCTAGCGCTACTGAACATTCTGGACACGATCACGATCATGCAGATCATGACCATTCAGATCCTAACCACGTTCACTAGGACTTATAGATTTAATTTAAAAAGTGTAAGCAAAGTTAAAATCTGTAAGCTAAAGTGTTCAATAGAAAATAGTTAAATTTAAACAAGGAGCCCTAAGTGAGCGATTTTTACATTCCAAACCCATCAGTTGTATATAAGAACAACCGTGGACAAGAAGTTTCAATGGATGTATGGTCACGTCTTTTACAAGACCGAATTATATATCTAGGAACTCCAATTAATGATTCTGTTGCAAACATGATCATTGCACAATTACTACATCTTGAAAGCGAAGATCCAGATAAAGATATTTCAATTTATATCAACTCACCTGGTGGAGAAATCACTGGTCTATTTGCAATATATGACACTATGCAATTCATTAAATGTGATGTTGCAACAATATGTATTGGTCAATGTGCATCTGCTGCAGCTGTTCTGCTTGCTGCAGGTACTAAAGGTAAAAGATTTGCACTTCCAAATGCACGTATATTAATTCACCAACCACTTGGTGGAGCACAAGGACAAGCTACAGAAATAGAAATTCAAGCTAAAGAGATTTTAAGAATTCGTGCCGCACTTGATGATTTGCTAAGTGAAAAAACTGGACAAACTGCAGAAAAAATTCATGCTGATACTGATCGTGATTATATTATGAGTGCAGAAGAAGCAAAAGAATACGGAATGATCGATGCTGTTATGACATCGCGTGATCTTTCAAGTGCTGCATTAGTTGCTGCGAGTTCAAACTAGTAAAGAGGTAAGTAATAGTGGCAAAGTTTGGTGACAGCGGAGATCTTTTAAAATGTTCTTTTTGTGGAAAATCACAAAAGCAGGTTAAAAAATTAATAGCTGGTCCTGGTGTCTATATTTGTGATGAATGTATAGAACTTTGTAATGAAATAATCGAAGAAGAGCTTCATGGTCGTATTGATTCTGAGGCAGTAAATCTTGATGAATTACCAAAACCAGCAGAAATTTTAGATTACCTAAATGGTTATATAATTGGCCAAGAACGTGCTAAAAAAGTTATGTCGGTAGCGGTCTATAACCACTATAAACGAGTTCGTTTAGGGACTTTTGGCGACGAAGAGGTTGAATTACAAAAATCTAATATTTTGATGCTCGGGCCTACTGGTTGCGGAAAAACTTTGCTTGCACAAACTTTAGCAAGAATGCTAAATGTTCCTTTTGCTATTGCTGATGCAACAGCATTAACTGAAGCTGGTTATGTTGGTGAAGATGTTGAAAATATTTTATTAAAACTTATTCAAGCAGCTGATTACGATGTTAAAAAAGCAGAAACTGGTATTATCTATATTGATGAGATTGATAAAATAACTCGTAAAGCAGAGAATCCTTCAATAACAAGAGATGTTTCTGGTGAAGGAGTTCAACAAGCATTATTAAAGATTCTTGAAGGTACCATTGCTAGTGTTCCGCCTCAAGGTGGTCGTAAACATCCTCATCAAGAATTTCTACAATTAGACACTTCAAATATATTATTTATTTGTGGTGGTGCTTTTCCAGGTTTAGAAAAAATTGTTGAGTCTCGTCTTGGTGGAAGTGGTCTTGGTTTTGGTGCCGATCTTAAAAAGACAGCTGAAAAAAACCTTAGTGAGATTATGAGTAATATTCTTCCTGAAGATTTAATGGCTTATGGTTTAATACCAGAATTTATTGGGCGACTTCCAGTTGTTGCTACAGTGAATCATTTAGACGAAGAAGCATTAATTTCAATTTTAACTGAACCGAAAAATGCACTTGTTAAACAATACGAAAAATTCTTTAGCTACGATAATGTAGAACTCGAATTTAGTGAATCTGCATTACATGCAATTGCTTCACAAGCATTAACGCGTAAAACTGGTGCTCGTGGTTTGCGCGCGATCATGGAAGAAGTCTTACTAGAGACTATGTATGAACTTCCTTCTCGAACTGATGTTAAAAAATGTGTAGTTGATGAAAATGTTATTTTAGAACGAAGTGCGCCAAAATTAATTCTTCAAGGTAACCGAAAGTCTGCATAAAATTTTTCTGTGGATGATTTAGCTGAAAAGTATAAATCTTGTCACGCTAATTGATTCGTTTAATTCGCAAAAATTCTCGTATATATATTAATTATAATGTAAACCTTTTGGTATGAAATGCCGACAATATACTGTGGTTATTAGTAGATTAAAGATTCTATTGAGCATATTATTATGCAGTGTATTATATCTCGGCGTCTCAGTTCCTTCGTATGGAACTGATCAAGCAATTAAAGCTGATGTTAATGTTTCGCAAAAAGTTGAAATTGCAATTACAAAATCTGGTTCTGACAAGATTTCTGTAATTTTAGAATTAAATGATTACACCAATTCAGATTTAAAAAATTCTAGTGATCGTCGTGAATTAAAGAACGATCAAAATGACATTATCGATGATATAAATCTAGATGCTGATCTCACAACTAAATTTTCTCGTTTTCCACTTGTTGCGACAGAGATAACTTCTGATCAGTTAGACCAATTAAAAAATGACTCAAGAATAAAATCTATCTCATTGCAAGAACGCTACACAATTGATGATTTAAAAACACAAGCAACTCTTGCCCCAATGGGAGTTCAAATTCCATCTGATATTTTAAATGCAAAGGATGCTTGGAACCATTCGCCGTCCTATACAGGTATAGGACAAAAAATTGTAATACTCGATAGTGGAATTGACAAAAACCACCCATATCTAGATGGTGCTGTTGTACACGAAGAATGTTTTGCATCTGGGCCAATGCCAAGGACTCAAGGAGTTGGGTCTTGTCCTGACGGTACACCTGCACAATCTGGAAACGATTCAGCATTACCTTGTGACAGTTCTATTCCTGGTTGTTACCATGGTACACATGTTGCAGGTATTGCAGCTGGTCGACAAAATGTTCTTGGGGCACCATCACAAGCTGCGGGTGGTGTTGCTCCTGGTGCTTCTATAATAGCTATTAGAGTTTTTGGTGTATATTCATCTGCTCCATATTCAACTGGTCAAGATTGTGGAAATAATAGTACCGGCATTCTAAAGAAGTGTATTTTGGCAGAAAATGTTGATATTCTTCTGGCACTACAGTGGATTATTGCAAATCCTACTGGTGTGGCCTCAGTTAATATGTCTTTAGGTGGCATAGGTGTGACCAATAATGCCTGTGATGGTGTTTATGATTACTATACAATTGAACAAGGTGGTGCTCCTGGTTTAGGTAATGCTGTTACATCATTGAAAAACGATTACAAAATTGCAACAGTAGTCGCATCTGGAAATGGTGGATCTAAAAATGGAATCTCAGCACCAGCATGTGTCACAGATGCTATTGCAGTAGGTTCAACCCAGACAGGAAATAGTGTTGTTAGTACTTCGAATACAGGAGTTCTTTTATCGCTTTTTGCACCTGGAGATAATATTCTATCTAGTATTCCCGATGATGGATATGCCTATTCGGGTGGTACTTCAATGGCAGCCCCTGCTATTGCTGGAGCATTTGCTTTGATCAAACAAGCTGTTCCCTCTGGAACTGTTTCATCTTGGCTAACAAGATTCCAAAATTCAGGTACTAATATAATCGATGGTTCACCAAGTATAACTCGCAAATTACCAAATATTTTAGATGCAATTAATAATGTTGCATCTTCGGTGCCGACTGCTCCTGGTTATGTCAATGCGAGTACTGGATATGGATATGCTTATTTAACCTGGTCTAGTGTCGTTGGTGCTAACTCATATCGGATAATCAATAGTAGTGGCAACACAATTGCAGATGTATCATCTGGAACTACGGCATATAATGTTGCAACCATACCATATACAAATAATTATTTTGCAGTAAGGGCATCTAATAGTTCTGGTTCATCAGTGTATAAATATTCAAATAATATTGTTGGACTACCTAACACCTCTCAAGTTGGTTATACATTTTTTGCATCGAATGGAGCTACAGTTGGTTTTGGATCAGCTAGCCTAAGCACACATAGCAACTTAGGAATTAATAATGTAGTTGGTGGAAGTTCAAATCGTTATAGCACTGGTGCTTGGGGTGTATCATCAGCAGGAGACGTTTATTCATATGGCTCCGCAGGATTTTATGGTTCTATGGGTGGACAGCGTTTGAATAAGCCCATGATTTCTATTGCCTCAACTGCAACTAGTAATGGTTATTGGATGGTTGCTAGTGATGGTGGTATCTTTAGTTTTGGTGATGCTCAATTTTATGGTTCGACTGGTTCAATCAGATTGAATAAACCTGTAGTCGGGATGGCACCTACTCCGAGTGGTAATGGTTATTGGATGGTTGCTAGTGATGGTGGTATCTTTAGTTTTGGTGATGC
>ERZ724516.1315-NODE-1315-length-14657-cov-6.292152_pt1 | contig 14657 bp, 9 predicted proteins | sample MGYA00376049_ERZ724516 | MGnify/ENA primary metagenome ERZ724516 (study PRJEB28724, sample SAMN07190886) | activated sludge metagenome | isolation source: activated sludge of sewage treatment plant in Hong Hong | place: USA: Christiansburg, Virginia | collected... | reverse complement strand
CATTCCGACCGGCTGGTTTTGGCCGGGTTGCGGCAGTGAGGTCATCAATTTGATCGCCGAATACCGGCCACTCAACTCGATCACGGGGCGCACCACCAGCAGAAATTGAAACGTAACCGCGACCGCCAGGTTGTGGCCGGACTCGGACCTAGCAAGTTGCGATATTTTATTTGGCATATGAATTCCGCAGCGCACAAAGCTTATCCAAAATCCTTGCCCGTCCACCGGAAAATTCGGATACCCAAATAAATCAGCGGGCGACGGCGGCGTCTTCGACGTGCAACTCCTTGCGTGCCGCCAGCAGCGAATAAACCGTCGGCACCACGAACAGCGTGAAGAAGGTGCCCAGCAGCAGGCCGCCAACAATGACCCAGCCGATTTGCTGCCGCGATTCCGCCCCCGCGCCGGTGGCCAGTGCCAGCGGTACGGTACCGAGCACCATGGCACCGGTGGTCATCAGGATCGGGCGCAAACGCAGCGTCGCTGATTCGATAACCGCCTCAGTACGCTCGATGCCCTTCTCCTGCAGCTGATTGGCGAATTCGACAATCAAGATGCCGTGCTTGGTGATCAGTCCGACCAGCGTCACCAACCCGATCTGGCTATAAACATTGAGTGTCCCCCCGGCTAGCCACAGCGCCAGCAAGGCGCCGGCCATTGAGAGCGGCACCGTGAGCATGATGATGAAGGGGTCGCGGAAGCTCTCGAACTGGGCGGCCAGCACCAGATAGATGAAGGCCAGGGCCAGCGTGAAGGTGAAGGCCAGCGACGAGGAAGATTGGCGGAATTCGCGTGACTGGCCGTTGTAATCGACGGCATAGCCCGGCTTCAGAATCTGGTTGGCGATGGCATCCATACTGGTCAGCGCCTCGCCCATGGTGTAGCCCGGCGCCAGATTGGCGGTGATGGTCACCGCACGGCGCTGGCCGAAGTGATTGAGTTCGCGCGGCGCAATGGTTTCCTTGACGCTGACCAGGTTATCGAGCGAAATCATGCTGCCATCACGGCCACGGGCGTAGATGTCGCTGATGTCGCTGGGGTTTCTGCGGTCAACGTCCGCCACCTGAACAATCACATCGTATTGCTCGCCATCACGCTTGAAGCGCGTCACCTGACGGCCGCCAAGGAAGGTTTCCAGCGTGCGGCCTATGGTTTCAACCTGGACACCCATGTCGGCTGCCTTGTCGCGCTTCACTTCGACCGACAATTCCGGCTTGTTGAGTTTGAGATCGGTATCGACGTTGGTCAGGCCGGGATTTTTGGCCAGTTCGCCGAGAAACTGGCCGGTGACTTGCTGTAGCTCCTCGTAGGATGCCGAGGTAACAATCACAAAATTGACCGGCCGTTCGCGCGGGCTTTGGCCGAGTGAAGGCGGCGTTACCGGAAAAGCCAGAACGCCGGGAATCCCCATGAATTTGGGGAACAGCTCCTTGGCGATATCGGGCGAACGGCGCGTGCGGTCGTTCCAGTCGGTCAAGCCAACGAAGGAGATGCCCTGGCTAACCGTCGGATTGCCGGCGACTACGAAAAAGCGTTCAACATCCTTGGTCTGGCTGTAGATGGTTTCAATCTGGCGCGCGTATTTGTCGGTGTAATCCAGCGTTGCACCATCCGGACCAAGGAAAACACCGAGGATCACGCCTCTATCTTCAACCGGCGCCAATTCGGACTTGAGCACATTGAGCAGCGCGACACAGGAGAGGGCCACGGCGACAAAACCGCTGATGATGATCCAGCGTTGCTTAAGTGTTGCGGTCAACACCCGCTTATAGCCGGAATTTAGCCAGTTCAAAAAGCGCTCAATCAGCATAAAAGCCTTGCCGTGCTTTTCCTCATGCTTGAGCAAGACCGAGCACATCATCGGCGACAGGGTCAGCGCCACAAAGCCGGAGACCAGCACCGCGCCGGCCAGGGTTAACGCGAACTCGATGAACAGCTTGCCGGTACGCCCGGTCATAAACGCTACGGGTGCATAAACCGCCGCCAGCGTCAGCGTCATGGCGACCACCGCGAAGCCGATTTCCTTGGAACCTTGCAACGCCGCCTGCATGCGCGGCATGCCATCTTCTATATGGCGATAGATGTTTTCCAGCACGACAATCGCGTCATCGACCACCAGACCAATCGCCAGCACCAGCGCGAGCAGGGTCAGCGTGTTGATCGTGAAACCGAGCATGAACATGATGGCAAAGGCGCCGACCAGCGAGACGGGAATCGTCACCAGCGGGATCAGCGTTGCCCGGAAATTGCGCAGGAAGAAGAAAATAATCGCCAAAACAAGCAGGATGGCCTCGCCGATGGTCTTGAATACCGCTTGAATCGAACGATCAATGAAGATTGATGAATCGTAGGCAATGTCGGCCCGCATGCCCGGCGGCAATTCGCTGGTCACCTTGGGCAACTCTTTTTGCAAGGCCTTGGAGAGATCGAGCGGATTGGCCGTTGCCTGCTTGATGACGCCGAGCGCCACCGCAGAACGCCCCTTGAAACGCACCGAACTGCGCTCGGAGGCGGCGCCAATTTCAACCCGGGCAATGTCATTGACCCGCACCGGATAGCCATTTGCAGTCTTGACGATGATGCGGCCGAACTCTTCGGCTGTCTTCAGATCGGTATTGGCCACCACAGAAAATTCGCGGTCGCGACTCTCGATACGCCCGGCAGGGACTTCAACATTCTGCTTGCGCAGGGCATCTTCAACATCTGCCGGCGTCAGTTGATAAGCCGCCAGGCGCTGGCGGTCGAGCCAGATGCGCATGGCAAATTTGCGATCACCGAAAATCCGCACATCGGCAGCACCGGGCAGGGTTTGCAAGCGCGGCTTGACGATACGGCTGGCAACATCGGTTACTTCCAGCGCCGAATGTTTGTCGGAAGAAAAAGCAATCCAGATGATGGGATTGGCATCGGCCTCAACTTTGGCGATCACCGGCTCGTCGACCGCATCCGGCAACTTGTTGCGCACGCGGGAAACACGGTCGCGCACATCGGCCGCCGCCGAATCCGGCGCTCTTTCGAGCTTGAAACGGACTGAAATCTGGCTGTTTTCGGCGCGCGAAATCGAAGTGATTACTTCCACGCCTTCAATCCCGGCCAGCGAATCCTCTAGTGGCTTGGTGACCTGCGACTCGATAATTTCCGCCGAAGCGCCGCGATAGGTCGTATCGACCGTCACCACCGGCTCGTCGATCTTCGGGTATTCGCGCACCGGCAAACGGTCGTAGGAAACGATGCCGATCAGCATCACGACCAGCGACAGCACTGTGGCAAAAACCGGCCGCTTAATACAGAGGTCGGAAATCCTCATTTCGCTGCAGCCGTTCCGGCGGCTGGCGGCGCTGGCGGAGCACCGTCGCCGATAGCCCGCACCGGCGCACCTTCACGCAACTTGAGTTGGCCGGCAGTGACCACGATATCGCCGGCCACCAGGCCTTCAACCACCTCAACCTGCGCCGCACGCCGTACACCAATTTTGACCTTGGCCAGTGTCGCCTTGCCGTCGACCACCTTGAACACCGCTGGCTGGGCGCCCGGCACGATGGCTTGTTCCGGCACCATCAGGACATCCTTGCGCTCACCAAACAGCAAACGGACACGCACAAACATGCCGGGGCGCAGCTTGCCGGATGCGTTATCCAGCCGCGCCCGGGCCGAAATCGCCCGTCCGTTCTGATCGACCAGCGGATCAACGGCATCGAGCACGGCCTTGAACGACTGGCCCGGCAAGGCATCGCTGGTCAGCTCAACGGCCTGCCCCTTGCTCACCCGGCCGAGATAGGTTTCCGGCAATTTGAAGTCCATGCGCAGGGTGCCGATGTCCTCAATATTGATCAGGTCCTGACCTTCCTTGACGTAGTCGCCAACACTGACATTACGTAACCCGACCATGCCGTTGAACGGGGCCTTGACCAGCATTCTGGCCAGCTTGGCTTCAGCCAGTTGCACAGTTGCCTGCTGCACCTTCAGGTTGGCCGACGAAGTATCCAGCGCCTGCTGGCTGAGGAATTTCTTGGCGACCAGCTCCTGATTGCGCTGAAAACTGGTTTGCGCCAGCGCCAGATTGGCCTTGGCCTGCTGCAACTCGGCATTCTGCACGGCAGCATCCAGCGTAACCAGCACCGTGCCCTTGCCAACAATCGCGCCATCCTTGAAACCAATCGCCGCAATGCGCCCGGCCGTTTCGGGACGCAGCAGCACCGACTCATTCGATTTCAATGAGCCGACCGCAGACGCCTCATCAGAGAAATCAGAAGCCGCCACTTTGGCCACTTCCACGGCCATCGCAAAGCCACCCGGTGCTCCCCCCGGCTTGCCCGGCGCCCCGGCGGGAGCTGCTGGTCCAGCACCGGGCGCTCGATTCGCGCTGTAGGCAACGTAACCAAGGCCAGCCAGTCCGGCGAGCGCAAGTGCAATAACGATGAGTCGGGCAGGTTTTTTCATGGGATCAATCAGTTAACCGGCAAATTCAAAAAATCAGGCAGTTTTGGTTGTTGACCGCAACCAATACACGGCGGCTCAGAATCAGGTTCAGGCTCGGGGTCAAAGGCTGCATGGCAGGCACTCGCCCCCTGGGTAGCCGCATCCATTTTCAGCGGCGCAACCCGGACCAACACCACACCCGCCTGAATCATGCCGAGATATTCCGCTACGCCACGAGAAACATCAATCACGCGGCGCCGATGCTTGGCGTGCATACGGTCATTGACCTTGACGATGGCACAGCGATCATTGTCCAGCCGCCTGACGGCAACGATACTACCCAGCGCAAAGCGGTTACTGGCGGCGGTAAATTGTTTGACGTCGAAACGTTCGCCAGTCGAAGTCTTTCGCCCCTGAAAACCATTACCATAAAAACTGGCCTGACCACGCAGACCAATGGTCTCTTTGTCGGCGATCTCTGCCTGAAGGATTTCGGCAGACGGCAAATCCTGATTCAGAGATGTTTTAGCCGTCTTTTTCGGGGATTTACCCGAGTATTTTTCGCTCGCCGCCCAGACGGCCGACGAGCCATTCAGCAACAACAGGCCGCACACCAGCGTGGCGACCCCGTGCTGCCATTTAGACGACAAGCGTCTGCGCTTCGTCACCCTGACGGGCCCGAATTTTGCCGATGCGATAAACCGCTTCGCCCTGCGCCTTCAGTTCAGCCATGGCGGCGTCGGCATCAGCCGCGGCAACGACAATGACCAGACCAATGCCGCAGTTGAATACGCGGTGCATTTCGTTCTCCGCCACATTGCCTTCGGCCTGCATCCAGTCGAACAATTTGGGGCGCGGCCAGGCAGCCTTTTCCAGCTCGGCAACGGTGTTTTCCGGCAGCACGCGCGGCACGTTTTCGAGCAGGCCACCACCGGTGATGTGGGCCATGCCCTTGATGTTGACCTTTTCCATCGTCGCCAGCACCTGCTTGACGTAGATGCGGGTCGGCGCCATGACGACGTCGGCCAAAGTCCGCTCGCCATCGAACTTGGCGTTCATGTCCGGATTGGAACGTTCGATGATCTTGCGGACCAGCGAGTAACCATTGGAGTGGGCGCCGGAGGAAGCCAGACCGAGGACTACATCACCCGGAACAATCGTGGACTTGCCATCGATGGCCTTGGATTTTTCCACGACACCAACCGCAAAACCGGCCAGATCATATTCGCCAGCCGGGTACATTCCCGGCATTTCGGCCGTTTCGCCACCGATCAGCGCACAGCCGGCCAGTTCGCAGCCTTTGGCAATGCCGCCGACAACAGCTGCCGCCGTATCGACATCGAGCTTGCCGCAGGCGAAGTAATCGAGGAAGAACAGCGATTCGGCGCCGAGCACGAGAATGTCATTGACGCTCATGGCGACCAGATCCTGGCCAACGGTATCGTGGCGGTTCAGGTCGAAAGCCAGGCGCAGCTTGGTGCCGACACCATCGGTGCCGGACACCAGCACCGGCTCTTTGTAGCGTTTGGGCACTTCAAACAGAGCACCAAAACCGCCAATACCGCCGAGCACGCCTTCGCGCAGTGTCTTTTTGGCGAGCGGTTTGATCCGTTCGACGAGTTCATCACCCGCATCGATATCGACGCCGGCATCACGGTAGGAGAGGGAAGTGTTCTGGGTCATGGTCAATTGGCGCCAAGTGGCAGCAAACGCTGCTGGAAAAAACGGCGATTTTACCCGAAACCGCCAAGCTCCCCTAACCGGCTGGACAGCCTCGCCATTCGGGCTATTTGGTGCGAAAAGCAGATTGTTACGGTCAACCGGGAAAACCGGCCTATTTTAAAATCTCAGCACAGGCGGAGGTCCGCCACGATGCCCGCCGATCCATGATCCGCACCAGATGAATTATCATGCGCGCATGAAAATCCTCATCGTCGACGACGAACCGGCCATTGCCGACACGCTCAGCTACGCCCTGCGCGCCGAGGGTTTCACCGTCGATTGCTGCACGCTCGGCAGCGAGGCGCTGAGCCGGCTGGCCACCGACACCATCGACTTCGTCGTCCTCGACGTCGGCCTGCCGGACATGACCGGCTTCGATGTCTGCCGCGCCCTGCGCCGTCATTCCGATGTGCCCGTACTGTTCCTGACCGCCCGCGCCGACGAGGTGGATCGCATCGTCGGGCTGGAACTGGGCGGCGACGACTACGTCACCAAGCCGTTCAGCCCGCGCGAGGTTGCCTCGCGCATCCGCGCCATCAGTCGCCGGCTGCACCCGGAAAACCGGGCCACCAACGGCGAACAGGCACATTCCCACGGTCAACCCGAAAAATCGGCCAAATTCGAAATCGACCCCGACGGCCTGCGCATCGCCCACCACGGCCAGTGGCTGGCCCTCACCCGCTACGAATACCTGCTGCTCGCCCTGCTCCTCCAGAAACCCGGCCGCATCCTCAATCGCGCCCAGATCATGGACACCGTCTGGCAGGACGGCGGCGACAGCCTCGAACGCACCGTCGACACCCACATCAAAACCCTGCGCGGCAAACTGCGCAGCATCCGCGACGAAGACATCATCGTCACCCATCGCGGCCTCGGCTATAGCCTGATCGGGTAAGCCGGCGTGAATATCTCCGTCCGCCTCTTTTTCGGCTATTTCCTCATCGTCGGGCTGGCCGCCTGGTTCGTCCTCAACGTCGTCACCCACGAAACCGAACCCGGTGTCCGCCAGGCCACCGAGGAAACCCTGGTCGATACCGCCCACGTCCTCGCCGAAATGGCCGCCCTCGACCTCTCAGCCGACCGCATCGGCCAAGGCGCCTTCGCCGATTCCGTCCGCGCCGCCATCCGGCGCAGCCCGCAGGCCGATATTTCCGGCGTGCTCAAGGAACACGTCGATTTCCGCATCTACGTCACCGACGCCCAAGGCATCGTCGTCTACGACTCGAAACAAGCCGCCGTCGGCGAAGATTTCTCGCAATGGCGCGACATCGCCCGCGTCCTGCGCGGCGAATACGGCGCCCGCCAATCGCGCGAAGACCCCTACGACCCGGCTAGCTCGGTCATGCACGTCGCCGCCCCGATCTTCTGGCAAGGCGAACTGATCGGCGTCCTCTCGCTCGCCAAGCCGATGTCCTCCGTCGCCCCCTACGCCGAGCGCGCCGCCCAGCGCGTCAAGCAATCCGGCCTCATCCTGCTCGCCGCCTCCGCCGCCATCGGCCTCACCTTCACCCTCTGGCTCGGCTGGTCCATCCACCGCCTGCGCGACTACGCCCGCGCCGTCACCGAAGGCCGCAAGGCCGAAGCGCCAACCGGCGGCGGCCGGCAACTCTCCGAACTCGCCCAGGCCCTCGCCACCATGCGCGAAAAGCTCGAAGGCAAGCAATACGTCGAGCGCTACGTACAAAACCTCGCGCACGAACTCAAAAGCCCGCTCACCGCCATCCTCGGCGCCGCCGAAATCCTCGAAAGCGACCCGCCCGCCGACGACCGCCACCGCTTCACCCTCAGCGTCGCCGAACAAGGCCGCCGCCTGCAAGCCATCATCGACCGCATGCTCCTCCTCGCCCGCGTCGAACAACTGCAAGCCCCGGAAGGCGACCAGACGCTCGACCCGAAAGCCCTGCTCGACACCTGCCTGTCCCTGCGCCAGCAAGCCCTGACCAGCCGCCAACTGCAACCCCGGATCACAGTCACCAACACTGCCCCCATCCGCGGCGACGCCCTCCTGCTACAACAAGCCCTGCTCAACCTGCTCGACAACGCCATCGACTTCTCGCCCCCCGGCAGCGCCATCGAACTCGGCATCGACGCCACCGACGACACCGTCAGCTTCCACATCCGCGACCACGGCCCCGGCGCCCCCGACTACGCCCTGCCGCAGCTTTTCGACCGCTTCTACTCCCTGCCCCGCCCGGCCACCGGCAAGAAAAGCACTGGTCTGGGGCTGGCACTGGTGAGAGAAGTTGCGAGGTTGCATGGTGGGGAGGCGGGGTTCGAGAATCACCCGGAGGGAGGGGGAATAGCATGGATTCGGTTGCCGGGCGCTTAGTTACGGTCGACCGCTAGAAACAGCCAAAACTCAAAGAAATCTCGCCGTTTCTTGGAGACCACCAAGCCAGCATGTCAGAATCATGCATTTCCGGATTTCAGCCCTCAGCCCCCCCAACAATCACTGAGTTGCAACACATACACATGCCACTCACCATCGTCGAAATCATCAAACAGGCCGAGCAGGGTTTGTCTTCGCCTTTTCTGTGTCGAGGCGACGACGGCGAGTTGTATTTCGTCAAGGGCCGGGCAAGCGGTCGGGCAAGTTTGTGGGCCGAATGGCTGGGAGGGCATCTGGGAAGGGCTTTCGGCCTGCCGCTTCCACCATTTTGCATTGCGGATGTGCCCGCCGCGCTGATTCGTGAATGTCCGCCGGAACTTCGTATTTTGGGTAGCGGCCCGGCTTTCGCTTCGCGTAATGCAGAGGGGAGCCAGTGGCTAGAACTCTCCATCGCACCACGTGTAGACGCGGCCCTGCAACGGGACATTCTGGTGTTCGACTGGTGGTTGCAAAACGGCGACCGCACGCGCGGCAACCCCAATTTGCTGTGGCATGCCAACAAGAGGGAACTGGTGGTCATCGACCATAACCAGGCGTTCGACACACACTTTGCCAAAGCCGATTTTTGGACACACCATCTTTTTGCTGCCCAGCGCGACGCAGTTTTCGCCGATCTGGCCGAGCAGGCCCGTTACAGCGAACGGCTGACCAGCGCGCTTTCAGTCTGGGCGGAAGCTTGCGATAATGCACCATCCGAATGGTACTGGGAAAATGAAGAGCAAGACCTTCCCGCAACCTTCGATCCGGTTGCCGCCAGAACCTTGGCGGCGCGTTGTTCAACCCCCGACTTTTGGAGAACGGAATGAGCCTTTTCGCCTGCCGCTACGCGGTCGTCCAGTTCCTCCCCTATGCAGAAACGGGGGAGTTTGCCAACGTCGGCGTGGTTTTGCTGTGCCCCGATACTGGGTATTTCGGTTTCCGCCTGCAATCACCCCGTCGGACAAAACGCATCACCAGCTTTTTTGAACGCCTCGACCGTGGCGTTTACACCCGCTCCCTGGATGCTTTCCAGCATGAATTGCAGCGCGTGTCGCGGCATCTGGATACCGAAACCTTCCCGCGCGCCGATGCCGAGGGTGCGCGCCAATTGTTTACTGCCCTGACGCACCCACGCGAGGCCATCGTCCGCTTCGCGCCGGTCCGCGCCATCATGACGGCCGCGCCGGAAAAAGAAGTCGACGTCCTGTTCGGCCGCTACGTCGAACACGATTTCGCAACGCCAGAACATCGCGAGGAAGTCCTGGAAAAGCGGATTGGTCAATTGCTGCGCTGTTTGCCGCTGGATAAGCCTTTCCAGGCCCACACCCTCGGCAACGACGAAATCCGCGCCCGCTTTCCCTTCGTCACCATGGACGGCGAACGGGCGATCAAAGCCATCAAGCCGCTCTTCCTGGCCCAGGACGAGCCGCACAAAATTTTCGAACATGCTGATTTCTGGCTCCCCAAGATGCGCCGACTGCGCACGCGGGGCCTACTACCGGAAACGACGCTGATTTCGACCGAAGCGCCACCAGAAGATGACACCAAGCGCTTCAAGGCCTTCGCCGAAGTGCGCGCCGAATTAATCGGGCTAAACCTGCTCACCGCTTCCGCGCAAGACGATGCAGCAATTCGGCGGTTTGCCCTGGCGTAACAGGGCTGCCTGCAGCGGCCACCTATTTTCCGAACTCGGTCAAAAAGGGTAGGGGGCATTCCTTACTCAATGAACACCTGTCATTTTGCTGATTGCTACGGTCAACCGGAAAAATTGGCCAATTTTTAAATTCAATCCAACACGCACGGCACCGATGCTCATTCCCGAACTAATCCTCTACACTTTCCCCATCAGCCAGCATTAGCCTAACGGCGTCTTGCGGCGCGCCCTGACCACGCCCGATCTGTCCCGCCCTTGGCGAAAACGATGTGGTGAAGATGCCTTCGGTGGCCACCGCGACCCGCGAGGTACTTGGGAGTTTGGACGAAACCATCCAGTCCGATCTTCGCTAGTGCCGCCCCCTACTTCCTGAGGAATAGCCCCTTGCGACGGGAAATGGCCCGGCAGCCATGCCGTCCATTGAATGTTTCCGGCACCAGACTGTCGAATGCTTGCATTGATCCGAGACTGGACTCATTCAACGCCCTTGCAGGACATGCTTGGTTTCTGACAAATCACGTTTATTCATCGTTCGGCATTTCCGCGGGCGGTGCAGGTAGTCGATGGTGGCTGACTCACTTTCAATATCGTCAATCAATACAGCGGCCAGTCTGGCGCGTATATCGTCCGTGGCGCTTCCGCTATCGACGACGAATACGGTTACGTCGAATTCGATTAGCCTCGATAGTTCCTCCAGCATTGTCACTTTGTCGAATAGTGGTCAATTGTTGTCAGCGCTGACTTCGCTCCAGACCCAGCTGGCTAATTCGTTGCAATCCAGCGTTTCCACGACCAACCCGGCAAATACATCGGCGCTGGCGCAGAGTCTGGTTTCCACCTTCAATAACCTGCAAGGCAGTACGAATGCCCTTCAGGGCGTGTTGGGGGGTGACGCGACGAACAATCTGTTTTCCAGCGCGTTGGCCAACAATGCCTCGCAACTCGCCAGCCTGAGCAGTATCGGCATCGAATTGCAGCCTGCGTCCAACACACTCAGCATTAACACCGACACCTTTAACGCGGCACTTGCCAGCGATCCCAACGCGAGCAGGAGTGCGCTGGAGAGCGCCGCGCAAGCCTTGCTCGATGTCTCATCCGGCCTTGAGTTACAACTTGCCGGCGCATCCCTGGCACAAACCAATCCCGCTCTATTGGGTAGCTTGGTCGATACAACGTCATCATCGACAGGCAGCGAGACCACCGTACCCGTCGAACTATTGCAAAACCTGTCGGCCGACAGCGTGTTGACCAATATTCAACTAACCGACCTCAACCTCCCTGCTGCCGGGCAGGATATCAACACCATATTGACAGACTCCCAGGTGCTTCAAGGGGCACTCAGCGCTGACTTGCCAATCTCGAACAACGCCGTCTTCCCGGCGACGGCAGACCTGGCAGCGCTCGCAGGAAGTTCAGCAGCAACCATCGCAACAACCAGTCTGGCGACGGCTCAACCTGTTACGACAACGAGTGTGGACAGCCGACTGGATACTGCCATCCCGCTTGCGACAGCGTCACCGACGTCGACCGTCACCAACACCACCACGCCAGCCGCTGTCGCCAACGTCGCAACGCCAAGCAATGGTGATGCCGTCGCCGCCGACCTGGCGACCGCAACGGCACGGACAGCTTTGCAGACCATGTTGTCCGATCCCAGCCTGCAGGTCCTGCGCAACATCCTCGACCCCAACTACGCCGCTCTGGTGGCGGCAACGCGCACCAACGAAATGAGCCCGTTCATGTCGATCATCGACCCGAAAGCATTTGCCACCGATCGCCCGGCGCAAGTCGTGGCAGTTCAGCCCCCTCGTGCAATCAGCGACTACCAGGGTGCATCCGTCGGTTCGTAAGGGGTATCAAGCGTGTCACCCGCCCCGTAACAAGCACTCAGGCATCAGCCTCCTACTTCACCCTCGCTTCACCGTCACTTCGACAAGACCACACCCACGCCATCCAGACTCGCTCCTGTCATTCAACCAGGGAGTTCGAGATGGACAAGAAATTGCTGTTCAAGATGCTGGCCATTGGCCTGATGGCCTTGTTGCTGTTGATTCCGCTGGCCATATGGTGGAGAGCCAGATCAGCGACCGGGCGCAGCGGCAGCGTGAGGTTCAGGACAATATCGCCAACAGCGCGGCGGGTGAGCAGACGCTGGCCGGGCCGGTGCTGGCGATTCATTACCGGGAGACGGTCGAGGCTCCGGCCGAGTCGGAAAAGACCGGGCCGCGCCGGCAGGTAGTGGAGCGCACGCTGCTGTTGCCGCCGACCGAGCTGAATCTGGATGGCGAGGCGGGCGTCGAGACACGCCAGCGCGGCATTTACCAGGCGCGACTGTTCCGCCTGACGGCCAACGGCAGCGGCCATTTTGCCGTGCGCCCACTGGCCGAACTGCTTGGCGGCAGGACGGTGAGCAATGTCCGCCTCGCGCTGCAACTGGGCGTCAGCGACCCGCGCGGCATCAGCAACGACCCGCGCATCACGGTCAATGGCAAAGCCTACCGCTTCACCTCGCCGCAATCCGCCGGGGAAAGCGGCCTGCGCCGGCTGACCGCCGATCTCGGGCCGGTCGATCTGCAACAGGCCAGCCGCTTCGACTTCAGTTTTCCGCTGCAGCTGACCGGCACGACGCGCCTGGCCTTCGCCCCGGTCGGCGAGGCCAACCACATCCATTTGAAGTCAGACTGGCCGCACCCCAATTTCGGCGGCCGTTTTCTGCCGCAATCCCGCAGTGTCAGCAGCAAGGGCTTCGAAGCGCAGTGGGAAATCTCCCATCTCGCCCGCAATTTCGACGCGACGCTCAAGGCGAATAGCGGCGAAGCACTGAGCATCGATTTCATCGACCCGGTCAACGTCTATCTGCAGGCCGAACGGGCGGTGAAATACGGCGTCCTGTTCATCGTCCTGACCTTTGCCGGTTTTTTCCTGACTGAAATCCTGCGCCGCACGCCGATTCACCCGATGCAATATTTGCTGGTCGGGCTGGCGCTGGCCATTTTCTTCCTGCTGCTGATCGCTTTTTCCGAGCACCTGGCTTTCGCCGCCGCCTATGGCATCGCCGCCACCGCCTGTATCGGGTTGATCGCCTGGTACCTGGCCGGGGCGCTCGGTGGGTGGCGTCAGGGCTTCGCCTTCGGCAGCGGCCTGACCGTCCTGCTGCTGTGGCCAGCCTGGCACCTCAAGCACCCGCTGCTGTTCGCCTTCCGTCATGTCGAAACCCCGCTGCTGCTTGGCTTGCCGGTACTTGCCCTGATCTTTCACCAGCGGCTTCCGAGACTGGCTCGCCCGCTCTTTCTCACACTGTTCGCGCTGACCGCCTACCGCGAGTTGGAGTACCGGCAAATGCGCGATGCCGTGCTCGAGGCCAGCCCGGCCATGCAGGCGGTGGGTGCCCACATCGTCGCCGGCTACACCGATCTCGACGAACTGCGCCCGCTGGCGGCGAAAGGGCTGATCGGCGGCATTTACCTGGCCAAACGCAATGTGCGCGGTCGCGATCTGGCGGCCGTCGCCGCCGATATCACCGAGTTGCAGGCGATTCGTCGCCGGGCTGAACTGCCGCCGCTGATCGTCACCGCCGACCAGGAGGGCGGCAGCATCTCGCACCTGTCGCCGCTGCTCGAATATCTGCCACCGCTGGCCACCCTCGCCAACCATCCCGACCCGGCTGTTGCCGCCCGCCGCTACGGCGAAGCGCAGGGCCGGGGCCTGGCTGCGCTCGGGGTAAATCTCAACTTCGGCCCTGTCGTCGATCTACGCCCTGCCGGAAAACCGTGGCCCGACCCGCTGAGCAACATCGCCGCCCGCGCCATTGCCAGCGACCCGCAACAGGTGGCCGACATCGCCGGCGGTTATCTCGACGGGCTCAACGCCGTCGGCGTGCGCGGCACGCTCAAGCACTTCCCCGGTCTCGGTCGGGTGCGCACCGACACTCATCTGCGGCCGGCCCACCTCGCCGCCTCGGCGGACGATCTGGCTGCCGACTGGCAACCCTTCCGGCAACTGGCCGGCCACCCGGCGGCGGCGATCATGCTCGGCCACGTCACGCTGACCGCACTCGACGCCGAGCACGCCGCCTCGCATTCGCTGGCCATCGTCGACGGCCTGTTGCGCCAGACCTGGGGCTACGACGGCCTGCTCATCACCGACGATCTCAACATGGGCGCTGTTTACCGCAAAGGCATCGGCCGCGTCGCCGGCGAGGCGCTGGCCGCCGGCGTCGATCTCGTGCTGGTCAGCTACGACCCGCGCCAGATCTATCGTGCGCTGGCCGGTGCCGCCCAAGCACTGAGCGAACACCGCATCGCCCCCACCAAGCTGGCCGAAAGTGATCGCCGTCTCGCGGATTTCTCCAGTCAGCCAGCACAGGGTGCGCCAGCCGGCCTGATGCAGGTGCGTTTGCGGTCAGATGCCCCCGTCTCCCGTCATCAACCGGACTTCCACGGTCAACCGGAAAAACCGGCCGAAATCGAAATGTGCCCGGCACCGTCCACGCGG
>ERZ724516.1314-NODE-1314-length-14658-cov-5.800863_pt1 | contig 14658 bp, 13 predicted proteins | sample MGYA00376049_ERZ724516 | MGnify/ENA primary metagenome ERZ724516 (study PRJEB28724, sample SAMN07190886) | activated sludge metagenome | isolation source: activated sludge of sewage treatment plant in Hong Hong | place: USA: Christiansburg, Virginia | collected... | reverse complement strand
CGACGCAGCAACATTTACGCAGGCACAGAGTGAACGGCGCTTGTTCTATTGCCGCCCGATCCACGGTGTACTGGCGTTGATGGCCTTGTTTGCATTCCCCGATAAAAAGGTAACTGCGGAGCTCTCCAGCAAACTTGGCATCACTGGATTTCACTCATTGTTGGCGCACTTTCGGGAGCCATGGTTTGCGAAGAGCAAAAAGCCCGCTGAGCGCACTCCTGCCAACTTTTGGGGTGCTGCAGGCCCGGCCGGGCGCACTGCACGCGAGTTCCAAACGGTTGCCTTCCATCCGATGGCGCTGGTTGGTAATGCAATTGATGACTACCGCGACAAGCAGCAAAGCGAGTCACAGTACGCAGCCTTCTTGCCCAAGCTTGCTCAGTTGAAAAAATTTGCAGCGTCGTTCAAGAATGAAAGGGAAATGTTTTACGCGTTGGAGGCGATGGACATTTCGGACTTGATTCGGGAAATGCTGGTATGGGTGACGCGCAACAACGACACCAGCGGCGATGTGGGCTTTGCAGACTTGTCGGACGGAGAGCGGCAACTGTTGATGGTGCTGGGCCTCATCCGCGTATCGCGCGGCAAGCGGGCGCTCTTTTTATTGGATGAGCCCGATACCCATCTCAACCCCCATTGGCAGCACAGTTACCTCAAGTTGATTGACGACTGGACCGATATCGCGGCCGATGCGGACAAGTGCCACATCATCTTGACATCGCATAACCCGTTGACGATTTCGGCGCTGACGCGGGACGAGGTGCGGGTGATGTCAACCGACGTCGGTGGGCAAGTGTCGGCTGTTGCCCCCTATGCAGATCCCAAAGGCATGGGGTTTACGGCCACGCTCACGGAAATCTTTGGACTCTCTAGCAGCTTGGACATTGAAACACAGCGTCTTGTTGATGATCGCAATGCACTGGCGAACAATCCTGCAAAAACAAACGAGCAAGAGCAGAATTTAATTGCCGTAAACGACAAGCTGGCGCGGCTTGGCTTCCTGTTTGAAGACCGCGAGCCGTTGTATCAAGATTTCTTGCGCGCTTGGCACGACGTGCGATATGCAGACAAACCTGTCCTAACACCTGCATTGATCGCTGCACGACACCAAGCAATGAAGCAACTGATTAGCCAGTTGCAGCAGCCGGAGGCAAAAGCTTGATTTATGTAAAGCGAAATCCCGCACTCATACCGGAAAAAATTCTGAAGGTTGCCGAGCGAGCCCAACAAGAGCTGGAGAAATTGCCCGAGGCAGAGCGCAAAGGCTTTATTGAAAAGAAGGCTCCAATTTGGCGATCTTTTAGTCGGCATTTGGCAAAGATGTCTTATGGCAAGTGCTGGTATTCCGAAAGCAATGATCCGCAGTCCTTCTTTGACGTAGACCACTTTCGTCCTAAGAAAGAGGCCAAACGTACCGAGGGTGTTGCTGATGATGGTTACCCTTGGTTGGCATTCAACTGGGGTAACTTTCGGTATTCTGCGGGTCGCTCACACCGGCTCAGCAAAGACGAGGTGAGTGACGAAACACGTGGGAAGGGTAGCTGGTTTCCAGTTATGACAGGCAGCGCGATTGCAAGTTGGGGCAATCGTTGTGAGCAACTGGAAAAACCTGTTTTGCTTGATCCAACCGTTCGCGCAGACGTTGCGCTGATTGATATTAATCCTGACGATGGTCGTGTGGTGGCAAGCAGAACATGTATTGGCCCAGACAAGCAACTTCGAGCATCGAAATCGATTGAGTTGTATGGTCTGAATTTGCCCAGACTTTTGGACGCACGAAAGATTGTTTTGCGCGATGTGCAGGCTTTATATGAAAACCTCATGGACATTGTTGTTGCTGCTAACGACATGCCTGCGATTGAAAGGTTGCAACTGCAGATGATTGACGCAACACATCCGCGTGGCGTGTATTCGCGTGCTGCTCGGGCGAAGTTGCATTCTTTGGGGGCTGCGATGTTTTGCGCCCAGCCTGAAGATCTTATCTAGGGTCGAAGGACAACAAAAGGAAAGAGCCTATGGGTGAGTCGAATTTGCTCGGGAACGAAAAAGCAAGTGTGATCCAAATCGTTGATACCAACCAATGGGATCAATTAAAGGAGGCGCTTGAATTTTTCAAGAAGTCAATCAAAGGGGCGGCACCGGTTAGTGTCGCACTTGGGTCCATAGTGACTCTTTTGTATTGTTTGCGTATAGGTTATTTGCCGATAGAAAATCTTGAAAGCGTCGCAACATTAGGGGCTGCAGTTGCGCTCACTGCTGCGATCTTTCTCTTATGTTTTTTCTTACTGCTTGCAGTGCCACTTGGCGTTGTCCATTGGGGCTTGAATGGCCTGGCTAAAGAAGCGCTTACGTTTTGGTTTTTAACCAATGCCACAGGAAGACACCGTGTAAGCAAAATTTTGGCGCTGACCGTCAGCGTGTCTTCAGCAAGTTGGATCGGTCTATTTTTTGTTTCGTCGGCTAGCAAGCCTGTGTTTGCTTCAGACTGGATTTATGTCTGGATAGTGGGCTTGGTGATAAGTATCGCTGTCATTCTTTGGTATGTATTTTGTGGCGGGGGGCAAGGCAACCGATTTTGGAATGGATGCATCCGGCTTGCTGGCGTGATTGTCTGGGCTGGTGCAAATGTTTATGCATTGTTGCCAGTGGTTATATGGCCATCATTTTCGGGTCTTGAGCTAGATAAGCCTTTACTCGAGTTCGCATACATCGCTGCTTCCGGTTTGTTTCTTTGGCTTTTTTATGGGATTCATCTGGCTGTACAGTTAAATCCACAGCGAAAGAAAGAAGCTCCTTGGACGATCACCCTGATATTTACTGGTCTTCTCGCTTTGGTGGTGTTGCCTGCGATATTGTTGGCGCCGAAGTTTCATGATTGGTTGATGAGCCGCACGTCGGTGCGGATGGCAGATGTGCAACTTGCACTGAAACCCAATGCGTGTTCGGTGCTAAGGGCTAGTGGAATACCCGTTGCGAAGTCATTGAGCGCGGAAAAGGCTGATGATGTTGCCGTGGGCTGTCTTCTTAAAGATGCGACTGTTCTGCTCAGAATTGGCGAGCGATGGCAAGTTGCTATCTGTGAAATAGCTGGGGCGAGTGGCCAACTGCACAAGTTCACATTGATCAGTGACGATGTCGCTAGCTGGACGCAATCGAAAGTGACAGCGGCTGCCACCGCCGACGCGGCGGCAGCTAGAAAAATGTGCGTTTTGTAGAGTTCATGGGATGAGTAACTTCACGCTATTCAAGCGCTCGAACCGCATTGTTACTGTGCTACAGCGCATAGTGGCTGATCAAAGAGAGCTACAGCCAGCATCGCAAGTGCTTTCACGAGGGTGGTCGCTTTGCGACTGCAAACCGAAGGAGCTACCCCATGCGTGATGTGCAGTACTGGGCCAGTCTGGTGCATGAACTGTGCGCCATGCCGCACGAGGCGGGCTGGGTGGAGTTCAAACACAACAATGCTGAGCCGCAAGAGATTGGTGAATACATTTCTGCGCTGGCCAACGCTTGCGCTTTAGAGGGTAAAGCCCATGCCTATTTGCTGTGGGGTGTGGAGGATGCTACCCATGAATTGCTGGGCACATCGTTTGCCCCCTTCAGCAAGCGTGTTGGCAACGAAGAACTTGAGAGCTGGCTGTTGCGCCAGCTTACGCCCAAGCTGGGCTTTCAGTTCATTCCGATGGAGGTGAATGGCAAAAGGCTTGTGCTGCTGGAGATTGACTGCGCGACGCGGCACCCGGTGCAGTTTGCCGGGTCTGAGTTCATTCGGGTGGGCTCGTACAAAAAGCGTTTGAAGGACTTCCCCGAGAAAGAGCGGGCGCTTTGGCGGGCGTTGGATGCCACACCTTTTGAACGTTTGCCTGCCGCCGAAAAGCGCACGGGCGATGAGGTTCTGCGGCTGTTGGACTACCCCAGTTATTTTGATTTGGTCGGACGTGCTTTGCCCGATGGGCACAGTGCCATTTTGGAAGCGCTGGCAGCAGACCGTTTGATAGAAGCGGTGGGCGGTGGGCACTGGAATGTGCTGAATGTGGGCGCCATTTTGTTGGCCAAGCAGTTGTCTGACTTTGGCCGCCTGCAGCGCAAAGCGGTGCGGGTGGTGGTTTACAAAGGCAAGGGCCGGGTAGAGACACTGCGCGAGCAAATGGGCGCCAAAGGCTACGCCTGTGGTTTTGAGGGTTTGGTGGGCTTCATTAACAATTTGCTGCCGGTGAATGAGGTCATTGGCCGAGCCTTGCGCAAGGCGGTGCCGGTGTACCCCGAGTTGGCGATTCGGGAATTGGTGGCCAATGCGTTGATTCACCAAGACTTGTCGGTCAGTGGAAGCGGGCCGATGGTCGAGATTTTTGACGACCGCATGGAGATCACCAATCCCGGCGTGCCCTTGGTCGATCCCTCACGCATGTTGGACAGCCCGCCCAGGTCGCGCAATGAGCGATTGGCTTCGCTGATGCGGCGCATGGGTATTTGCGAAGAGCGCGGCAGCGGGGTGGATAAGGTGGTGTTTCAAACCGAGTTTTTTCAATTGCCGGCGCCAGCTTTCGAGGTAACGGGTGACTCCACGCGCAGCACATTGTTTGCACCGCGTACCTTAACGAAAATGGAACAGGGCGACCGTGTACGGGCGGTGTATTTGCATGCTTGCTTGCGCTACGTAGAGCGCGAGTTCATGACCAACACGACGTTACGGGAGCGCTTTGGTATTGACGCCAAGAACAGTGCGACCGCCTCGCGGCTGATTAAAGAGGCACTGGGGGCCGGAGTTATCCGCTTGCAGGACCCGAACGCGCCACCCAAAACCCGGCGTTATCTGCCGCATTGGGCCTGAATTTGCTTGATGGGTGATTGATGAATTCAGGGAATTGCGGTGCAACGCCTGAAAAAGTCTATATAAATCAATGGCTTGCAGATCGACGGGTACTTGCTGGGTTCTTGATAGGTCTGTGTGGCTTATGAAGGTCGAAGACCCAGTCACTGGTGTGCTGAGTTGAAACAACAAAGCCCGCTTTCGCGGGCTTTGTCTTAGGGCCGGGGCGTGTCGGCTTACTTACCCAGCTTCAAAAAGTCATCCCCCTTGCCCAACTCCAACATCCCTGCGTTGGAATAGATGCCCAGCTTGGCGCGGGTATCCGTAATGTCCAGATTCCGCATAGTCAATTGCCCAATCCGGTCCAGCGGCGAGAACGGCGCATCTTCCACCTTCTCCATGCTCAAGCGTTCAGGCGCGTAGGTCAGGTTAGGCGACTCGGTGTTCAACAACGAGTAGTCATTGCCACGACGCAGTTCCACCGTCACCGTGCCGGTAATGGCACTGGCGATCCAGCGTTGGGCGGTTTCACGCAGCATGATCGCCTGGCTGTCGAACCAGCGGCCCTGGTACAGCAGGCGGCCCAGCTTGCGGCCGTTGTCGCGGTATTGTTCGATGGTGTCTTCGTTGTGGATGCCGGTGACCAGGCGCTCGTAGGCAATGAACAGCAGGGCCAGGCCCGGGGCTTCGTAGATGCCGCGGCTCTTGGCTTCGATGATGCGGTTTTCGATCTGGTCGCTCATGCCCAGGCCGTGGCGGCCGCCGATTTCGTTGGCCTTCAGGATCAGGCTGACCAGGTCGGGGTATTGCACGCCGTTCAGCGCGACGGGGCGGCCTTCTTCAAAGGTGATGCTCACTTCTTCGGCCTTGACCACGCAGTCGTCTTTCCAGAAGGGCACGCCCATGATGGGGTTGACGATCTTCATGCCGCTGTTCAGGTTTTCCAGGTCCTTGGCTTCGTGCGTGGCGCCCAGCATGTTGCTGTCGGTGCTGTAGGCTTTTTCGGCGCTCATCTTGTAGCCGAAGCCGTGCGCCGTCATGAAGGCGCTCATCTCGGCGCGGCCGCCCAGTTCGTCAATAAACGCCTGGTCCAGCCAGGGCTTGTAGATTTTGAGCGCGGGGTTGGTCAACAGGCCGTAGCGGTAGAAGCGCTCGATGTCATTGCCCTTGAAGGTGCTGCCGTCGCCCCAGATGTTGACGTCGTCTTCCTTCATCGCGCTGACCAACATGGTGCCGGTTACGGCGCGGCCCAGTGGGGTGGTGTTGAAGTAGGTCACACCGGCAGTGCTGATGTGGAAGGCACCGCTTTGCAGTGCGGCCAGGCCTTCGGATGCCAGTTGCGGGCGGCAATCGACCAGGCGGGCTTTTTCAGCGCCGTATTCCATGGCCTTGCGCGGGATTTCGTCGTAGTCGGCCTCGTCAGGCTGGCCCAGGTTGGCGGTGTAGGCGTAGGGCAGGGCGCCCTTTTGCTTCATCCACAACAGCGCGGCGCTGGTGTCCAGGCCGCCAGAGAATGCGATGCCGACCTTTTGGCCGACGGGAGTGTTTTGTAGAATAGTGTTTGACATAATTGGCCTCTAGCCCTCGCAGAATATGCGTGAGCAGCTATTAAAAATGTAGCGCCTCTGAGCTGGGTCGCTGCCCAGGTTCAACCGAAGTGGCAGATGTAGTGGTAAGCCTCGGTCACCCGAATGTCGAACTTGGCGTTGCCCGGCACGCTGAATTGCTCGCCGGCGCTGGACTTCACCCACGTGTCGGTTCCGGCAAGTTTGTATTCGCAGCTACCGGCCACGCACTCCATGATCTCGGGCGCGCCGGTGTTGAAGGTCAGGGTGGAGGGCAGGATCACGCCGACCGATTTTTTGGTGCCGTCTGAAAAGGTGATGCCGTGGCTGACACATTTGCCATCAAAGTACACATTGGCCTGGGTGGTGACAGTGACATTGGGGATTTGGGTGGTCGTGGTCATGGTGGTGTTTGCTGCGGTCTGGGAGAGAAGTGGTGGTGCGCACAACAGGAGCGCGCCAAGTGGGGTCAGCCAGAGATTTTAGGCGAATCACTTTTTGCGCCAGGATTGGCGTGCCGTTGTCTTGGTTGTGACAAACAAACCCGTGGTGCCACCCGCAGAATGTGCGCACATCATCATTCCAAGGAGACCCTGATCGTGTCAACACCAACACCAACACCAACACCAACACCAACACCAACACCAACACCAACACCAACACCCACTATTCACACCACCGGCCTTCGAATCACCGCCATCGCCTGCGCCGCGTTGATGGCCAGCCATGCCGTACAGGCGGCACCCCCCACCGACCCCGGTCAGCTCAAACAACTCCGTCCGGGTTTTGTGGAAGGTTATTTGCCGTCCGGAACCTGGGTTGACAGCCTGGCGCTACTGCCCCCGCCGCCCACCGCGGGCTCGCCCGCACATGCAGCGGACGATGCCGTGTTTCAGCTCTCGCGCACGCTGAAAGACAGCCCGCGCTGGGTCCAGGCTGAGAAGGATTCCTTGCTGGCCTTCCTTAAAGCGCCACAGGCATTCCAGTGCGCTTTAGGCATCACCATCAGCGCCGAGGCCACACCCCACCTGAACATGCTGATGCGTCGAACGCTGGCCGACGCCGGCCTGGCCACCTACAGGGCCAAGGACTTCTATAAGCGCCAGCGTCCCTTCATGGCTGGCAACGACGCGATCTGTACACCTAAGGACGAGGCAGCCCTGCGCAAGGATGGCTCTTACCCGTCGGGACACTCTGCGCTGGGCTGGGCCTGGGGTTTGGTGCTGTCCGAAATCGCTCCCGAGCGCAGCAACGCGCTGGCGCAGCGGGCCAAGGCCTTTGGCCAGAGCCGCGCGGTGTGTGGCGTGCATTGGCAAAGCGATGTGGATGCGGGCCAGTTGGTGGCCTCCGCCGTGGTGGCGCAGTTGCACGGCAATGCGACGTTTACCGAGCAGCTGGCCTTGGCCCGTGCCGAGGTGGAAGCCGCTCGCAAGGCGGGGACCAGTGCGGCAACTGCGGAAGAATGCGCGCTGGAGACCCAGGCGCTGACCAAACCCGCCGCAGAGCCCGCTAAATAGCCCCCTCAGGGGCAGCGACCCGCGCAGCGGCGGAGCGTGGGGGCGTGTTGCCTCAGGCCGGTGTGGCGAGTTTGAGGCCAACCACGCCGGCCACAATCAGCGCCAGGCTGACGATGCGCCCGGCGTTGGCAGCGTCGCCCAACAGCACAATGCCCAAAATGGCCGTGCCCACAGCGCCTATGCCCACCCACACCGCGTAGGCGGTGCCAACTGGCAGTGTTTTCATGGCAATGCCCAACAGCACCACGCTGGCCACCATGGCCAGGACGGTGCCAACGGATGGCCACAGGCGGGTAAAGCCGTCGGTGTACTTCAAGCCAATCGCCCAGGCCACCTCAAATAGACCGGCGACAAAAAGAATAAGCCAGTTCATGGAATCTCCCGAAGTGCGAGGGGTGCCTTATTGCCGTACTGGTATCAGGCTAACCGTGCGGCAAAGGCCTCGGGCTTGAAACCCACCGTCACTTTGCCGTCTGCCCACCCCACCACTGGGCGCTTGATGACGCTGGCGTGGATCAGCACCAGTGCGCGGGCACCGGCGGCGTCCACCACGGCGGCTTTGGCAGCATCGTCCAGGCTGCGCCACAGCGTGCCCTTGCGGTTGACCAGGGTTTCCCAGCCTACCGCTTGCAGCCAGTTGTCGAGCTGGGCTTCAGGCACGCCCTGTTTCTTGAAATCGTGAAACGTGTAGTCGATGCCGTGGTCCGTTAGCCAGGCGCGGGCTTTCTTGACGGTGTCGCAATTTTGTATGCCGTAAAGTGTGATCATGGACAGATTTTGCCATGAATCATTAAGGCAAATTGGGCTGTATCCCCCGTGTAGGAAGCGTAAGGCGCTATCAAATGTATAGTAATTTTGCTGGCATCAGGGTCTGCTCCGTGGCCGCGCACTGCCACCATCCCTAGAATGCCTCTTCACCACACACGGGAGACACCCATGCCCCAGACCGGAACAACGGCTACCGCCGCTACCGACTATTTGGAAACCCGCCGCCACGAGCTGCGCAAGATGCGCATGCTGATGGTGGACGGCAACCTGACCACCAACCTGCGCAGTACCGAGGCCGGTGTTAGCGCCCGCGCCCACCATGGCGGTTACTGGGGCTTCTCGGCCGTGCCTGGCGCCGGTGGTCCGGACCAGGTAGCCCAGGTTGTGCAACAGGCGCGCAGCAACGCCCAGGCCATGGGCCGTTTCGGCACACGCTCAACACTGGCGTTGCCGGGTGAAAGTTATGTGGGTGAACACCGCTTCCATGGCAAAGCCGAGCTTACCCCCGCCGAATGCAATGAGCGCCTGCAGGCCCTGCACAGCTTTTGCAAGCAGCGTTACCCCGACGTGCGCAGCACTCGCTTTTTGCTGGCCGACGAACACCACAGTAAGTGGCTCACCACCAGCCGCGGCGGCGATTCGCTGTCCAGCATACAGCGCGCGCTGTGTTACGTCACGCTGATGAGCAATGCCGACGATGGCAGCCCGATTGAACTGAGCCACCCGATCTCGTGGAAGGGCAGCGCGGCCGATGGCGACCTGTCGCCCGAACACCTGGCGCCGCAGATCGACCAGCTCTACCAGCACCTGCAGGCCAAGCGCCACGCCGTGCCGGCCCGCGGCGGCATGCAGACCGTGGTGCTGGCGCCCGCATTGGCTGGCATGCTCGCGCACGAAGCCATGGGCCACCCCTGCGAGGGCGACATCGTGCTGGGCGGCGCCGTCACCGCCAGCTTGTTGGGCCAACGTGTGGCAAGCGATCTGGTCAGCATGGTGGATGTAGCCCACACTTGGCAGGGCCAGGAGGCGCTGATGCCGGTGTACGTGGACGACGAAGGCACACCCGCGCGCGACGCGGTGCTGATCGATAAAGGCATTCTCAGCGGCTTCATGCACAGCCGCGAGACCGCCGAGCGCCTGGGCCAGGCTTCCACTGGCAGCGCACGTGCCTACGCCCCCGGCGACGAGCCGCTGGTCCGCATGCGCAACACCGTCATCCTGCCGGGCACGTCCAAACTGGATGCCATGGTGGAAGGTGTGGACGATGGCTACCTGCTGGTCAAGACCGGCAACGGCCAGGCCGACAGCACCACCGAATTCATGTTCAGTGTGACTCTGGCCTATGAGATCAAGAACGGCAAGCTGGGATCTTCCATCCGCGACACCACGGTGTCCGGCTCGGCCATCAAGGTGCTGCAAAGTGTGGATGCTGTCTCGGACGACATGCATTGGGACGCCGGCGGCTACTGCGGCAAGAAGCAGGTGATGGTCGTGTCCATGGGCGGCCCCGCGCTGCGCACACGTGCCCACATGGGTGGCCAGTAAAAACCGCTCACACAAAAGAAGCAACCATGAACCTGCAACACATTGCCGAACAAGCCCTTGCCGCGCTGAAAAACGAAGGCGCCGATGCCTCTCAAGCCGCCGTCAGCACCAGTGCGCTGACCGAACTCAATATCACCCACAGCGAACCCAGCCTGCTGCGCAGCACGCAGAGCCATAAGCTCAGCCTGGTCGGTATTTGGGACGGCCGCAAGGCCAGCACCGATTTGTCCGATTTGTCGCCAGAGAGCCTGACCGCCGCCGCCCGTGCATTACGCGGTGATGCCGCCGCCGCACCGCAAGACACGGCCCACGCCGTATCCAGCGGCCAGCACACCGCCATCACCCGCGGGCCGCTGGAGGCGGATCTGACGGCGCTAGCCGACGCAGCGCACAACATCCTGGATTTCCGCACCAAGGCCACACCCACGATGAACATCGAAGAGGGCGCCGTCAGCCACACCCGGGCCGACACCCAGATGCTGACCAGCGGCGGCAGCCACCTGCAAAGCACGCTGGGTTGGTATGGCGTCAGCGTGTTCGGCACGGCGCGCGGCCCGGGGCCGGATGGCCAGGTGCGCACCAGCTCCTTCAACTACACCGGCGGTGAGACCGAAGACCTGGGCGCCGCCCCCGCCAGCAGCCGCTTTGGTATCGCCGACATGATGCGCGAGCTGACCCGCTCGGTCGTCACCCAGGGTGTGGCGGAGTGTTTTGGTGGCAAGTTTGTCGGCGACGTGGTACTGACACCCATGGCCGTGGCCACCTTGCTGGGCTGGCTGCAGGGCCAGGTAAGTGATATGGCGCTGATCTCGGGCAGCTCCATGTACCGCGACAAAGTGGGGGAGGTCGTAGCGTCACCCCTGCTGAACCTGTCCAGCCGCTTCGACGCACCCGGCATCGCCGCGCTGTCGGGCGACGCCTTTGTGGCTCCACCGCTGCAATTGCTGCAAGCCGGGCGTTTGCAAACGCTGATCCCCAGTCTTTATGGCAGCCGCAAGACCGGCCTGCCCCATGTGCCCACCGCCAGCGGCGGCTGGGAGCTGGCGGCAGGAACCACACCGCTGGCCGACATCCTGCGCGGCGTGCCACGCGGCGCGGTCGTGGGGCGCCTGTCCATGGGCAACCCGGCGGCCAATGGCGACTTCTCCGGCATCATCAAAAACAGCTTTGCCATCGACGGCGGCTTGGTGGGTACAGCGTTGTCCGAGACCATGATCAACGGCAACGTGGCCCAGATGCTGCGCGACGTGGTGGCCGTCAGCACCGAGCGCATCGACACTGGCGGCTGGTGCATGCCGTGGGTTCGGGTGTCGGGGCTGCACTTTTCTTAAGCCAAAACGGGCTGTAGCCCTCGTGCGGATTGCGTAGGTAGCTACTTTTTTAGGAGCAATTTCCGGGGCCTTGCGCACGGACGACCTCTTCTGAGCCCGCAGAAGGGGTGTTTTTGACTTTGCATGCCTCCGGCGGACGCACCAACTGCGGTGGAGGATCAGGTGAGTCGGGCGTTTTGCGCAGGTCAAGGAGGAGCCCGCGCAGCGGGCGGGGGACACGGAGCAAAACGTCCGGCCCACCTGATCCAGAGATAGCCCACAAGCTGCCGGGTCCAAACGGGTCGGCGACAATCCCCAACAGTATGGAAAACCCCAACACCCTAGAAGCCTGGTTAGCCCACTGCGAGCGCCTGCACCCCACCGCCATTGACATGGGTCTGGAGCGCGTGCGCACCGTCGCCCAGCGCATGGCCATCCGCTTCGATTGCCCGGTCATCACCGTGGCCGGCACCAACGGCAAAGGCTCTACCTGCGCCATGCTGGAATCGATTCTGGGCCAAGCCGGCTACCGCACCGGCGTCTTCACCTCGCCTCACCTCGTCCACTTTGAAGAGCGCCTGCGCTTGCAGGGCCAGTCGGTGGATGCTATGAACTTGGTAGCGGGCTTTGCAGCAGTGGAGAGGGCTAGAACGCTAAATGATGAGGTGATTTCGCTGAGCTACTTCGAGTTCTCGATGCTCGCCATCTTCGAGGTCATGGTGCGCAGCAACCTGGACGTTGTCGTTCTGGAAGTCGGCCTGGGCGGCCGGCTGGATTCCACCAACATCATCGACGCCGACTGCGCCATCATCACCAGCATCGACCTCGACCACATGGAGATCCTAGGCCCGGACCGTGAAAGTATTGGCCGTGAGAAGGCCGGCATCATGCGCACCGGCCGCCCCGTCATCGTCAGCGACCCCGTGCCGCCACAAAGTGTGCTGGACCATGCGCTCGAAATGGGTGCCGACCTGTGGCGCGTAGGTGAAGACTTCAATGTATCCGGCGACAAACAGCAATGGGGCTGGGCCGGGCGCGGGCGGCGTTACAGCGGCCTGGCCTACCCGGCGTTGCGCGGCGCTAACCAGTTGGTCAATGCCGCTGGCGTGTTGGCCGCGCTGACAGCACTTCGCGAACGCCTGCCCGTCACGGCCCAGGCCGTGCGCAATGGCCTGGCCTTTGTGGAGCTGCCAGGTCGCTTCCAGATCATTCCCGGCCAGCCCACGCTGGTGCTGGATGTGGCCCACAACCCCCATTCGGTGGCGGCTCTGGCGGCCAATCTGGATGCCATGGGGTATTTTCCGACCACACACGCCGTGTTTGGTGCCATGGCCGACAAAGACCTGGCCAGCATGCTGACCAAACTGCTGCCTTTGCTGGACCGCTGGTATTTCACCGATTTGCCGCTGCCGCGGGCCGCCAAAGCCACGGCCTTGATGGCCCAATGGCAGTCCCTCAACAGCCGCAAAGACGTCCAGGGCTCCACCTTTGCCGAGCCCATGCAAGCGCTGCAAGCAGCCATAGCGGCGGCAGACCCCGCTGATAGAATCGTGGTCTTCGGATCGTTCCTCACCGTGGGCGGCGTACTCGCCCAAGGCGTGCCCCGTTTGCACGCCAAGCACCTGAACTCCTGACCCAGCTTATCCATGGCCTTTTTCAAATTTCGCAAAGGTGGCGAAGAGCATCCCACCCCCGCTCCGGCGCCTGAAAGCATAGAGGTTATGCGCACCCGCGCCCGACATCGCCTGATTGGTGCCTCGGTGCTGGTGTTGTTAGGTGTGATCGGCTTCCCGTTGGTGTTTGACAGCCAGCCGCGGCCCATTTCGGTGGACATCCCCATCGAAATCCCGGACAAAAATAGCGTCAAACCACTGGCAACCCCCTCCAAGGCCAAGGCGGCGGAGGCGGTGGTGGTGACCGAGTCCGATGCAGGAAAGCCCATTTCGGTAGCGCCAGTGACGCCAGCATCGGTTGCGACAGCCACCCCGAAGGCTGAAGCCAAGACGGATCCCAAGCCAGCGAGCAAACTGGAAAGCAAGCCCGAAGCCAAGGCCACCGAAAAACCTGCGGCAAAGCCGGTAGAAAAACCCCTGATCCGAACGGATGATGGTGCCAAGGCACAGGCCCTGCTGGAGGGCAAAGTGGTCGCTCCGCCAGCATCTGCACCGGCGGCACTGGGAGCCAGTGGTCGCTTTGTGGTGCAGATCGGAGCCTTTGCGGATGCCGTCAAGGCCCAGGAAACCCGCAATAAACTGGAGCGGGCTGGAATGAAGACATACACCCATGTAATTCAGCCCAAGGATGGAACGCGTATTCGGGTGCGGGTGGGGCCGTTTGAGTCCAAGTCCGAAGCCGACAAGGCGGCTGAAAAAATTCGCAAGCTGGACCTGCCGGCGGCCATTTTGGAGCTGTAACAGCACACCGAGGCCATGCCCGTTCTGGACTGGATTTTTGTGGCGGTGTTGGTGGTCTCGCTGGTCGTAGGGGCCTGGCGCGGTCTGGTGTATGAATTGTTGTCGGTGGCCAACTGGATTGCCGCCTTCGTGCTGGCGCAGTGGTTTGCGCCCGACGTGGCACAGTGGCTGCCACTGGCGGGTGCGTCCGAAGTGGTGCGATATGCCGTTGGATTTGTCGCTGTGTTTGTGGCGTCTTTGTTTGCCGGTGGTCTGTTGGCCTTCCTGATCCGCAAGCTGGTTGCAGCTGTGGGCTTGCGCCCGGTGGATAGGGTACTGGGCGCGGCGTTTGGCGTGGTGCGCGCAGTGGTCATCTTGTTGGCCTTGACAGTCGTGGCGGGTATGACGCCCATGGTTAAGAGTCCGTGGTGGCAGGAATCCACGGGTGCAGGTATTGCGGCCGTTGTTTTGCATGGCTTGAAACCCGTGCTGCCGGAAGATTTTGGAAAGTACTTACCCTAAATGAGAAACAAACTATGTGCGGAATAGTTGGCGTTGTCAGCAATGCACCGGTGAACCAACTGATCTATGACGCCTTGCTGCTGTTGCAGCATCGCGGCCAGGATGCGGCCGGCATCGTGACGCAGCAAGAGCGCAAGTTCTTCATGCACAAGGCCAAGGGCATGGTGCGTGACGTGTTTCGCACCCGCAACATGCGCTCGCTGCCCGGCAACTGCGGCCTGGGCCAGG
>ERZ724516.1312-NODE-1312-length-14674-cov-6.970586_pt1 | contig 14674 bp, 13 predicted proteins | sample MGYA00376049_ERZ724516 | MGnify/ENA primary metagenome ERZ724516 (study PRJEB28724, sample SAMN07190886) | activated sludge metagenome | isolation source: activated sludge of sewage treatment plant in Hong Hong | place: USA: Christiansburg, Virginia | collected... | reverse complement strand
CGCACTCCTCGGCGAGGCGGGTGAATTGCATGATGCCCCACGGGTGTTCGTTGGAGACTGCAACCTGACGCACCTTGCCTTCGCGGACCAGTTCGGCCAAGGCTTCCAGTTGCTCGCGGATCGGCGTGGCGCCACGTTCATCCTGGGGTTCAAACTGCCACTGGCCGAACATGGGCTGGTTGCGTTCCGGCCAGTGCAGTTGGTAGATATCGATGTAATCCGTCTGCAAACGCTGCAGCGAGCCGTCAATGGCGGCGCGGATATTGGCCCGGTCGAGCGCCGGCGGGCCATTGCGAATCCAGGTCAGGCTACGCGCCGGGCCGGCGACTTTGGTGGCGAGAACGATCTTGTCGCGTTGCTGGTTTGTCAGCCAGTTGCCGACGATGGTTTCGCTGGCGCCGCAGGTTTCCGGGCGCGGTGGCACCGCGTACATCTCGGCGGTGTCGATGAAATTGACCCCTTCGCTCAGCGCGTAGTCAAGCAGGGCGTGGGCATCGGCGGCGCTTGTTTGCTCGCCGAAGGTCATGGTGCCGAGGCAGATATCGGGAACCAGCAGATTACTTTTGCCAAGTGGGCGTATGGACATGGGGTTCTCCAAAAAATGGGGCATAAATCAGGGTTGACCGCAAAGGACACCATAAATCAGTACATGGCGCTGCAAGACAGGGTCGAAACTGGCCGGGATGATCGCCAGCCCATGATCCTCTGGCCTCGGGCAATGGCTGACGACCCAGCGACAGGCCGCGACATGCGCATCATCAAAACTTTCGAACAAGCCTTGCAATTGCGCAGCGCGAACCGGCAAAAAATCGCCTGTGATGCGATCAAGCAGGGTGTCCGTATCCAGGCGCTGCACCGCGTAACCTGCTGCCTTGCGGGGCAGGGGGAGATTGGCCAGAGAAAAACGGTCGCCGAAAGCGTCGTCGGGGAATTCAAAGCGGTTCATGTCCGGCATTTTAGCGTTAAGCGATGAACGAATTGCCGGCAGGTAGTAGAATGCCGGCTGTCACAAAAACTACACGGAACTGTCATGTTCAGTCGTTTGATGCCCAAAGAGGGCAAGTATTTTGATCTGTTTAACGCACATGGTGCGCTGATTGTTCAAGGCGGCGCCGCATTAACGGCATTGATAGGCGCACTGGTTGATAACCCGAAAAATGCCGCTGTTCATGCCGATCTGATTGATGATATCGAGCGCAAGGCGGATGCAATTACGCATGACACCCTGGCGCAGTTACATACCTCGTTTATTACGCCATTCGATCGTGATGAAATCCATCAGTTGATCAACAGCATGGATGACATCCTCGATGTTATTCAGGATGTGGCTGAATCGATGTCGCTTTACGATATTCAACGCGTGCCATCTGACGCCAAGATGCTGGCCGATGTCACCGAGAAAAGCTGCATTCTGGTCAATAAAACCGTCAAGCTGCTGCACAACATGGACAACGGCCCAGCCATCCTCAAGTATTGCCACGAAATCGATGAGCTTGAATCAGAGGCGGATCGCATGTTGCGTGCAGCGATGTCCAAGGTTTTTCGTGAAGAGCCGGATGTTCGCCAGGTAATCAAGCTCAAGGAAATGTACGAATTGCTGGAGTCGGTCACTGACCGTTGCAAGGACGTGGCCGGGACGGTTGAAGCCATCGTTCTCGAAAACTCCTGAGCGGGGTTTTCGCCATGGAAAATCTCACCATGAGCTTCGGGGTGATCGCTACCCTGGTCATCGTCGCCTTGCTGTTCGATTTCATGAATGGTTTCCACGATGCGGCCAATTCGATTGCCACCATTGTTTCGACCAGGGTTCTGAAGCCTTTTCAGGCGGTCGTCTGGGCTGCAGCCTTCAATTTTCTGGCCTATTTTCTGTTCCATCTGACGGTCGCCAAAACCATAGGCAAAGGGACGGTTGATCCGTCCATTGTTGATCATTACATTATTTTTGGCGCGCTGATCGGGGCGATTGTCTGGAACGTCATCACCTGGTTTTACGGCATTCCCTCGTCGTCATCGCATGCGTTGATAGGCGGTTTGGTCGGTGCAACAGTGGCCAAGGTCGGTTTTGGTGGGCTGATTATGGGCGGCGTATTGAAGATCATCGCCTTCATTTTTATTGCACCTTTTCTCGGCTTTGTCATTGGCGGAACGATCATGGTGATTGTTTCCTGGCTCTGCCGGAACATGCCGGCACGCAGGGTGGACAAGTATTTCCGTCGTTTGCAACTACTCTCCGCCGCCGCCTATAGTCTTGGCCACGGTGGCAATGATGCGCAGAAAACGGTAGGCATTATCTGGATGCTGCTGATTGCCGCTGGTGTTTCGCAGGCTTCCGATGCTGCGCCGCCGAGTTGGGTGGTGTTTTCCTGCTATGCCGCGATGGGTGTTGGCACCATGTTTGGTGGCTGGCGCATCGTCAAAACCATGGGCAACCGGATTACAAAGCTCAATCAGGCGCGCGGGTTCAGTGCCAACAGTGGTGGTGCCATCACCTTGTTCATGGCAACAGCACTCGGTATTCCGGTGTCGACAACACACACCATTACCGGCGCCATTGCCGGTGTCGGTTCTACGCGCGGCTCACGCCGCGTGCGCTGGGGTGTGGCTGGTGGGATTGTCTGGGCTTGGATACTGACCATCCCCTGCAGTGCGGCAATGGCTGCGCTAGCCTGGCATTTTGGTCGCGTGATTCTCTGATTTGAAGATTTTCGGCTTCGTCACCCTGTTGGGCATCCTGATCTGGGTGACGATAAGCTTCCCATTCCTTTGGGAAATCAGTATTGCCAGTAGCATAGGCGGTATCTGGTGGTTCTTTTTCCGCGAACCGCCATCGCCAGAAGATTAGGCCGGGATATCCGGTACCAGCATTTCTTCGAGCAATAAAATTCTGTCCTTTAAGGCCAGCTTGCGCTTTTTCAGCCGGCGAACCAGCAAGTCATCGGGCGGTGGGCTGACTGCCAAGTGGGCAATTACCTGATCAAGGTCGCGGTGTTCAAGATTCAACTCATGGAGTTGCGCCTGCAGGTTGCTGACTTCTTCTTCATTTAGAGGTGAATTGGCCATCTAGGGCTCCGGTTGGCGTGCACTGTTATTTGCTAGAATAACCCGAACAACTATCAAGGAGGAGAGCCGAATGCAACACCACGTTATCGTGTCCTTTGGTAAGGACCAGGAATTTGAGTTCAAGCTGGGTGCTATTCAGTCTGGCGGCAGTGCGGCGGAAGAGGCGCGCATGTGGTTCAGCCGTGAGTTTGAAGCGCTGGAATGTGATGTGGCGACACCAACCGGCAAGATTCTGGCCGTGGACCGCATATTGAGTGTTGCCAAATATGCCGGCGAAGGGCGTTTCCGTGAGCAGCCCGAGTGGGCGCAAAACTTTGCCCGCTACACCGTAGCCCTGCTTGGCCGTGACCTGATTCGCATTGATGCGGCCAATTACAGCATCGGTTATTGATGAACAAGGCCTTCGTCAGGGAGAGCGATAGCGAGGATGACGAAGAGCTTTCACCCGCGCTGCAACTCCCTGCAGGCATGCGCAACTACATTACGCCGGCTGGTCACGCCCGGCTGAAGAGCGAACTGGAACATCTGATCAAGCGCGAGCGCCCGCATGTTGTCGAGGTGGTCGCCTGGGCGGCTTCAAACGGGGATCGTTCGGAAAATGGTGATTACATTTACGGCAAGCGCCGCCTGCGCGAGATAGACCGCCGTATTCGTTTCCTGACCAAGCGTCTGGATATTGCCGAGATTGTTGATCCCTTGCGTCAGGGGGACAACGATCAGGTTTTTTTCGGCGCACGGGTGACCATCGCCGATGCCGATGGTACTGAGAACACCTACACGATAGTCGGTGTCGATGAAACCGATGTCGCTCGTGGGCGTATCAGCTGGATTTCTCCGCTGGCACGTGCGCTGATCAAGTCACGGGAGGGTGATAGCATTCGCTTTCAAAGCCCGATGGGTATCCGTGAGATCGATATCATTGACGTCGCCTACTGCAGTATTGAGTGACTCATACACCTGCGACGGGTGGTCTTTACATTCCTTTGCAGAATCCGTCAGATTCGTCACAGACGCTGGATAGGCTTGGCGGTAATATAAGCGCTGTTGATTCACCCAATGCCCAAAGTCTCCGGGAGTTACGATGTCAGGACAACTCATTCTCATTAAGGCGATACGCAGCGGCCGTCTGGCCGACGTGCGCGCTGCGCTGGATTCCGGTTTGGCGGTTGAACTGGAGGATGGCATGGGTGACCCCGGCTTGCCGATGGGGGTCGCCTGTTTCATGGGCTTTGTCGATATCGTGCGCGAACTGGCAGCACGCGGTGCCAAGGTTAACCTAACGGATAACAGCATTCCAACGTCGCCGCTCAACATGGCGCTCCGTGGTGGCAAAACAGAGGTAATTCGGGCGCTGGTCGAACTTGGCGCTGATGTGCCGGAAGGCATGAAAACGGGGCTCTCGGAACACGATCTCATGCTGGCGCAATGGAAAGCGCATCGCGCCGGAAAAGTTTCGCCCCAGGCTGCAGCAGCGTTGGGTGCAGTGCAAGAGTTCGAGGAAATTGAGGTGCTGAGTTGTGCCGGTACTGATACGCAGGTGCTGGATGCTGAAATGCTGCGTGCTGCACGTGATATGCGCTGAATGATTCGCCGCTCCCCCTTGAATTCCTGACAGCAGACCCCAACTCCCGTCTTACCTATTTGGTTTGATTGGGAGTTAAAGCATGTCCGAGTCTGCAACCGCGAACGCAAATCGCGAAACCCTGGGTTTCCAGGCTGAAGTAAAACAACTACTGCAACTGATGATTCACTCCTTGTACAGCAACAAGGAGATTTTCCTGCGCGAGCTGGTTTCCAATGCCTCCGACGCCTGCGACAAGCTGCGTTTTGAAGCCTTGAACAACGCCGCACTGTATGGTGACGATGGCGATCTGAAGATTCGCATCGCCTTCAACAAGGTAGCGCGCACCATTACCATTTCCGACAACGGCATCGGTTTGAGCCGTGATGAAGCCGTCGAGCACCTCGGCACCATCGCCAAGTCGGGCACCAAGGAGTTCTTCTCCGCATTGACCGGCGACCAAGCCAAGGATGCGCACCTGATCGGCCAGTTCGGCGTCGGTTTCTACTCTTCCTTCATCATTGCCGACAAGGTGACTGTGGTTTCGCGCCGTGCCGGTGTTGAAGCCAATCAGGCGGTGTGCTGGGAATCCGGTGGCGAGGGCGATTACACCGTCGAGATGGTTGAAAAAGCCAGCCGTGGTACTGATGTCACCCTGCATCTACGCGAAGGTGAGGATGAATTCCTTGGCGGCTGGAAGCTGAAGTCCATCATCCGCAAGTATTCCGACCACATCACCCTGCCTATCGTGATGCAGAAGGAAGAATGGAATCAGGAAAAGGGCGAGCAGGTGATGACCGAGGAAGACGAAACGGTCAACCAGGCTAACGCACTGTGGGTTCGCCCCAAATCCGAGATCACCGACGAGCAGTACAAGGAATTCTACAAGCACGTTGCCCACGATTTTGAAGATCCGTTGGCGTGGACCCATGCCCGCGTCGAAGGCAAGCAGGAATACACGCAACTGCTGTACATCCCGGCCCGCGCCCCGTTTGACCTGTGGGACCGCAATGCCCGCCACGGCATCAAGCTCTACGTTCGTCGCGTTTTCATCATGGACGACGCCGAACAACTGATGCCGCTTTACATGCGCTTCGTGCGCGGCGTGGTCGATTCCTCCGACCTGCCGCTCAATGTTTCGCGTGAAATTCTGCAGCAGAGCAAGGACATCGACGGCATCCGCAGCGGCTGTACGCGCAAGGTGCTCGGCATGCTGGAAGACTTGGCCGAGAACGACAAGGAGAAGTACACCAAGTTTTGGGAAGCCTTCGGTTCGGTACTCAAGGAAGGTGTTGGCGAAGACCATGCCAACAAGGACAAGATCGCCGGCCTGATTCGTTTTGCCTCAACGCACAACGACACACCCGAGCAAAATGTCTCGCTGGCTGACTACATTGGCCGCATGAAGGAAGGTCAGGAGAAGATCTACTTCGTCACTGCCGACACCTTCAACGCCGCCAAAAATAGCCCGCACCTCGAAATTTTCCGCAAGAAGGGCATCGAAGTGCTGCTGCTCTCCGACCGCGTCGATGAGTGGGTGGTTGGCCATCTGACCGAGTTCGACGGCAAGCAGATGCAGTCCGTCGCCAAGGGCGGCCTTGACCTCGGCAAGCTGGAAGATGAAGCCGAGAAGCAGGAAGCCGAGAAGGCTGCTGACGAATACAAGGAACTGATCGACAAGGTCAAGACCTCGCTTGGTGACAAGGTGAAGGATGTTCGTGTCACCTACCGTCTGACTGATTCACCGTCCTGCTTGGTTTCCGATGAGCATGATCCGTCGGGTAACCTGGCGCGTTTGATGAAGGCGGCTGGCCAGCCGATGCCGTCAGCCAAGCCGATTCTCGAAATCAATCCGCAGCACCCGGCGGTGATGCGCCTGAAGTATGAGGAAACCCGCTTCGATGACTGGGCTGCCTTGCTCTTCGAACAGGCTACCCTTGCTGAAGGTGGTCAGCTCGATGATCCGGCTGGTTTCGTCAAGCGCATCAATGACTTGATGATGGCGCTGTCAGCGAAGTAAAAAGGTAGGTGCAAGGTCGATTGTTACGGTCGACGGCAAAAAAGCTCGAAAATATGGCCGCTCTTTAGCGGCCATATTTTTTGCTACTTGCTTAGCGGTTTGCGTTTACTACGACACGACCGCGTACTTTGCCTTCGAGCAGTTCAGCACCCACAGTCAGGGCGTCCTCCAGACCGATTTCACGCGTAATGCTTTCTAGTTTGGCCGGATCAAGGTCGCGACTCAGGCGCTCCCAGGCTTCCTGGCGAACAGCAAGCGGCGCCATGACGCTGTCGATACCGTAAAGCGTCACCCCGCGCAGGATAAACGGTGCCACTGTGGCCGGGAAGTCCATGCCGCCGGCCAGACCGCAGGCCGCGACGGCGCCGCGATACTTGGTCGTGGCGCAAGCGTTGGCCAGCGTATGGCTACCCACGGTGTCGACGACGCCGGCCCAGCGTTCCTTGCCAATCGGTTTGCCCGGTGCGGAGAGTTCGGCACGGTCGATGATGTCACTGGCGCCCAGCGCCTTGAGATGTTCCACCTCAGATGTGCGGCCAGTGGAGGCGACGATTTTGTAGCCAAGTTTGGCAAGCAGGGCGATGGCGACACTGCCGACACCGCCGTTGGCGCCCGTCACCAGGATTTCGCCATCCGCTGGTTTGATACCGTGTTTCTCCAGCGCCAGTACGCACAGCATGGCGGTGTATCCGGCGGTGCCGATGGCCATCGCCTGCCGCGCGCTGAAGTTTTTCGGTAGCGGCACCAGCCATTCGCCCTTGACTCGCGCCATTTCAGCCAGACCGCCACAGTGGGTTTCACCGACGCCCCAGCCGTTGAGCACGACCTTGTCGCCCGGCTTCCAGGCCGGATTTGAGCTTTCGCTTACGGTACCGGCGAAGTCGATGCCGGGCACCATGGGAAAGCGGCGGACAACCGGCGATTTGCCGGTAATCGCCAGGCCATCCTTGTAATTGAGTGTGGACCACTCAACGCGTACCGTGACATCTCCTTCAGGCAGTGTCGCTTCATCTATCTGCTGAACCTGAGCCTTGTAACCGGCCTCATCCTTGGTGATCAGAATTCCCTTGAACATCATGATTCTCCTTTGTTTGGATTAATTAGACTGTCTGACTATTAATTGGTGAAAAAATCAGGCTTGCGGTAAAGCGGACATGAAAAGCTGAAAAAATGCCTGCATTGGTGCGGTCGACCGCACCAGACGGGCTCTTAATATGGCTCCCTCCCAGCCGACCCAGAAAGCGTGGGCCAGAGCCGGGCAATCGGTGCTTGATGACAGTTCGCCGGTAATCACAGCGTCTGAAAGACACCCGGCCAGACGCTGTTCCCAGTCGCAGAGCACCTCTTCCAGACGCAGGCGCAACTTCTCATCGAGACAATTCACCTCCTGGCCCAGATTGCCGACCAGGCAACCGCGAGTGAAGTCATGTTTTTGTACGCCATGGCAGGCATCGTCAACAAAGGCGGCAAGTCGTGCCAAGTGGCTGAGATCTTCATTCTGAAAATGGCGGTCAAGCTTGCGGGCAAAATACTCGGCATAGGCATCAAGCGTCGCCGCGACGAAGGAATTCTTGCTCTCGAAGTAATGGTAGAACGAGCCCTTGGGTACCGTGACCGACTTCAACACATCATCCAGTGCAGTGGCGCCAACCCCGCGGTTGGTGAGCATCTCGGTGCCGCGCCGAATCAATAGCGCACGCGTGTCGGCGTAGTCATGACCATTGCGTGCCGGGCGGCCCCGGGGGCGCCGGGGAAGGGGGGCGGTCTCATTCATGAAATAAATATTAGACCGCTTGTCTATAAAAAGCAAAACTTGGCTTCAAGCAAGCGTGACATATCTGCCCAGGCTTTGGCACAATGGGGACTCCATCTGCCGGAGCAATCAATCAATGAAGCCTGAGGATCTGCAACTGCTCGTCAGCCGCACCATGCCCTTCGGTAAACACAAAGGGGTGTCAATTGCCGATTTACCCGGAAACTATCTGAACTGGTTTGCCCGCGAGGGGTTTCCACCCGGCGAAATCGGCCAGCTGCTGGCGCTGATGCAGGAAATTGACCACAACGGCCTGTCGTCACTACTTGATCCGTTGCGCAAGCCCTTGTTACGTTGACAACACCGACTCACGCAGACGCGGAATTTCTATGCGGAAGCAGCTACCTCCACCGAGTTCGCTGCTTACCTCCAGATTGCCATGGTGTTTTTGCACAATACTGTAGGCCAGAGAGAGGCCAAGCCCCGTTCCTTTGCCAATAGGTTTGGTTGTAAAGAAAGGCTCGAAGATCCGTTTTTGATTTTCTGGCGAGATACCTTCGCCGGTATCGGCGATCTCGACCCAGACTTTTTCATCATTCAAACCCGTGCGAATGGTGATCGTGCCGTGTGTCTTGATGGCATGCGCTGCATTGAGCAGCAGATTCATGAATACCTGGTTGAGTTGTGAACCGAGGCACTGAACCGCTGGAAGCCCGCTGTATTCCTTGATCACATCTGCCTTCAACTTGATTTCGTTCCAGACAATGTTGAGTGTGCTGTCGAGACCTTGTTCGAGATTGGCAGCGGCCCAATCAGCGTTATCGATACGCGAAAAATTCTTGAGATCCCGAACAATTTTCGTTACACGGCTAACCCCGTCGCGCGACTCGCTGATCAGCGTATGAATATCTTCACTCAAAAAGCCCAGATCAGCGTGTTTTTTCAAGGCTTCTATGGTCGCCTGTATGTCTGCATGCCCGGCGATCAAAGGATCTGCCTTGCCGTAAGCGGCGATGATTGCCAGTAGTTCGTCGACATAGTCCTTCAAGGTACCCAGGTTGGAACTGATAAAGCCTATGGGGTTATTGATCTCATGTGCCACACCCGCCGCAAGTTGACCGATGGAGGCCATTTTTTCAGATTGCAGCAACTGGTTCTGGGTATTTTCCAGTTGTTCGTTCAAGGACTGGATACGCTGATAATGCTCCTGCAATTCCTTCTCTTGTTGTTTCCGTTCACTGATATCTTCAAAAATGGAAACATAGTGGCTGATCTCGCCATCGGTGTTGAGCAAGGGGGTGACCATCTGACTGGCCGTGTAGCGGCTACCGTCCTTGCGTAAATTGACGATCTCGCCATGCCATGTTGTACCTGCGGCAATTGTTCGCCAGAAATGCTCATAAAATCCATTTTCCTGCAGCTTCGAATTGAATAGATTGGGCGTCTTACCGAGTATTTCGTCGCTGGAGTACCCGGAAAGCTGGCAAAAAGCACGGTTGACCCAGGTAATGTTTCCCTTGGCATCGGTAATCATGACCGCATTGCCAACCTCTGCCAGAGCCGAGTCAAACAGGCTCAGTCGTTCCTGTTGCATGGCGGACTCAAGCATGATGCTCAGGCGGTTGGCGAAGGTGAGCAGGCGTTGTTGTAACATGCCCTTGTCAAATTGATCTGGTTCGCGACCATAAAGCGCAAGCGCTCCCCAAGCTTCCCCATGCAGGGTCAGAGGAAGAAAAATTGCTTCTCTGGCGCCGAGAGCATGGGCTGCTTCCGTACAGGATGGACATTTCAAACGATCAAAATAAGCCGTTTGACGTTTTCCGTTAGCGATGACGGCGGCAACCGGCAGGCAGGGGGTGCTGGTATTGTCATCTTCACGCTGGTGAGCGAGCACGTTATCCGTGATGCCATTAGAAGCTGCCAGCAACGCCAGCTTGCCATCCGGTTTGGTAATGGCGATCCAGGCTGCAGCAAGGTCAAAAACCGAGAGGACATCATCACAGAAAATTTGGGCGATGGCCGCCGAGTCGACACGCCAGCGCATCAATACCGTGCCGAGATGCTGGAATAGCTCATCCTCCTGCCTGGCTCGATGTTGTTCGGTCACATCCTTGGCATAAACGCCAACACTTTCGACCACGCCGTGTTCATCCTTGACCGGGTAGATGCTGTTGTCGAAAAATATAGCGCCACGCCTATCCTGCATGCGGAGCATCTCGCCGCTTTCAGCTACGTAGCTCACCGCAGCACGGCGAGTTTCGGCAAGATCGGGCGACATGTAATCGAAGAAATTTTTCCCCTCCATCGCGCTGGGGAGTTGGCCGAAGCGCTGTGCAGCAAAGGTGTTGATTTCGAGAATTGCACCATCCGGTGCAAGTAGCAAGACCGATTCATCACTTGCATCAAGCAGGGCGCGCATGCGGTATTTGCTCTCGCTGATCTCTTTCTCGGCCAGTTTGCGCTCGCTGATGTCACGGACGATGCCGACTGCCGACCAGGCGTTCTGCAGCCAGGTGGCGGAAAGTGAAAGTTCAACGGGAAATTCGCTGCCATCCTTGCGCAATGCTGCGAGTTCGAGCGTCTTGCCAACGGCAGGCCCTTGGCCGCTCTGGCGAAAATGTTCGTAGCCCTTGCGGAAAGCCGAGCGGAATCGTTCTGGGGTAATCAAGTCATGTAGTTCCTGACCGATTGCTTCGTCTCGACTATAGCCAAAGATTGTTTCTGCCGCTGGATTCCAGAAGGAAATATGGGCGTTGCTGTCCATCATCACGATTGCATTCTGGGCAGCGCTGGCAATGCCCCGGAATTTCTCTTCGCTGTCGCGCAGGGCTTGCTCGGCCAGTTTGCGCTCGCTCAGTTCATTGTCCAGTTGGGCATTGGCTTCACGCAGCTTGATGGTACGGCTGGCAACTTCATCTTCAAGGCCGGCTTGATGTTTGGCCAACGCCAAATCACGAGTCTGGATGTGATCCAGCATCTCGTTAAAGTTGCTGGCCAATTCGGCAATTTCGCTATGGCCATCGATAGGAACCCTTTGCTCAAGGCCGGCGTCGCCGTGGGCGATATCGTGCATGGCGAGCATGGTGGTCCGCAACGGGTGGGTAATGCTGCGGGCGATGACACCGGCTAGCAACAGAAGAGCAGCGCTGACGCCGAGCAACATGAAGAGACTTTGTATGGCTCGCGCGTGAACTGCACTGTCGATATCGTCAATGTAGATACCCGAGCCAATGACCCATCCCCAGGGCGCAAAATTTTTGACGTAGGATAGTTTGGGAAAAGTCGCTTCTGTACTACCGCCGCCCATTTGCGCTTTTTGCCAGTGATAAGTGACATAGCCGTGTCCGCTTTGTGCAACCAACTCATTGAAGGCCAGCGTCAAGTTCTTTTTTCCATCGGTGGCTATAAACGGGCCTTCCAAACCGGCACGCATGCTGGTGACCCGGTTGTATTTTTCGTCGCTTAGTGGCTGCCCATTGAGCTCCGGCATGATTGGGTGCATGAGCATCTTCGGTACGGGTTCTGTATTGCTAATCCAGAAATACTCTTTTTCGTTGTATCGCATGTTCTGAATTATGTCTTTTGCCGCTGTTTGCGCAGCCTCCTTGCTCAAAATGCCTTTGCGTTCAAGCGCTTCATAATGAGTTAGCTGGCTGTGAGCATTTTCCACGAGTTGCCTGATCGTTGATTCCTTTTCCTGGTGCAAGGCATCTCTCAGCATCATGACGTCAATGGCACTGCCCAGCACAATGCTGCCAATGAAGATGGCGACAATGGTCCAGATTCTGTTGCGGACGCTAAGGCGATTTAACAGTGCAAACATGGTGTTTATCGGTCGTTTTTTAGGATGGATTCGAGCGTTGCAGGCCAACCGCTGACGTTCCACTGTTTGCGTGCTCAGGGTGAGGGTAGCTGCAGTGTTGTTTGAGCGCTCGTGTCGCCACTGAGTGATTTGATCGGCTTCAGCGCCGATATTGCTTTGAGGATGGCTTTTGCTTACTTTAATGTAAGCATTGCCTTATATCAAGCGATCTATTACTTTTGTTGTGATTAGCCTATTTTCCTTGCAGCATATTATAAAGTGCCAATGCCATGGCGTTTGGCATAAGCAAACAACTCAGCATTGTTCTTCAGTTTGAGCTTGTGCATCATGCGGCTTTTCTGGACGCTAACCGTTTTGGCGCTGCGTCTAAAATGTTCGGCGATTTCTTTGATGCTGGAACCCTTTGCGAGATAGTCCAAAATAGCACTTTCGCGTGGAGAAAGAGCTTTCGGTTGAGCTTGGTTGTCGCCAAGGCGCTCGAAAATTAGTGCTTCGGCAAGACGCGGGTCCATGAAGCGTCCGCCATGGGCGACGATACGGATCGCCTCAAGCAATTGTTCGGCACCTGCATCCTTGGTTACAAAACCCGTGGCGCCAGCTTGAACTGCTCGTGCGGCAAGATGTGGGTCACTATGCATGGTGAGCACCAGAATTGGCAGCTCCGGCCAGCTGGCACGAAGTTGGGCGATCAAGGTGATGCCACCGTCAGGCATGGACAGATCCAGCAAAAGCAGGTCAAAGCCCTTTTTCTCGACAGCGCGGAGTGTACTGGCTCCATCTTCGCTTTCTCCTGCGACAACAAACTCTGGACAGGCCCCAACAACTTGGCCGAGGCCCTTCCGCACAATCAGGTGATCATCGGCAATCCACAGGCGAGTCTTTTTCACGGTTTAATTTCTCATTTGAGTGGTATCCCGACTTCGATATTTGTTCCATAGCCGGGGGTTGAGACGATCTTTAGTGTGGCATCGAGAAGGGCGGCGCGTTCGTGCATACCAATCAGGCCAAACGATAGTCCGTGTGAGCGGAGCAAGGCGGTATCGAATCCTCGTCCGTCGTCTTCGATTTTGAGATTCAAGAACTCTTCAGTCGACTCTATATGCATCGATACTGATCCTGCTTGGGCATGGCGAGCGACATTGGTGAGCGATTCCTGGGCGATGCGAAAGATGGAGGTTGCATCCGTTATGTTGAGTTGTGGATCAGCACCACTCAGTGTCAGGCGGCAGGTGATACCGCTACGGCTACTGAATTCTGTGGCCAGCGCTTCAAGGGCAGGAAGCAGGCCTTCTTCCAGTTGGGCGGGATGCAGGTCACGAGTAATACGGCGTACGACGGCCTGGGTCTGATCGAGGTAGGTTTTCAGTTCCAGTGCAAACTGATCGGTTTGACTCGTGGTCACGTTTGTACTTAGTTGCAAGGCAGAGACCATAAAATGCATACCGGTAAGCAGTTGGCCCAATTCGTCATGAAGCTCACGGGCAAGGTGGTTGCGTTCGCTCTCCCGAATCTGGTCCTGCCGTATCAGTAGTTGCCGTAACAACTGCTGAGATTCTTCAAGTTTGGCTTCTGCAAGTTTGACCAGGGTGACATCTGTGACCATGGCGTAGAAACCGATGACATTGTCTCCCATGTACTCCGGTATGTAGTCGATAAGAAGATGGCTAATTTCACCCGAAGGTTTTTTCAAAGTGCGCTCGAATTGCTGGCGCTCGCCCCTGATCACCGCTTCGATGTGCGGTTGATTGAGCAAGAATAGCTTCTCACCAAGCACATGCCTGATTGTCTTGCCCTGCATTTGGGTGGGGGTTTTACCAAACCATTCCTGATACGCACGATTGGCAAAACGACAACATCTGTCTTTATCCCATTGGCTCACCATGCAAGGCAGGGCATCAGTGATGGCACGCAGAAACTTTTCGTTCGCTTCCAACGCTTCTTCAATGAGTTTGCGTTCCGTTATGTCGAAAGCAGTGAAACTGCTACCCAGGGATGGATCTTCCGGATCTATCATCGCCGAGGCCATCAAGATGTGTCTCGAGGCACCATTTTTTTGGCGCCAAACAGTTTCAATTGTGCCAACTCCATGCGCCCTGATCTGCGCGTATTTTTCCTCTCCGACGCGACTAAACTCTGCTTCGGAGGGGTATAGGAGGCGCGCCGACCTGCCGAGCATCTCCTCGGCTGAGTAGCCGGTAATCGTCGTCATTGCCTCATTGACCTCGCGCAACTGACGCTCGACGACGACGCCAATACCCAGCGGCGAGGCATGGAGGATAGCGCGCATGCGAGCTTCGCTATGCTGCAACTGCCTGGTTCGTTGATCAACCATTGCTTGCAGATCATTGCGGTGAAGCTCAAGTTCGCTGGCGCTTTGCTGCTGCTCGGTCATATCGACGCCGAAACCGATTACGTACTGCTTGTCGTCCAGCTTGATACTTCGTCCCGAGAAGTAGT
>ERZ724516.1307-NODE-1307-length-14687-cov-6.074494_pt1 | contig 14687 bp, 21 predicted proteins | sample MGYA00376049_ERZ724516 | MGnify/ENA primary metagenome ERZ724516 (study PRJEB28724, sample SAMN07190886) | activated sludge metagenome | isolation source: activated sludge of sewage treatment plant in Hong Hong | place: USA: Christiansburg, Virginia | collected... | reverse complement strand
AATTGCCAGTGTTGCCTTGCGTTCGGTCGTCATCGTGTATTCCCTTTACAGGTATCGGTTATCACTGCACTGCCAAAAATCGCCGGATGCCTAAATTAGCGCATTCACCTTACTCAACTCTTACGTAGCATATCGACGATGGGTGCCAAACGAGCATCGTCGATATCAGCCTGACCACTGATCAAATGCCAAAGATCGTGATCTTCCATGTCAGCAAGTTCCACGAACGCCTGCTGCTGTTCTTCGTTGAGTTTATCGAAGCCATCATCAAGGAAGCGCGTAAGTGCAATATCCACTTCCAGCAATCCACGACGAATACAACGCCAACGCAGACGCTCGTAGTCCTTTCTTTCCATCAAACTGCTCGGCGAACCATCATGTCCTTGATCTTGCCAATGGCCTTGGTCGGGTTCAAACCCTTCGGGCACACGTCAACACAGTTCATGATGGTATGGCAGCGGAACAGACGGTACGGGTCTTCGAGATTATCGAGACGCTCATTGGTGGCCTGGTCACGAGTATCTGCAATAAAGCGGTAAGCTGCCAGCAGGCCTGCCGGACCAACAAATTTGTCCGGATTCCACCAGAACGACGGACATGAGGTGGAGCAACAAGCACACAAAATGCACTCGTAAAGACCATTCAGTTCTTCACGATCTTCCGGCGATTGAAGACGTTCGCGTTCCGGTGGCGGATCGTTGTTGATCAGGTAAGGCTTGATCGAATGATATTGCTTAAAGAACTGCGTCATATCGACGATCAGATCGCGAATAACCGGCAGACCTGGCAACGGACGTAGCACGATAGGCTGTTTCAGGCTGTCAATGTCGGTCAGACAAGCCAGACCATTCTTGCCATTGATATTCATGGCATCAGAGCCACAAACACCTTCGCGACAGGAACGACGATAAGAAATCGCATCGTCCTTGGCCTTCAGTTTGGTTAGCGCATCCAGCAACTTGCGATCTGTCGGCTCAAGGTCAACCGTGATGTCTTGCATGTAGGGCGCATCGTCTTTATCCGGATCGTACCGGTAGATACTGAATTGAACTGTACGTTTGCTCATATTCTTTCTCCGATTAGTACGAACGCGTCTTCAGCGCGACGGTTTCGACAGTCAGCGGCTGCATATTGACCGGCTTGTAGGTGATCGAGTTGTCGACCGGCGAGAACATCGTGTGCTTGTGCCATTCAGCGTCATTACGACCGTTCGGAAATTCCGGGGTATCAGGCGCATCATCACGAACGTGAGCACCACGGGACTCTTTACGAGCCTCAGCGGAAATCATCGTTGCCTTGGCAACTTCGATCAGGTTCTCAAGCTCAAGCGCTTCGGTACGAGCCGTATTCCAAGCCATTGACTTATCCTTGATTTCGAGTTGGCGAGCGGCCTTTTCGACTTCAAGAATTTTCTCAACACCTTCTTTGAGCATATCGCTGAAGCGGAACACACCAGCATGATCCTGCATGGTGCGCTGCATAGCCAGACGCGTTTCGTTAACATTGGCACCGCCCTTGCGGTTGTCCAACGCACTGATGCGAGCCAAGGTTTTATCGGCAACATCCTTGGGCAAATCGCGATGAGCACGGCCGGCCTTCAGATCTTCTACTGCAGAGTCGCCAGCTGACTTACCGAAAACCAGCAGATCAAGCAGGGAATTGGTTCCAAGACGATTGGCGCCGTGCACCGAAGCACAGGCGCATTCACCACCGGCGTAGAAGCCAGGAACGACCGCATTGACATCACCGTTCTGCGGCATCACGACACGACCAGAGTAATGGGTCGGAATACCACCCATCTGGTAGTGGCAGGTCGGGACGACCGGCAAAGGTTCTTTCAGGCAATCAACACCGGCAAACTGGATACCAATTTCGTGAATACCCGGCAGGCGCTTCATGATCGTTGCCGGATCGAGGTGGGTGATGTCGAGCAGGACGTAGTCCTTGTTGACACCGCAACCGCGACCTTCCTTGATTTCGGTCGCCATGGCACGTGAAACCACGTCACGTGAAGCCAAATCCTTAGCGTTTGGCGCATAACGCTCCATGAAGCGCTCCTTGTTGCTGTTACGCAGGATGCCGCCTTCGCCACGCACCCCTTCGGTAATCAGCACACCCGCACCAGCCACGCCGGTCGGGTGGAACTGCCAGAACTCCATATCTTCGAGCGGAATGCCGGCACGCGCCGCCATACCCAAGCCATCGCCAGTATTGATGAAAGCATTGGTGGAAGAATAATAAATACGACCAGCACCACCAGTTGCAAAGATTGTGGCACGAGCGTGGAAAATAACGATCTGCCCGGTTTCCATTTCCATGGCAGTGACACCGAGGACATGACCTTCTTCGTCACGAATCAGGTCAAGCGCCATCCATTCAACAAAGAACTGGGTATTGGCCTTGACGTTGCGCTGATACATCGCGTGCAACATGGCGTGACCAGTACGGTCGGCAGCAGCGCAGGAACGACGCACCGGCTTTTCGCCAAAGTTGGACATGTGACCACCGAACGGACGCTGGTAAATCTTGCCGTTGTCGGTACGATCAAATGGCATGCCGTAATGCTCAAGCTCGACCACCACTTCGTTAGCTTTTTTGCACATGAATTCGATAGCGTCCTGATCGCCGAGCCAGTCGGAACCCTTGACGGTATCGTACATATGCCACGTCCAGTGATCCTCCTCGGAATTGCCGAGTGAGGCAGCCACACCACCCTGTGCCGCAACCGTGTGCGAACGAGTCGGGAAAACCTTGGACAACACAGCCGTTTTCAAGCCGGCTTCAGACAATTGGATAGCAGAACGCAGACCGGCGCCACCAGCACCGACGATCACCGCATCAAATTTGAGAATAGGAATACTCACGCTTACAGTCTCCAGAGAATCGCAGCAGCCCACGCGGCATAACCGATTAGCGCAGCCAAGGTAACCACATGCAAGGTCAGGCGCATGCCCGTCGGCTTGACATAGTCCATCCAGATATCACGCACACCAATCCAAGCGTGATAAAACAGGCTGACAAAAAAGAGGAAGGTAACGAATTTAATAAAGCCATTGGCGAAAACTCCCTGCCATGCCTCAAAACTTCCAGGACGAACAACCAGCAGGACCGCACCGATAATGACCGTATAGACCGCCATGATAATGGCGGTAGCGCGCTGCGCAATCCAGTCGGTAAGACCATAATGGGCGCCCACAACATTGCGTTGAATCACAGCAACACCCCCCAGAAAACGAGCGTCAGCGGAATACTGACCGCGAGAACGACGGCTGCCGATTTGCGCGCAGCTTCTTTCTCGATGCCGACATGCATATCAAGCAACAGGAAGCGAATACCAGCACAGAAGTGATGAATGAATGCCCAGATCAGACCAGCCAGAACAATTTTGGCCGGCAAACTGGCAAACACTGACTTGAAAGTAGCGAAGGTATCCGCCGAAGTCAGACTGGCAGAAAACAGCCAGAGAATCACCGGTAGGCAAAGGAACAACCCAGCACCGCTGACGCGATGAAGGATCGACACCTTGCCCGGTAACGGCAACTTTATTGTGGTCAAGTCCAAATTTTTTGGACGTTTCTTAATGGTCATTTCTGCCATGAACGTCAACCCTCGCGAAAGATGCGGTTTTCCCGCATTTACGTCGTTTTAAAAGAAGCATAATTATACATTCAAAATCGACCAGAACACGCCAAGTCCAGCGCATTCAGCATAGTACATAAGCACTAACCCTTACCCTAACTCATTACGATAAAAGTGGTGCCGCGTGCAATACAGACCGCGCCGCCATTCAACTGGTTTATTGCCGTATGAATAGGCTGTCCGCTCCACAAGCAACAATGGCTCCCCGACCGTCACATTGAGCATGCCGGCACTATATGTGTCAGCCGCAATCGCTCGCAGATGCTCCTCGGCGCTAATCATGCGCACTCCAAAATCACCTTCGAACAGGGTGTAAAGCGACTTCTCGCCTCCCTGCAGGCGCTCCAGCGTGAGGCCTTTGAAGAGCTCGCCAACGAGATATATTTGATCAAAAACGACAGCTTCACCACGAAAACGCAACAGGCGCTCGACGTACAAAACCTGCTCTCCAACAGCCAAACCAAGCGCAGTCGCAACTTCAGGGGTCGCCGCCAGAGTCACGCAGGAAAGCGGGTCACTCACCGCATGCGTAGCATTACCATCATCCGGCACCAGACGTAGAAAACGATAGAAAAAGCGTGGATCACTATGGGTAGCAACAAAGGTTCCCTTGCCCTGACGGCGGACCAGCATATTTTCAGCGGCCATTTCATCAATAGCCTTGCGCACAGTCCCTTGGCTGACATTGAAGCGCCCCGCCAACTCGCCCTCACTGGGAATGGCATCACCCGGCCCCCACTCGCCAGCCTCCAGACTACGGATCAGGAAATCCTTGATCTGGCGGTAGAGTGGACTGAAAGTCGGCGAGGTGGCACGAACTGCCGGACGATTTTTGTCACGAGTCATAAGGGACAAATTTCAGCACACTTTGCGTACAGCGTCCACGAAAAGTTGTCTTATATAAGACTCCGTAAAACCACCCCACTTTTCATGCGGCGATCCACCGACTAACTCTCTGATAAATATAGAGGCAAAAAAAGACCCGCACTATGCGCAGGTCTTTGAAAGCTTACCCCTTTATCACTTTCCCGCTCACTACATATAATACTCCAGCGTCATTTTCCGTTTCAGACTTCGTTATTTCAGCTTTCAAGCCTGTTGTCAGTCTAAGTTCTAGGCTACGTGGCTATAGATCGAAGTTTTAGTGTTTGGCCTGCATGGGAACGGCTGGTATGAGACCAGATGCTGTACGCGTGCTTCCGGCCGATTCTGTTGAAAAATTCAGTTTTTCTGGACGGTTGTGGGTTACTCAGAAGGTCGACCTTCACAATCGCTCTGTATTCAACGATTGCTTTCTAGGGAATATCTAACCGACCCCGAAAAATGAACCAAAAAATCAGCTATTGAGTTTTTCAACAGAATCGGCCATGAACGGACGGTCAAAATTCTACTCCGATAGCGGACCTGAGCCCTGTTCGTCTATTAGATGTGACACGGCCCATGAGCGCCACGCTATTTGTTGGACGATAGATTACGAGGGCATAATCCAACGGTGGTGGTTTTCAATCCATATCCGGATTGAGCGGGTTCGTCCAATAACTGTCAGACCTCGACGAAAGGCCAGGAGGAGTCTCCAATGCACAATCTGGAACCAAAATTCAAGGCTGCAGGCATATTCGGCGCCATCGTTTTCATTCTGTACTGCCTGAACATCTCGTTCCTACCATCTGAGGTTTCTCTCGGAGACATCATTCCTCTGGTGCTTCTGTTTGCTCAGTTCGTCCTTTCCCTGGCTTGGTACGCTCTTTTGTTTGCACTAACGGGGGCATTCTTCTGGTTCGTCGCGAGAGTTATCTACTCCGTGATTACGTTGCCGCTTCGCCTTGCCCGATATTTAATCTTAATTTCTCTAAGTGCCCTCCGAATGCAGCAGGGGGCCGCACTCAAGGGCGCAACCAGAAGCCTCTCTGTATCTTTTCCTGTGCGCGCGAACCCGTTTCTTGCGGTTGTAGGCCTCTATGCATTTGCACTTCTACTGAGCCAATACCTTCGCCATGGCTTCGGCGTTTCGATCCCGTCAATTTTGCAGGGCTTTCTTATTCAGGTAACAATTTTCTCATGCGGCTGCATGTTTCTCTTCGTCGCCCTGCAGCACTTCTTCAGTATGTATGCCCCGCTACCACTCAGGCGTCAAGTGATCATTACTTCACCAATCTTCCGCCTCGCGCCTCATGCTTTTCTGACGCATCCTGAAAAAGTGAACACCCAATTGGCTGCAATGGCCATTGTAGTTCTGCTGTTCTGCTTTCCTGGCGGATATACAGGATTGCTTGCCCTATGTTTTGACTCCGGATGTATTGGCCAATGCTGCAAAGCTCTCCATGTCAGTCAAAAACATGGAACGCGAAAAAGTGCCGGGGCTGCTCTCCGAAGTCCTCAAGGGTGCCGGGGTCGCTGTTAATGAGCGTCAAGGGATTCTCTACCTTGAAAGATTGGCTCCGGTTGTTGAGGCGTTGTCTGTTCCCTCTGTGGCCGGTGCAGTTCCCCAGTCTGGCCAGGTGCAAAATCCTCTGGCTTTAAATCCCATGGGTCAGCAGTTCGGAATGTTCGGCCAACAACAAAATCAATTGACCTACTACCAGAACGGTCAAGCCCCTAAATCTGTTGCCTTCCATAAACCACGTGGCAAATCCATGGAATTCCTTGCTACGGTTGCCAAGCTGGCCGGCGCATACGTTCCTGAAAACAAAGGCAAGGGGGATGTGTTGGTTTATGCCGGCGATGAGGAAACTACGGCAAGGGCTAAAAGACTGCTCGAAGAGGTCGATATAGAAGCGCAAACGCTCTCAGTCCGTGCCGCTCTCTTGGAATTCACCGAAGGCGACAATTCCTCAAAGTCGCTATCACTGGCGCTGTCGGCTTTGGGTGGCAAACTTGGGGCAAATTATCAAGCCGGTTCGCCTTTGAGTAACGCAATCACTTGGAACGGGGTCAATATTCAGGCGGCGCTAGGCTTGATTGATGGTGATCGCCGGTTCAAATATCTGGCTGAAACGTCGCTCCGTGTTGCCGATGGGGAGCAAGCCCGGTTTGTGGTGGGTTCAGAGGTGCCGGTTAGGGCGTCTGCCGTCAAGGATCAGGGCGGCAATGCTGTGCAGTCTGTCGAGTACAAAACGGCTGGTGTAGTGGTGACGGTTGAGCCGAAAGTTATGAAAGACTCCATCCGCATTCGTGTTGGTCAGCAAGTCTCTAGCTTTGCTCTGACCACTACAAGTAACATTGATAGCCCGACGATTTTAAAGCGAGAAGCGGACACGGTTGTTAATGTCATGGATGGCGAATTAGTCATTTTGGCCGGTATGGATGAAAAGACCGAAAATCAAAGCCGCTCCGGGGGTTGGGGCTTTCCGGCTCTCTTTTGGGGCGCAGAAAAAAATAATTCAAGATTGCAGTTACTGCTCATGCTTGAGGTCAAGAAAATCAAGCCTTCGCCTCTCGAAATCTGAACGAAAAAAAGCCGGGAAATCCCCGGCTTCTTCATCTCATAAATCAAAACTTTCAGTGTCCGCCCATTACCGTACTGACGGCGATATCTTCGTCAATCTCAGGCCAGTGCACACCGATGCCTTTGCCGATGAGTCGCCATTTTCCGCGTTGATCTGGTGAAGCGTCCCGGAGTCTTGGAAACCATTCCAGCGGTGCGGAAATCTCCCGGCCATCGGCTAGGATAAAATGAAGTGAAGCATCGTCTACGCTGACGTCGATGGCGTGTGCGTCCAGCTTAACGGCTAAAGTGTTCATGCCATTTCTCCAAAAAAATCACTCGATGTTCAATGACCATGGCTCGTAGTTTCGTAAGCTCTTGACTACGAAAGCCTTCTGACATGGCCAGATCAACAGGGTTCAGCCAATATTTTGCTACCTTGTCGCCATGTTCAACGTGTATATGTGGTGGTTCTGATCCCTCTTGGCTGAAGAAGAAAAACCGGAAGCCGTTTAAATAAAGGACGGTAGGCATAAATTTATTTTTTCATTCCTTGTTTCTGGATGGAAATCCTGCTTGTCTCCAGTTTTTGTTACATAACGCAAATCGTAACAGATGCTGGATAACCTCGTCTCTCGACAATTCAAACTCACTTGCCAGCTCGCTAATTGTGTTTGCCATTCGCTCCCCAGTCTCAAGTGCAATTCGCTTTGCTCGAAAAGCTGCCTGACGTTCCGCATTAGTAAGGGGGCGCTCTCCCTTCGGTTTCCGTCCGGGGCGAGTCACGCCGGGTAACTCCAGCGTTTTCAAACCTGCAATGCTTTCTAGGTCTTTTGCCATTGTGGGAAATCCTCAAAATTTAGATCTAAATTTTGTTGCACAGGTGGGGAAGCCTCGTTAATTACTGGCGCAAACATCTTCGCGGCCCATGATTTCAAGGTTTTTTTCACCTCTGCTGCAAGTTCGGCTACAAACCGGCAAGCCTCGCCAAAAGCAAAGCAAAATTGCCTTGCTTCAAACTCGGACGAATTGCGCGGAATGTAGCGGCTCATGGCTTACAGGGTCCAGCGGCCTTGGCTGAAAATAAACAGGTCTTCCATTGTGTTGCTCATGCCGTTAAAACAGTTTCCGCATACTCATTGGCCGGCGTTGTTGTATTCCTTGTGCCTTGGCTGGCTTTCTCCGCACATTGAGCAATGCGGCGCGTAATTCGTTGCCATGCCGTAATGCTCCAGTGCTTCTATCCATGTATCAAACCAGAATGTTTTGCTGCTGCTGTCGCCGTTTGTCTCGGTGTGGAATTCCACAAGCCCCCCTCCTTTTCATCGACCTTGACCGTGCACAACTCGTTCGGGATACGCAGAACCCCTACTTCGCGCTTTTCAACGCCATCTTCACCCATCGAATAAACGATGCACTGCGCCTGATAATTGCCGCCCCACTTACCTAGCGTGCCGTCTTTTTGCTTGTATTGACTGGCGAAACCCTTGCCGTCCAAAACTGTGATTTTGTGTTTCATGGTTAATTACCTTTCATAAATACGGCCTATTTGGCCTAAAATTTCCGGATATACCGGGAGAAAATATGACACGAGTGTTAATTAGCGTAGCAGTAGGTTTTGCGCTGATGATTGGGCTTTTTGGAGTACCACCGCAGATGCGAGAACTTTGGGAAAAACAACAGAGCGTCAGCAAGACAAAGAGTGAGGAAGAGAAGGCTTTGGAATTTGTGAACAGATTTGAAGCGAGCTACAAGGCAGAGTCCGACTGCATAAAACCGGGAACCGAGCTTAAAAGGCTGGAATGCAAGAACCGCCGTGATATGGCGTTTAAAAGCTACGTTCGACTGAACTGGAAACCCAATTAACATTTCGTTATGTAACGCTTTGAGTAAAACGGTTTACAAATGGCCCAATTGGGCCGAAACTTACTGTGACCTTTGGCGGTCTTATGCACGTCAAATTTGACGCGTCATCATTGAAACACGTCGAAATTGACGTGTCAATACTCAAGGAGAATTTTTATGGAACTGAAGGACTACATAGAAGATGGCGCACGAAAGGCCGGAAGCCTCACCGCACTAGGAAAATTTCTAGACCTCGACCAGCGAAATCTAACGAGCGCCAAAGCACACCGCCGCGCCCTTCCCATTGATTTATGCATCAAGCTAGCCGACTACATCGGAGCTGACCGTATAGCCGTCATATCGGCAAACGAGTTGGCAACCGAGAAGAAAGAAGAGAAACGCGCCTTTTGGAGCCATCTTCTAGGCCAAAATACGTCTTATATAAGACACATGATGAATTGACACTATCGCTACTAGCTTCTAACATTGAAAGTCTCTCGCGCCGGCTCATGCAAGGCGATTTTTGGCAGGCGTCCGAGCAGATTTGAATAATCCAATAATTGCTGTTTCATACAGGAGCGATACATGTCAAAAGCACCCATGCGCGTAGCTATTACCGGCGCTGCCGGCCAGATCGGTTATAGCCTGCTGTTCCGCATTGCCTCCGGCGAAATGCTCGGCAAAGACCAGCCAGTCATCCTTCAGTTGCTTGACCTGCCGCAGGCTCAGCAAGCCGTCAAAGGCGTCATGATGGAACTCGACGACTGCGCCTTCCCGCTGCTCGCCGGCATGGTCGCTACCGATGACCCGAATGTTGCCTTTAAGGATGCTGACGTCTGCTTGTTGGTTGGCGCCCGTCCGCGCACCAAGGGCATGGAACGTGCAGACCTGCTGACCGCCAATGGCGCTATCTTCACAGTTCAGGGCAAAGCAATTGCCGAAAATGCCAGCGAAGGCGTAAAGGTTCTGGTTGTTGGTAATCCTTGCAACACCAATGCCTATATCGCTGCTGCTGCTGCCAAAAAAGTTGGCCGCACCAACCCGAACAACTACCACGGCATGCTGCGTCTTGATCACAACCGTGCTTTGTCACAGTTGGCCGAAAAGGCTGGCCGTCCAGTTTCTTCGTTCAAGAAACTCGTCGTTTGGGGCAACCACTCGCCGACGATGTATGCTGACTACCGCAACTGCGAATCCAATGGCGACAATGTCAAGGCACTGATCAACGATCACGCTTGGAACAACGACACCTTCCTGCCGACCGTTGGCAAGCGTGGCGCCGCCATTATTGAAGCCCGTGGCCTGTCTTCTGCTGCTTCTGCAGCCAATGCAGCTATCGATCACATCCATGACTGGGTTCTTGGTTCCAGCGACTGGGTCACGATGGGTGTTCCGTCTGATGGCTCCTACGGCATTCCTGCCGGCATCGTTTATGGTTTCCCATGCGAGTGCAAGGATGGTTCCTTCAAGATTATCCAGGGCCTGGAAATCGACGAGTACAGTCGTGAGAAGATGAATTTCACGCTGAAAGAACTGACCGACGAAGCCGAAGCCGTCAAGGACATGCTGTAATCCAGCATTAGTTCTCAGCTTCAAGCAAAGGCCGCGATAAAATATCGCGGCCTTTTTTATTCTTGCTCAGGAACCTCATGCGCCATCCCAAAGCTGTTCTTTTTGCCGGCGAAAAGCCCTTCCCGATAATGCCTGCGGTCGACCACTACGCTGGCTCGGAAAAGTTGATGCGTAAAGCGCTGCAACTGCAAAAGGAGTTGGGGCCGATCTTTGACATTACCTGCGATTGCGAGGATGGCGCCCACGCCGGCGCCGAGCGCGAACATGCCGAAATGGCAGCTCAGCTCATCATGTCCGATGACAACCTGTTCAATCGCGTTGGTGCCCGTATCCATGACGTGACTCACCCGCACTGGCGGCAGGATATGGAGATTCTGGTGAGAATTGCTGGTCGCCGCCTGCCCTTCATCACGCTGCCCAAGCCCTGTAGCGCAGGCGACGTACAGGTGCAGATCGAAGCCTTGCGAGAAATTGAGCTGCATTATGATGTTGACCGCAGAATTCCCGTACATATCCTGATTGAAACGCACGGCGCCCTGCGCGAAGTATGGGATATAGCCGCTCTACCCGGCGTCGAAAGCCTCGACTTCGGCCTGATGGATTTTGTTTCCGGCCACCATGGCGCGATTCCCGGCAGCGCAATGCGCAGCCCCGGTCAGTTTGATCACCCGCTGGTCGCCCGAGCCAAGTGTGAAATCAGTGCCGCCGCACTGGCTTGTGGCGTCGTTCCCTCACACAACGTAACTACCGAACTGAAGGATCTCGAATACATCCGCAATGATGCTCGCCGTGCGCGTACCGAGTTTGGCTTCCTGCGCATGTGGAGCATTCACCCCAACCAGATCGTGCCGATCGTTGAAGCCATGCGCCCGGACTTTTCCGAGGTTCAGGCTTCTGCCGAAATTCTGATCTCCGCCCAAGACAAAGACTGGGGGCCAACACAGCACGAAGGCAAGCTACACGACCGTGCCTCTTATCGCTATTACTGGGAATTACTCGAGCGCGCCCACATTACCGGCATGGAAATTCCATCCGAGGCCAAGAGCCGCTTTTTTGCCTGAAACCCTGGACATTCTCTACCGCGATGAGCACATCATCGCGATAGACAAACCATCCGGACTGCTCGTCCATCGTTCGGAAATCGACCGCCACGAAACCCGTTTTGCGATCCAGATTCTGCGCGACCAGATCGGGCAATGGGTATGGGCCGCACACCGCCTTGATCGTGGGACATCCGGCGTACTGCTATTCGCGCTCAGCGCTGACATGGCAAGCGCGCTTGGCAAACAATTTGAAGCCAGTACCGTAGAGAAAAAATATCTGGCTGTTGTCCGTGGTCACCCACCTGAGGCAGGTGAAATCGATCATCCGCTAACTCGCCAGCGCGATGAGCGCGAATGGAAAGGTGATCGTTCAAGTGACGAAGCGCAGACGGCACTCACCCGCTACCAACGCTTAGCCAGCGTTGAATTGCCTGTTGCGGTCGACCGCTACCCGAGCAGCAGATATGCCTTGGTTGAGGCAGAACCTCTAACCGGGCGGCGCCATCAGATTCGCCGCCATCTCAAGCACATTGCCCATCCCATCATCGGAGATGCAACCCACGGCAAGGGGATTCACAATCGTTTTTTTGCCGAACAATTCAGCTGCCCACGCATGCTGCTTGCCTGCACCAGTTTGACTTTCAATCACCCAACGAACGGCGAGCTAGTGAATGTAGAAGCGCCAGTGTCCGGCTGTTTTGCCGCGACCCTGGCGCAGTTGGGGTGGAGCGAGTGGATCAATAACCGATAGAACCTTCCAGTTCTTCACGACGCTTCATTTCCTTCTCCAACTCCAGCATATCTTGACCCAAGGCATCACGGGCCGAGACCATACCAAGCGGCGTACCGTTGTCATCAACGACAGGCACATGGCGGAAACCGCCATCAGCCATCATGGCCAAGGCGAAACCTAGCGGCTTGTCAGCACGAATAGTCATCGGGTCGGCAACCATCACTTGTGAAAGCTTGGTCGTATCTGGATCAATGCTGGTAGCCAGCACCTTGTTAAGCGCATCACGCTCGGTAAAAATGCCGACGATCCTGAGGTTCTCAACGACCAGCATGGCACCAATCCGCTTCTCTGCCATCAGGCGGCAGGCTGCACGAACAGTCATATCTCGGGTTGCAGTGATCAGGGTTTGACCCGCGATAACATTGCTAATTTTTCTGTTAGGCATGTTTGTCTCCTGTTATTTGTTTGGGTATGTTTATGGTCGCCGGTTCTGCCGGCGGATGCAAGCATTGCGGGAATTTATTGCGACTTGATGACAACGATGGCGATCACCACAAAGATGATGACCATGCCAATAAGCTCAATATTCACGATCACGTCTTACTGAAAACTTTAACATGCCTTCTTGGGCTGACATCCCTTAAGTATCCACAACGAAATCACCCCGGCAGCTTCGTTGGCCATTGCCTTGCGTGCCATGGATGTCGGATCGCGGCCAATGTTGGTTTTAGCAAACGGGTCAGCCCCGGCCTCAAGCAAAAGCTGGGCATGTTTGGCATTCTGCGTGTAGGCGGCCATGTGTAGCGGAGTCGCGCCATCGCCGTCACGTGCATTGGGGTCAGCTCCGGCAGCAATCAGTGCCTTGAGCGAAGAAATATCCGGGTTAGTTGCTGCCAGATGCAAGGGAGTCGAACCCTGAGCCGTGCGCGCGTCACGGGCAGCAGGTTGCGCCTTGAGCAAGGTGCTGATCTCGTTGCCATTGCCGATCCGTGCCGCATCGTGGATCGGCTGGTCATTGGCCCCCATTACTTCGGCATGAGCCTGGCCCACCAGGAACAAGCATGAGAGCAAACAAATCTTCCAGCGTTTCATGGGAGTCTCCTACGAAAAAGCCCGGCTAGTGCCGGGCTATTGTGAGCAATTCCAGATCAGGCCTCTTGAGGTGCCGGAAGCGCAATTTTATTGTCGGTGCTGAACTGATAGTCTTTAAAGACATGTTCAGCCGAAAGCACCTGATAGCTACCATCAGCCAAGCGGTGTGTCGTATCTTTCAGGCGATAAGTCAATTGACCACAGGTCCACAAATCGAAATTACGCATGTGGGTGCACAGACAGGTCTTGTCCTTGACCGAAATCTTGCGCGCCTCCGGATGAGCCAGCACTTCACGATTGTAGGCAGTGACATAGGCACACTTGCCATTAGCGTCAAGCAGATAGCCGTAAGCCTCGCAATTAGGACGAATGCCATCACCAATCGCCGGGCTGCTCTTGATCATCCGCATCGGGTAACCCGTTGGGGAAATCTCATTAACTTCGATATCGTCCTTATTGGCAGTGAAGTAATGCTGCTGCACATCAGCCGGCAAACCACATTCACGGGCCACGGTAAAGCGAGTTGCCACCTGAACGGCAGCGGCACCGTTTTCAAGGAAACCGGTGGCATCGCTACCGGTGAAAATACCGCCGGCTGGAATGACGGGAATATTGAGATGTTCGTTCTTCAGATATTGCAGCACGTCAGCAACAATCGTTGCCAGATCATATTGCGCCCAGTCCATGCCAAAACCAAGGTGGCCACCAGCCAGCGGGCCTTCAACCACAACGAAGTCGGGCAGACGATTGGTGCGAGCACTCTTCTTGAGGAAGATTTGCAGGGCACGCACCGACGAGACAATGATGCCTAGCTTGGCATCACGAAAACGCGGGTGATCTTCGATCAGGCCAAAGGAGCCAAGGTGCAGACCTGCGGCCAGTGTGATGCCGTCGATACCGGCATCAAGGGCAGCACGCATGCGCACACGCAGCGTTTCCTTGGGAGCATTCATCGTCAACTTTTCCATGCAGTTGACGAAGACCAGGCCGGAGCCGGTCTTACGCTCCATCGTGCTTGCCACATGCAGACGAGTTGCTTCTTCAATTTTGCCAAGGTCAAACTTGACGGCAGTTTTGTCGTCAGTTGCTACGCTGGACTTGTACTGGGCGAGCTTTTCCTTGACGTATTTGGTCTTGTAGCGGCGGTCCGTAACCGTCTTGATCATGGCATCCGAGATGTGCCCAACACCACCCAGACGGGCAGCTTCCAATGCCAGATCGGCAGTAGAAATATCGACACCCATGCCACCGATCATGATCGGTACAAGTTCATGCTTGCCAAGCTGCAAGCGGAAATCGTCCACACGCTTCATTTGTATCCTTCAGGAAAGCACGGCTA
>ERZ724516.1305-NODE-1305-length-14699-cov-4.372508_pt1 | contig 14699 bp, 14 predicted proteins | sample MGYA00376049_ERZ724516 | MGnify/ENA primary metagenome ERZ724516 (study PRJEB28724, sample SAMN07190886) | activated sludge metagenome | isolation source: activated sludge of sewage treatment plant in Hong Hong | place: USA: Christiansburg, Virginia | collected... | reverse complement strand
TCAGCGCACCGTTTTCCTTGGCCTTGCGCAGGTTCTCTTCCGGCCAGTCGGCGAGAAGGGCCGAGATCACCGGGCCGGGCGACACCTGCCCCACACGGATGCCGTGCTTGTTCAACTGCCGCCGCATCGTCTGCACAAAGCAGGTCATCGCCCATTTCGAGCCGGAATAGACCGGCTCCCACTGGATCGGCAGGTGGCCTGCGACCGAGGCGGTCACGATGATGTCGCCGGTCTTACGCTCCATCATGTGCGGGATCACATCGCGGACATTCTTCATTACCGCGTTGACGTTCAGGTTCAGCATCCGGTCGATGGTGTCAGTGTCCGTGTCAACCAGATCTCCGCCGATGTAGGTGCCCGCGTTGCAATGCAGGATGTCGATGTGGGGGACCTTTTGCAGGATCTCGGGAACCATCGCCGAACAGCTTTTCGCGTCCAACAGGTTTGTCACCTGTGCCACGGCATTGGGCCCGAGTTCGGCGGTCAGCTTGTCCAGCGCGGCCTTGTTGTAGTCGACCATCACCACCTTGGCGCCTGCGTCCAGCAGGGCGCGGGTGGTGGCAAGGCCGATGCCCGAGGCGGCACCCGTGATGGCGGCGATCTTGCCTTCCATTGGTCTGGTCATTTTCAGTCTCCGATAGGGTGAAGGGTCAGACGGCAAGGAAGCCGCCGTCGATGGGAAGGACAGCCCCGGTCACGACGGGTGCATCGTCGGACAGCATAAGGGCGATGGTGCGGGCGACGTCCTCGACCTCGGCAAAGCGGCCAAGGGGGTGGCGGACCATCATCGGGTCTTTCTTCACCGGCTCCGACCAGGCGGCTGCGGCCAGTTCGGTCATGGTGACGGTGGGGGCGACGGCGTTGACGCGGATACCGTGGGGGCCGAGTTCCTTGGCCATGACCCGCGTCGCACCCTCCAGCCCGGCCTTCGAGGCGGCATAGGCCATGTGGCCCTGAAACCCGCGATGTCCGGCGATGGAGGTGACGTTCAGGATCACTCCGCCACCGCCTGCCGCGATCCGGGCGCGGGCGAATTCCTGCGCGCAGATCAGCGCGGCGCGGAGGTTGATGCCCATGACAGTTTCATAGCCGTCCTCGGTCATCTCCAGCACGGTTTCCAGCACGTTGGTCCCGGCACAGTTGATCAGGTAATCCGCCGTCCCCGCCGCCTTCATGGCGGCGCGGGCAGCGGCATTGTCGGCGAGATCTACCTTGATCCCCTGTGCTCCACAGTCGGCGGCCAGCCCGTCAAGGTCGGCTTGCGTGCGGGCCATCGCGATCACGCGTGCGCCGCGGGCCGCCATCAGTTGCGCGCAAGCACGGCCGATGCCCTTGCCCGCGCCGGTGATGATGACGGTCTTGCCGCTGAATTCGGTGCTCATGGTAAGTGTCCTTCGGGCGCTAGGGCGTCTTTGCCAGCAAGAGTTCCGCCGTCACGTCATCGGTGATCAGCGTGTCAATCAGGCCCCGGCGGCAGGCGGCGCGAATGATGTCCACCTTGTGCGGTCCGGCGGCGGAGAGGATCTTTTCGGGCACCTCCAGCACCTTGTTCAGCGGCATCCCGATGGCGCGGTCGTCAATCGCCTGCGAGACGGAGTTGCCGTCCTTGTCCAGGAACTGCCCCAGAACGTCGCCAACCGCGCCCGAGGCGATCAAGCTTTCGACGGTCAAGCCCTGCGGCAGGCCGTGCGAGACAAGGAAGGATTTGTCGGACACGTTCGAGCAGGTGAGGAGGACGGCATCCAGCGTGTCGAACTTGCGGAAGTGTTCCTGCAGCGAATACTGCGACAGGAAAAGGTCGCGGTCGATGCCCGCCGACAGATAGATCGGCGCGGTCAGGATCGAATAGTGCGCGCCCAGCACGTCGGCGAAACCAGAAGCGATGCCGAAGGAGTTGAAGGTCGAGCCCTGCGCCGTCCCGCCCAGAATCGACACCACCTCAAGGTCCGGGTGTGACTGGCGCTGCAACCGTCTGATCGCCGAGTCGAGCGTCAGGCCCCAGGACACGCCAAAGGACTTCCACTCGGCCACGCGCAGGCGTTCGGTCAGATACTCGGCCAATGCCGCGCCGACGGATCGGTGGAATTCGTAATCGCTGTGGTTTGCCGGGCTGACGATTGCCTGCTTGATCTGCAGCTCTTCCATCAGACGCTTTTGCAGTTCGAACCGGGGCAGGAACGGGGATTCGATGGAAATCTTGACGATTCCCAAGGCCTTGGCACGCTGGATCGCCTGGTTCACCCGCAACCGGGTGACGTCCATGATCCGGGCGGTTTCGGCCTGGGTCAGTTCGTTCACATAGTAGTGCCAGCAGACTTCCGCGATGAATTCCTCGCCGTCTGCCACAGGTTCCCGCGGCATTTTTCGTCCTCCCCTGCGGCCCGGCCGCGACCTTCTGCACGTGGGTCGCCGCGTTGAAGTTGCCACATTTCGCAAGTGTATGGCAATACATACAGATGAAAAAAACACTTGCAAGAACTTGCTTACAGATGCATTTTCCCAGCAGGGGGAAGGGCGAATCGAGCGCGAATTGGCGTTCGGTGCGTTGGCTGCTCCCGAAAAAACCAATGGGAGGAGACCCACATGAACTTTGCTCTCAAGCTCGGCGCTTCGGTGCTGGCGCTTACCGTGGCGGCGGGCGCGTCGTTCGCGCAGGATGCAGACTGGTGGAAGAAAGCTGCCGAACCCTATCAGGGCGTGACGCTGCAAGGCGTGACCGAATCTTCGCCCCCTTCGCTGTACATCCGCGAAGTTCTGGCACCCCAGTTCGAAGAACTGACCGGGATCAAGGTCAACCTGGAAACCACCTCGTGGGACCAGATGTATGACAAGGCTATCAAGGACATGGAGGCCCAGACCGGCATCTATGACATGGTCTACATCGAGCAGGACATCATCTATTCCTACCTGTCGCGCGACTTCCTGACCGACCTGACCGGCCTTCTGGCCGACAAGCCGGAGCTGAAGGCGGCAACCTATGACGAAGCGAACTTCACGACGTTCGCCGACTACTTCAAGAACGGCGAAGGCCACCTGTTCGGCGTGCCGATGGAAGCCTTCATCAAGATCTACCTTTACCGCACCGACCTGTTCAACGATCCGGCCATCCAGGCTGCGTTCAAGGAACAGACCGGCAAGGATCTGAAGCCTGCGACCACCCACGCCGACTATACCGAGATCGCCAAGTTCTTCTTCGAATACGGTCAGGCGAACGGTCTGGAACTTTGGGGCACGACGGTCCAGGGTCACACCGGCCACCCGGCGTCCTGGTACGAATACTATGAATCCGTCGCGCCGACCTTCGGCATCTACAACTGGGGCATCGACGCCAACAACAACTATGCCGCCTCGGTGGCAAACGGCGGCACGATGAACTCGGACACCGCCAAGGAAGCGCTGCAGTGGTGGCTGGACCTGCGCCAGTACGCTCCTCCGGAAACCGACCAGTCGACCTGGACCGAAACCGGGACGACCTTCGGCGCCGGCCGCGTGGCGCAGGGCCTGATCTACGGCGAAAACGCTGGCTGGATTTCGGCTGACGAAGAGAAGTCGCTGGTTGTCGGCAAGGTGGGCGTTGCGCTGCCGCCGCTGGCAGACGGCGTGCTGGCCGCATCCGAGGCTGACACCGGCTACATCGGCTACTACGACGGCGGTGCCTTCGGTCTGCCGGCGACGTCGAAGAACAAGGAAGCCGCCGCGCTGTTCCTGCAGTTCATCGCTCAGAACGAAGTGCAGCCTGGCTGGGCCGTCGCCGCGCCGCGCGTGACCAACACCGCGACCTACGACGATCCGCAAGTCGTTGCGATGGACGCCGAACTCGGCGGCTACTACAGCATGCTGAAGGACCAGGGCTACCTGTTCGCCGGTGCGCCCGCCTACCCGTTCCACGCCCAGCTGCGTGAAGCGACTGCGCCGACCTTCTACAAGATCCTGACGGGCGAACTGAGCGCTTCGGACGGTCTTGACCAGATGGCGACGATTGCCGAAGCCACGCTGACCGAACTCGGCTACCGCAAGTAAGCGGAACCCTCCCTGTCGAGTAGATGGGCCGCCGCTGACGAAAAGCGGCGGCCCTACCTCTGCGCTGAAAATTCCAGGACGCAGGAATCTTCAACGCGATACCATCACGTCAACATACTGAAAGGGAGGAAGCCCCATGCAATCCAATCGGCTTGGATGGATCCTGCTGGCACCAACGCTGCTGATCCTGTTCGCATTCGGGGTTCTGCCCTTTGTCTATGTCCTTTGGGTGTCGTTTCATCAATGGAACCCGTTCGCGGTTGACCCGAACATGGTGTTCAACGGGGCCGACAACTTTCGCAAACTGGTCTTCGATGCCGACTTCCTGAATTCCCTTGGCGTCACGGTCATGTTCGTGTTCTTCGCCGTCACCTCGGAATTGATCATCGGCTATTTCCTGGCGCAGGCCTTCATGCGCGAGTTTCCGGGCAAGGCGATCTTCCGCACCATCCACACGCTTCCCTTGATCATGGCGCCAATCATCGTCGGCTCGGTCTGGAAGCTGATGATGACCCCGTCGATCGGGATCATCCCGCATTACCTGGAAAACTGGTTCGGGCTGACGGTGAACATCGGCACCTCGCCCATGGCGGCCTTCACCACAATCGTCATCATGGACATCTGGCACTGGACACCGCTGGTCACCCTGACCCTGATCGCCGCCCTGGTGTCGCTGCCTGCCGACCCGTTCGAGCAGGCGCAGATCGACGGCGCGAACAAGCGGCAGATCTTCTGGCACATCACCCTGCCGATGATCGCCCCCGCCGTTGTGGCCACCGTCTTCATCCGCCTGATGGACGCCCTGCGCACCGTGGACGAGGTGCTGATGCTGACGGGTGGCGGCCCGGGGTCAGCCACGCGGTTCGTTGGCGTGCATATCTTCAAAGAGGTCTTCCCGAAGACCAACTACGGCTACGGCTCTGCGATCTCGGTCATCGTTCTGTACCTGACGATCGTGTCGTGCTGGCTGCTGTATGTGACCATGCTTGCCCCGCGCAACACCCAGAAAGGCTAAGCCGATGAGAAAGCAGAACCCCATTGTCGGCATCGTCTTCTGGACACTGGTCAGCTTCCTGACCCTGTTCCCGATCTACTGGCTGTTCGTCATCTCGGTCAAACCGGCGGTGCAGCTGTTTTCCACCCCCGAGGTGCTGTTGTCCGACCCGTTCTGGGGCAACTACAGCAAGGTCTGGGGCGACCGCCTGCTGCGCAGCTACATGCTGAACTCGATCATCATCTCGACCGGGAACGCCTTTCTTTGCACCACGCTGGGCTTTTTCGCCTGCTACGCGCTGTCACGGTTCAAGATGGCGGGGAAAGAGTCGATCTTCTTCTGGACGATCACCAACCGGATGGCCCCGCCGGCCGTGTTCCTGCTTCCCCTGTTCCTGCTCATGACGCAGGTCTACACCATCGGCGAATGGCGGCTTCTGGACACGCGGATCGGGATGATCCTGGTCTACTGCACCTTCAACCTGCCCTTCGCGATCTGGACCCTGCGTCCCACGGTCGAGGGTATCCCGAAAGAGCTGGACGAAGCCGCGTTCGTGGATGGCGCGTCTCCCTGGCAGGTGATCACTCAGGTCGTGTTCCCGCTGTGCCGTCCGGGCCTTGCGGTGACACTGATCCTGACCTGGGTCTTTGCCTGGAACGAATACCTCTTGGCCGCCACGCTAACGAACTTTGACGCCCGCACGCTGACCACCGGCCTTTCCGAGTATGTGACCACCACCGGAACGGAATGGGGGATCATGGCAGCAATCTCGGTCTTTACGCTGATCCCGGCGCTGATCGTGTTCGGGTTAGTGCAGAAGCACATCGTTGCCGGTCTGACCTTCGGCGCTGTGAAAGGATAGGGACATGGACCACGAAACCCCGCTCACGTCGCTTCACCTGGATGAGGCCGATCCGCGCGACCTGCCGTTGGAAAAGCTTGGTTTCCTGCCGATCGAAACGAACTGGTTCGACCGTCTGTTCATTTCGGTCGTGATCTGGGTCGCGATGTCGCTGTTCTGGTTCCGCTTCATCGAGCCGTTGGGGCCATCGATCTGGATATCCAATGCCATCGCACTTGGATTGGCCGTGTGGATCGTCAGGAAAGGATAGTCGGATGAAATCTCTGGTTCTGGAAAAGAAGGACGAGCTGTCCTTGCGCGACTTCCCCGCCATTTCGCGGGCCGAGGAAACCATCGGTCCGCGCGATGTGCGGATCAAGCTGCACACCGTCGGCATCTGCGGGTCGGACGTGCACTACTACACCCACGGCAAGATCGGCCCTTTCGTGGTGAGCGAACCGATGATCCTGGGGCACGAAGCCTCGGGCACGGTGATCGAAACGGGGTCCGCCGTCACCACGCTGAAAGTCGGCGACCGCGTCTGCATGGAGCCGGGGATTCCCGATCCTAACTCAAAGGCCACGCGGCTGGGGATGTACAACATCGACCCGGCGGTGCGGTTCTGGGCGACGCCCCCGGTGCATGGCATCCTGCGTCCAACCTGTGTTCACCCTGAAGCGTTCACCTTCAAGATCCCCGACAATGTCAGCTTTGCCGAAGCCGCGATGGTGGAACCCCTTGCCGTGGGCGTCCATGCCGCGACCAAGGCGCGGATCAAACCGGGCGACAACGCGGTGGTGCTGGGGGCCGGTCCGATTGGTCTGGTGACGGCGCTGGCCGCGCTGGCGGCCGGGTGCGCGCGGGTTTACGTCACCGATCTGGCGGCAAAGAAGCTGGAGATTGCGGGTTCCCTCAGCCGGGCGATCACCCCGGTCAACGCCAAGTCCGAAAACCTGGTCGACATCGTCAAGCGCGATACCGACGGCTGGGGCGTGGATGTGGTGTTCGAGGCGACGGGGTCGCCCCATGCCGCTCGGACGGTGTTTGAACCCTTGGCCCCCGGTGGCTGCGTGGTGATGATCGGCGGCCAGCCCGACCCGATCCACTACGACGCCGGCGCCGCAATGGTGCGCGAAGCGCGGGTCGAGAACATCTTCCGCTACGCCCATGTCTTCCCGCGCTGTGTGGGGATGCTTTCTTCGGGCGCGATCGACGTGAAACCGCTGATCACCCGGACCTTCGACTTCGACGCAAGCGTCCACGCTTTCGAAACCGCAGCTTCTGCCCCTCCGGCGGACGTGAAAATGCAGATCGTTCTGCCGCAATAAGGGGACAGACCAATGGCTAGTGTAACCATCAAGGACATCACCAAGCGCTACGGGTCGGTGCAGGTGATGCACGGCGTCAGCGTTGACATTCAGGACGGCGAGTTTGTCGTCCTCGTCGGTCCCTCGGGCTGCGGCAAGTCCACTTTGCTGCGGATGCTTGCGGGTCTGGAGGAGATTTCGGGCGGCACCATCTCCATCGGCGACCGGGTGGTGAACGATGTGCTGCCGAAGGAACGCGACATCGCGATGGTGTTCCAAAGCTATGCGCTTTACCCGCACAAGACGGTCTACGACAACATCGGCTTTCCTTTGCTGATGGCCAAGCGCCCGAAGGCCGAGATCGAGGAAAAGGTGACCAAGGCCGCCAACATCCTGGACCTTGGCAAGTACCTCAAGCGCTACCCGAAAGAGCTGTCCGGCGGTCAGCGGCAGCGCGTGGCGATGGGCCGCGCCATCGTGCGCGATCCTCAGGTATTCCTGTTCGACGAACCGTTGTCGAACCTGGACGCCAAGCTGCGCGTGACGATGCGGCTGGAAATCAAGGAGCTGCACCAGCGGCTTGGCACCACCATCGTCTACGTCACCCATGACCAGATCGAGGCGATGACCCTGGCCGACAAGATCGTCGTCATGCGCGACGGCCGGGTCGAACAGATCGGCACCCCGCTGGATTTGTACGACAGCCCCAGCAACGTCTTCGTCGCCAGCTTCATCGGCTCGCCGTCGATGAACTTCCTGCATGGCAAGGTCGTCAACAATGGCGGGCGCAAGGGGTTTGTCTCGGACAACGGGTTGGCCTTGCCCTTGCCGGAAACCCAGGCGGCGGAAGGGCAGGCCGTGACCTACGGCATCCGTCCCGAACATGTCGAGCTAGGCGGCGGCGGGATCACCCTGTCGGTCGTGGTGGTCGAGCCAACAGGGTCGGAGACCCAGGTCTATGCCAAGGCGGGGAATGACCTGATCGACGCGCTGGTCAAGGACCGGATTCAGGCACGACCAGGCAGCGAGATCGGGTTCGTGTTCGACCCCGCCAAGGTCCACCTCTTCGACCGCAAGACCGAGCAGCGCATTTGAATTCGCCCGTCTCCGAAAGCGAACCAGGGCCAGAGATCAGGGCAATCATCTTCGACATGGATGGCTGTCTGGTCGACAGCGAGCCGCTGTCTCTGGAAGCGGTCGCCGCAGAAATGCGCGCGTCAGGCCTGCGGGATGCGACTGCGGCCGAGGTCGGCACAAAGTATCTGGGCGTCTCGCTGGCCAAGATCGCCAAGGACGTCGAGGCGCAACTGGGCAAGCCCTGTGCCCCAGGTTTCGCTGACCGAATGGAAGCGCGACTGTTTGCCGCCTATGAATCCGGTTTGCGTCAGATGGACGGCGTCGAGGACATGCTGAGACTGCTGAACCAGGCTGGCATCCCTGTCGCCATCGCCTCGGGGGCTTCTGTTCGGCGTCTTGAAAAGACGCTGAAGATCGCTCGGCTGGATGGATACTTCGGGAACCGGGGGTTTAGCGCGGATCTGGTAAGGCGCGGCAAGCCCGCCCCGGACATATTCCTTCTGGCCGCCGAAAAGCTGGGCGTTGCACCGCAGAACTGCGCCGTGCTGGAGGATTCGCCGCACGGCATCAAGGGCGCAGTCACGGCCGGGATGTGGACCGTCGGATTTGTCGGCGGCAGTCATCTGGCAGGCCGGGAAGCCGATCACACCGCGATCTTGCGGGCGGCCGGGGCACATCAGGTGATCGGTCATCTGTCGCAGGCGCTGGCCGCGCTTGTTCCGGCCCGCGCAAGACTGTGAGCGTGCGGAGGTGCCGTTTGGGAAAGGCGATTTCGGATGATCAAACTTAGCAACGCCACACTGGATCAGCTTCCTGGGTCCGTCCTGCGCCCGACCTATGACCGGTCGCGGCTGACCCCCGGCATCGTGCATATCGGGCTGGGCAACTTTCACCGGGCGCATCAGTCCTGGTATCTGCACCGCCTGATGCAACAGGGGCTGGCGCAGGACTGGGCGATCATCGGTGCAGGGGTGCGGGCGTTTGACGCGGAGCAGCGGGACAGGTTGGCGGCGCAGGACTACCTGACCACGCTGATCGAACTGGACCCTTCCGGCACTTCGGCCGAGGTGGTGGGCTCGATGATCGGCTATGTTCCGGTGGCCGACGGCAACGGCCCCCTGATCGCCCAGATGGCCGATCCGGCGATCCGCATCGTGTCACTGACGGTGACCGAGGGCGGTTACTACATCGACCCGGTGACAAAGGCCTTCGACGCGGGCCACCCGGACATGGCCCATGACGCCGCACAGCCGGACACGCCGCGAACGGCATTCGGCGCGATGGTGGCGGCGTTGCGGCTGCGTCGGGACCGGGGCCTTGGCCCCTTCACCGCGCAAAGCTGCGATAATCTGCAGGGCAACGGGACCATCCTGCGGCAGACGCTGGTGTCGCTGGCGCGGCTGTCGGATCCCATGCTGGCAGACTGGATTGATGCGAATTGCAGCTTCCCGAACTCGATGGTCGATTGCATCGTGCCCGCGACCGGACCCCGGGAACTGGCGCTGGTGCAAAGCTTTGGCATCGCCGATGCGGTGCCGGTCACGCATGAGAACTTTCGCCAATGGGTGATCGAAGACGCGTTCTGCGCCGGGCGGCCGGACTGGGACAAGGCGGGGACGACGTTCAGCGACAACGTCCACGGCTATGAGGCACAGAAGATCCGCATCCTGAACGCCGGGCATCAGGTCATCGCCGCCGTGGCCGAGGTGATGGGCCTGACCACGATCTCGGAGACGATGGCCAATCCGCTGATCCATGCGATGTTCCGCAAGATCGCCGAGACCGAGATCCTGCCTCATGTCACCCCCGTTCCCGGCATGACCCCGGCGCAGTATCTGGACCTGATCGACCAGCGCTTTGCCAACCCCGCCATCGTCGACACGGTGCGCCGCGTGGCGTTCGACGGGTCGTCGCGCCAGACCGGCATGGTCCTGCCCACGGTGCGCGATGGCTTGAGGGCTGGCGTCTCGGTGCAGGGGTTGGCCCTGGTGCAGGCGGCCTGGGCGCGGATGTGTCAGGGAACGCGCGACGACAGCAGCGTGATCGAGCCGAACGATCCGTTCTGGCCCGCCCTGTCCAAGCGCGCGAACGAGGCCCGGGCCAACCCGCGCCGCTGGCTGGAGATGAAGCAATCCTACGGCGAACTGGTCGATGCCAAGGTCTTCGCCGATGCGTTCGACCGCTGGCTGACGATGATGTATCGCGATGGCATGGCGGCGACCGTGCGACGCTATCTTGAGGCTGATTGAATGACCTTTCTGGGAATTGACCTTGGCACATCCGGGCTGCGCGCCTTGCTGGTGGACGAGGCGGGAACGCCGATCGGGTCGACCGAACGCGCCTATAGCGCCAACCGGCCGCTTCCCGGCTGGTCGGAACAGAACCCGGCCGACTGGCTGACGGCCGTGGACAGCGCGCTGGACGAGCTGCGGGCGAAATACCCCACGTTCAAGGACCTGCGCGGCATCGGGGTCTCTGGCCAGATGCATGGCGCGGTCGTGCTGGACGCGGCGAACGAGGTCCTGCGCCCGTGCATCCTGTGGAACGACACAAGGTCCCACGCCCAGGCCTCACGGCTTGACCGGATGCCCGAGGTTCGGGCCCTGTCCGGCAACATCGTGTTCCCCGGGTTTACCGCCCCCAAGCTGGACTGGCTGCGCGAGCATGAACCCGAAATCCACGCCAGGATCGCCCGCGTGGTGCTTCCGGCCGGATACCTTAACTACTACCTGACCGGCGCTTTTGTGGCCGACATGTCCGACAGCGCGGGGACGTCCTGGCTGGATGTTGGCGAGCGCCAGTGGTCCGACACCTTGCTGACAGCAAGCCATATGCGGCGCGACCAGATGCCTGCGCTGGTCGAGGGCTGCGCCGAGGCGGGACAGCTTCGGCCGTCGCTGCGGGAAAGATGGGGCCTGCGTGGGCCGGTGATCGTTGCGGGTGGTGCCGGTGACAACGCCGCCGCCGCCTGTGGCATAGGGGCGTTGCAGGAAGGTCAGGGGTTCGTGTCCCTTGGCACTTCCGGCGTCGTGCTTGTAGCCCGCGACGGCTATCGTCCGGCCCCCGAGACGGCGCTGCATACCTTCTGCCATGCCGTTCCCGGGCGCTGGTACCAGATGGGGGTGATGCTTGCGGCAACCGACAGCCTGAACTGGCTGGCGGGGGTGACGGGTCAAAGCCCGGCCAGTCTGACGGCATCCCTGGGGGACGTGATCAAGCCGCCGTCGCGAGAATTGTTCCTGCCCTACCTTGCGGGCGAAAGAACGCCGCACAACGACCCCAGGATACGGGGCAACCTGTCCGGCATCAGCCTTGGGACCTCGCGTGAGGATCTGACGCGCGCGGTGCTTGAAGGGGTTGCCTTCGGCCTTCGTGACAGTTTCGAGGCGTTGAAAGCGACCGGGGCCAGGATTGAAAGTCTTATGGCCATCGGCGGCGGCACCGCGTCGATCTACTGGCTGCACCTGATCGCCACGGTCCTGAGCATACCGCTGCGCCTGCCCGCCGGAGGAGAGTTCGGTGCCGCCCTTGGCGCTGCGCGTCTGGCAATCGTGGCCGCAACCAAAGCAACGCCGGAAAGCATCATGACGACGCCGGCTTCACGAGTCACGATCAAGCCAGAAGAGGCGATGACTGCCCGGTTCGACGATGCCTATGCCAACTTCCGGGCCACCTATCCGGCGCTTAGATCGCTTCAATAGGGTTGGGCGCGTGCTGGCTGACGCCCGCGCAAGGCCAAGGTGATTGCCAGGGCGGTGGAGGATTGCGTCACCGATCGGAAGGGAGTCGGGGCAAAGATCACCCCTGCACCAGCCGTGGCGCAGGGTCCGCACCGCTAGAATCCTGAAAGGGCCTGATGGGACGACGGCTTGGACTTGCGTCATGGACGGTGGTTGAAAACACCCCTCCCGACGGTACTTTCCGGCCCTATGTGGCCCCCGATGGTTCCGCGTTCCGGTCCCGTTTCGCGGCGAACCGAGCAAGCTTGTCAGGAAAGGCAAAGGTGTGGCTTTCGCTATCGCGCCGAATCCATCAAGCTGTGGGCGACCAGAGAACCGTCAAACTTCGTGGAACCGTATGAAACCCGAACACATCGCCTTGGCGCGAAAGTCGCTTTTGCTGGCGACTGCGCCTGAGAACGTGGCCAGGACCGTGCTTGAAAGCTCGCGTTTGCGAAGCTTTTCGCGTGGCGAGACGATCTTTCTGCAGGGAGAACAGGCCACCGCGATCTACATCGTCGCCGAGGGCTGGGTGAAGCTGTACCGGATCGCCCCTTCGGGGGCGGAGGCGGTGGTGGGGGTGTTCACGAAGGGCTCCAGCTTTGGTGAGGCGGTTGCCTTCCGGCACGACACCTACCCGGTCGCCGCCGAGGCGGTGACCGACTGCGCGCTGATCCGGATCGAGGCGGACGCCTTCCTGCGACAGATCCGCGAGAATCCGGAGGTGGCGATTTCCATCCTGTCGGCGACGTTCGTTCACCTGCATGGGCTGGTCGCCCAGGTCGAGGCCTTGAAGGCGCAGACGGGTGCGCAAAGGGTGGCGGAGTTCCTGCTGGAGCTGGCCCCCTGCCCCGACGGGGCCTGCGAGGTGACGCTGCCCTATGACAAGGTCCTGATTGCCGGGCGTCTGGGGATGAAGCCGGAGAGTCTGAGCCGGGCCTTTGCGCGGCTGAAGGAGCAGGGGGTGACGATCCGGCAGAATACGGCCCAGATCGATGATCTGGAGGCGCTGCGGGACTATGTCGAGGAGGACCCGGCGCTGGCCTGGTCGAAGGGGCAGTAGGGGCTGTCCACGGTGGACAAACTTTAGTATGCTAATATTTTCAAAGGGTTGGCATTTTTTGTTTACCTGGTCTTAACTTTTCAGTCCGCGAGTGCGAGGCCCGCGAAAGTGATGATCAGAAGGGCAAGCCCAAGGTCGAAGCCGCGCAACCAGCCGGGCGCGACCGATAGGCCAAGGTAGTCGCGCAGGATCACATGCGCTTTCAATCCAGCAAGCACCAAGATCGGCAGCACAAGCGCCGGGCCCGTAAGTCCAGAGGCCGCAAGCGCGGTCGATGCGGCGGAGAGGGCGAGGAGCATCGCCCAGGCTTTCGTCGCGCGGGTCATAGCAGGTAGACCACGGGGAAGAGGAGGACCCAGACGAGGTCCACCATGTGCCAGAAGGCTGCGCCGGTTTCGACGGCCTTTGGGGTGGCCAACCAGCCGACGAGGGCGAGGAGGATCATCCCGGCAAGGACGTGGGCGGCGTGGAAGCCCGTCAGAAGGAAGCTGAAGGTGTAGAACGCATGGGATTCAGTGCCGATGCCTTGGGCGAAAAGGTCGGCGTATTCCGTGCCTTTCAGGATCAGGAAGACTGCCCCGAAGCCGATGGCAGCGGCGAGGAGGAGGCGCAGGCGGCGACTCTCGCCTGCCTCGGCGGCGCGGGTGGCCAGGGCGGCAAGCCAGCCAGAGGTGACGAGCACGAGGGTGTTCGCGGCAGCCCCGGTGCGGTGGAGGTGGGATTGCGCCTCGGCAAAGCCGGTGGGGTCGGTCAGTCGGACGGCAAGGAAGGCGAGAAGGCCCGCGCCGAAGACGGCGAGTTCCGACAGGATCAGGACCCACATCAGAAGCTCGCCTGGGAGTTGGTTGCGCCCTGCGCTACCCGCCGGGGGCGCTTCGCCCCCCATGCCGCCGGTTTCTTGAACCGGTGGCGAAACCGTCGGCACACCCCCAGAGGATATTTGTGGGACATAGAATGGGAGTTCGGGATCACTCATCCCATCACGAGCTGCCGGTAGATCTGCGGCAGGGCCTGGGTCAGTTTCTCGGGGTGCGGGATCAGGGCAAAGGCCCCTTGGCCGAAGAGGCGGGGGAACCAGCTTTTGCCGTCGCGGTCGACGGTGATGCCGAAGACGGAATGCCCGGCGCGGCGGGCTTCCAGCACGGCCATGCGGCTGTCCTCGATCCCGTGGCGGCCTTCGTAGTGGTCAAGGTCGTTGGGCTTGCCGTCGGTGATGACGAGAAGGAGGCGGCGTTTGCGGGCCTCTTTTGTCAGGAGCTGCGAGGTGTGCCGGATCGCGGCACCGAGGCGGGTGTAGTGGCCGGGTTTCAGGGCGGCGATGCGGGATTCGGTGGCGTCGGACATCGGTTCGGCGAAACCCTTCACCTCTTGCACGAAGACACGGTCGCGTTTCAGAGAAGAGAAGGCGTGGATCGCGAAGCTGTCGCCGCAGGAGTCGAGGCCCCATGACAGGGCCGCAAGCGCCTCGCGTTCGATGTCGATCACGGAGCGGCCGTCGTGGCCGTGGCCGGGGATGGCGCTTTCGGTGGAGCGACTGACGTCGAGGAGGATCGACACGGCAAGGTCGCGGCGTTCGGGGCGGGTCTGCCGCCAGACCCGGTCGGTGCCTTCGCCGGTGGAAAGAAAATCGACCCGCGCGCGCACCGCCCGTTCGGTGTCAAGCACGTCGCCGTCCGGG
>ERZ724516.1304-NODE-1304-length-14705-cov-4.445870_pt1 | contig 14705 bp, 14 predicted proteins | sample MGYA00376049_ERZ724516 | MGnify/ENA primary metagenome ERZ724516 (study PRJEB28724, sample SAMN07190886) | activated sludge metagenome | isolation source: activated sludge of sewage treatment plant in Hong Hong | place: USA: Christiansburg, Virginia | collected... | reverse complement strand
TCTTTTTTTATAATTTCAAAATAAGTAGATTTAAAAGGAGCTATTTACTTTAACGATTGAATATATGCAGAAGCTACATCAATAGGCTTAAACTGATCGACATTAAGGTTTTCTGCCTTATAGGTGCCATCAGTGTCATTCGTATATTTTGCGTGCTCAGCTATAGCAAGTTCTCTCATCCTGGGATCAGATATCGCAGGTATAGACTCCGCAAATTTTTCCGCAATTGCTCCGTCTCTTATCGTTTTTGCCACCACAGGATCACTCACCAGCTTTGCCATGGATCTATCAAATTGAAATGTAGCTGCCGGATTATCCAAATTAGAAACAAGCTGCTTAAAAGAATCGTTATTTAACCCATAAGCAGTTTTAGCCTTATCCAATTGGGATTTTTGATAAGGATTATCCACTTTTATCTTAGTGAGCTCATCCTGTATCTTGCCCATAGAGGACAGATTCGTTTGCATTCTCTTTATGGACTCGTCCTGTATTTTCTGCTCAGCACCAATAGCACTATCAAGCGTATCAAACTTAACGGCAGGGATAGTCTGGTTAGGAATAACCCCTAACTCAGTTATATAGTCAGCATTAATACCTAAAACATTATTCCTCCTACTTAGAGCCATTTACTGCATTTTGAGCAATCTTTTCAATTGCAGATTTTAACCTATCATTTTCTGCCTGCTTCAAATCTCTTTCTACTTTTTTGTGTATAGAATCAACTTCTGCCTGCGATAAATTTAAGTCATTTGCGACTTTTCCAACTCTCGCAACAGCTACATTAGTAGCATTTTCATTGTCCAGCAATCCGGCAGCTTTTATGTAGTCAACCGTATTCCCAACAACACTCTGCAAGATACTATTTCTATTTGAACGAGTCTCATTTTCTGCATCAATATTTGCATTTGTGTTCTTGTTCAGAATTTCATTATAAATCTTATATTTATCCGCATCAGCTCGCATATTACTATCAAGAGCTTTCATTCTTATATTAGATTCCTGATCCACTGCATTTTCGTCAAATCCTGCAAGCAATGAAGATATGGAACTACCTCTTGCGCCACTTTCGTTAATAGCATCTAGGTATCTGCCCTGGCCTCTTCTTGTTCCGGAAACAGCAGTATTGATTTGAGATTCTTTTATTTTAGGGAAAGCTTGGTCTAAATAATCTGTGCTGTATTCATTAGCTGTTACTTTAGGATTTAAGCCAAGATTACCAATAGCAGCAGTACCAAGTATCCCAAGATTACGCATTCTCTGCCTATCGTATAAGTCATTCGCCTGTCCTACCTGAGCTTGATATTGCTCTTCATTTATAGCCCTGTTATTTTTAATAAGACCATTAATAGATTCAAATATATCCGGAGCTTGAGTTGTCTGTGATGGCGCAACAATTTGCGTTGGATCGTATGGATTTAGACTCTGAACGCTCTTTGGCATATCTTTACTTGGAAGCGGAGCTAATGGAGCTACAGGATTTCTAGGGTCTTGATAAGAATTCTCCCATCCCGGCGTAACCAATGGATTAGCTGGCGTGCCAGGAACAGTCCTTCTTTCATTCATAGCAACACTAGACGGCAGAGGATAATTGCCTTGATTATAAGACGTTCTATCCCCAATTCCTACAGGATTTATATTAGCAAACACATGTCCATTATCAGTCGGAATATCTTGAATAGTTGTGGCATCCACGCACTGTTTGTTAATCGGGTCCCACACCATACCCGGGCCACATGGAGTTCCACCTTCTGCCATTTTTTTAACCTTGCCTCCATACTTAAAAATAAGCGGCAACGCATCTTCACTACCATCATATATGCCTTCCTGAAGCTTCATTATGATCTCTAAAGGAGCCACACGGGATCTCGCATTCTCTACATTGGTAGCCTCTTCAATAAGTTCTCTAGGATTTTCTTTCACCTTATATTTCTTTCTTACCTTATCCGCAAGTTCTGCAGGAGTAAATTTACCACTTTCTCCCAATAAATCACCAACAGTTATTTTTTGCATCGGCGTATTGCCTTCCTCGCTATAGTTTCCTGGCGCATAAGTCACAACATCGTCCTTTATTTTGGATAAATCAATCTCCTTGGACTTATCATTGCTAAATACCATCGTATCGCCAGGCACAATGTCAGTAATTTCATTCTTCTTCATTTTGTCGTGAGGAAGAGTCGCCATAACATCAGCAAGCACACCAGTTGGAAGCAAAACCAATTCTCCTTCTTCTGCTTGAATAGGAACATCAGATTCTGTCATTGCTGGAGTCATACCACCTTTCTTCATGGTAGTCGGATCAACAGTATAGTTTTTCATCATCTGGGCCTTCTTCCTTGCCTCTTCCTCGTCAAAAGCAGATCGCTGATTGCCAGCCTCAAGACCACCTTTCAATGCTCCAAATAATGCACCACCAACCATTCCAATCGGACCAAAAGCAGCACCTTGAGAGAATCCGGAAAGGGCACCACCGCCAACTCCGGCAGCAACACTCGTATTGGCAGGGTCAGACATATTGCCCGCCGTAATCAAACCTCCGGCAAGTCCCGATAATCCGGTAGCCGCTCCCATGAAATCTTTTTGCCCATGAGCAAGAGAAGCAGCATTCCAGTCTGTATCCCATGCATTCGGTGTAGGCATAGGCGGCTGCGTGGCAATCCACTGATCATATTGTATCTTATCTGCCGGAGAAAGCGCTGCGATCTCTTGTGGGCTCAATTGTTTAGTAAACATTATCTGTTTTCTGTTTTGTCTTGAGAAATAGTTCTCTTAAGAATGAATTTAACATTATCCCTTCCGTCATACACCATGCGTACTACCAAGTGATTATCTACAACAGTAGGATCAACTCTTTTATCTTCTTCCAGTATCTCTTGAACAAAGTCCGTATAAATACCCTCTTCATATGTTGTAAAGGTACGACTTCCCTTGCTCTTAGCAAATACTTTGTCTATAATGCCATTAAGTTGCCATAGTCTATGTAGATAATTGATTTTAACTACACTGTAATCCTGCTTCGCCCAATCAAGAATACTGGAATTTTCTTTTAACCTGGTAGGCAATAACCCTGAACTTTGATAGCTATTGTATGCTCCAATACCAGTAAAGAACTCATCTGTCAGAGCCTTATACCCACCGCCATCATACTCAAAGAATTCCACATCAACTTCTAAACTATTGAATTTGATCGTATCCCTTCTTTCATTGGAAATAACAAAATCAACCACAGAAGGATAATACTTCCCATTAAAGGTATTGTAAGAGTGAGGGACATTAAATATCATCATCTTCTCTCCTATAAAGCTAAACATATTGTACTTATCCCAAGTATAAACCTGTGGAGTAAATACCTCAAAGCCTACCCATCTTTTTCTATTGGCATCATAGGTCAATGTCCAGGATTTCTTCTTCCTAAAATCAGCCGGATCTTCTTCACCCTTATTTACAGTGAAGTGAATAAAGCCATTAGTATTATCAACGCCAATATTATAGCCCCAGCCATCTTTAACTTTCTCATCTCTAATTCCATTTTGACCATCTAGCCTCATGTGGTTATTCATAAACTTGGACATACCATACAGTCCCAGTTCTATAATTTCATTACCATTAAACAAATTGAATCCCCTTGACTCTGAATCGGGATATACGTAACCCCAAGCAGTCATTATCCCGGCGTTAGGGTCCATCGTACCGCCTCTGCCCTCAATAGGTCCTGCAAAGATATCCACCGGAGTATTTAAGAAGTTTCCGGCACCTAAAAACACAGAATCCGAACCAACCTGTAACTCTCTAGAGCCTGTCCTTAAAGACCACATTGTTCCTGTAGTCTGAACAAACATCCTATTGTCTATAAGGAATAACTTCTGAAGCTTACCTGTGTGGCTAGGCATTTCAAGATAGTTATTGACCTTAAAGTTTCTATATGCGTCTATCGTGCTTTCCGGGTTCTGTTTGTTACTATAAATTATTTCATAAGATTTCTCGTCGCCACAATCGCAAGTATTGTACGGATCAGGAAGCCCTAAGGAAGTGATATAATCATTGTCTTTACTAAAGTCGTAGTTGTAGTCGTAGTATTCGTCAGTAAATCCATGGACTCTGCCATCTTTTATACCATGAGCTTTCCCGCCAGGCATATTAGGGTCGATATAAGTAACATCCGGCCAGCAACCGTCAATACCTAAAACATTATCCCAAAACTTATTATCCAGATCGCTATTCGCCCAGAATATTATCCAAGCTACACCTAGTCCAACTACACCTATTTCTAGGAGTGCACCAATAATACCTCCAAAATTTACAGTTGTACCCGCGCTCATGTGGGCAAGGGAGTTCATTGTCATCCCAAGTCCGTAAATAACACAATATAGCCCTACGCCAAAAGTGAATAAGAGATTACAAATAACCCTCATTATCATTCTCCACTTAGGGTTTTCCTTACTTAGCACATGAAATCTATCTAAAAAACTTTTCTTCCAGTCGCTATTGTATGGCATTGTACTGTCAAGGTTCCATCCTCTCAAGTTCTTGACGTGCACTTCCCCCAGCTCTTCGTTCCCGGTTGCCCTATATTTAAGCCTAACATCAGAAGGAACTATAAATGTAGCCAACATCTTTTGTAGATTCGGAAAATAAATATCCTTGCCGGTAGCCGAAGGTGGCTGACTTAGTCCATCCCAGCACTTATTTGTTGATCGCCTTAATTCATTATGCTCTCCGGCTAAATTCCCATTTCTAGGATCAGAAGTGTCTCCGTTTTCCGGAGTAGTTGCGCATTCATTTAATCCCAATACGCCAAACATATTTCGCAGCAATGTCTGAAGTATTCCTCCATCAGTATATCCGCCATTCATCAAGAGCGGACTAATATCTTTCATTATCTTCTCAGTAGCAAAAGACTTTCTAACTACATTATGCTGTCCAATATAACTATCTCCATGATTAACAGTAAATCTTCCGGCTTGTAGCTCTTGCGGTGTTACGTGATGGATAGGTATGTAATTCTGATTTACTACACCTCCATATTGATTAGGATTATTTGACTTTAGCGTTACCATCCATGCCGAAGCGTCATGAACCGGACATGTATGGAACAAACAGTCGCCAAGCCAACTCAAATCAGATGTCCCATCCCAGCCTTTAGGTCTCCCTGGATGCCCATTATTAGGCATCTTAAACTGGTTATTTCTTGTTTTTTTAAGCTGTACAGGAGCTCCTTTTAGCTCTACATAAACAGAACTCTCTCTATTTATATTTAATAGCGGATAAGAAAATTTGTCCTCTTTGGCAATAATTCTATTCGCCGGAGCATATGATATAGCCTGAACGCATCTCGTGATAGGCTTGCCCATCCCCTTTGATCCTGCCGCAACAACAAATTTTGATAAATTTACTGCAGATACTGACCCCTTAGCATTTTCCTTGCCTACATTTTTGTTGTCCGGGTTTATTCCATCGGCATATAAGTGATGACGCATTCCCTTACCAAAGAGGTTTAAATCGTAACTTATAGTATCAATATTGAGAGATGGTTGATCGAACTCGAAATCTGGACTATAAAGTACCATGGCATTCTTATCCATGTTTTCACCACCTCTATGAGTATCATCGCCACCATAATGGGTGCTCCTGTCAAAATACTCAAGACTATTAATGCCGTTCTTAGCAACCGCAAAATCTTCCCCATGGATATTCGTCTTAAATGTATTTATAGCAAGTGCCGTCCCAATAACACTCTTGTTCGCTCCTGTCCTAGGAGTCATTTTTATTGTAAAGGGATTCGCTGCATTTATAGGCTTGTCAAGGCCTTCTGGTACAGTAAGTCCAGATATCTCTATCCTTATAAATCTAACATAAGTGTTTGCCTCATCATCATTGCCCGGGTCTAAATGACTAACAACTCCTGTCTGAAATGACAAGAAGTGCGGCTCGGTAGATAAATTTGGCATTCTGTGGTGCCTAATTGGCTTACCGGCATCATCTCCATGAATATAATCGCCAAAGCAATTCTTTGTTAATGGGTAAGTATCAATTTGGTTTTCCCAATATCCAAGTTCTCCCCTAGCTAAAACAACCGGCTTGACACCAATAACCTTACAGCCGGTCTCGTCATATATGAGTTCGGCCTTACATGTAGAACTTCCGCTTCCCGTATCTGGATCGATAGGCCCATCATTGTCTGTTGGCTTTTTTGTACACCAGTCAAGACTCGATGAGTCATAACATCCACAGTCAGACCTTTGCTGGCATTCATCGTCCGAGCAAGGAACATCTGGACACGGATTACTATTGCCCGGACCATCTGGATCTCCCGACTGAGAGCAACTAAATGGATCTGCCGCATTAGGGTCGTCCTGAACCCATTCTGGAAAACCCTGTAGGCTGTCATCACAAAAGCACGTACCACAAATTTGGCCCTCAGAACCAACACAAAATGTCCCTACGCTTATAGAATCAGGATTACAATCGCCTCGTTCTTGAAGTGAATCATCGTCCTCCGGTAATTCTCTGTTTCTTCCATCCCTTCCTGTAATTTTCATTGTAGGAACAGGAGATGTTCTTCTTACGAAATTAACATAGTGCCAAAAGCCACAATTTGTATCAGGACAACTATTGTCAATCATACAGTCCCCCTTCGGCAACGAATCCAAGCTCACAACAGATCCGGAAGACGACCCGTCAGAAGACGATCTTGTCGACAATCCACCTCCACAATCTCCGCATTCCAAACAAATAAATGTTCCGGTTTTTGTGTGACTTATTTGCCCAACCTTATTACAGGCGTTCTTAGTATTTATTAAGTTATTGACCTCAGACGGGGTAATACACCCCTCCCTTACTGGCCTTGGCGTAAAATCAAGAGCCGTATTATTAGTATAGATATCAAGATAACCTTCTTTTAGTCCATTTATGTATTCCAATAGTCCGGCTGGGTATTCTGGCGGACAATCAGAACACTCGTCCTTAATCTCACCAGTCACCTCTCCGGGAGGGCAAGAAGCGCATTCTTCACCACCTTCGGAAAACTTACCGAATATTAAAGTCCAAATTCGCCTTAAAAAAGTAATCATATATCCTTATTTTAACAAGAACCACAGCACTCCTTGCACTGCTTGCATTCGGCACTTTCTTCTCCCGTAGTCCTTACATCTAAATCGTCGCCACCAGTATCATTGCAACTCTCGCAACACGTATCGCAATTAACATCATTACATGGGTCTTCTGCCTGCCTTCTAGCGTCTTCACAGGCACACATCATTGAAACAATAGCTACAGGATCGCTCAATAACTCCCTATGGTGTGGATGTATAACAAAATTGACGCCCAAAACGCCGCTTCTCTTATAAAAATTAAAAAGACCAAAAACCTCGGCCAGTCCAATGCACGTACACTCCATCATCTCAGCCTGTCTCTTTTGCGTATTCTTTATATCTTGCTCGTTAGGAATGCCGCCAGCATCATCGGGACCTAAAGGATCGTCAGGCTTAGGATTTTCCTCGTACACAGGAGTCCCTGTATTTATATCTATCTCGTCAGCATTTCCAGCAACATCCCACACATCATCACAATAGCTCTCTGTCTGAACCGCAGTACTTCTAACCTGCCACTCAGCAGCCTTACAGTCAGTACAATTTTCCTCGCTATCAGCATCCACAAGATCGGAAGCATTCGACTTCCTTCCCTTAAGCGTAAAGTCTCTCGTGCTAGTATTATCGCAAAAATTCACACAAGCTGATAATGCATAATTTTCGTCAGCCCTCATTCCACTGTGCAAATGAGCATATTTCAAAGGAACCCCTTCTATAATATAACTCACCTTAACCTTGTCAAAATGCTTCTGCAAGTCAGGATTTGTCTCTCCAATAACATTATAAAGCATCAATGTGCTTTCGTATTGAATAAGGTCATATCCTCTTATCCAGCCATTTTTCTTTACTCTAATTTCTTTTGGGTCCAGATCTCCAAGAGTCTGCTCCACATTTCTATGGATATATTCCACCGCGTCATTAGAATAGTAAACCTGAGCAACAATATACTGTGTTGTGGCACCACCAACAGTCTGAATACATGCAATATTTATCTTACTATACTCAGGATGTAAATTTCTTAGCTGAATATGTACGGCGCATCTTGTTTTTTCGCCAGCAACACCAGTTTCTCCAGCCAACGATACCGGATGGCTTATATTGTAGTAGTTCGTTGTATTACCATCTTCGTCTTCAAACTGAACAGCATACTGATATGCTCCTGCAGGTAAATTATATCCACCTGTCTCAGAAACAAAAACTTCCGGGGCTCCGGAGCCATGGCATTTAAAAAGAAATATATCGTCGCAAGACATCGGCAAGTCGATCGCCTTGATATTATCAATATTAAGCCTGTAATAATATGTACCACAACTCCAATACAAATGAAGATGATAACAATTTCCGGCCTTTATATATTTACTCTCAATAGGGATCCATTCTCCTAAGCCAAATCCTAAAACACAGCCGTCCTCAAGATCATCATCATTGAATAGCTTTTTGTACTCGCCATTAAAAACCTGTCCAATCTCACTAAAGCTACCATTGCAGCTAAAAATAAGATGGGTATTCCTTTCTTCTACATAATGAAGGCCCCTGACAATATGCCCTTCTGGAACACTTATGTATTCCTCGTTGCTCTGCTTATTAAACAAACCGCCACCTCTCTCATCATTAGATTGAGTTGATACGTTCCAGGCATTTCTATAAGTATTAGGAGGCTGCTGGCTTACAGGCATATCGGAATGCATGCCAGAAGGCCCATCCGTAGCTGTATCAAAAGCATTGGTTATTATAACTGGTTGATTGCTACTGTCTGCCATTATCTATTTATATTTGACATAGCCCTAGTATAAGTATCCTGCTCATATCTTCCGGCATTTAATTGAGGATTGCCCGGCCTAAACCCATTCTGAATATTGGCTACAATGCCCATCCAAGTATCGTAATCCACCATTTCAAGTTTTTCTTTTGCCCTTCTGAAATAAAGGTCTTTCTTCTGGTCCGCATGCGAATAAAAATTCATAACGTTGCGATCCTTTTTCCTTCTCGCCTCCTGGTACAGCATCTTTGCCTCTATAGCCCAAAATATAGCCTCAAAAACATCAGAATCATCCGGGATCAACATATAACCATCATCGTCAGTAACAATAGCCAAATAAGCAATAAGCAAATAGCCCTGCTTAACATTTGTCCTTATCCAATTCTGCTCCAACTTATACTCTGCCGTGCAATCAGCAAGCAACTGTCTATCTAAATTTACGCATCCTCTGATATGATAGTTGGTGCCAAAAAAGTTATGCTGCGCCGGTTTAATAATAGAAAATCCAGGATGGTACAAACTTTCACATTGATGATTTTTATTCAACCCCTTCACGCCGTAATAAGAAACTCCCTTCCAATAATTTCTTTCATCATTAGCCCTCAACCACTGATCGTCAACATTGACAATAATTCTTTCGCCTCCACATCTACAGCTCTTCTCATGGCACTCAGGGCACTCAATAGTTATCTTTGCCTCGCATCCATTATGCAATTGCTCTACCCACTCGACAACCTCCTCCTTTATTACATTCCGGTCGATCATCTCTTCCTTCAATGCCATTTGTACAAGCTTAGTAAATCCCTCCGGATAATTCGCGGTATAATTTTTTATAGGAACTAAAGCAACCATATGCTGCAACTGGTCCTCACAAACAAGCTTCTGAGCAGTCTCTATAGCAAACTTTTTGACCAGATCTTCATCCAAGTCTCCCTGGTAGTCCGTCTTATCTATGTAGTCCGAAACTACTCCCTCAATAGATGTCATCTGAAACCTCATAGTTAATTTACATATGGTGGTGAATAAGGAGGAAGCGCTCTATCTTCAGCCCTTCTTTTTTGTTCGTCTCGTATCAATCTACCTACCAAAGCGGCATTAGTCTTCATTCTATATATCGATCTGTGCTTAAACTTAGCTCCCTCTTTCGTCCATCTGGCAAAACACCTAACTCCTCCCTTACCAATAGCATAATCGGCCCTATATCTTCCAAGATTCAATAGCCTAGTAGCCAATGTGTCGCTATGGATAGGCCTCGTGCTCTGAGCAGCATATAAAATACCTAATCCCATGGGCATCTTCATTTTCCATAAGTCAACAGCAATAGCATAAGCACACTTCTTATTAACAGACCTGATAATATCCCATACCATACTCTTGTCAAACTTTTCAGCAGCCTTAGTGCAAAATACCTCAATGTTATCAGAAAAATAACTCGTGCTCGCCACAAGCCGATATCCCTTCATTGGTATTTCCTTATTCCTAAATGTCGGCAACGAAGCATCGTAAACCGGCTTTTTTATTACTTTTGCTCTCGCTTTCCTCGCTTTCGCCATAATTAAAATCTTGGATCCGGTGCCGTCTCTGGATTACGATCGTCATTCAACATATCGCCTATCCTCGTAGCGCCATTTCTTCTTATTAATGTTTGAAATGTTAATTCAAAAAGCTGATTCATCAACCGCTTCTCTATATCAAATTTTAAATCAAGTATATCACACATGCAATCCTCCTCATCCTCTCCACATACCGGGAACATCTTAAACTCTACCGGATCAATAGGAATACCAGAAATCTGGACCATCTGAGCCTCAATTTCATTCGTAATATAAGTGTATAAATGAGCCTTCTCGCCATTGTCCTTAATAGTATAAAGCAGCCCTTTATTCGAAGCTGTTATCCTGCTAGAAATTCTACTTCTAAACCTAGACCAATCCACGTAATTGTATTTCTTTAAACCCGTCAGTGTAGTAACCCTATCCGGCCTACCCGTCATAAATGTTGGTAATGGATATTTACTCTTCATCCAAAAGCAGCCAGACTTAGGAGCACAAGGACATTCTACCATATCAGCCTTAAGCATCTCCACGCAAGGCAAAATATTGCTATAATCCTCAAAATTACCATCCTTTAAATTTAATTTTCTAGTCTGATAGTAAACATCAGCCCTATTATTGATAAGGTGAAAGTATATAAGCTTAGAAGGCCACTTGAATTCATCAAACGGCCTACCTGTCTTTTGCTCAACACTCTGAGAGAATGAAGCAATAACATCTCTAATCGATAAGGAAGTCAGTAAATCAGCCAATGCTTATCGTTTTAGATTATCAACATCTTTTCTTAATGCAGCAACCACCGCATCCATATTCTGCAAAACATCAGCTACCTTAAAAGCAGAATCAGCAGTAGCCGCTCTCGTCTTAACATCAAGACCAGCCTTAGCCGAAGTACTATCCTCAAGCTTCAAGCTCATCGTTCTCGTTAATTCTATAACCTCTCCGGAAGGAGCCTTTACATTCAAACTCACATTAGCAGTCAAAGGAAAGTTTCTCTGATCGATCTTCGACCCCGTCTGATCACCAGTAGACTTTAAAAGTAACTTTGACCCAGAATCCTTAGAACTTACAATCTCAATCTTACTCCCCTGAGCAACATATCCTGCTGGCAAAGACTTCTTCGTCTCAGCAATATCAACAAATGTATCCACCTGCCCCTGCTCATTACCAACACCATAGTCAAATGAAATACCAGATAACTTAGACGCATCAACACTCATTCCGCCAATCAACAACTCTCTCGAATAATCTAAATTGTCAATATTCGGTTGCTTGTCATTAAGGTTCTCTAAAAAGCCAACAAGGCCGCTCTTCTTACACGAAGCACATGAATCGCCAACGCCATCAGCACTCTCTATCCAGCCTATAATCTTACCAAGAACGAAGTCTAAAGAATCACCAGCATCCACGCCAAGAACCTTGGATGAAATACCACTGTAAATAGTACAATTCGTATAATTTGGATTTAAACAGTTGTCATCTATGGGCATAACTTAAACAATTTTTGTTTATTTGTTGATATACAGTGCGTTACAAATGTAAATATAAACAAATTTATAACATTGCATAATAAAAAAAGGCGCAATATTTCTACTGCACCCCGATATAAAACAAAAACAACACACTTCTACTTAAAAACAGCAATCGCAGCACCAGCCAACCCTATTCCTATAGAGATACCAGTGACTATTTTTAGATTACCAACCCTTCTCTTATCCTTCCTGGATTCATCCTTCGCAGCACTAGCCAAAGCCCTCTCAAATAATATAGCATTATTACACCCCGCAATAGTTTTGCTCTGCTCAAAAACAGTAGTGTTCAACGTCTTATTCATATTCGTCAAACTATCCAACTGAACCGTAACCCTCTTATACTTTCCCTCAATAAATTCAGAATACTCAACCTCAGATGTATATCGATCACGCATATACGTTAATCCGTACATTTGAGGAAAGGAAATACCAGTTACTCCCTTGTATAAAACCAAAGGTAGCTTATTGTAAACCTCCTCCGGCAATGACCTTAAACTATCTGCCTGCGCTGACAGTGTCTCTAACCCAAATAGAGAAATTAGACACCATAGAGTCAGTACTCCAAGTCTTATATTCAGCCTTCTTTTCATTGTATCTTTCTTTTATGTATATTTTTTTTGTTTTAATCACTACCTCCGGATCTTCCTTCTCCCCAAATTCTTTCACGTATGCAATAGAATCTTCAGTGTATTTAGCCTTTAAGCTGTCGATAAGAATAGTATTGTCCCCCTGTATAACCACAAGCTCAGCAGAATACTTGTCCTTAGCAATATAAAAGCCCGCAAGCATTCCAAGTCCTATCAACACAAGCATGCCAATAGCAACAGCTATGATCAATATTGTTCTATCTTTTTTTTCTGTCATTTCTTCTTTTTATTATCTTTTTACTTTTTCTTCCCATCTAGAAATATTGTATATTCCCTTCCTAGACCTATATTTTCTAAAAAACCCAGAACCATTAGCTATAATAGGGTCATTTGAAAAGGCTCCGTTGGTAGAAGTGTTCCCCTCCACTGTTATTTCTATCTTATCATTAAGCCTTCCATCCCAAAATCCTACATGATACACCCTTTTTTGCTCATTCGAATAAAAAGAGACAACATCTCCCTGTCTAGGTTCCTTTAAAAAATTGCCTTTTTGGTAGACCATATTTTTTTTGTTAACCGCAGTTCCGGCCCATGCGTTTATAGTATGTTTTATTCTGGCAGAATCCAACGTCCACACTATAGTACAACTACAATAGGAATAGCCGGGACCTAAGCCACATGCCCTTAATACCATCTCCACGATTTTTCCATCATTTTTGCCGGTTGCTTCGGTATGCCCAACAAGAGATCCATATATCTCTGGCAGTGATGGAATTTTACTTTCTGGAATAATAGGCTTATCTTTAACCAAGTCTTCTTTCTTTTCAAAGAAAACGGAATCTTTTTTCAACTTGATTTCCTCCTTGGTTAATGCAACAGGATTATTGTCCTGAGCATTTAATCGTGGGATTATACGAAAGTCAGAAAAATCTTTACACCCATATAGAAAAGAAATGCTACAAAAGAGAAGCACAAAACGAATAATTGGCATGCTGTTAAATCTTTAAACCGTGAAAAAAGCCCATCGGACATATCTTTTTTATAAATCGCTCTATATAATCCCCTCCAGTTAAGCCAAAGTAAGGCATTTACAATACCTGCAATTCCAAACATAATAGATGCAGTAAGAAATAATGGTGCCAAAAAATTAGGATCATATGTCCCTATAGCTCCAGCATTTTTTTGCATATAATTTTGAAATAACAAAAAGGCGAAAAACGATCCGGCTACAGTCCATAGATAATCGTGTTTAGCCAAATAATATCCAAGTTTTTTAAAGAAATTCTTCATTTTATTTTAATTTTCGCCAATTGCCCGGCAAGTTCTTGATTTTTTTTTCTACAGTCGGATAGATCTTCAAGAAGTGTGGCTCGTTCCTTCATGGTTGTTGTGATCTGAGCCAAATATTCAACCTCTTTGCCTTCGATGATTTTCAGCCTGTCTCTCAATCTTTTTATTTCTTCACCTTGACTTTCGCAAAGTTCATTCATTGCCTTTAGATCAGTTTTTAATCTATGGATATCTTTCAAAAGGTCTTCAATCGTGGAGCTATAGTGGACCTGTATAGCCGTATCTATGTCAACAGCGTTCTTTCTCCTATTGAGAATATAGGAGACTATTGCCACTAATAAATTTGAACCCAATAATATCTCTATATAATAATTATTCATCTACGATATAGTTGTTATTGAGATCACAGAGCTTGCATCGACGGATGCTATCGCGGATTTCAACTCGCGGACGGCACTATTTAATTCTGAAACTTCTATTGACATTGATGGTTACTTTTGTAGTTTAATTATTTATTTTTCCTGAGCAGCCATATGAAGGCTATTGCTCCTGGAATAGCATAGAGGGCGAGAAGATATCCTCCTTCTCCGTCTAGTCCTTCCGGGTTAAAATTGAATGGGTCCCAATTCATTAGAAACACTGTTCCGATGAATATTGCGAGCATTAATAGAATTCCTTTTATCGTTGTCATTTTATTTATTATTAAAGGTCAAAAGCGAAAGCAGTTATGACCAGTGTTACTTTTAGTGCCAATTGAACATATGGCATGTCTTTAAAAAATTTATCTATAATCGAAGTTTTGCCAACAGTTAATATCGGCAATCCTCTAAAGTAGTTTAATGCGTAATCAAACACCAAGTAAAACACCGCACTAAAAAGGACAAAATCTGTCCAATCTG
>ERZ724516.1302-NODE-1302-length-14709-cov-8.295073_pt1 | contig 14709 bp, 18 predicted proteins | sample MGYA00376049_ERZ724516 | MGnify/ENA primary metagenome ERZ724516 (study PRJEB28724, sample SAMN07190886) | activated sludge metagenome | isolation source: activated sludge of sewage treatment plant in Hong Hong | place: USA: Christiansburg, Virginia | collected... | reverse complement strand
ACAAGGTGTTGAAGGACATTATTGTTCGCTCGAAAACGCTGGCCGGTTTCGATGCACCTTATGTGCCGGGTTGGGACTGTCACGGGCTACCGATCGAGCATCAGATCGAAAAGCTGCATGGCAAGCAGATTCCGGCTGACAAGGTGCGCGAGCTTTCCCGCGCCTATGCTGCCAAACAGGTCGAACGCCAGAAGAAGGATTTCATCCGTCTCGGCGTGTTGGGCGATTGGGGTAATCCTTACCTGACGATGAATTACTCGGCTGAGGCTGGCGAGATTCGTGCGCTGGGTAAAATCCTTGAGCAAGGCTATCTTTATCAGGGTTTGAAGCCGGTCAATTGGTGCCTGGATTGTGGTTCGGCGCTGGCTGAGGCCGAGGTTGAGTACGAAGACAAAAACTCGCCGGCCATCGATGTGGCTTTTGAAGTTCACGCCAATCACACCGAGAAACTGGCCAAGGCCTTTGGTCTGACACATCTGCGTGGCCCGGCCTTTGCCGTAATCTGGACGACAACGCCATGGACCTTGCCGGCCAATGAGGCGGTCAGTGTTCATCCGGAATTGACCTACGATCTGATCGAAACCGAAAAAGGCGCGCTGATTCTGGTTCGCGAACTGGCTGAGGCCGCTCTCAAGCGCTATGCCTTGGAGGGAACGACGGTCGCTTCATGCTCTGGCGACAAGCTAGACCAGATTCTGCTCAAGCATCCGTTCCAGAATCGTGATGTGGCGATCATTTGCGGTACGCACGTGACTACCGAGGCTGGTACCGGCTTGGTGCACACGGCGCCGGCACATGGTGTGGACGACTACAACATCGGCAAGAAATACGGCCTGCCGGTGAACAACCCGGTGGGCAATGACGGCAAATTCCTTGGCAACACGCCGGCGCTGTCGGTGGGCGAACTGGCCGGCAAGACGGTATGGGAAGCCAATCCATTGGTGCTGCAGGAACTGGAATGTTGCGGTCGACTGCTAAAAGTCGAGAAAATTTTGCACAGTTATCCGCATTGCTGGCGCCACAAGACACCGATCATCTTCCGCGCCACGACGCAGTGGTTTATCGGTATGGAACACAAGAAGGACGAAAATTCCTCAACCCTGCGCTGGATCGCCGAGCGCGCTGTCGATGAAACCCAGTTCTTCCCGGCCTGGGGTCGCGCCCGCCTCGAAGGCATGATGAAGACCCGCCCGGACTGGTGCGTCTCGCGCCAGCGCAACTGGGGCGTGCCGATTCCCTTCTTCCTGCACAAGGAAACCGGTCTGCCGCATCCGCGTACTGCCGAACTGGTGGAGCAGGTTGCCCAACGTGTCGAAAAAGCCGGTATCGAAGCCTGGTTCAGTCTTGATCCGGCTGAGTTGCTGGGTGCCGAGGCTGATCAGTACAACAAGATGAAGGACACGCTGGATGTCTGGTTCGATTCCGGCACCACGCACTGGCACGTCCTGCGCGGTTCGCACGCCACCGACCTGGCTTATCAGGCAGACCTCTACCTCGAAGGCTCCGACCAACATCGCGGCTGGTTCCAGTCCTCGCTGCTCTCCGGTTGCGCCATCGATGGTCGCGCGCCCTACAAGGCGCTGCTGACCCATGGTTTCGTGGTCGACGGCAAGGGCCACAAGATGTCGAAGTCGAAAGGCAACGTCATCGCGCCGCAGCAGGTTTCCGACAAGATGGGGGCGGAAATCCTGCGTCTCTGGACCGCTTCCACCGATTACTCCGGTGAACTGTCGATTTCCGACGAAATTCTCAAGCGCGTCGTCGAAGGTTATCGTCGTATCCGCAATACCTTGCGTTTCGTGCTGGCCAACACCTCGGATTTTGACGCGGCCAAGGACATGCTGCCGGTCGAGCAATGGCTGGAAATCGACCGTTATGCCCTGGCCCTGACCCGCGAATTGCAGGCTGATTGCCAGGCTGACTACGAGCGCTACGAATTCCACCGCGTCGTCCAGTCCCTGCAAACTTTCTGCTCCGAAGACCTTGGTGGCTTCTACCTCGATATTCTCAAGGACCGTTTGTACACCACGGCGCCCGGCTCAGCGGCGCGCCGCTCGGCCCAGTCTGCGCTGTGGCACATTCTGCAATCATTCACCAAGCTGATCGCGCCGATTCTTTCCTTCACGGCAGAAGAGGTCTGGCAACTGCTGACTGCTGATGCCGAGCAATCGGTCATGCTGCATACTTGGCATGAGTTGCCGAAGCCGGAGGGCGAGGGCGAGTTGCTGGCCAAATGGGCGCAGGTGCGCGCAGTGCGCGCTGATGTAACCAAGGCGCTGGAAGAACTACGCGAAGCCGGCAAAATCGGTTCCTCGCTACAGGCCGAGGTTGAACTGCATTGTTCCGGCGAAAAGCATGATCTGTTGGCCGTACTGGGCGATGATCTGAAGTTTGTGCTGATTTGCTCCAAAACCGTGCTGGTCAAGGCCGAGGAAGAAAAACTGGTCGCTACTCCATCGACGCATGGTAAATGCGAGCGCTGTTGGCATGTTCGTGAAGACGTCGGTGCCAGTGCCGAGCATCCGACGCTGTGTGGACGTTGCGTCAGCAACCTGCATGGTGCGGGCGAGGTTCGTTTTTGTGCCTGATGTAAAGCGTTGGTACGCCCTCGCGGCGCTGATTGTCATTCTTGATCAACTGAGCAAATGGGTGGTGCTCGAAAACATACAGTTCGGCCAGACTATCTATGTTGCGCCATTCTGGAACTGGGTGCTGACCTGGAATCCTGGCGCGGCTTTCAGCTTCCTTGCCGATCAGCCGGGCTGGCAGCGCTGGTTCTTTACGGCGCTGGCGCTTGCCGTCTCCGGCTGGATAGCGCTTGAGCTAAAGAAACATCCCGAACAGAAACTACTTTCACTCGCCCTGACGCTGGTCATGGGTGGTGCGCTGGGTAACGTCATTGACCGCGTGCGCTTTGGCGCGGTCGTCGATTTCATTCAATGGCACGCCGCTGGTTTTTATTGGCCAGCCTTCAACGTCGCCGATTCGGCGATTACCGTTGGTGCAATTTTGCTGGTGTTTGAGCAGTTGACCGCAACAAGCAAGAAAACCGAGGAGAAACACCCATGACGGTTCGTTCCGACAGCTTTCTGACCATGCATTACCGGATTTCAACCCTGGAGGGAGAAGAGTTTCTCTCGACTTTCGACATGAGCCCGGCGACGTTGCAGATGGGTAGCGGTCAGCTTGCCGAAAACCTCGAATCCGTACTGATCGGCCTCACTGCGCATGAGCGCTTCGTCTTCCAGTTGGAACCGAATGAGGCCTTTGGTCAGCACAATCCACGTCTCGTCGAACGCATTTCACGGGCCGGATTGCCAGCAGAAATGGAACTCAAGGAAAACTCTGTCGTCGAATTCACCGCGCCCAATGGCGGCACGTTTGCGGGCTTCCTGCGTGAGCTGGATGCAACGCATGCCCTGTTCGACTTCAACCACCCGATGGCCGGAAAAACGATCCGCTTCGAGGTGGAAATTATCGGAATCATGTAAATGCAAGTCATCCTCGCCAATCCGCGCGGTTTTTGTGCCGGTGTTGAACGTGCCATCGCCATCGTCGAGCGCGCCCTGGAGAAATTCGGCGCACCTATTTATGTGCGCCACGAAGTCGTACACAACAAGTTTGTCTGCGACGATTTGCGTGCCAAGGGGGCTGTGTTCATTGAAGAACTTAACGAAGTGCCGGCCGGAAGTACGGTGATTTTCAGTGCGCATGGCGTCTCAAAAGCCGTGCGTGATGAAGCCGAAACCCGTGGCCTCAAGGTATTCGATGCTACCTGTCCCTTGGTGACCAAGGTTCATGTCGAGGTTGGCAAGATGCGCAACCAGGCGCGCGAAGTGGTCATGATTGGCCACAAGGGCCATCCCGAAGTTGAAGGGACGATGGGCCAAAGCAGCGACGGCATGTTCCTTGTTGAAACGGCAGAAGACGTCGCCAGGTTAAAAGTAAGTCAGCCGGAAAAGCTCTCTTTCGTCACTCAGACGACGCTCTCGGTTGATGATGCCTCCAAAGTGATTGACGCCCTCAAGGTGCAGTTCCCGAAGGTACAGGGGCCGAAAAAGGATGATATTTGCTACGCCACACAGAATCGCCAGGATGCAGTCAAGGCAATGGCCGAACTGTGTGACTTGGTGCTGGTGGTTGGTAGCACCAACAGCTCGAACTCACGGCGCCTGAAAGAGGTTGCGCTGGCACGCGGGATTGATGCCTATCTGCTTGATGGGCCGGAAGAAATTCAGGCTAACTGGCTGGCGGGAAAGACCCGAATCGGCGTCACGGCTGGCGCCTCAGCCCCAGAAATTCTGGTGCGTCAGGTGGTCGACCGTATCGTTGGCCTGACCAATGCCGTGGTTGAGCAATTGCAGGGGGTGGAGGAGGGAGTTTCCTTCCCACTACCAAAGGAGCTCGTGCTTGGCTAAATGCGTATGGTTTGCCTTGCATGACGTGATCTGTTTCTGATAGAATCTTGGATTCAGATTTTCTCTACCGGATAATTTACATGGCAAATAGCGCACAAGCCCGCAAGCGTGCCCGTCAAGCAGACAAGCAGCGCTCCCACAATGGTAGCCTGCGTTCGACCCTGCGTACCGCGATCAAGCGCGTGCGTCAGGCTATCGAAGCTGGTGACAAGGCAACTGCTCAGAGCGTCTTTCAGCAATCCGTTTCAGTGATGGATCGCATTGCAGACAAGAAGATTGTTCACAAGAACAAGACTTCACGTACCAAGAGCCGTCTGTCTGCTCAGATCAAGGCGATCGCTGTTGCTGCCTGATTAGTCAGGTAGCGCAAAAAATGGCACCTTCGGGTGCCTTTTTTATTTGTTGCTGCTGGTTTTTATTAGCGCTTGGCGTCGATTGAACAAACGCCGTCAATAATTTGCAGGTCGTTGTCCTGCGCAAAGTTGAGCATGAAGCGGTAGGCCATCGGTTCAACTTCGCCCAGACGGCCATCGACAAAAACCGCCTTCTCGCCGTTGTAATCGCCGGGGCCAACGTAAGGGGAGTATTTCATCCGGCGTTCTGCGCCAAAAGCAGACATCACGCCACACAGGCGTTCGGCCCAGTCACTGGGCCGAAATTTGCGTCCTTGGGTTGTTAGGCCAACAATGATGAAAGTGGTCGATTCGGATGTTGTCATTGTTCTACTCTGCGTTAGCGGGCGTTGCGACCTCTGATTTATTCATTCTAGCAGAAGCATTAGCGCTGTGGCATCTTTGCCACGCTTGCGGCAGAAAGCTCTTTCTTCTGAACAAGATACGTTGTATTCCCAGAATCGGCTGCATATACTGAATCTACATCATTGATCTATAGGGGGTTTTATGCAGTCCTCATCGATCACGAAGTATGAATTCAGAATACGCACACGCACCGGTGTGCTGGTCGAAAAATTGGCGCTGTTCGGGCAGGACGAAGAGGATGCTCGGCGCAAGCTGCGTCAGATGTATAACGATTGCGAAATTCTTGAATCACATTGTCAGCAAGGCTCGCTAGTCGGGCGTCATGGTCACTTGAACTACGAAGATGTGGTAGACCTAATTGTTACAGCTTGATGTTCAGATCACCACGTTCGACCAATTCTTTGAGCAGGCTGGTGTGATCGTGGGCACCGCTGCTTGAGGCGCTATGGCGGTAGACGTCCTGATGCAGTGAGGGGCTTTCCGCAACGGCAACATTTTCAGAAATGACAATATCGAGTACATCGTCGCCGTAACGATCACGCAACTTGTTTCGTATATCGTCGCTCATGCGTCGGCGGCGATCAAAGCGTGTCAGCAGGTAGCGCCGCTCGACCCGGCGTTTGAGGACCGGCTCAAGCACTTGCAAGGTGCGCGTAATGTGGTCGGCAGCCTGCAATGAAAGATAGTCTGTTGAAATTGGAATCAGCAGGCAATCGCAGGCGAAGATTGCGTTCAGTGCCAATACGCCGATATAGGGGCAGCAGTCGATCAGTGTTGGGCGCGGCTGAGTGTTTTCCAGGACTTCCAGTCCGTGGCGCAGTTTGTTGAGGATGGCGGGGCCTTTGCCAAAAATCGAGTCCACCTTGATAAGTTGTTGGTGGGCTGGAATAAGACGGCCAATGTGCTCCCAATGTAGCTCAAGTTCAGGCAGGCTGCGTAGATCCTGGTAAAAAGCGAACAGACTATGGTTGGCTTCAACCGGTGCGTGACCGTGAATGCTGGAGAGGTGACCCTGAGGATCAAGATCGAGCAAGAGTGGTGGGTACCCGGCGCGATTCAGGGCTGCGCCGAGATTGAGAGTCGTCGTTGTTTTACCGACGCCGCCCTTCTGATTGAAAATCGCAATACGCATGGTTTTGTCGTTCTATACAAGGCTGTATTTTTCACTTAACATCACGGTTTGTGCAACTCTTTCGAGTTTATTTTGCTCTTGAGGGTGGCGGTTGATGTGGCGGCGATGGCCGCCGTTTTCGTTTTTAGGGTCAATGCCAATGTCGCACGTCATGAATACATATGCCCGGTTGCCAGTGGCCTTTAGTCACGGTCAAGGTTGCCGGATTACCGATACCGAGGGTAAGGAATATCTGGATGCCTTGTCCGGGATCGCCGTCTCGACCCTCGGTCATGCTCATCCAAAATTGGTTGAAGCCATTGCGGCCCAGGCGGGTCGTCTGCTGCATACCTCCAACCTCTATGCCATTCGCGAGCAGGAGCAATTATCCGACAAGCTTGCTGAGCTTTCTGGAATGCAGGAGATATTCTTCTGTAACTCCGGTTGTGAAGCCAATGAGGCTGCTATCAAATTAGCGCGCTTTTACGGGCACAAAAAAGGCATAGATACGCCGACCATCATTGTCATGGAGAAGGCTTTTCACGGTCGGACCATGGCGACGCTTTCTGCCACTGGCAATCGCAAGGCACAGGCTGGCTTCGAGCCACTGGTGTCTGGTTTTGTCCGCGTTCCCTACGATGATCTGGAGGCCATCAGGGCCGTTGCCGAGCACAATAAGAACATCGTTGCCGTCATGCTGGAAATCATTCAGGGGGAGGGGGGTATTCACCTCGCTTCGATCGAATATCAGAAAGGTTTGCGCCAACTTTGCGATGAGCGGGGTTGGCTGTTGATCTGCGACGAAGTGCAGTGTGGCATGGCGCGCACCGGCAAATGGTTCGGCTATCAGCATGCCGGTATCCAGCCGGATATCGCAACGCTGGCCAAGGGGCTAGGGTCAGGTGTGCCGATTGGTGCCTGCTTGGCCGGTGGCAAGGCTGCAGGGCTGTTTGGGCCGGGTAACCATGGCTCCACCTTTGGTGGCAATCAACTGGCCTCGACCGCTGCTTTGACGACGATAGCAACGATTCAGCAGGATGGTCTGATGGCCAATGCCGAAAGCGTTGGTGCGTTGATTCGCCAGTTGATGGCAGAGGCGCTGGCCGGAATCAAGGGCGTGGCCGAAATTCGCGGTCATGGTTTGATGATAGGTATTGAGCTGGATCGTCCGTGCGGCGAACTGGTGGGCAAGGCACTGGCGGCCGGGCTATTGATTAACGTGACGGCTGACAAGGTGGTTCGCCTTTTGCCGCCGCTGATCTTTAGTGAAAAAGACGCCAGGGAACTGGTCGACCGCATCACTCCCCTTATCAAGGAATTTTTGGCGGCCTAAATCATGGCAAACAAACATTTTCTGCAATTTAAGGATTTCACGCGGGACGAATTCGTTTATTTATTCGAACGTACGCGCTGGATCAAAAATCAGTTCAAGTCTTACGAGAAGTACTGGCCGTTGACTGACCGTACTCTGGTGATGATTTTTGAAAAAGCCAGTACTCGCACGCGGCTCTCTTTTGAAGCCGGCATGCATCAGCTGGGTGGTTCGGCAATTTATCTGAATACCCGTGATTCTCAACTGGGGCGCGGTGAGCCTGTTGAGGATGCGGCGCAGGTGATTTCACGGATGAGCGACGTGGTGATGATTCGCACCTTCGAGCAGGAAATCATCGAACGTTTTGCCGCCAATTCGCGTGTGCCGGTGATCAATGGCCTGACCAACGAATATCACCCATGCCAGATTCTGGCGGACATCTTCACCTACATTGAGCATCGTGGTTGTATCCAGGGTAAGACGGTGGCCTGGGTTGGCGATGCCAACAATATGTGTAACACCTGGCTGCAGGCGGCCGAAGTGCTGGACTTCAAGGTGCACGTGTCGACCCCGCCTGGATATGAAATCAAGCCGGAGCAGATTGGTGTGGTTGACGGCACACATTTCCAGATTTTTGCCGACCCGATGGATGCTTGTCGTGGTGCCGATCTGGTGACCACCGATGTGTGGACTTCGATGGGCTTTGAAGCTGAGAACGAGGAGCGGATCAAGGCCTTTGCCGACTGGTGCGTTGATGGTGACATGATGCGCTCGGCAAACGAGGGGGCGCTTTTCATGCACTGTTTGCCGGCGCATCGTGGTGAAGAAGTGACTGCCGAAGTCATCGATGGCCCGCAATCAGTGGTTTGGGATGAGGCCGAAAACCGTTTGCACGTACAAAAAGCATTAATGGAATACCTGCTGCTGGGCAGGCTTGAAACGAAATAAGGAAACAGAAATGAGCGACGTCAAGAAAGTTGTGCTGGCCTATTCCGGTGGTCTCGATACCTCCGTCATTCTCAAGTGGCTGCAGGATACCTATCAGTGCGAAGTGGTGACCTTCACCGCCGACCTAGGTCAGGGTGAAGAACTGGAGCCGGCACGTGCCAAGGCGCTGCAGTTCGGCATCAAGCCGGAAAATATCTTCATTGACGACTTGCGTGAAGAGTTCGTGCGCGACTTCGTCTTCCCGATGTTCCGCTGCAACACGGTTTATGAAGGCGAATACCTGCTCGGTACTTCGATTGCCCGTCCGCTGATCGCCAAGCGTTTGATTGATATCGTCAATGCCACCGGTTCTGATGCGATTTCGCATGGTGCGACTGGTAAGGGTAATGATCAGGTGCGTTTCGAACTTGGCGCCTACGCGCTGAAGCCGGGCATCAAGGTCATCGCGCCGTGGCGTGAGTGGGATTTGCTGTCGCGCGAAAAGCTGATGGCTTATGCTGAAGAGCACAATATTCCGGTCGACATGAAGCACAAGCAGGGCGGTTCACCGTACTCGATGGATGCCAACCTGCTGCACATCTCCTACGAAGGCCGTCATCTGGAAAACCCGGCGGCTGAAGCTGAGGAGTCGATGTGGCGCTGGACGGTTTCCCCGGAAGCCGCTCCGGACAAGGCCGAATACCTCGACATCGAATACGAGAAGGGTGACATCGTTGGCCTCAACGGTACGCGCATGAGCCCGGCTAGCGTGCTGGCAACATTGAACAAGATGGGCGGTGCGCATGGCATCGGTCGTCTCGACCTGGTCGAGAATCGCTACGTTGGTATGAAGTCACGTGGCTGCTACGAAACCCCGGGCGGTACCATCATGCTGCGCGCTCACCGTGCCATCGAGTCGGTCTGTCTCGACCGCGAAGTTGCTCACCTCAAGGACGACCTGATGCCACGTTATGCCAGCCTGGTGTACAACGGCTACTGGTGGAGCCCGGAGCGTATTGCCTTGCAGACGCTGATCGATCACACGCAAAGCGTCGTCAATGGTTTCGTCCGCGTCAAACTGTACAAGGGCAACGTGATCGTTGTCGGCCGTGACTCCAAAACGGATTCCCTGTTCGATCCGACCATCGCTACTTTTGAGGATGATGCTGGTGCCTACGATCAGAAGGATGCCGCCGGTTTTATCAAGCTCAACGCCCTGCGCCTGCGCATTGCCGCCAATCTGCGCGCCAAGAACGGCAAGGCCTAAGCGATGGAACCCAACACCCTGTTCGGTTTTACCGAGGAGCAACTGGCGGATTTCGGTTCGACCTGGGGGGTGGGCTTTTTCATTATTTTCATGCTTTTTATTATTGGCGAAATTGCCTGGAAGTCGAAGGCTGGCAAGACAGGCACTTTCGTCCTTTTCTTTGTACTGGCTTTCGGCATGGTTGGCTTTCTTGCCAAGGCAGTCATACAAAAAATCTGGGGTATGTAAATGTCGCAATACGACAATGTTTCCGTGGTCAAAAAGGCCAATGTTTATTTTGACGGCAAGTGCGTCAGCCACACCGTGGTTCTCGCTGATGGGACGAAGAAAACGGTTGGCGTGATTCTGCCGGCTAGCCTGACTTTCAATACTGGCGCACCGGAAATCATGGAAGGTGTTGGTGGTTCTTGCCGCGTCAAGTTGAAGGGCGCCAGCGAGTGGACAAGCTACGGCGATGGCCAGTCTTTCAATGTGCCGGGCAATTCTTCGTTTGAAATTTCAGTCGCCGAAGGCGATGCCTACCACTACGTTTGTCATTTTGGATAATCGCCATGCCCAGCTTTGATTTCACCTCCGAAGCGGACATGGCCGCTTTGAAAAACGCGATTGATGTCACCTCGCGCCAGATCGACAATCGTTTTGACTTCAAAGGCACAACGGCCAAAGTTGAACTGAACGAAAAGGATAAAGTCATCACCATCTGGGGTGATTCAGAAGGGCAGTTGGGGCAGATCAAAGACCTTCTTTTCCCGGCAATGGAAAAGAAAGAGAAGGAAAGTGTCAAACGCCTGGATCACCAGAAAGTAGTCAGCGTTTCCGGCAATAAGGTCAAACAGGAAATGAAGATCAAGGATGGTATCGACAGCGATCTGGCCAAGAAGATCGTCAAGCTGATCAAGGATGGCAAGCTAAAGGTTCAGGCGTCGATTCAGGGTGAAGAAGTCCGCGTGCAGGGTGCCAAACGCGATGATTTGCAGGGCTGCATTGCGCTGATTACCAAATCGATTACGGATTTTCCAATCAAGTACGGAAATTTCCGCGATTGAGGTAATTGTTGCCCTCCAAGAGGACCTCCTTCGGGGCGCGGTTGGCGGTGAAAACGAACAAAAAATGGGCAGTCATACTGCCCATTTTTTTGCTGGGCTCAGCGTTGCAGCCCCTTAATCCATACTGAGTAAAGTTGTTCCGAGAGCTGGCGCATGGTCGGCAGATGTCTGGAAATGTCAGCCTGCATGGTTTCTGGCAATTGAACGCTTGCATGGTCGGCTGCAGCGATTGCTTCATCTGCCCACTGGCCGCACCAAGTGGCAATCATTTCCGGGGTCATTTCAACGTGGCATTGCATACCCAGATGGGGACCGAGGGCAAACATCTGGTTGTTGCAATGGCTGCTGGCCAATAGACGCGTTGCCGAGACTGGAATACTGAAGGTCTCGCCATGCCACTGGAAAACGGTGGCGGTCTTTTCCGCAAAGTCACCTAGCCAGTGTCTTGCAATAACGCTATCGGTTGCGTTGGCTGTACCCCAGCCAATTTCCTTGACCGGGTTTTTGTTGACTTCGCCACCCAGTGCCTTGCTCATTAACTGGCCGCCCAGGCAGTGGCCGATTACCGGTACGTTTTTGCCTACCGCGTCACGAATCAGCGCGCATATCGGGGCAATCCATGGCAGTGGGTCGTTAACGCTCATCGGGCCACCCATAAAACAAAGGCCGGAGAAGCCGTCGACCGTAACAGGCACTGCTTCGCCTTCGTCAACAGCAATCAGCTTCCATGGAATTCCTTGCTGCTCAAGGAATATGGCAAAATAGCCGGGACCTTCAGTGGGGGAGTGGCGGAAGATGGCAACAGGGCGCATGCTGGCAAAATCAGTGAATGGAATGGTCTTCCATATTACCCTGCTGCTCTCGTTTTGCAGCTTTTCCGGCGTTGCTGCGGGACTCGATGTGGGCCTCGCCGGTATTTTGGGCAGCAAGGCCATGCTGATGATTAACGGTGGTGAGCCGCGAGCCATTGCGGTTGGCCAGTCAATTGATGGTGTGCGGCTGATTTCAGTGACCGGCGATCAGGTCGTGGTCGAAGTCGATGGCAAGAAACGTCCCTTGCGCGTTGGTCAGCATGCCGTCGGCGCAGCGAGCGCAGACGGCTCCAACAAGGTGATATTGACCGCAGATGGGCAAGGCCACTTTGTTACAACGGGTACCATCAACGGTACGTCGATCAAGTTTTTGGTTGATACTGGTGCTACCCTGATTTCGTTGGGGGCGAGTGATGCGCGGCGAATCGGCATTGATGCACGCAATGGTGAGCGTGGCGTAACCAATACGGCCAACGGCCAGGCGCAGATAAGCCGGGTAAAGCTGGATACGGTGCGTGTCGGCGACGTGACATTGCACAATGTGGATGCCCTGGTGCATCAGAACGACCTGCCGGTGGCGCTGCTCGGCATGAGTTTTTTGAACCGTATGGAAATGCAGCGCGATGGCGGTACGATGACGCTGAAAAAACAATATTAGGAGAGAGATCATGCCAAGTCGCGATAAGGAAATAACACTGTTGAGTCGGGAACTGGAAATCCTGATGAATGAACGCCAATCCATACTGCGCGTAGTAGGTGCTTCGGCTGCCCTGATTGCTTGTCTTGACAGCAAACGTCTTCCGCTTGGTGCGGTCGAGGCTGCCGATATGGTGGCAACCTCGATTAATGACCTCTCCGAGGAAACCTTGCAGGATGCGTTGAATGCGGTTCACGCCGAGATCGAGGATGACGCCGCGACGGCATGAGCGTCGATCTCGATAAAATTCGCAGCAGCCTGCTCGCTGAACCCCTGGATGGGCATTTTGTACAGGAAGATGGTGGCGAAGGCTTGCCGCTGACCGCAGCAGCTGTGCTTTTCCCTATAGTTTTGCGTGACAGTGGTGCAACGGTGCTGTTGACTCAGCGTACCGCTCATCTCAGGGATCATGGTGGCCAGATCAGCTTTCCCGGTGGGCGGGTCGAGGTGGAGGACATTTCACCGATTCATACCGCACTACGGGAGACGGAAGAGGAGATTGGCCTTGATCGTGAGCGTATCGAGATCATTGGCTTTCTCCCTGAATATCGTACCGGAACCGGTTTTCGTGTCACGCCGGTTGTGGCCTTGGTGCGCCCGCCTTTCGATCTGCTCCCTGACCCTTTTGAGGTGGCTGAAGTCTTTGAAGTGCCGCTCAACTTTCTCCTCAATCCGGAAAATCACCAGCGGCATTCTCTGCATTACCGGGGGGCCTTGCGTCACTTCTTTGCCATGCCCTATGGTGACTATTTCATCTGGGGTGCGACCGCCGGCATGATTCGTTCGTTGACCGAGCGCCTCGGTCTGCATCCGGCCTGAGTGTTTTTTCAAAATGGATTTCAGCTGTCAGGCATGAATTCCGGTGACGATCAAATGCTGCATAGCACAATGAATTCTCTGTATTCTCCGGGCAAAATTTGGGTATCATCTTTTAGTCGCCTTTGCGCGCCTTTGAATCCACCTTTGATAGGGTGGATACACTAAGTTACACGCAAAGTGCCGTAGGGCTCGACTGAAGCGCCACGGTAGTGTGAATGTTGTTGCTCTTTTTGTTGGTGCTTGCCAATTTGGCGAGCTGAATAATTTCTATCAGGAGGTTTTACATGAGCAGAGATGTCGTCGTTCTAAGCGCAGTTCGTTCCCCTATTGGTGCTTTTGCTGGCTCCCTGGCTGACTTTGATTCCAGCGAACTGGCTGGCATCGTCATGAAGGAAGCGATTGCCCGCTCTACTGTCGACCCGCAGCAGATCAACTACGTAACCGTCGGCACCACGATGCCGACCGATTCCCGTTATGCCTACGTTTCCCGCGTCGCCTCCATCCAGGCTGGTTTGTCGATGGATTCTGTCGCCATGCAAGTTAGCCGTCTGTGCGCTTCCGGTCTGCAGGGTATCGTTACTACCGCACAAAACATCATGCTGAGCGATGCCGACTACGGTATTGGTGGTGGCGTCGAAGTCATGTCCAAGGCTGCCTACATGCTGCCGGCTTTGCGTTCTGGTGCTCGTATGGGTGATACCAAGGCGATCGACTCCATGGTTGCCGTTTTGACCGACCCGTTCGGTGTTGGTCACATGGGGATCACTGCAGAAAACCTGGCAACCAAATACGGCTTTACCCGTGAAGATCAGGATGCGCTGGCTGTTGAATCCCAGCGTCGCGCTGCAGCCGCTATCGATGCCGGCCACTTCAAGTCGCAAATCGTTCCTATCGTCAAACAGACCCGCAAGGGCGAAGTAGTGTTTGATACCGACGAGCATCTGAAGCGCGGCACCTCAATGGAATCCCTGGCCAAGATGAAGCCGGCTTTCAAGAAAGACGGTACGGTTACCGCCGGTAACGCTTCCGGCATCAATGACGGCGCTGCTTTCTTTGTACTGGCTGCTGCTGATGTCGCCGCCAAGGCTGGTCAGAAGGCCATGGCCCGTATCGCTGGTTATGCTGTTGCTGGCGTACCGAACGACATCATGGGCGAAGGCCCGATCCCGGCAACCAAGCTGGCCTTGAAAAAGGCTGGTCTGACCCTGGACCAAATGGATGTCATCGAGTCCAATGAAGCCTTTGCCGCTCAGGCTCTGGCCGTTACCAAGGTTCTTGGTCTCGATCCGGCCAAGACCAACCCGAACGGTGGCGCCATTGCCCTTGGTCACCCGGTCGGTTGTTCCGGGGCTTTCATCGCTACCAAGGCCTTGTACGAACTTGAGCGCATTGGCGGCAAGTACGCACTGGTCACCATGTGTATCGGTGGTGGTCAAGGTATCGCGGTCATCTTCGAACGCGCCTGATTGCTCCAGTAGTTCATGCCAACAAGAACCCGCCGGAGCGATCCGGCGGGTTTTTTGTTTTCTGCACCAAATTGAA
>ERZ724516.1301-NODE-1301-length-14713-cov-7.876654_pt1 | contig 14713 bp, 10 predicted proteins | sample MGYA00376049_ERZ724516 | MGnify/ENA primary metagenome ERZ724516 (study PRJEB28724, sample SAMN07190886) | activated sludge metagenome | isolation source: activated sludge of sewage treatment plant in Hong Hong | place: USA: Christiansburg, Virginia | collected... | reverse complement strand
GCACCCATGGCCCCTCGAATCCCCACGCTGCGCCCCACAGGGTCGATCAGCACGCCGGGGTTCATGATGCCGGTGGGGTCGGCCACCTGTTTGGCTGCGGCCAGCATCTGGCGCAACAGCGGGGGGACTTCCTGCTCATAACCGCTGCGGTGGTCCCGGCCCACCGCGTGGTGGTGGGTGACCGTTCCTCCGTGGGTGATGACGGCCGCCGTGGCGGCCTGTTTGATGTCGCGCCAGGCGGCCAGCGCACTGGCCACACTGCCTTGGGCGTCACCGCGCGCAATCAACGTGAAATACGGTGCCGGACCATCCGGGTAGACGTGGGTCAGGCGGGACGAGATCAGCGCTTCCTGGCCGGTGGCGCGCTCCATGGCCGCGCCCACATCGGCCTTGATACTGGCATAGAACGCCGCAAAACGGTCCCAGGTGGTGGCAGTCTCAAAGGTGTCCATGACCAGCCCCAGACCGACCGCCGGGTCGCGCCAGTAGGGCATGCGCAGGAAGGCATCGCGCCAGGCACCGGCGGCACCACTGCGGTGGCCGTCGCCGCCCTGGGCGGCCAGTGAGTGGGCCACGGCATCGGCGTCGTAACTGCCACCGTGGTCACGCACCAGTTTCAGGGCGCGGTCCAGCCAGGCGTCCAGCGGGTGGTCGGCCGACTCAAAACCCAGCACCAGAATCGCGTGGCGGCCGTCTCCGACACCCGAGAACACGGTTTCCAGTGGGTCCAGCAGGCGGCAGTTGCTCGGGTTCAAGCCGGACTGGGCCAACGCGCGCACGCAATCCGCACCGGCGAAATAGTCGCTAAACCGAATCGAGGCCGACGCCCGAAAACGCGGGGGCTGCTGCAGGCGCACCCAGGCCTCGGTGAGCACCCCCAGCGTGCCTTCGGAGCCCAGCACCAGCCGGTCCGGTGCCGGGCCAGCCCCTGACGCGGGCAGACGCCGCGTCTGCAGCACGCCCGCTGGTGTCACCAAACGTGTGTTTTCCACAAAATCGTCGATGTGGGTGTGCTGCGTGGCGTAGTGGCCGCCGGCTCGGGTCACAATCCAGCCGCCCAGCGATGAGAACTCAAAACTTTGCGGAAAGTGGCGCAGGGTCAGCCCGTGTGGTTTGAGCTGTGCCTGCAATTCGGGTCCCAAGGTGCCACCCTGGATGCGGGCCGCCCGGCTGACGGGGTCAACTTCCAGCACCCGGTTCAGCCGTTCCAGGTCCAGCGACACCACCCCTGCATAACTTTCACCGACGGCCGCCTCGACGCCGCCACACACACTGCTGCCCCCGCCATAGGGAATAACCGCGACGTTGTGGGCTTGTGCCCAGTCCAGGATGTCCACCACCGCCTGTTCGTTGTCGGCATAAGCCACCCAGTCCGGAGGTGCTGGCGGCGTGCGCAGCCACATGCGGGCCAGGTCGGCATAACTCTTGCCGGCGCTGTGGTTCAGGCGATCTAGCGGCGCAGCAGAAAACTGCGCGGCCAGGGCTGTGGGGGCGGCCATGCGTGGCGGCGGCAAAGTGAACTCGTGCACCTGGGGTGCCGGGCGTTCGGACCAGGGCACCTCCAGTTGCTCGGTCAGGGTCTTCACCGTGGCCTGTTCCCGTGCATCCAGCGTGGCGTCGGCCTGGCCCCAGCCCCAGAAGCGGCGGGGGGCACGTCGAGAGAGGGTGGTTTGGCTGGGCATGTAGTGCTCCTGGTTTTCGGGCCAACGGTCATTGTGCCTGTACCATGCGGGCACCGCCGCCAACAGAACGCACCACCACTTCCAAAGCCATGGACGACTCCCGCCCACGCATTACCACCGAGCCGCTGGCAGATGGGGTACAGGTGCGTTTGTTGGGCCGCTGGACGGCAGAGTCGCTGGCCGAACAGTCACATTGGCAGGATTTGCAGAGCGAATTGGCCGCGTTGCCGCAGGACTGGCGCGCCTGCACCTGGGAACTGGCGCAACTCGACCGCATGGACCACACCGGCGCGCAGTTGTTGTGGAACACCTGGTACCGCCAGTGGCCCGACCAGGTGTTGGCCTTGCCGGCGCAGCGGGCCATGCTGCAGCGGGTGGCCCAGTTCAGCTCGCAATTGCCGCCGCGCAAACAGCACACCGCATGGGACCTGTTCCTGCGTATGGGGTCCTGGGTGGTCACGGTGGAAGAACATGTGGTTGACGCCCTGCGCCTGCTGGGGCAATTGGTGCTGGACTGTGGGCGTTTGGTACGCTCGCCGCGCAGCGCACCCTGGCGTGATATTTCGGGCAACCTGTACCGCATTGGTGCCGCCGCCCTGCCCATCACGGCCCTGGTGGGCTTTCTGATTGGTGTGGTGCTGGCGTATCTGATGTCGCAGCAATTGCGCCAGTTTGGCGCGGATGCTTTTATCGTCAACGTGTTGGGTATTTCGCTGATTCGCGAACTCGGCCCCATGCTGGCGGCGATTCTGATTGCAGGTCGCTCCGGCTCGGCCATCACGGCGCAGATTGGCGTGATGCGGGTGACCGAGGAGCTGGACGCCATGAAGGTCATGGGCATCCCCCAGGGTTACCGGCTGGTGCTGCCGCGCGCCCTGGCCATGGCCGTGGCCATGCCCCTGCTGGCGGTGTGGACCACGTTGGCCGCCCTGTTGGGTGGCATGCTGGCAGCCGATCTGGTGTTGGGCCTAACCCCGGCCTATTTTGTCAATGCACTGGCGCGGGCGGTGCTGGTGTCCAACCTGTGGCTGGCAGTGGCCAAGTCGGTGGTGTTTGGCCTGTTGATTGCGCTGATCGGTTGCCACTACGGTTTGCGTGTCAAACCCAATACCCAGAGCCTGGGCGAGGGCACCACAGCGTCGGTGGTCACCAGCATCACGGTGGTGATTGTGGTGGATGCGGTGTTTGCCATTGTGTTCAAGGATATTGGCATATGACCGACGTGGTGGACATTCGCAACCTGTGGTCGGCGTTTCGCCGCGGCGGTGTTGACACCGTGATCCACAAGAACCTGAATCTGCGCATCGAAGAAGGTGAACTGTTGGCCCTGGTAGGCGGCTCGGGCACCGGCAAAACTGTGTTGTTGCGCCAGATGCTGGGGCTGGAGGCTCCCCAGCGTGGAACCGTCACGGTGCTGGGTGAGCCCGCCGAGGCGCTGACGCGCGCCGGTGCGGCCAGCCGGGTTGGCATGTTGTTCCAGCATGGTGCGCTGTATTCGGCCTTCACCGTGCTGGAGAACATTGCCTTCCCGTTGCGCGAGTTGAAGACCCTTCCCGCTGACCTGGTGCGCGACGCCGCCATGGTCAAGCTGCAAATGGTGGGGCTGGACCCGGTGCACGCCCACAAGATGCCGTCCGATTTGTCGGGCGGCATGATCAAGCGGGTCGCCCTGGCGCGGGCCCTGATCATGGACCCGCCGTTGCTGCTGCTGGACGAACCCACCGCCGGGCTGGACCCCGACAGCGCCGACGATTTTTGCACCCTGATTCGTTCGCTGCACCACGAACTAGGCCTGACCGTGGTGATGGTGACGCATGATCTCGATACCATCTACCAGATCAGCACCCGTGTGGCCGTGGTGGCCGACAAACATGTGATTGTGGATGCGCCACCCAAGCAGGTCATCGGTTTTGACCACCCCTTTGTGCGCGAGTTTTTTCTCGGCGGGCGGGGGCTGCGTGCGGTGGAACTGTTGCACCAGGAACCCGATGCGGTGTAGAAAGAGAAAGACCTATGGAAAATAAAACCCACGCCATTGCCGCCGGCGCCTTTGTTCTGGTCATCGCTGCATTGTTGGTGGCCATGGCGGTCTGGCTGACCCGTGATACCGGTGAGCACAGCGTGTTCGAAATCTCCAGCGCCGAGGCTGTGACCGGCCTGCAATCCCAGGCCGGCGTGCGCTACCGCGGCGTGCGCGTGGGGCGTGTGTTGTCCATTGCGCTGGATCGTGCCACTCCGGGCAATGTGTTGATCCGAATTGCCGTTGACCAGGACACACCGGTGACCCAAACCACATTTGCATCGCTGGGTTTTCAGGGTGTGACCGGCCTGGCCTTCATTCAGCTGGACGACAGCGTGCCCATGGGCGCCGCCTTGCAGGGCGATGACGACAACCCGCCGCGCATTCCCATGCGCCCCGGCCTGATCACCCGCCTGTCGGACCAGGGCGTGGGCCTGCTCAAACGCCTGGACGAGGCGACCCAGCGCGTGAACCAGTTGCTGGCTGAACCCAACCAGAAAAAAATGATGGATGCCATAAACAACCTGGGGCAGGCCGCCGCCGGCATCAGCCAGTTGTCGGACCAGGCCAGCCAGGCCAAGCTGCCCGAACTGGCCCAGGAAACCAGTGCCACCCTCAAGAGTCTGCGGGCCGTGTCTGAACGGCTAGGCACCAGCGCGGATTCGGTGGGTACTTCGGCCGATGCCTTCAAAGTGATGTCCAAACGCATGAGTGAACCCGGCGGCACACTGGACCGTATTGCCGAGGGCACCGAAACCCTGCTGGCCACCGGCCAGACGCTCAACGCCACATTGGTACCACGACTGAACCGCACGGTGGATGACACCGGCCGCACACTGCGCCACATTGGCCGTGCGGTCGAGTCGGTTAACAACAACCCGCAGGCGCTGTTGCTGGGCAACGGCAGCCCTTTGCCGGGACCCGGTGAACCCGGTTTTGCCGAGCCGCCCCGTTCAGCCCGATGAGTTACCCCTGCCCAAACCGCTCATGCCGTTCAAGGCGGCGCCCGGTGCTTATCTCTGCAAGGAGTTGATTACTATGAAATTGATAGCTACCTACGCCCATTCCACGAGGGCGAAAGCCATTTTTTTCTTGTTATTTTTGGGTGTTTCCGGTTGTTCCCCGCTGCAGCCGCAGGCGCGCTCGCTGGTGTACGACTTTGGCCCCGGCGCGGTCACCAGCCCCGTGGCAGACCGTATGGCGCCCCTGCCAACGCTGGTGCTGGGTGAGGTGGAGTCACCCGCCGCGCTGGACAGCACGGCCGTGTTGTACCGCCTGGGCTACAGCGACGCGCAGCAACTGCGCCCCTACGCGCAGGCGCGCTGGAGCATGGCGCCGGCACAACTGGTGCGCCAGCGCCTGCGCGAGCAGTTGGGCCAACGCCGCGCCGTGCTACAGGCGGTCCAAGGCGTGGGCGTGGCAAAGCCTGGCTTGACCCTGCACCTGGAGTTGGACGAGTTCAGCCACTGGTTCGAGTCGCCCCAGCGCAGCAGTGGCCTGGTGCGGATGCGCGCCACACTGGCGCACACCACGGGCGGCGTCGAGCGCCTGGTGGCCCAGCGCAGTTTTGTCATGCAGCAACCCGCCACCAGCGCAGATGCGGCCGGTGGCGTACGTGCCATGGCCGCGGCAACCGACGCATTGATTCAGGAGGTCGATCAGTGGGTGCAGCAGGTTGAGCGGGCGCAAGAAGTCAAGCAAGATGGCAAGTAAACGCCAGACGCGCAGCGTTCCCGAGGCGATTTGGATATACTGATTTTGACCACGGTCAAGCCTTCCCAACCCAACCTTGAGGTTCTCCATGAAACGACTACTCACTGCCCTAGCCGCCACTTCCCTCTTCGCTTTTGCTGGGTCTGCCATGGCCCAGGAATACAACACCGTCCCTGCCGGTGACGCCCAGTACAAACAGTGTTTGGTACGTGTCAACAAACTGTATGAAGGCGGCGACGAGAAGAGCCCGATTGCCGGGCAAAACAAGGCACAGGCCTATTGCACCTGTTTGTGGAATGAAACGCCAGACGATTTCAAGGGCAATCTGTCCAAGTTTGCCGACAGCGACAAGGGCAAGAAACTGGATCGGGTGTGTACCAAGTATTCCAAGTGGGAATAAGCGGTCATTGTTGCGATTCCACCTGTTTGAGCGCCACCAGTAAAGGGCGCTGCTAGTCAAAGGCGGTACATCGGCCACAACCCTAATGCCCGGAGCCAGCCCCGAGGCTTGCAGTACCGCGCGTCGGACTTTGCTTGCTGAATACCCTCAGTTGCAGGCTCAGGATGGGGTTTGCGAGCCCAAGCTTGGGCGTACTTTTTTGGGGCATGACCCTACCCCATTTAGGGTCGCTTATCGGTTTGGCCGACTTTCCGAATTCCAGCTAGGATCACCTCCGCGATTTTCGCATCCACCCGATTTTCAAGGAGCGCCCATGGGCCACCGTCTTTCAACAAAGCCCCGATTTCACCCCACTTTGCGCGCCGTTGCGGTTGCAGTCGGGGCAGCTTGTTTTGCCAGCAGTCTGTTTGCTGCGGAGCATCAGTTGACCAAGGTAAATTACGACGCGGCCCGCAATGTCAATGTGATCGATATGGTGATGAGTATTGACTGGGACTTTGATGCACCACCCGAAGGGCGTGACAAGGCGTTCATCGAAGGCATTCTGCGCCAGGCCTCCAAGAGCTACTTCACCATGACCGAGGGGCGGCACATGCTGGGCAAGGTGCATGTGTACAAGAACAGCCAGTTCATGGACAACACCGACATTCAATACCTGCTAAAAAATGGCCGGGCCAATGCCCACACTGCTGGATTGACCTCTTTCAAGGCCGGGCATGTACAACAATTTGCCGGTACCGGTGAAACGCCGGAACAGCACGGCAAGACGGTTGCGCATGAGTTTGGTCACTATGCGCTGGGGCTGTTGGACGAGTATCGCGAGGAGGGCAAAATAACCACGGATGCTGGATCGCCCCAGGATGGCGATACCCCGCGCGACACCATCATGCACAACCACCTGCAGTTCACCAAACTCTCCACGACGACCGACTACACCGACGTCGCAAACCAGAAAACGGCGCAGTTTCGGGTCTTTGGCAAGTCAGCATGGGAAGTGATGGTGCAACCAACCTCGGCCGATCCGGCGGGACAGACCGGGCGCTTGACTTTTCAATCGCTGCAGGGCCTTACGGCACCGACCGACGCCACTCTGACCAATCCGACCACCGGTTGGGAGAACGACCTTCAAATTGTCTACATGGGGTCCCCGGGGCCCCAGGCTATCGGAAAACGACTGGCAACCCCGTTTGCCACCACCGGCTCGGCAGCGGGTCCGATCAACACGATTGTTATTGACGCCACGGTGTCGGCTGCCAAACTGAAGGAGCAGATTCGTGCCGCCGAGCAAATGGTGGACAACGCGGGTGCCGCCAACCGCGTGATGGTCTATGTCCATCCGTTCGCTTATGCGCCGGTGGTGCCCATGACTCTGTTGAACACGAACGATGCTCGCAGCAGCGTGAAGGCCACCCTGAGCAAGATTGCGGTAGACACTTCGACGGATGACGCGGTGGTCGCGGATCGGCTTTTTGCTTACGCCGAGGCTTTATTGCCTTCCGTCTTGCCTGCAGGTCCTGCCACCATCGCGAGCAATGGGCTTTACTACCGTGCGTATTCCAGCGGCTTCGCTATTGGTGTGACCGGAGGGACGCTGTATTACTACGATGGCAAGACCATTGCGCCGTTGGGCCCCACCTCAGCCTTTGTCGGCCAGGCCAAACTTAGTTTGACGGGCTCGCTGCAAAAATCGCTTGACGCACTGAAGGCGGTCAAGAAATCGTCTGACACCCCGGCCGTCACTCTTTTGACCACCTCATCCAAAACGGTGGATTCCACCGTCATTCAAGCGTTCAAGGACGCTGGCGTGGCCGTGAATGCGCTGGCATTGAACCTGCCCGCCTCAAGCAGTCAACCGCGCCTGCGGGCCACCACACCAGGGCAGTCATCGTTATTTGATCTGGCCAGCGGCACCTTTGGCAACTTCAAGGAAGCCGTCAAAGCGGGTGACCTGACACGCTCGGCGGGCAAGATGGCCAATGACTCTGAAGGCGACAGCGTGCAACCGGTGAACGAGGTCGGCGCGCAGGCACTCGCAAAAGGCGCAACCCATGTGGTGACATCGAAAATCGCCGGTGGCGGGCTTGATGGGCAGGCGACTTTCAGCGCCTTTTGGGGTGAAGACGATGAAGGCAAGCTGGCCTTCAGTTTGAAAACCCCCAGCGGTACCCTGATCACGCCCACATCGCTGCCAACCGGGGTTGTGTACACCGCAAATGCAGGTGAAGGCGAGGCAAGTTACACCATACCCAAAGACTTTGCGGGTCTGGCTGGTGTCTGGACCAGTACGTTGACAGCCAGTGAAGCCACCACGGACGAGGTGTTTCAGGAGGTCACCGTGAATTCTGGTACCTCGGCTGTTGTGGACGTCGAGGGTGGAACCAATGCTGACAACCAGACCATTCGCGCCATCACCAAGGTGTCCGGTCCCGTGGCCATCGGTGGTGCCACCGTGGTAGCCGACATCTTTTCCGCCGCCACCGGAGACAAGCTGAAATCCGGACTGGTACTCAAGGACGACGGCGTTTCGCCCGACATCAAGGCCGGAGATGGCCTCTATACCGTGAGTCTGGCTGATTTGCCGATTGGCGAATACGAGATCGTGGTTAGCACATCCGCGATTGACGGGCAGGCCGTCTACAGCACCAGGGGCAATACCAAGAAGGGTACCAACGCGGCGGAAGATCCGGTGCCCGGCTTTCAGCGCGTGACCAGCGCCTCGTTTGTCAAGGAGCTTTGATCCGTATCTGAGCGGCTTGGCTCAGGGGTACTTTTTTGCCCCTGGCGCTGAGTTGAGCGCTACATCTGCTTGAACAAATGCGAGAACGGGCGGCTGACCACCAGAGTTTCCGGTCGCCCCTTGATCTTGACTGACGCCTGTCCCCTGAAGTCACGCGATACGGTGTCGATGGCAGTGGCGTTGACGATGGTGGAGCGGTGAATCTGCCAGAACTTGTTGGTATCCAGCCCATCCAGGATTTCCTTGATCGGTGTACGGATCAAGGTTTCCAGCTCCCGGGTCACCACCAGCGTGTATTTTTCGTCCGACTGAAAAAACAACACGTCATCGATGGGAATCAGGTGCAACTGCGTGCCCACGCTGGCCTTGATCCATTTCAGTTGCTCGCTTGCCGGTTTCAAACGTGCCGAGATGTGTGCCACCAGGGCATCCAGGTCCTGGGACGGTGCCGGCACCATGGCCAAGCGCGCTTGCAGGCGACCCACGGCGGCGGTCAGGCGTTCGTCGGTGTACGGTTTGAGCACATAGTCCACGGCGTTGGCGTCGAAAGCCTCCACCGCATACTGGTCAAAGGCGGTCACAAACACCACATGGCAACGGAGGTCGCGGTTGGCCGCCAGGCTGCGCGCCACGTCCACACCGGTCATCTCGGGCATTTGAATGTCCAAAAACGCCAGGTGAGGCCTGTGCTCGTCGATGGCTTCCAGCGCCGCTTCGCCGTCGCCCACATCGGCGACGATGCTCAGTTCGGGCCAGATGCGGGCCAGTTTGGCTTTGAGTTGGGCACGAAGAATGGGTTCATCTTCGGCAATCACGGCGGTGTAATTCATGCGCGGCTTCTTTTGGCAAACCACCATATTGCCAGACCGATCAGGATAAAGGGCGACAGCAGCGGGAAAAGCCCAATCAGGATCGACGCCGCGATAAATATCAACAGGCCTACCACCAGGAACCCCATGCCGTACAACACGGCCACCATGACACCGACGGTCAGCGCGGCAGCACCAAAACCAATCAGCAGCCCGACTGAACCCACCGCCAGGCCCTCCACGCCGTCAAGCTGAAGGTCGCCCATTTGTACCGGCATCCAGCCGGTCAGCAACCCGATAAAGCCGACCAGCAACAGACCAGCCAACACCACCATCAACACCATGAAGGTACGGGCCAGTAGTCGGGCCCAGATGCTATGGGTCTTGCTGGTTGCGTACCAGACCTTGCGCCAGCCGGTGGCGGGGGTGGCAGCCGCATAGGCCGGTGTTGGTGACGGGGCTGAACGCTCCGCAAGCGAGGCCTGCTGGTAAGCGGCGGCGGACTGCAGTGGCACTTCGATACAAGCCACCACCCCTTTGGGATCATTGGATGTCAGCGTGAAGCGACCCCGTGTGCCGTAAATCGCAGCCAGGCGTTCCCGCAGGTTGGTGAGTCCCACGCCGCCGCCGGTCTGGATCGGCGTGTCGCTGAGGCCCTTGCCGGTGTCTTTGACCTGGATGCGCAAGGTTTCGCCGTTCGACTCCAGCAGCCGCTCCACCACCACATCGATACGGCCCCCTTCACGTTGTGGCTCCAGCCCGTGTTTGATGGCGTTTTCCACCAGCGAGGGCAACATCATGGGTGGAAAGGCGTAGGCCAACACGTCGTCCGGCGCGCTGATCTCAAACACCAGCCGTGCACCCATGCGCATTTGCAAAATATTGAGGTAGGCACGCACCAGCTCCAGCTCCTGCCCTACGGTCGATGTGCTTTCGCGCATTTTCGGCAACGAGGCGCGCAGGTACTGGATCAGGTGGCCCACCATCTGGTTGGCGGCTGGCGGGTCGACCTCATTAAGAGCTTGCACGTTGGCCAGCGTGTTGTACAGGAAGTGCGGCTCCACCTGGGCTTGCAGCGCCTGCAACCGCGCCTCGGTCACCTGGCGGCTGACGTCGCTGATCTCCGCTTCGCGGGTTTTGCGATCCGCCAATGCCAGTGCATTGCGTGAGCGGCCGATGAAGAACTTGGCAATCAGCAGCATCACAAACAGCGGGATAAAGGCCAGGATCAGAGCCGAACCCACGGCCACGCGCCAGACATCACCACCCACTTTGGTATGGATGTCACCCCGAGCTTCCGGTGACAACACCAGGGAAGAGCGGCCGCCTGGCAGAGGAATGCCAATCGTCACAGAGGAGCCCGGCGTACTGGCCGACTGTATGGGTTTGCCTGGCGGGACTGGAATGGCGGGCGGCGCAGGAATGGCAGGGATGCTTGGAATGGCAGGTACAGCAGCCGTCGCCGGGGGCTTTGGCACGGCAGCTGGTGCAGGTGGGGCCGGGGGGCTGGACGCGCGTTCGGCATTGCCTTCACTCTGTAGGGCACGCAATGCAAATAGCGAATCACGTGCGGACTGTTCGTTTTCGCGGGCCGACGCAATCAGTTGTTCGAAGGATTTCAACGTGGCTGCCAGGTCCACGCCGGTGTCGCGCAGGCGTTCCAATGCATCGTTCTTGGCTTCTTCCACGGCTTGCCGCGCTTCTGAGGCTGCTTCGAGGGCGGACTGGGCTGCCTCGGTTGCCGACTCCAAGGCCGAGTCGGCCGCGTCGCGCGCAGTCTCCAGATTTCGGTCGTTAACACCGCTTTGGGCATGCACCAGTTCCTCGCGCGCCCGTTCGATTTCGCCCAGAGCCCGTGCAAACTCGCGGCGCCGCTCGACGTCGGTCGTGCGCTCCTGCATGGCACCCAGCACACCTTTGGCCAGATCCAGGGCACGGCTGCCAACGGCAAGACCAATTTCGCGCTGGATGGCGCGGTTCTCGGCAGGCGTCGCGCCACTGTCGACCAAACGGATGACATGCACCGGCAAGGCAAAAAGCACCAGGATGCCCAGCGTTGTGATGCCCGCCAGAATGAGGCCCCACCATGGAGTCTTGTAGATGAGATTGCCAATTGCTTTGAACATGATGCGTGCCACTTATCCCAGGTTGGGAGCGCAGTAAAAACGGTGAAAGCGCTCCATGGGGGTCAGAATACCGGCGGCACGGGCGCCCCGCCAGCGGTTCTGGACGGATTGCAGAAGCATGGCAATGAATGGGTCAAAACTCCTGACGTTGAGGCCAGAAGAAGCTGCCCGGGCGGCGTCGCAGCCGTAGGCCAATGGCCCGCAAAATGGTGGCGCGCCCGTCGCTGGTCACGCTGTGCGCTTGTAGCGCCACGCGGAACGCCATGTAAAAGCTGACCCCGACATTCAACACGCCAATCAGCGGCAGGCTGGCCAACGCCCACCACAGCGCGGGCTGGCGAATAATGTCAAAGCCCAGCGAAGCACAAGCCGCCGCCAGTTGACCTGTGGAGAGTGTGACGTGCCGCACGTCCATGGGCAGCGCCACAAAAGCCAACACGGAGGGCACCAATCCCAGCATGAAACCCAAGGACACGTTGGACGCAAACCCCGAAATATGGTGCAGCATGAAGTGGGCCAGCCGGTCAGCGCGCTCGGCACCCAATCGCCGTGTGACGCGGGGGTTGTAACGCAGGGCCGAGTCCAGCCGGTGCAGCACAAACCAGTTCTCCACCCAGCCACCAATGATGCTGCTGGCAAACAACAACACCCCGGTAAAGGCTGCAAACAGCAGCGATGGTCCGGCCAGTGTGAGCGAGTCCAGCACATAGTGCGCACGCTCAGAGTCAATCATCGGCTCGCCGACCAGCCATTGCATCAGCAGCGAGAGCAATATCACCACCGGAAACACCGCGACCACATTGCCTGCCACCGCCGCCACCTGTGAGCGCACCAGGCACGACACCTCGTCCACAAAAATCTCCACTGACTGGGTATCCGCCAGGTCCTTGAGTTTGGCCGCCATGGCAGGTGCGGTCATGGCGGGTTGTTTGGTGGCCAGCGTGAAATGCATCAATTGGATCAGCACAAAACTCGCGGCATACATCACGCCCGACCAGAAGCCGCTCCAGAAGCTGGCCAGTCCCAACGCCATGATCGCGAATTTCAGCGCCGTGGTCAGGGCGGTGAGGGCACCGCCGCCGGCCGCCTGGCGCAGCATGGTGTGGTACTCGGCACGGTTGCGGGTAATGTAATGTTCACCGGTGACCGAGCTGCGTTCGGCGACTTTCGCCGCCAGCAGGGAGGAACTGGCTCGAAACAGTGCCCGAAGGCTGGTGCGTTCCTGCCCTACCATGACCAGTTGCGCCACCAATCGGGCACTGTAGCGGCAGTCGGGGTCCGACAGCAGGCAGTCCAGCAGCGTGCGGATGCGCAACAGGCGTTCGCGCAACTGCCGCAGTCGGAACACCAGGTCGACCGAGATGCCATAGGTGTCCAGATGGGTGTACACCGTGGCGGCGTAGTGCCGGCAGGATTCCAGCTGGGCCTTGAACTGTTGCGCCGCCGATTCGGTGTTGTCTCCACTTAACCATGCCTCGCGCAGCACTTCCAGGGTGGTGGCCAAGCCAATGAAGGGGCTGGGCTCGTTTTCGGACATGGTGATACGCAAACGGATTTCAGGCGAGAAGCCGGCGGCCCGCACCTGGCTGGTGAGAAACGTCAAGGCGTCCAGTAGTGTGCATTGCCAGTAGCTCAGATGGGGGGTGCGGCTGGCGTGGTGGCGGTTGGCCGGAGCCCACAACAATATTGCAATACGTTGCAGGCTTGCTTCTGGCAAAGCCGCAATCCACTGCGCGTCCAGGGCGTCTGGCATTGCCAACGCAAACAGTTCCGAGGCGTCGAGGGTTTCGGGGGATGTGGGCAGCAGTTTGAGGTGCAAACGTTGCACCAGCTCACTGAGCATGGCGTTGCGCGAGGCAAAGCCATAGTCTGCCAGCAGGGTGCTGCCGTCCAATACAGCCACCAGTTGTTGCCAAAACTGCTGAAAGCGTGCCCGTTCTTCGGGATGGCCCTCCAGTACGTCAAGCAACTGCTCCACACGCTGAACACAGGATTGCGCGCTGGCGGGACCGCCCCGCACCCAGTCCAGCAGGGCGATCAGGGCCAAATGCCGCTGTACCAGTTCAGCGTGGGGGTTGAGCTGGCCCAGCAGGCGCTGGAGTTCCTGTGAGGCGTCAGGACGGGTCGGGGTGCTTGTGGAAGGATGGACCATGGGCCTATTTTCACCTGAGGTCGGCAGACCCCTCGCCCAGCATCTTGCGTGGGTTCACCCATTCATCAAACTGCTGCGCCGTCACAAACCCCAGCGCCAGCGCCGCTTCGCGCAAAGTGCCGCCGTTGGCATGGGCGTGCTTGGCGATTTGGGCAGACTTGTCGTAGCCAATGTGGGGTGTCAGTGCGGTGACCAGCATCAGCGAGCTTTGTACGTAAGCCTCCATGCGCTCTGCGTTGATGGCAATACCGGCCACACAATGCTGGGTGAAACTGCGCATGTCGTCGGCCATCAGGTGAATGCTGTCCTGCACATTCAGCTCAAATTGGCCCTGGCTGGCCGCGAAGCCGACGGCCACGTCGTGGCCCATGACCTGCGCACAGACCATGGTTAATGCCTCCACCTGGGTGGGGTTGACCTTGCCCGGCATGATGGAGCTGCCGGGCTCGTTTTGTGGCAACACCAACTCGCCCAAACCGGCGCGCGGACCGCTGCCCATCAGTCGGATGTCATTGCCGATTTTGGTTAATGCAATGGCCAACGTCTTGAAGCTACCGTGTAAAGCCACCAGGGCTTCATGCCCGGCCATGGCAGCAAATAGATTGTTGGCCTGCACCCACGGCAAGCCCAGTTGCGCGGCATAACCCCCAAACTCCTGGCCCAAGTCACCGGGGTTGCGTCTTGCCAATGGGTGCGCCCGATCTTGATGACGTCTTTGAAAGCGACAGATTTCAACAGCAGCGTTTCGTGCAGCGCGCGCAGAGCAGGCAGGAGCTGGCTGCGCGTGCCCAACCCCGCTGCGATGTGCATGGCGGTGGGGAACACATCGTTGGAAGACTGCCCCAGGTTCACATCGTCATTGGGGTGCACATTGCGCGCGGAGCCCAATCCGCCGCCCATAGACAACGACGCCAGGCTGGCCACCACTTCATTCACATTCATGTTGCTTTGGGTGCCAGAACCGGTTTGCCAGACTGAGAGTGGAAACTCCACGTCGAACGCCCCAAAGCGCTTTGGCTGGCACCTCGATGGGACCAAAACTGTCGGTTTCCGTCCGCGTGGCGGTCATCGCCG
>ERZ724516.1300-NODE-1300-length-14714-cov-5.771608_pt1 | contig 14714 bp, 12 predicted proteins | sample MGYA00376049_ERZ724516 | MGnify/ENA primary metagenome ERZ724516 (study PRJEB28724, sample SAMN07190886) | activated sludge metagenome | isolation source: activated sludge of sewage treatment plant in Hong Hong | place: USA: Christiansburg, Virginia | collected... | reverse complement strand
GTTCGAGGGCGCCGCACTCGTTGCGGTCAACTGCTGCAAACGGGTTAAAAAATCGTGGCGCGAAATTTCCCGCCCCCCCAGAGAGGCCAGATGCTCGGTGCGCATCTGGCAGTCAATCATGCCAAAGTTCTCGTTGCCCAAAAAACGGATGAGATGAGCGAAGGCGATTTTAGAGGCGTTGCTACGGTGCGAGAACATCGATTCTCCATAAAACATCTTTCCGATGGCCAAACCGTAAAGTCCGCCAACCAGATCACCTTCGACATAGGTTTCGACCGAGTGCGCCCAGCCGAGTTCATGGAGATGTGTGTACGCAGCTTTCATCTCGCGGCTGATCCAGGTGCCATCCTGGCCGGGGCGCGCTGTTGCACCGCAGGCGGTTATCACTGCCGGGAAGTCATGATCGAAGCGTACCTCGTAAGCGCCGGCACGCAGCGTTTTGCCCAGCGAACGGGAGAGTTTGAACTCTTGCGGAAACATCACCATGCGTGGATCAGGGCTATACCAGAGCGGATGCCCTTCGACGGTGCCCCAGGGGAAGATGCCGTGGCGATAGGCATCGACTAGGCGCTCGGCGCCTAGACCGCCACCGGCAGCGAGCAGGCCACCCATGTCTTCCCGTGCCTTCTCGACCGGCGGAAAAGGGTCGAGTGGGCCAAGGAAGGGGATCATGCGTGTAGTTTTTTGAAAGCGATGACGTGATCGGCGTCGAGGCGGATGCCTATCTTTTCGCCGATTGCATGGTTGTGGTGCGAGGGCACCAATGACAGCACTTCAGCGCCACTGACCAGGCGCAGCGTGTAAAGGATGTCGGCACCGCGGAAAGCTTTGTGCAGGACTTCTGCCTGAAGTGCACTCTGATCGTCATGCACCACATCGTCCGGACGGAGCAGAATATCAACTTTGCAGCCGTCATCACAATTGGCGCAGGTTTCACTGCATTCGACCGGGATATCGGAAGTCAGCTTGCCCAGTTCCATCTCGACATCGGTGCCGCCGGAAACCACGCCGGGCAGCAGCACACCCTGGCCGATGAAATCGGCAACAAAGCGGTTGGCCGGGCGGTGGTAGAGGTTGTAAGGGACATCCCATTGCTGGATACGGCCTTCATACATGATGCCAATCTCGTCGGCCATGGCAAAAGCTTCGTTTTGATCGTGTGTGACAAGTATTGCGGTCGACCCCTCGCGCTTGAGGATTTCTCTAACCTCGACCGAAAGGCGTTCGCGCAGGCCGACATCTAGGTTGGAAAAAGGCTCGTCAAGAAGGATCAGTTCAGGTCTGGGCGCTAGCGCGCGGGCCAGTGCGACGCGCTGTTGCTGACCGCCGGAAAGTTCGTGCGGATATTTTTCGCCCTGACCGGAAAGCCCGACCGTAGCCAGCAACTGGCGCACGCGCAGGTGGGCATCTTCGTGTGGCTTTTTGCCCAACCCGAAAGCGACATTTTCTTCGACAGTCAGGTGCGGAAACAGGGCGTAGTCCTGAAAGACCATGCCGATACGTCGCTTTTCTGGTGCCACGCGCTGTCCCGGTCGACTGACCATCACTCCGTGTATGGTGATTTCGCCATCAGCAATATCCTCGAAGCCGGCAATACAACGTAGCAAGGTGGTTTTGCCGCAGCCGGAGGGGCCAAGCAGACAGGCAATCTTGCCCGCTTCGAGGCGCAGATTGACGCCATCGACAATGGTGGTTTTGCCGTAGCGCTGAACAATGCCTTTTAGTTCAAGTTGAGCCATAGCCATCGATTCTACATGAGACTCTTTATCATTCATTAATCAGTATGGTTTTTTAGGAGGCGCTGGAATTGAAGAACAACTGAGACTGAGCGAAACCGAATTCCTGCCGAAAGCAGGGAAGCAAACCCGTTAGTGGGGAATAGGAATCAACGCTTATAATTCGCATTCACTCTCATGCGCACAACCCGGTTATCCCCACTTCTTGTAATCGCCCTCGTGGTGGCCCTGTTAGCGGGTTTGCCGGTAGCCAGCGTCGGGTTGAATCTCTTTGTTGGCGGTACAAGCACTACCTGGACCCATCTCGCGCAGACCGTTTTACCTGACTACATTCTCAATACCCTCTGGTTGTGCCTCGGCGTTGGTCTGGGTGTTGGCTTGATTGGCGTGGCAACAGCCTGGCTGACTACCATGCACCAGTTCCCCGGGCAGCGCATTTTTGAGTGGGCACTAGTCTTGCCGATGGCGATGCCGGCCTATGTCATGGCCTACGTCTATACCGATTTTCTGCAGTTTGTCGGGCCTGTGCAGACTGGATTGCGTGATGCCTTTGGCTGGCAGCATGGCGACTACTGGTTTCCGGATATTCGTACCTTGCCGGGGGCCATTCTGATGTTTGTCAGCGTGCTTTACCCATATGTTTATCTATTGGCGCGTAGCGCCTTCCTCGAACGCGCCAGCGGCATGCTGGAAGCCGCGCGTACTCTGGGCATGGGGCCGTGGCGGGCTTTCTTCGCTGTTTCGCTACCGCTTGCCCGACCAGCCATTGCTGCAGGTATTGCGCTGGCGCTCATGGAGACGCTGGCTGATTATGGGACAGTGGCTTACTTCGCGGTAAACACCTTCACCACGGGTATTTATCGCGCCTGGTTCTCTTTGGGTGATCGTGTGGCAGCGGCTCAACTGGCTTCAATGCTGCTTGGTTTTGTACTTTTTCTGCTGATGGTGGAGCGCATCTCGCGTGGTCGTGCCCGCTACAACAATACCACCGGGCGCAATCGGCCGATGGCTGGTGCCCATTTGTCCGGCCTGAATGCGGCGCTGGCGATCCTTGTTTGCAGCTTGCCATTGGTGATGGGCTTTGTGCTGCCTGCACTACTTCTCCTCAAAATGGCGCTGGCCGAGGGCGATGCGCAATTTGGCGAGCGTTTTATCATGCTTGCCCGCAACAGCTTTGTGCTGGCCAGTATCACGGCGCTGATCGGCGTTCTTCTTGCGTTGCTTTTGGCATATGGCGCCCGTCTTTCCAAAACAACTTTGGCCAATGCTCTTAACCGACTGGTTGGCTTGGGCTACGCTGTGCCCGGCGCTGTCATTGCAGTTGGTGTGCTGATTCCGGTGACTCGCCTTGATAACTGGTTGGCTGGGCAGTGGGTTCACTGGTTCGGCTACAACCCCGGCTTGCTCCTTACTGGCGGGATCGCCGCGCTGATCTATGCCTATCTGGTGCGTGTCCTCGGTGTTGCGCTGCATACGGTTGAATCCAGTTTGGCCAAAATTACGCCCAATATGGACGATGCCGCGCGCAGCATGGGCCTTGGTCAAGGTGAGACTTTGCGTCGCGTCCATATGCCAATGCTGCGCGGTAGTCTTCTGACCGCAGCCTTGCTGGTCTTTGTTGATGTGATGAAGGAACTGCCGGCAACTCTGGTCATGCGCCCCTTCAATTTCGATACCCTGGCCACACAGGCCTATACGCTGGCTTCGGACGAGCGTCTGGCTGAGGCGTCGACCGCATCGTTGGCGATTGTCGCTGTTGGCTTGCTGCCACTGATCATCTTGTCGCGGCAAATTTCCCGCAGTCGGAAATGAAAACGCCCCGCATGGGCGGGGCGCGGCTTGGGCTTGTTTTTTTCTATTTGAAACCAGCGCGGTCGAAAATTATCTGTGCCTTTGCTTGATACATGGACAGATTCTTCACCGGGATTTTGTCAGCCTTGAATTTTCCCAGAGCATCCAGGCCGGGGTTGGCAACCTTGACGCTGTCGACCGCCGGCCATTCGTTGTTGCCATCGGCAAAGTAACGCTGGGCGTCGTCAGACGAGAGGTACTCCAGGAACTTGACCGCAGCATCCTTGTGCGGCGCTGTCTTGAGCATGCCGCCCCCGGAAACGTTGATGTGGGTGCCGGTAGTGGACTGGTTTGGCCAAATCACGCCCACTTTTTCCATCATTTTTAGCTCTTCCGGCTTGGTTGACCGCAACAGGCGAGCGACATAGTAGGTGTTGGAAATTGCAACACCGCATTCGCCGGCAGCCACTGCCTTGATCTGGTCGGTATCGCCGCCTTTCGGGGCACGCGCAAAGTTGGCTACCATGCCTTTGGCCCATTCTTCAGCCTTGGCTTCGCCATCGTGAGCGATAACCGAAGCCATTAACGAGAGGTTGTAGGGGTGCGACCCGGAGCGCGAACAGAACTTGCCTTTCAGTTTGGGATTGGCCAGGTCGGCGTAGTTCTGAATGTCTTCAGCTTTGACGCTGGCCTTGTTGTAGATGATGACGCGGGCGCGGGTCGAGAAGGAGAACCAGTCATCGGTACGCAGGTGAGCAGGAATACGTGATTCCAGCGTTTTTGAAGTTAGCGGAGCAAAGAGGCCGAGTTCGTGGGCCTTGGCCAAGCGTGCGGCATCAACTGTCAGGAAAATATCAGCCGGACTATTGGCCCCTTCGTTCTTGATCCGTTCAAGCAGTTCATCTTCCTTGCCTTCTATGCGATTGATTTTGATGCCGGTCTGCTTGGTGAAATTGGCGTAGAGCGCCTCATCGGTCTGGTAATGGCGCGCGGAATAAAGATTCAGTTCCTCAGCCTGTACGGCAAACGAGAGGCTGGCCATGGCTGCGGCGATCAGGGTTGTAGTCAATTTCATAGAGGTCTTCACTGTGTAGTAATGAGAATCCGTGCAGTTTATAGCTGGGAAAATATTTTGTAAATGAGAACCGTTACCAAGTGATGACGAAAAAAATGCGGCAAACTTGCCGCATTTTTTGCTCAGTTACCTTCTATTATTCGTCGGGCACCGTTGTAACGCTGCACCCAATAGCTGCTTTCCATGCTCTCAACACGTACTTCTGCGCCCGTACGAGGGGCATGCAGGAAGTGATTGTCGCCAAGATAGATGCCAACGTGGGAGAAGGTGCGACGCATGGTGTTGAAAAACACCAGGTCGCCCGGCTTCAACTGGCTGGTATCGATTGTTTGACCAACCTCGCTCATTTCACGCGCCGTGCGCGGTAGCGAAGCACCAATGCTGTCTTTGAAAACGAGGCGAACAAAGCCACTGCAATCGAGGCCGCTGTCTTCATTGTTACCGCCCAGGCGATAACGAACACCCACCAGTTTCAGGCCTTGCAGGATGACATCCTGAGCGGCATTGGTGTAGCGTTCCAGAAAAGATGGCTCTTCGGCTTTGCGTACCTGTTCGGCAGCACCCACGGCGGTCGCGCAACAGGCGAGGGCGGTGGATAGAAATAGGGCTTTAAGAACTTTACGCATAGCCCCGGAATGTAGGCGAAAAAAGTTTGGCTGTAAAGCTCTGTAAAAAATTCCGACATGCAAAATCAAATTACGGAACTATGTTCATAATCCGTAATTATGAATACAATTTCCTTTCTGGGAGCGAGGAGCTTAAATATGGATTCCTTCAAGGCGTTGCTGATAGAGGAACGCGATGGTCAGGTAGTTAGCGGCATTACTCGCTTCGAGAAGAGTGCGTTGGATGCTGGCGAGGTCACCATTCGTGTGGCCTATTCCAGTGTTAACTACAAGGATGCGTTGGCGGCAACCGGGACGGGCAAGATTATTCGCCGTTTCCCCTGCATTGGTGGCATCGATCTTTCCGGAATCGTCATCGACAGTACGGATCCACGCTTCAAGGCGGGTGACCAGGTGATTGCGACCAGCTTTGATATTGGTGTTGCACATCACGGCGGGTATGCCGAAATTGCCCGAGTGCCCGCTGATTGGGTTGTTCCGCTCCCTTCTGGCTTGTCTTTGTATGAAGCGATGGCGCTTGGTACTGCCGGCTTTACCGCTGCCCTGGCTATCGTTCGTATGGAAGAAAACCGCCTGACGCCGGCCAAGGGATCGGTCATTGTGACTGGTGCAACCGGCGGTGTCGGCAGCTTGGCGGTCGATATGCTGGCCGCCATTGGTTATCACGTTGTCGCGCTGACCGGCAAGGAAAGCGAAGCTGAATACCTGCGCAGCCTGGGGGCGGCTGAAGTCATGCTGCGCCAGAGTATTGACCTGACGAAGATTCGTCCGCTGGATCGGGGGCGCTGGGCGGGTGCGGTCGACAACCTGGGCGGCGATATTCTTGCCTGGATCGCCAGCACCATGGAGCAGGGTGGGACGATCGCCAGCATCGGCCTGGCGGCCAGCATGAAGCTCAATACCACAGTAGCGCCCTTCATCTTGCGCGGTGTTTCCTTGCTTGGCATTGATTCCGGCTACATCCGCGAACCCTACCGCACGGGCGTCTGGCAGCGATTGGCTGGCGATCTGCGGCCACCGCACCTGGCATCGATGTCGCGAAAAATTTCTTTCGAGGAATTACCGGCAACCTTTGATGAATATATCGCCGGTCGCGCCAAGGGCCGGGTTGTCGTAGAGTTGGCTGGCGGCTGAGATGGCAGTTCTGCCATCTGTCCTTGTGGTCGATGACTCACGAATGGTGAGAATGACCCTGATCAAGCACCTCAAGGGGCAGTATGAGGTGCGCGAGGAGGCGGATGGTGAGGCGGCATGGCAGACATTAGTGCTGGACCAAAGCTTGCGAGCAGTTATCTCGGATTTGCAGATGCCGAAGATGGATGGTTACGCGCTGCTCGAAAATCTGCGCAGTTCTAAGCTTAAGCGTTTGCAGCAAATGCCTTTTATTCTGGTTTCCGGTGAGGAAACAGAAGCGGAGCGCGAAAAGGCCAGTGCTTTGGGAGTGTCTGATTTTGTGACCAAAGGGGCAGGTAGTAGTGAAATTCTTGCTCGCCTCAATAACTTGTTGGCGCTGACCGCTGCTCGAGAAAACATCGAAGCGGGTCGTCAAAGCATGGTGCAGGATCCCAATAGTGGCCTGTTCTCTCGTAAATATCTCGAACTCCAGGCCGCCCAAGCCTTGTCGCATGCGGCGCGCTATGGACTTGAAGTCAGCATAATGGTGCTCGGTTTTGATGCTTACGATCAGGTTTGTCTGAAGTTGGGCAATACGCTTGCCGAACAGGTTGGCTCGCGCTTCGGCAAGATGCTGGCCGGCAAGGTACGTCAGGAAGACAGCCTCGGGCATTACGCTGTGGGGCAGTACGCCATTATTGCGCCGGGCACTTCACCGATTCTTTGTGCCGCCTTTGCGGAAAGAGTGCGCGAGGCTGTTGAGGTTGCCCACGTTGCGGTTCAGGGACAAAGCATTTCCCTGACGGTGAGCATCGGCGTTGCCAGTATCCCGGGGGATGTCGCCAATTCTGCGGTTGGCCTGCTTGAACTGGCTGGGCAACGGATGCAGGAAGCCTTGCAGGCGGGAGGTAACCGGATTGTTGCTGGCTCTTCCAGTGTTGCTCCGGTGCATCAGATGAAGTTACAGCATGCGTTGGAGTTGATTACGGCGCACAAGGAAGAGACCGTTTTGCCACACCTTGGAACGCTTGGTGTGCAGGTTTTTCCATTGTTGCGTTTGATTGATCAGGAATTGGGGTTGGATTTGCCATTGGCAGAAATCGAACGCCGCTTACAGGACCGGGCAGCGAATAAAAAATAGCCCGGCGTTTAATTTTAGAGTGCAGGTAAACCTACATAGAGGGAAGTTATGACGACATACAAGGAATTTCACCAGTATTCCATTGAAAAGCCGGACGAATTCTGGACCGAGCAGGCCCAGTTAGTCGACTGGAAGGAGCCGTTTACACAGGTTTGTGATTATTCCCGTCCGCCGTTTGCCAAATGGTTCGTCGGTGGCAAGACCAATCTGTGTCACAACGCGGTCGACCGCCACGCGGCCAAGCGTCCGAATGATAAAGCGCTGATTTTCATTTCGACTGAAACCGATGAAGAAACGGTTTACAGCTTCGCCGAACTGCAGCGTGAAGTTGAGCGCATGGCAGCTATTTACAGGAGCCTCGGCGTCAAGAAGGGCGATCGTGTCCTGATTTATATGCCTATGGTTGCTCAGGCCTGTTTCGCCATTCTGGCCTCGGCACGTATTGGCGCGATCCATTCGGTTGTCTTCGGCGGCTTCGCTTCTGGTTCGCTGGCAACGCGTATCGATGATGCCAAACCGGTGCTGATCGTTTCCTCCGACGCCGGCATGCGTGGCGGCAAGGCAGTGCCTTACAAGCATCTTCTCGACGAAGCTATCGAACTGTCTGAAAACAAGCCGACCAAGGTTCTGATGATTGATCGCGGTCTGGACAAGGAATTCAACAAGGTCGCCGGCCGTGATGTCGACTACGCCACCCTGCGTGCCCAGTTCATGGATGCGCAAGTGCCTTGCGAGTGGGTAGAGTCTTCCGATCCTTCGTACATTCTCTACACCTCCGGTACCACTGGCAAGCCGAAGGGCGTCCAGCGCGACACTGGCGGCTATGCCGTGGCACTGGCTTCGACCATGAAGCACATCTACTGTGGTGGCGAAGGCGAAACCTTCTTCTCCACTTCAGATATTGGCTGGGTGGTTGGTCACTCCTACATCATTTACGGCCCGCTGATCGCCGGCATGGCCACCGTGATGTATGAAGGTACGCCGCTGCGTCCGGACGCCGGCATCTGGTGGCAGATCGTCGAAAAGTACAAAGTTTCAGTCATGTTCTCTGCACCGACTGCCGCCCGCGTGCTCAAGAAGCAGGATCCTGCCTTCATGCACAAGTACGACCTGTCGACCCTCAAGCATATCTTCATGGCCGGCGAGCCGCTTGACCAGCCGACCCATGAGTGGTTCATGGGCGAACTGGGTATTCCGGTTATCGATAACTACTGGCAGACTGAAACCGGCTGGCCAATGCTCGCCGCCTGCCCTGGTGTTGAAAAAACAGCGATCAAGTTTGGCTCGCCAAGCTTTCCGGTCTACGGCTACAACCTCAATATTTATCGTGAGGATGGCACGATCTGCGGTGCCAACGAAAAGGGTATCGCCGCTGTCGTGCCGCCGTTGCCACCAGGCTGCCTGAGTACCGTCTGGGGCCAGGATGAGCGCTTTATCAGCACCTATTTCGATCTGTTCAAGGATCCACTGGTGTACTCGTCTTACGATTGGGCAATCAAGGATGACGACGGTTACTACACCATCCTCGGCCGTACCGATGACGTGATCAACGTTGCCGGCCATCGTCTCGGTACCCGTGAAATCGAAGAGGCGATCCAGAACCACCCGGCAATTGCCGAAGTGGCCGTGGTTGGCGTCGAAGACAAGCTCAAGGGTCAGGTGCCGATGGCTTTTGCCGTGGTCAAAGATGCGGCTCGCGTCGCCACGCCCGAGTTGGTCAAGGCGCTGGAGAAGGAAGTCTTCGGTACAGTCGACAGCATTTTGGGCGCCATTGGCCGTCCGGCCCGTGTGCACTTCGTGACCGGTCTGCCGAAAACCCGTTCCGGCAAGATGCTGCGCCGCTCGCTGCAGGCGCTGGCTGAAGGTCGTGATCCGGGTGATTTGACCACCATTGATGATCCGTCAACTCTGGAACAGATCAAGAACGCACTGGCAAACTAAGTTCGTGTTTTGATTCGCAAAAAGCCCGTCGGCGCAAGCCGGCGGGCTTTTTTGCGGCAGACTTGTAAGAATCGGTGGCGGGGGGCGGTGCTAGAATACTTGCCGCTTCTACCTTTCGGCTAGTTCTACCAGATGATTTACGAAACCGTTGCTGCTGTTGATATGGGCTCGAACAGCTTCCGCCTGCAAGTTGGGCGCGTGGTCGATGACCAGATCTACACGCTCGACTCGCTTAAGGAGCCGGTACGTCTGGCCTCCGGGTTGAACGGCGAAAAACGCCTGGATACTCCATCGCAGGAACGTGCATTGGGTGCCTTACGCCTTTTTGGCGAGCGTTTGAGAGGCTTGGACCAGCGAGCGGTACGTGCCGTGGCGACCAATGCGCTGCGCGTCGCCAAGAATTCGGCAGAATTTCTTCCGGCGGCGGAAGAGGCGCTTGGTTTTCCGATAGAAATCATTGCCGGGCGCGAAGAGGCTCGCCTGATTTATCTTGGGGCCTCGCACTCCTTGCCAAGTGCCGCGCACAAGCGTCTGGTGATTGATATTGGCGGCGGGTCGACCGAGTTCATCATCGGCAAGCGCCATGAGCCGCAACTGATGGAGTCGCTCTACATGGGCTGCGTCAGTTACACCTTGCGTTTCTTCCCTGATCGCAGGATTGACCGCAAGCGTTTGCGCGAGGCGCAGGTGGCTGCAGCCAAGGAAATCGAGTTGATTGCCCGCGACTACCAGCGACTTGGCTGGAAGGAAGCGGTTGGCTCTTCCGGCTCAGCGCGTGCCATTGCCGATGTGCTCGAATTGAATAATCTCAATCCCAGGGGCGAAACAGGTATTACCCGGATAGGACTTGAGCGTTTGTGCGAGCTTCTGATCAAGGCCGGTTCAGCTGAAGCACTCGATCTGCCTGGCGTCAAGGGAGATCGATTGCCGGTTTTGCCGGGTGGAATTGCCATCATGTCGGCCATTTTTGAAGAGCTGGGCATCGAACGCATGACCTATTCCGAAGGTGCGCTGCGTCTTGGCGTCCTTTATGACTTGCTCGGCCGCTTTCACCATCTCGACATGCGCGACTCGACGGTGGCGCAGTTTCGCCGCCGTTATCAGGTCGAGGCAGATCAGGTCGAGCGTGTTGAGGCAACGGCACTTTCGGCACTAACCCAGCTCGCCGAAGGGGAGCCGGATGAGACCGATGTCCAGTTTTTATCCTGGGCGACACGCTTGCACGAAATTGGTATTTCGGTCGCACATAACGCCTATCACAAGCATGGCGCCTATATTTTGACCTATGCCGATATGCCAGGTTTTTCGAAGAAGGATCAGGCGCGCCTGGCAACGGTGGTGCTCGGCCATCGCGGCAAGTTGGAGAAGCTGGGGGTAATGGTTGCGGTCGACAACGTCTGGCAGCTGATTTTTTGCCTCCGTCTGGCGGTTTTGCTGCACCGTACCCGTGATGACAGAATCTTGCCGGCATGGCGTGTGGCTCTGCTTGGTACGGGCTTTCAAATTGAACTGCCGGCTGAGTGGTTGTCGGCCAACCCGTGGACCGCTGCCGCATTGGCCGATGAGGCAGCCGTCTGGCTGCGCTCGGGCAGGGATTATCTGGTGGTCAAAACGGATAGTTCAGGGATGGCGGTGTGAGCACCATCCCCAGCTTGCAAGTCGAGCCGGGGAAAGTACTTCTGGCTGGCGCGTGGACGCTTGCCGCCCTGCAACAACAACTGCCGTCTTTACGTTTGCAACTGGAGGCGGCAGCAAAGGCTCCAGCGACGTGGGATCTCAGTCGTGTCGAGCGCTTGGACAGTGCCGCTGCAACCTTGCTCTGGCGTACCTGGGGTGAGGTCTGGCCGGAGCAGATCAGTCTTCCCGATGCCTTGCGCGAGACATTGCAAAGGGTGGCGAATCTCCCGCCGCTCGAACCGGTGCCCGCAAGTCGGCGAAAATATCTTCTTGAAATTCCTGGTCGGCTGCTACTTGGCGCATGGGCCGAGTTGCGGGGAGTGATTGCCCTCCTTGGCCAACTCCTGCTTGATTTACTGCACCTGCTGCGTCATCCCTCGGACATGCCGTGGAAAGAGTTTGCCGCCAACGTTTATAAAGCCGGTGCGCAGGCTTTGCCAGTGACCGCCTTGGTTGGCTTTCTGATCGGCATCACCATCAGCTACTTGTCGGCCTTGCAGTTGCGCAACTTCGGTGCCGATCTATTCATCGTTAATATTCTCGGGATTTCGATTGTTCGTGAACTCGGCCCCGTTCTTGTTGCGGTCCTGGTTGCCGGTCGATCGGGATCGGCCATGACCGCGCAGATAGGCGTAATGCGAGTTACCGAGGAAATCGATGCACTGTCAACGATGGGTGTCTCGCGAACCGTCCGCGTGGTTTTGCCCAAAGTCGCCGGATTGACTGCGGCCATGCCGTTGCTGGTGCTGTGGACCTCTGCTGTGGCGATGCTCGGCGGCATGGTTGCGGCACTTCTGCAGCTTGATCTTTCACTGGCTTACTTTCTTGATAACTTGCCGCGGGCCGTTCCGGTATCCAACCTCGTCATCGGTCTTTGCAAGGGTCTGGTCTTCGGTTTTGTCATTGCTCTGGTCGCCTGCCATTTTGGGCTACGGGTCAAACCGAACACCGAAAGCCTGGCAGCCAATACAACGACTTCCGTGGTGACGGCGATCACCATGGTCATTCTGATCGATGCTGTTTTTGCCGTACTTACCCGGCATATCGGTGTGCCACGCTTATGAGCGGGAACATAGTTGTCGAACTGAATGGGGTCAACACGGTTTTTGGCCGGAATTTTGTTCATCGTGATTTGAATCTGCGCGTTGAACGGGGGCAGATTGTCGGCTTGCTCGGCGAGTCCGGAAGCGGAAAAACCACGCTGCTGCGCGAGATGTTGGGGCTGTGGCTGCCCAGCGCTGGCAGTATTCACCTCTTTGGTTTCGATCTGCGTGATCCCGATGTAATGGAGCAGCGTGCCATTCGCCGCCGACTTGGCATGTTGTTCCAGCATGGGGCGCTGTTTTCGGCATTGTCAGTGTTCGATAACATTGCCTTTCCGCTGCGTGAATTGAAGTGTCTGGACGAAGACTGGATACGCCGCTTGGTCTTTCTCAAATTGGACATGGTTGAAATGACACAGGCGCATAGTCGCTTGATGCCGGCCGAACTCTCCGGTGGCATGGTCAAGCGCGTTGCTTTGGCCCGTGCTCTTGCGCTGGAGCCTGAGTTGCTCTTGCTCGACGAGCCAACGGCTGGTCTTGACCCTGACCGCAGCCAGAACTTTGTCGAACTGGTCGGTTCGCTGCAGCAGGCGCTCGGTCTGACAGTGATCATGGTCACTCATGATCTCAATACCATTGCCGGCCTGGCCAGCCATGTGGCGATTCTTGCTGATCAGCACATCATCGCTTTCGGGAAAAAAGAGGAGGTCATGACCGTCGATCATCCTTTTGTTACCGGCTTCTTTAGTGCTGACCGCCATAAGCTGCTTTAATATGCTTCCATGGAGAACAAGTCACACGCCTTCATTGCTGGTCTTTTTGCCCTTATCTTCGGGATGGCGGCTATTCTCGCCATTTATTGGTTGAGTGGTGGACGCGAGGAAACGCATGAGTTTGTGGTGGTCACCAAGCAAAATATTGGTGGGTTGAATCCGCAGGCTCAAGTCCGTTATCGTGGCATTCGCGTCGGCAAGGTCAGTGACATCCGGCTTGATCCCGAGGACTACAGCAATATTCTCGTCACCATCGCCATTCGCGATGATGTGCCGCTGACGACTGGCACGGTGGCCAAACTGACCTATCAGGGGGTCACCGGATTGGCCCACATTCTGTTACTTGAAACCGGGAAGGATAGTCAGCCGCTGCCGCCTAACGATAAGAATCCGCCGCGCATTACGATGATTCCCTCGCTACTTGAAGAACTGGGCGAAACCGGTATGGCGACCCTGCGCCAGGTGCGTCAATTGATGGCCAGTGCCAACGAAATGCTCAACGAGGAAAATCGCCGGCACCTGACAGCAACGCTGAAAAATCTGGAAGCGGCATCGGCCAATATGAAGCCGGCGCTGGAGAATATGAATGGCACGCTGGTACAGGTGCGCAGGCTGCTTGATGACCAGAATATTCGCAAGCTATCGGGTGCGGCGGGTGAGGTTGGCCCATTGCTTGCCGATACGCGTGTTCTGGTTGGCAAAATGCAGGCTGCTACGGATCGGCTGGATCAGGCAATTGGCGATTCTTCGGCTGGCGGTACATCGGCACTGATGCCACGGCTCAACGAGTTGGCAACCGATTTCTCACAGACCTCGCGTCAGTTGAGTCGTGTCCTGCGTATTCTTGAGGATTCCCCGCAGGGACTGGTTTTCGGCGCCCCCGCCTTGCCGCCGGGGCCGGGTGAGGCCGGGTTTTCTGCCGGTGGAGCCAAATAGCATGCGCCTGATTCTCAGCATAGTGCTTTGTCTGCTGATGACTGCTTGCTTCACCGCAGGCAAGCGTGGTGGCGAGCAGTCGTTGGCGATCTACGATCTTGGTATTCTGGAACGCTCAGCTGATCAACTGCCACGTGCGCAACCCATGGCGCTTGAGGTCAGGGCGCCGCTGTGGTTTGATTCAATGGGCATCGAATACCGTCTGGCTTATGCTGACAAGGCGCGCTTGCGCGAATATGGCAGGGCGCGTTGGGCCGGTCCGCCGGCGCAGTTGATCCAGCAGCGACTAGTGCAGAAACTGGGCTTTGTTCCACATGGGCAGAGTCGTGCACGATGTGTGTTGCGCGTAGATGTGACAGAGTTCAGTCAGGTATTCGCCACGCCGGACGTCAGCCGGGCGTTGATGCAGGGGCGTTTGCAGTGGCTGGATAGAAACCGCGCACGGATTGCCGAGCGTGAAATCAATCTGACCAGCGATTCGCCGAGCGCCGATGCGCGCGGTGGAGTAGCAGCACTTTCTGGCACCGTTGAGCAGTTGACCGCAACCATTATGAATTGGGAGGCGGAACTGGCCGCTTCCGGGCAATTGAAAGTCTGCGGTGTCTAATTTGAAACGATACGTTCGGCGATGCGTTGTTTCAGGTCGTTGAGATTGTCGTCAAAGTGAGTGTAATGCATCAACGAGAGACCAAAAACGCAGGCATAGAGCAGCAGGCTGCGGCTCTTGGCATCGGCATCGCTCATGCCGGTTGCAACGAACAGTTTGCGTGTGCAATCCAGTCGGTAAAGATCAACCGATTCAACAACCGCCGCCGCCTGCGCATCGTGGCGCGCCCAGTCACGCACGGCAAGCTCGATGGCC
>ERZ724516.1298-NODE-1298-length-14717-cov-5.360387_pt1 | contig 14717 bp, 16 predicted proteins | sample MGYA00376049_ERZ724516 | MGnify/ENA primary metagenome ERZ724516 (study PRJEB28724, sample SAMN07190886) | activated sludge metagenome | isolation source: activated sludge of sewage treatment plant in Hong Hong | place: USA: Christiansburg, Virginia | collected... | reverse complement strand
CTAAAGATGATGCAGAGTTCTTAAAATTACGCGACAACGCTGATTTCAAAGGAATGACTAACTAAGATATTGTAATTCTAAAAAAGCTCTCTGAAAAATCAGAGAGCTTTTTTTATGCCTAAAAATCTGTATATTTAAAAACGAAACTTTGTAAATAGTTATGGCAAAAGTAATTCCGTTTAAAGCAATACGTCCCGAAAATGATAAAGTACATTTAGTGGCCTCCCGATCTGTTGATGGTTATAATTCAGCAGAGCTAAGAGATAAATTAGCAGGAAACCCCTACTCTTTTTTACATGTGATTAACCCTGATTTTGAAGATGGTATTAAAACAAAACCAGGCTCAAAAGAAAGATTACATAAAGTAAAAAATCACTTTAAAAAATTTGTTAGAGAAAAAATATTTTTGCGTGATGATAGCCCTTGTTATTATTTATACCGCCAAGTAAAAGAAGGCAACGAGTTTATTGGCATTATTGCATGTACAAGTATTGATGATTACATGAGCGGCGTCATTAAAATACACGAACAAACATTAACGACTCGCGAAGAAAAATTAAAAGATTATTTAGAAGTATGTGAGTTTAATGCAGAGCCCGTTTTATTTTGCTATCCTAATGATGAAGTGATTGATACTGTATCAGAAGAAATAGCAGCTACCCGCCCCGATTACGATTTTACAACCACTGATAAAGTACGACACACCGTTTGGGTAATTAGTTCTCGAAAAACAGTCAAACAAATTGCTGAACGTTTTACAGCTATTCCTAATATTTATATTGCCGATGGACATCACCGTTCGGCATCAGCAACATTACTAGGTAAATTAAGACGTAGCACTCGCAAATCATATACTGGAGAAGAAGCGTTTAATTACTATTTAGGTGTATTTTTTCCAGAGACTCATTTAAAAATATATGATTATAACCGCGTTGTAAAAGATTTAAATGGTTTATCAGTTGGGCAAATCATACAACAACTAAAATCTAATTTTACCATTGAAGAAGTAAATGTTGCAGATTTTAAGCCGACAAAAAAACACGAAATATCGATGTATGCCGATAATAAATGGTATTCATTAAAAGCAAAGGATACGATTTATAACGCTAAAGATCCCATTGATAGTTTAGATGCCGCTATCTTAACAAAATATATTTTATCGCCTGTGTTTGATATACATGATTTGAAAACGGATAAACGCATTGGCTTTATTCCTGGTGTACGAGGCAGTAAAGAATTAAAAAAACAAGTAGACGAAGGTAAAGCAGCTATTGCTTTTGGCTTATATCCCGTAACCATGGAGCATTTAAAATGGATTGCTGATACCAATAATATTATGCCTCCAAAATCGACTTGGGTTGAGCCTAAGATGCGCAGCGGTTTATTGATTTATAGTTTGGAAGAATAGTTTTCAATTAGAAAATTAGTTAATGAGATAATTTGAAAATGTTAGAACAGGCAAGTGAGATATCAAAAGTAACTATTAATGAAGTTGAATTATTAAGAGCCATTAGTGTTCAAACATTTACAGAAACCTTTGCACATCAAAACTCAGAAAGTGATATGCAAAAATATGTTTCTGAAAATTTAAGTATTGAACAGTTGAGCAAAGAACTAAACACAAAAGGTTCTTCCTTTTATTTTCTAAAATTAAACTCAGACATCATTGGCTATTTGAAAATCAATACTGGTAAAGCTCAAACAGAACTAAAGAACGACATTTCTCTTGAAATTGAACGCATCTATATAAAACATGAATTTCATGGTAAAAATATAGGCAAACAACTTCTTGACAAAGCCATTGAAATTGCTAAAGAACATCATTACCAATATATATGGCTGGCTGTGTGGGAGCTCAATTTAAAAGCCATTGCATTCTATAAAAAACATAACTTTGTAGAGTTTGATAAACATATCTTTAAATTAGGTGATGACGAACAGATTGATATTATGATGAAAATGAACTTAAATTAATGATGTCTATTTCCGAAAACATAAAACACATTACTTCTCAAATTCCAGAGAACGTTACATTAATTGCGGTATCTAAAACAAAACCAAACGAGATGCTTTTAGAAGCCTACAAGTCTGGACAACGACATTTTGGAGAGAATTACGTGCAGGAATTAGTTGATAAAGAAACTCAATTACCTAAAGATATACACTGGCATTTTATAGGCCATTTACAAAGTAATAAAGTAAAATACATTGCGCCTTTTGTGTATTTAATTCATGGCGTGGATAGCTTTAGCTTATTAAAGGAAATAAATAAACAAGCGCAAAAAAACAATCGTGTGATTGATTGTTTGTTGCAAATTTATATTGCGCAAGAAGAAACCAAATTTGGCTTAGACTTTAATGAAGCTTCTGATATTTTAAACTCAGTTGAGTTTAAGGAGTTAAAAAATATCCAAATCAAAGGCTTTATGGCCATGGCTTCAAATACCGAAAAGGAAGAGCAAATTAGAAAAGAATTTAAGTCTTTAAAAGAGTTTAGCAAGCAATTTCCTGATTATAATACCTTAAGTTTTGGAATGAGCGGCGACTATTTATTAGCTATAGAAGAAGGATCAACGATGATACGTGTTGGCAGTAGTATTTTTGGAGAAAGAAATTACACGAAGTAATTACTTATCCATTTCTTTTAAATTTTTGGCGTATAAAGCCACAAAAATAATATCTACTACAACCATAAAAATTAAAAATCCCATAGCAATAGCGGCATTATTACCGCCTGGAGGTCCCATCATACTTAAAGAATTTTTACCCATAAATATAAAACTAGAGTATGGCAAAATTTCGGCTATTGAATAAATATAAAATCCTTTTTTAGTTCTATTCCACATTAATAAAACACCTAAAAAAGAAGCTAAAGTATAAACCAATCCAAGATATGGTGTCACTTTGCTAAATGGATTGCTTTGCATTTCAATCATTTGGTCTTCCATCTGATCAGCCATCTCTTCATTTACTGCTCTCACTTGCTCTACATTTTTTTGCATTGCCTCTGGTGTGCTTTGGTAAATTCCCCAAATACCAGACAATAAGCCTAATCCGCACATAATAAATGAAAGGATACATAAAACTGTTAAAAATTGAGAACGTTTTGGTTCTTCAAAAGGATTGCTTTCTAAAATCATTTTAATTTGTTTACTAATTGAGTCAAAGATAATTGTATTAAATCCTAAATCAAAACCGCTCGTCACGATACCGTTCGAAATTTATTTAAGGTATTTAAAATTTGAAAAATACATTCCTATAAAAGCAATTGATACAATGACAGAAAAATATGACCCTGAAATGATGTCATAAGTTAAAGCTAAACCATTAACTATTGCATAAATATAAAAGCCCCATTTTTGAAGTTTCCACATTTTAACAACACCTAATAAAGAGGTCATATACATGATAATTGCTACAGCAACCATCATTAAAAATTTTTGAGGCCCTAAATCCAATAAAGTTTGTAGTGCTTTTTGCTGATCTTCGCTAATAGGAGGCATGCCATCAGCACCCACTAATAATTTTTCTAAAACAGAAAAAATAGAACTACTGAAAATCAATAATAAAAACAAGCAGAACAATAAAAATCCGCTCCATATAAAACTTAAAATACATAGTACTGTCAAAAACTGAGGTCTTTGTGGCCTTTCATTTTCAAATTGATTTTCTGGCGTAATCGTATTTTCCATAATTATTATTTTGTGTTCCTAAGGATAGCTATTATTGAAATAAAAGCTGTATTGATTTTTGTTTTGATAAGACTATTTAAAGAAGTAAAGGTACAAATACTATCAAAAAAAAGAGGATAGTCATCATAACTTCTAATAATATAACCTTACTAGAAATTTCTGTCTTTTTAATATAATAATGAGTGACGAAAAACAATCTCAAAAAAAACTGTGAAACAAAAAATAAGTAACATCCAAAGGCATGTTTATTAAATAATTTTCCTTCATTAAATTGAAAATGGGTAAAAGAAGAAAATGCTCTTGAAAAGCCACAAGTGGAACAATCTTTACCTGTCATATCTTTTACAATACAACCAATAGGATGATTATTGGGATAAAAAAAATAGGAATAGCCTAATGCTATTCCTATTAAAATTACAAAAATGAAGTTTACAATAAAGTAAGCGTTATTTTTGTGAGTCATTTTTAGTGTTGTTGTAAAGAGTCAGTTACTTGTTGAATAGCTGATTCCATTTCTTGTCTTAATTTAGCAGTATCTAAGTTTTCTAAAGTTTCTTTTAACTCTTCGCCAACAGCAGATAATTTAGAATATTGCCATCCTGCAATAGCAATACCAACGATAGAACATACTAAACCTGCAATAGCCATACCTTTTGCAGCACCAGCTTTGTTTGCTTGAATAATACTAATAACTGATAAAACTAAACCAATAATACCTGGGAACATTGCGTACATACCTAAGCAAGGTACAAATGATAAAATAGCAGCCAAAATACCTAATACTAAACCTGCAATACCTAAACCTTTACCTGCTTTTGAATTTGTTGTGTTGTTGTTTCTTCCATAATTTTTTGTGTTTTAATTAATTTTTTAAATGATTATTTATACTAAACTAGAAACTTTTTATTGTTTAACCAAAAGTTCAAGCTTTAGTTATTAACAACCGTCTAAAAAAATAACACATTAATAACCTTAAAACTACAATTCATCTATGAGTTCAACTCCAACCAACGTTTATAATTTACAGAGTTTATGTCTTTTTGTTTAAGCTTTAGTGTATCAAAATAAGTAATTGGTTTTGAGCTTTTTACCAATTTTATTGTTTTTAACTGCTGGTTTGATGAAACCGTTAATTCGATATCTGATTCTTTAAAATACTGCATCCAATCATTAAAATCATTTTTTAAAGTATAGCCATTTACCGCAATAATTTCATCGCCACTACTTAAACCCGCTTTCCAACTTGGAGAATAAGGAGCTATTAACGATACTTTTCTATTCAATCCAAAGTCCAAGGTTTTAAAACCATAAAGCGATTCGCAAGATTGTGGACTAGCTGTTTTTACTAATTCAACATCAATATAACTCAAGCATTCATTTAAAGGTATTTCAAAATCTTCTGTTCCGTAAACGTAATTATCAAAAAATGCCTTTAAAGACGTTCCCGCAGCTTTCTCGCACAAACTAATAATATCTTTTTCTGAATAACCTTTTTGTTTTTTACCAAAATCGGTATACAATGCTCTGCAAACATCACTTAACCCTTTTTGATTATTACTATGTTTCATGATTAAGGTATCCAACATAAAAGCCACTAAATTTCCTTCATCGTAGATAGAGGTTTTACGATACGGCGCTCCTGGCACATAACCATCTAACCAGGTATCCCAACTTGAATGTGCAACTGATAAATTAAAGCGTCCGTAATTATGAAAATGCTTCGTTAAACGCTCCTCTAAAGTGTCAAAATACTCTTGAGTGTTAAAAACACCGCTCGTTAGCAATAATAAATCGCCATAATAGGTTGTAAAGCCTTCATATACATAGCCAGTGCATGCATAATTTTCTTTCGTGAAGTCGTAAGGCAACATTTCAACCGGGCGAATGTATTTGATATTCCACGTGTGAAATAATTCGTGGCAAGACACTCCCAAAATATCTTCGTATGTTTTTCCTTTGTTCACATTATATCCAGGACCAATAGCTATAACGGTTGATTTTTGATGTTCAACCCCGTGATAAAATTTAAATGGCAAAATTTGAAATAAAAAATGATATTCATCGGTTGGAATACCTTTCCAAAAATTTAATTGCGTTTGAGTAAACTTCGTGAAATCTGTTTTAAACTTATCCCAGTCAGGTTTGCATTCACCTATAAAATGCAACCAAAATTTAATTCCGTTTACTTCATAAAAATCTGACTGTAAACTAGCACTCGCCATAATCGGACTATCCGCTAACTCATCAAAAGAAGATGCTACAAAATTCTTGTTCACTTTTTTAAGAGAAGTGGCTACTTTATAATTTTCTGGAATATCTAATTCCAGCGTATGTTCTTCTTGCATTCTAGCAGGAACATATAGACACAAATGAACTGGGTTAACATATAACTGAGTTTCATCGGCATAACAATTACCTGCATTAATTTCGGTAGTATGATAACTATAAGTGACTTTTATTTTTTTAGCGCCATTAGTTTCAATTACCCATAAATCTTTAGTGGATTTTTGATAAACAAGAGGTTTGTCATTTTCATCAAAAACATCAACTCGTTTTACATTTTTAGCAAAATTACCTAATTCGTAACGTCCTGGTCGCCATGCTGGTAATTGAAGTTCAAGGCTTGGAGAAGAAACAGCGTCAATCGTTAAATCAACATAAATATAATGAGAATGAGGGTTTTTGAGGTATAATTTGTAATGAATCATAGGCTAAATTTAGCTTCTAAATTATATAAAGCATAAGTAAAAACAAATTATATTTACAGATAATAATGAAGTTAATTATCATATCTATTCTATTATCATTTGCCGGCTTTAGTCAAGTAAATGATTCGTTGTTATATCAAATCAAAACTATTGAAAACGATACAGAAAGAGTTAACCAATTATATAAAACCGGTTTTGATATTAGAAATACAGATCCTGAACTATCCTACAAAATTGCAACTCTATGCGAAAAAGAAGCCCTAAAAAGTAAGAGTATAGTGCATCTTGCTAAAAGTAATAATTTATTAGCGCTTTTATTTTACAAAAAAGGAGATTATACCAAAGCCCTTCAATATCAAAAAAAATCATTGCAACTAAGTCAGGCTATCAATAACCAATTTTGGATTGCTATTAATCAAGCTAATCTTGGCAATATTTATAGTGATATTAATTACCCTAAATTAGCTGAATACTCTTATTTACAATCCTTACAAGCATCTAACCTAACAGGCAATACACTTCAAATTGCTCGTTGCTTAATTAATATTGGCGTTTTAAAACATGAACAAAAAGAATTTAATGCTGCGATTAAGCAATTTGAAGAGGCAATGAAATATGCCAATGACATAGGTAACCAAGAATTAATGGCTGATTGTTATAACAATATAGGTACCATGTTGAGAGAGCAACATAAATTAGATAGTGCCTTGTTATATTTAGAAGAAGGATTAAAAATAAGACAGTTAATTGATAACGAATTTGAACTGGCAGATAGCTATAATAATATTGCGATGGTGTATGTTTTACAAAAAAACTTTAATCAGGCTTCTAATTATATTTTATTAGCTAACGACATTTGTTCGAGATATGAATATCCAGAGGCATTAGTTGAGTTATATCAAACACAATCTGAATTTTATGAAGCTCAACAAAATTTTGAACAAGCAAATATTTTCCTCAAAAAATATTATACTTTAAAAGATAGTTTACAGCAAATAGACCAAGAAAATAAAGATTTGATATTTATTGATGAAGAAATTTCCTTGAAAAGTAAAAATCATAGCACTTCAAATACCTCAAACAATTGGTTATTATTTCCTTTAATCATATTACTAATTGGTATTCCTTTATTTTTAATCCGTTATAAAAGATGAGTAAAAAAGATAAAACAAGAGTTAATGTAGTTTATTCTACAAATCCTAATTTCAGTTATGAAAATGAGGAAGAAACTAACCATGATACATTACCGCCACAACAACAAAATTTAAAATTGTTTTTAGACCGAATTGGTGGCGGGAAACTCGTAACGCGTATTAGTGGTTTTGTTGGAACTGAAAACGATTTAAATGATTTAGCAAAAACGCTCAAACAAAAATGTGGCGTTGGAGGTAATGCCAAAGACGGTAATATTTTGATTCAAGGAGATAACCGCGACAAACTATTAGACCTATTAACCAAAGCGAACTACAAAGCCAAAAAAGCAGGAGGTTAATTTAAGGTGTAATTTTTAAAAATAATTGAATTATAGAGTAAAAATCCCGATATTAGAAACTCTAAAACTAAACCACTATGAACGCACTTGTTGAAATTTTAAAAATCATGATTCCTGCCGGAGCAGTTTTTGCAGCGGCCTATTTTTTAGTAAAACGTTTTTTAGACAATGATCAGAAAAGACGTGAACACGAATTAAAAAAAACAACGCTTGGAACCATCACTCCATTAAAAATTCAAGCCTTTGAAAGAATTGTTATTTATTTAGAACGTATTAATCCAAATAGCCTAGTAATTCGTGTTAACAAAAATGGTATGTCTGCTCGTCAGTTACATATGGAATTAGTAAATGCTATTAAAACAGAATACGAGCATAACTTATCACAGCAAATTTACTTAACAGCTGGTGCATGGGAATTAGTAAAAACATCAAAAGAAGAGATTATTCAATTAGTAAATATTTCATCTTCTAAAGTACCTGCTGATGCCAATAGCTCAGAATTAGCTATGATGATTTTGAACATTACCGCTAATCTTGGAAAAAAATTACCGAACGATGTAGCGATTGATTATCTTAAAAAAGAAATTGCTCAAATATTTTAAATAAAATTTTGTTAGTGCGCTTGTTACGCTGAGTATAGTCAAAGCGCATGAACATAAAACAAGTACCATGCAAAAATTATTTACCGAATTCACATCAACTAGTGCTGCTCAATGGAAAGAGCAATTAGTGAAAGATTTAAAAGGCATTGATTACAATACATTAGTTTGGAAAACAAACTCAGGCATCGATGTTCAACCTTTTTATACTAAAGAAAACCTAAGCACAAACCCAACTCCCGTTTTTGCAAAAAACGATTGGGCTATTTGCGAAAACGTTTTTGTATCAGATGCAAAAGCGGCTAATGCACAAGCCTTAAATGCTTTACAAAATGGAGCATCTGGTTTAGTGTTTCATATTACCAAAAAAACAGACTTTGCCGTTTTATTAAAAGGGATTTTATTACAACACATCTATTCTCTGTTTATGGTTAATCCTGAATTTGAGAAAGAACTAACAACTTTTTTAAGTTCTATCCCAACTGGAGATACTTGCTTTGTTGAATGCGATAATGCTTTAAACGGTACAATTGAATTAACTAACACTTCCTCTATTTGCATTAATACCAATTTGTATCAAGAGGCAGGATCAAACACTATAAACGAATTAGCGTTTTCTATTGCTCACTTAAATGAATATTTGACTATTGCTCCTTCTAGCATAAAAAATGTACACTTAAATATATCTGTTGGTGGCGATTTCTTTATGGAAATTTCTAAACTAAGAGCACTTAGAAAATTAGCGAACTTCTTGCTGAATCAATATGAAATTAAAGCAAGTATTCATATTCATGCGCAAACGACTTTAATTAATAAAAGCACCGTAGATAGCTACAACAACATGCTACGTTCTACAACTGAGGCCATGAGTGCTTCCATTGGTGGTGCAAACAGTATTGTTGTTTTACCTTTTGATGTGGAATTTAATGCGCAAAACGATTTTAGTTCTCGTATGGCTCGTAACCAACAATTAATTTTAAAAGACGAAAGCTATTTAAACGTTGTTGCTGATATGGCAGCGGGTTCATATTACATTGAAACCTTAACCGAAACCCTTTGCGAAAAAGCTTGGGAACAATTTAAAGTGATTGAATCTAAAGGTGGTTTATTAGCGTGCTTAAAATCAAACTACATTCAAGACATCATTTCTAAAGATGCAGAAACATTGATTCAACAATTTAAAGAAGGTAAATTAGTTTTAGTAGGCGTTAATAAATTCCAAAATAAAAATGAAGAAGTAAAATCTGTAAAAAGAAAAAACACTAGTCATTCGTCTGGAATTAAAACTATTAATTTGAGTGAATCTTTAGAACAACAATTAGCCAATTAATCATGAGAAAAGATTTTTCAAACATATCCTATCAAAATTCTAATGTCACGCTGAGCGGAGTCGAAGCGTCTGAAAAATATACGACAGCAGAACAAATAACCTTAAATACCTCTTATACTTTAGCTGACACGAAAGACTTTGAACACTTAAATTTTGGAGCAGGAACACCACCGTTTTTACGAGGCCCCTACTCTAGTATGTATGTTCAAAATCCCTGGACGGTTCGTCAGTATGCTGGTTTTAGTACTGCTGAAGAAAGTAATGCTTTCTATCGTCGTAATTTAGCTGCTGGTCAAAAAGGTTTATCTGTTGCATTTGACTTAGCTACTCACCGTGGTTATGATAGTGATCACGAACGTGTGGTTGGTGATGTTGGTAAAGCCGGTGTGGCCATTGATTCTATTTTAGATATGAAAGTATTGTTCGATCAAATTCCACTCGATGAAATGAGTGTGAGTATGACGATGAATGGTGCTGTATTACCCATCTTAGCATTTTACATTGTAGCTGCCGAAGAACAAGGAGTTACCATGGATAAATTATCTGGTACCATTCAAAATGATATTTTAAAAGAGTTCATGGTGCGTAACACCTACATTTACCCACCAGAGCAATCGATGAAAATTATAGCGGATATTTTTGAATTCACTTCTCAAAAAATGCCGAAATTTAATTCTATTTCTATTAGTGGTTACCACATGCAAGAAGCAGGTGCTACCGCAGATATTGAATTAGCATACACTTTAGCAGATGGATTAGAGTATATCAGAACTGGTATTAAAGCAGGATTAGATATTGATGCTTTTGCTCCTCGCCTTTCTTTCTTTTGGGCTATTGGTATGAACCATTTTATGGAAATTGCTAAAATGCGTGCAGGTCGTATGCTTTGGGCTAAAATGGTAAAACAGTTTAATCCAAAATCGGCTAAGTCGATGGCATTACGCACGCATTGCCAAACTAGCGGATGGAGTTTAACGGAACAAGATCCATTTAATAACGTCACTCGTACTTGTGTTGAAGCTTTAGCGGCAGCGATGGGTCATACACAAAGTTTACACACTAATGCCTTAGATGAAGCGATTGCTTTACCAACAGATTTTAGCGCTCGTATTGCTCGTAACACGCAATTGTTTTTACAAAACGAAACTAATGTATGTAAAGTAGTTGACCCTTGGGCGGGTTCATATTATGTTGAAACACTAACTCATGAGTTAGCTCACAAAGCTTGGGAATTAATTGAAGAGGTTGAAAAACTAGGCGGAATGGCAAAAGCCATCGAAACAGGAATTCCTAAAATGCGCATTGAAGAAGCCGCTGCTCGCAAGCAAGCGCGTATTGATGGTGGAAAAGATATTATTGTTGGCGTTAACTTATATCAAACCAACGAAAAAACAAACATCGATATTTTAGATGTAGATAATGCTAAAGTTAGAACACAACAGCTAGAGCGTTTAGCAAAATTAAAAGCAGAACGTAATCCTAAAGAAGTAGAAGCTGCTTTATCTGCTTTAACGGAAGCGGCTAAAACAGGAAAAGGAAATTTATTAGAATTAGCCATCAACGCCGCTCGTGTTCGTTGCAGTTTAGGGGAAATCTCTTATGCCCTAGAACTTGTATTTGGAAGATATAAAGCTAACATCAGAAGTATTGCTGGTGTTTACAGTAAAGAAATTAGTATGGATAAACACTTTTTAAAAGCAAAAGAATTAGCCGATACATTTGCTGAATTAGATGGTCGTCGCCCACGTATTATGATTGCGAAAATGGGACAAGACGGACATGATAGAGGTGCAAAAGTTATTTCTACCAGTTTTGCCGACATGGGTTTTGATGTGGACATTGGGCCTTTATTTCAAACACCAGCCGAAGCAGCTAAACAAGCCGTAGAAAACGACGTACATATTTTAGGCGTGTCATCTTTAGCGGCGGGACATAAAACTTTAATTCCTCAAGTGATTGAAGAATTGAAAAAGTATGGTAGAGAAGATATCATGGTGATTGCTGGAGGCGTTATACCTCAGCAAGATTATGATTTCTTATACAAAGCAGGGGTATCAGGTGTATTTGGTCCTGGAACTGTTATTAGTATTTCTGCTATTGATATTTTAGAGAAATTAATAGAGAAGAATAAATAAAAGTAAATGTCAAAAGGACTTTCAACTATATTATTGCTATTAGCTTCTAACACTTTTATGACAATTGCTTGGTATGGGCATTTAAAATTTAAGAATGTAGGGATGCTTGCCGCTATTGCTATTAGTTGGGGAATTGCATTACTCGAATATAGTTTGATGGTGCCAGCTAATAAAATTGGAAGCGATATAAATGGCGGGCCATATAATATGTTTCAGTTAAAAATTATTCAAGAAGTTATCTCTATCAGTGTTTTTGTCATATTTACTTTATTAGTATTTAAAACAGAAACGCTGAAATGGAATCATATCATCGGATTTTTAGCATTATTTATTGCTGTCTATTTCTTTTTTAAAAAGTAAAATATTAAATCCTTATGCAGCTATCTCCTTCTTCTAAAAAAATAACCATAGGAGTTGCCTGCCTTGCTTTAATTATCTATTTATTTTTTGAATCTTCAAACAAGGGCGATTTTTATATTTTTTTAGAAGCTTCTAAAAGTTTACTGAATGGAGAAAATATTTTTCAAAAAACCTATTTTGATGGCTACCATTATTTTTACTCTGTTCTATTTGCGCTCCTCATTTATCCTTTAACGTTTATTCCAGTTCATGTAACTGTATTTTTATGGTTAGGTTTTAATGTATGGCTTTTATACAGATTGTATAGCATCGTTAGCTCTCTTTTGCCGTTACAAACTCTTTCACAAAAACAAAAAAACATATTTTGGATTTTGACATTTGTGTTTAGCTCTCGATTAATTTTTGAGAATTTGCATGTTGCTCAAATGACTATTCTTTTATTGTATTTATGTTTAGAAGGGATTCATTCCATTCAACATAAAAAAATAATACAGGGTGCTTTTTTGATTGCGTTAGGTATTAACATTAAACTCCTTCCTATTGTATTACTCCCCTATTTAGTATACAGAAAACAATTTAAAGCAAGTTTATTGATTTTACTGTTTTATGGCGTTTTCGCATTTACTCCTTCGTTAATTATTGGTTATGAGCAAAACAACCTCTTATTAAAAACTTGGTTACACCTCATCAATCCTTTAAATTCAAACCATATTTTAGATGTAGATGAAAGAAGTTTCCATGGTCTTTCCACATTACTTTCAACACTTTTAGTAGCAAATGTGCCAGACATGTACGCATTAAATTTAAAGCGAAACATTGCTGATGTGAGTTTAACCCAACTCAGTTTTATTTTAACCGTAACAAGACTGTTGCTCGTTGCATTTACTTTTTATTTTCTTCGCACACTTCCATTCAAATCTATCACCAATAAATACCATCAATTTTGGGAATTGAGTTATATATTGCTTTTAATTCCGTTGATATTTCCACACCAACAACATTATGGCTTTTTGTTTATCGCTCCCGCCTTTTTATATTGTTTATATCAACTTATTCAACAAAAGCCAGAAGTGCTCACTATAAAACAGTACACTCTTTTTGCAATAATGGCGATCGTCTATTTAACGGTAAATCTTAAACTTATTTTAGGGGAATTTAATCCGTATTACGAACATTATAAACTATTAACCTACGGAACTTTATTATTAATTATCCCATTATCCATATTAAGACCTAAAAGCGAATCTGATATTTTAACTTCTAGTTAAATTGTTTATTTTTTGTTTTAAAATTATTGCCTAAAAGCTGCGTTTTAAAAGTAAATTCAACCTGTGAAAGAAGTTAATCAAATACTCACCGATTTAAAACGAAAAATCTTTAAACCCGTTTATTTTTTAAGCGGCGAAGAAGCGTATTATATTGATTTGATTAGTGATTATATTGAAAAAAACGTGCTCGACGAAAGTGAACAGGAATTCAATCAAACCATTCTATACGGAAAAGATGTTGATTTAAATGCCATCATTTCGGCTGCAAAACGTTTTCCGATGATGAGCGAATACCAAGTGGTAATCGTTAAAGAAGCTCAGAACTTAAAAGAATTAGGAAAAGCTTCGGGCGGCGATGACGACGATGATGATGTTCCAGTAAAAAAAACAGCTGCTACTTCAAACGCATTAGCAGGTTATTTACAACAACCTCAACCTTCTACCATATTAGTGTTTTGTTATAAATACAAAACACTAGATAAGAGAAGTGCCGTTTATAAATCTCTACAAAAAAATCATGTTTTTTTAGAGACTAAAAAAATGTATGATAATCAAATCCCTGAATGGATTACATCATTTGTACAAGAACAAAAGTTTAAAATTGGCCCAAAAGCATCTTTCTTACTAGCTGAATTCTTAGGAAATGACCTTTCTAAAATTACCAATGAAGTAGAAAAGCTGTTCATTAACTTAAAAGAAGGTGAAGAAGTAACAGCTGAAGCTGTTCAAGATAACATTGGAATTAGTAAGGAATTTAATGTGTTTGAATTGCAAGATGCCTTAGCCAAAAAAGATATTTTAAAAGCCAATCGTATCATTAACTATTTTTCTGCTAACGAAAAAGAGCATCCTGCAGTAATGACCTTGAGTACATTGTATGGCTACTTTTCAAAAATATTAGTGTATCACTTTGCTCCAGATAAATCAAAATTTGCCGTAGCCCAAACCTTAGGTGTTAATCCTTTTTTTGTAGATGGTTACGCTAAAGCTGCTCAAAATTATGGCACCGCTAAACTCAAAGCTGTTTTTTCTTATTTAAAAGAATATGATTTAAAAACCAAAGGCGTTGATAATGCAGGTGTGAATAATGGAGAGTTAATGAAGGAATTGATATTTAAGATTTTGCATTAATT
>ERZ724516.1297-NODE-1297-length-14729-cov-4.453455_pt1 | contig 14729 bp, 13 predicted proteins | sample MGYA00376049_ERZ724516 | MGnify/ENA primary metagenome ERZ724516 (study PRJEB28724, sample SAMN07190886) | activated sludge metagenome | isolation source: activated sludge of sewage treatment plant in Hong Hong | place: USA: Christiansburg, Virginia | collected... | reverse complement strand
CGAGGCGCCAGGAAATGTAGGGTTGAATGATGCCGCCCAGCACTGAGAGAGCCCAGAGCGCTAGGATGCCTCTGATGCCATACGCTTTGCCGGCCAGGTAGCAGAATGGAAGAACGGCATACATGGCCACTTCATAGGGCAAACTCCAGAGCACCGAGGTCACGACGGGTTTGTAGGCGAACTCCGTGTAGAGAAGAAGATTGGCCAGAATGGTCGACACATCCGGTTGAGACCAGGGCCACCAAGGGGCCCGGGGCAGTTGAAACATGATGATGAGGCTGACGCACACGACGCTGAGCGGGTAGATTCGAAACAGACGTCGAAGGTAAAACGTCGCAAATAGTTTCTGCCCCCTGAGGTCGATCCGCTCCAGCGAGAACATCAAGACCAAACTGGTATGCACAAAAAAGAGAATCACTCCGAACTGCGCGAGGAAGTCCGGCATGCGGGGACCAGTCGTGAGGAACAAATGGAAGCAGTACACCAGGAGGACCGCTACGGCACGCAAGAAATCCAGATTGGGAGAAAGAGAGGTTGCCGGGGTCGCGCTGCGGGTCATCTCGCCTGGTCCCTCTCGCAGAAAAAATGAGTGCGTTCTGCCTGGCCACATGGTCCCGCAGGCCCCGGACGAGTCCGAGGCATGTGCATCTGCAGAGATGCGCGGGAGCTAGGTGCCCTGAGATGCGTTGAAGTGACTGTCAGGTTGCCAATGTCCCGGTGGGAGAAATTCGGGAATTGGGCCACGCTGAGAGCCCCGGTGCTGCCGGTCACATGGGCCCCAGTGGGGTGGAACGTCGTGACCGCAGGTCAGTACAACCTAACCGCTCATGCCGTGTCAACCCTTGCGGACATTTTTTAGTGAAGGCTGCGCAAGTTGTATCATGGTGAGTCATTCAGAAAAATGCGGAGAGGTGTAAACGAAGAGCGTGTGTGTGACGTGGGAAACCCAAGATGTGATTGGTCGGCACTGTTAGTCAGCTCCACAAGAGGAACTACGGAGGCGCCGGGATGCTACACGTGAACTTGCGTAGAGTCTGTATTCATAGGTCGGCATCTCGGGCACAGCGTATGGTCGCGCGTGACGCACTATGCTATAAGTGCCCCACGAGCCGTTGCCGCCGGATACTGTATCCATGTGCAGCGCCAACTGTATCGGATCACATACAGAACGCGTGAGGCGGAACGATATTCCGTTGGCGGTGGAACACGCCGCTTCACGAGGACAGTCGCCGGGCAGCCTGTGTGGGTGGGCCGTCAGGTCGACTGTTGCAAGAGCGAGGCAACCATCGGTCTGTGGAGAACCTTGCCTGGTATGAATGGTGCAAATTGACGGAAACCTGATTCGCTCCTGCCGGGCGTTCACAGGTTGATCAGGCGAAGCACTTCATCCGAACAACGAGGTGAGTCGACATGAAGGACGTTATCCGAATCGTCTTTCTATCCCAGGGGGACGATAGCCGGTCCTGCTGCGATCACGCCCGCATTGTCGAATACGTAGAACATGCCTTGACTGGTGAGCGGGTCGCGCTCGACTATGCGGCCGACCCATCGCTCACGACCCATCAGCCTCACCTCGTGCTGCTTCATCTCAATAGCCCCGATCGATCAGACGAAGAGCGGCTTGCGACGGTGATCCGCCGTTGGCCGGACGTGCCTATTGTCGGAGTCATCGGTGAGCAACGAGCCGGCCTGGATCTGATTCCGCAGGACATTCCGCCGGGTCTCCGTGACTTTATCCTGTGCCCGCTGGACGGACGGGAATTGGCGCTGCGAGTGCGCCGCGTGTTGACGCAGGATCCTCCGCAGGGTCGCTGCAGCCTTGGTACGTCGCGCCCTCTGCGAGTGCATTCCCTGGTCGGGGAGAGCGCGATCTTTCAAGCGCAGGTGGAAAAAATTCCTCTCTTCGCCGATGTGGATGCTCCCGTGTTGTTGCAGGGAGAAACGGGGACGGGCAAGGAGGTCTTTGCCCGAGCCATCCACTATTCGAGTGCGCGAAAAGACCATGCATTCATTCCCATCAATTGTGCCGCCCTCCCGGATCAGTTGTTTGAGAACGAATTGTTCGGGCATGCCAAAGGCGCCTATACCAGCGCGGCGCAGGAACAGGGGGGATTGGTCCTTGAAGCCGAGGGCGGGACGCTGTTCCTGGATGAGGTGGATGCGCTGAATCCGCATGCGCAGGCGAAACTGTTGCGCTTCGTGCAGTATCGGGAGTATCGCCCCTTAGGTTGTTCGCGCACCAAGTTGGCCGATGTGCGGATCATTGCCGCATCCAACGTCGATCTGCGGGATGCCGTGGCCAACCGGCAGTTCCGCGAAGATCTCTTTCACCGTCTAAACGTATTGTCGTTGGTCGTGCCGCCCTTACGTGATCGGGCAGAAGACATTCCCTTGTTGGCCAGGCGATTCTTGGAACGTCTTCGGCGGGCCGATGGTCAGGGCCCGCGCCTGCTGTCCGAAGCGGCCGTCCAAAAGCTGCTCGCGCATGTCTGGCCGGGGAATGTGCGGGAATTAGAAAGCACGCTGCAGCGCGCCGTCGTGATGTGCCCGTCCGCCACCATTCGGGCACAGGACATTGAGTGTGCCATCGACACGGCGAAGACCACCCTGCTGAACGGCTCGCTCCGCGCCGTCAAAAACTCTGCCACCATGGATGCCGAGCGGGCCTATCTCGTCAAGACCCTGGTGACGTTCCGGGGGAATGTGACACATGCCGCCAAAGCGGCGGGAAAGGAGCGCCGCAGTTTTCAACGGCTGCTTCGCAAATATGGAATTGACCGGGTGTCCTTTCAGCAAGACGGGACGGGGCCAATCGGAACGTATCCGCCCTCGCTCCATCAGCCATTCGACGGGCATGCCTGATCTCCCCAGCGCTGCGGCGATTGTGCCGCACCAGTCATCGCACTGAATTTCAACGCGCTTTCACGATTCTTCTCACGATTCAGGTGCGGCAGGATTGCCGCACTTTCATGACTCGATTATCAGTTAACCCGCGCCCACATGGATTTTCCCTAATGGCATTGCTTTTGCTCGTTCCGATCCTCGGCCCATCGCGCACTGCACCTGCGGGGACAGATCCGGATGGAATCACAGGATGCAGTTATCAGGCATAGCATTCTCGACTACCTGGTTCGCCATCCCGGCGCGAAGGACACCATGGAAGGCGTGATCCATTGGTGGATTGCTAAACCTTGCCCGGACGAGCGCATCGCGATTGAAACGGTGGAAGATCTGGTGACACGCGGATGGATTCTGAAGCGAGCCACGTCGGGTCATCCGATTTACAGCCTGAACCACGCTCACCTGAACGAGATCCGTGAATTTGTGAGCCAGAACAGAACGCGAATTTCTTAAGCCGAGGAGGATGAGCATGCCAGTGCAACCAACCTATCCGGGCGTCTACATCGAAGAACTGCCGAGCGGTGTACGCACCATTACAGGCGTCGCAACCTCGATCACCGGGTTTGTCGGAAAAGCCGTGCGTGGCCCGGCCGACCAGCCGGTGACCATCACAAGTTTCGCCGACTATGAGCGCGTGTACGGGGGACTCCATCGGGACATGACGTTGAGTTATGCGGTGCGCGACTTCTTCCTCAACGGTGGAGGGCAGGCCGTGATCGTCCGGCTCTACAAGGCCACCGTGGGAAGCGCCAGTAAAGCGACGTATGAGATTCCCAATCTGACGTTGCAGGCCGCGTCGGAAGGCGCCTGGGGCATGCAGGTGCGGGCGCGTGTAGACAAGAAGCCTGTCAGTGATCCCAATCTGGTCGCTGTGGCGACGCGGTTGGGCGTGCAACCGGCCGATCTGTTTGACCTGACCGTGCGGGACGGGGGAACCGGCCGAACCGAAACGTTCTTGAACCTGACGACCAAAGAAAGTGCGCGACGCGCGGACCGTGTGCTGGCGGCGGAGTCGACCCTGGTGCGGGTGACGGCCGTGTTGCCGTCGAACACCTCGCCGACGGCTCACGCGGGGGCGTTGACCGATGCCGACGTGTGGACTAACGCGAGTAGATCCACTCCTGCAAAAACTACGGCCACGACGGATGTGGCAGTCGATAGCGCCGCGCTGGATGCCGCCACCTACAAGGGGAGTCAATCAGCGAAGACCGGCCTGTATCAACTGGAGAAAGTCGATCTCTTCAACCTGCTCTGCATGCTGCCGGATGCGCGCGTCGGTGATGTGCCGGATGACGTGTATCAAGAGGCACTGGGGTATTGTGTGAAACGTCGGGCGATGTTGCTCGTCGACCCCAAGGCAGGCTGGACGACGGTGAGTGCGGCACAAAGCGGGGCGGCGGGCATGAACCTCAACGGGGATATGGCGCGGAATGCGGCGATCTATTTCCCGCGCATCAAACAGGCCGACTCCGAACTGGGCGGTCAAATCGATACCTTTGTCCCCTGCGGAACCATCGCCGGCATCATGGCGCGCACCGACACCCAGCGCGGGGTTTGGAAAGCGCCGGCCGGACTCGATGCCTCGTTGAGCGGTGTGGCCGGCCTTCAACTCGATATGACGGATGCAGAAAACGGGCTGCTGAATCCGCTGGGTATCAACTGTCTGCGGACCTTTCCGGTGCATGGACGCGTGGTGTGGGGCTCCCGGACCATGCGAGGCGCCGACGCGGCGGCGGACGAATATAAGTACATACCGGTCCGTCGGCTGGCGCTCTTCCTGGAGGAAAGTCTCTACCGAGGGACGCAGTGGGTGGTGTTCGAGCCGAACGACGAGCCGTTGTGGGCGCAGATCCGGCTGAACCTCGGGGCCTTCATGCACAACCTGTTTCGGCAAGGGGCGTTTCAGGGCACGGCGCCTCGGGACGCGTATTTCGTGAAGTGCGACAAGGAGACCACCACGCAGAACGATATCAACCTCGGCATCGTCAACATCGTCGTCGGGTTCGCCCCGCTCAAGCCCGCCGAGTTTGTCGTCATCAAGTTGCAGCAGATGGCCGGCCAGATCGCGACCTAAGAGGAGGAATGTATGGCGCAGTTCACTGTGAACACGACTCGATTCGATCCGTATAAGAATTTCAAATTTCGCGTGAAATGGGATGGGCGCTACGTGGCCGGTGTGAGTAAGGTCGGTTCCCTCAAGCGGTCCACCGAAGTCGTCGAGCATCGTGAAGGCGGCGACCCCAGCAGCAGCCGCAAGTCGCCGGGACGCACAAAGTTCGAGGCTATTACGCTCGAACGTGGTGTCACACATGACACGGCCTTCGAACAATGGGCCAACAAGGTCTGGAATTTCGGTTCCGGGTTGGGCGCGGAAGTATCCCTGAAGGATTTCCGCAAAGACATCATCATCGAGCTGTACAACGAGTCCGGACAATTAGCGATCGCCTACAAGGTATTTCGTTGTTGGGTCTCGGAGTATCAAGCGCAGCCGGATCTTGACGCCAATGCCAATGCGGTGGCGATTCAGACGCTCAAGCTCGAGAACGAAGGCTGGGAGCGCGACTACGAAGTCGTGGAACCGTCTGAGCCCACCTTCACGGAACCATGAGCATGATGCAGGAATCCGTTCAGGGTTTGTCGTCCGCTGCCTTGTTGGACCTGTGGGAACAGGGAACAGGCCGTCATCCCATCGATCAAGCCTTGCTCCTGCTGCGGTATGCCTATCCCGAGCAATCGTTTGAGTCGATGTGTGAATGGCCGGTCGGGGAGCGAGATGCGAGGGTGTTAGCGCTTCGTCGGCAGACCATCGGCGACCGCATCGAGGCCTATGCGGAATGCCCGGCCTGCCGCAACGGCCTCGAATTCGAACTCTCTTGCGACGCGCTGTTGTCATCGGGGGCCAGCTCTGCCGAGACGTGGACGACTGTAGAGCTGGGCGGCTGCTCTTGGGAGTTGCGCAGGCCGACCAGTCGAGACCTGGCATTGGCGATCACCGCTACCGATCCGGAACAGGCGCGACAGATCATCCTGTCCCGATGCGTCCGTGGAGAAACTGAAGATAATGCGGCGGCGATGTGGACGGGGGCGGATGGGGTTGCACTCGCCGGACGATTGGGCGAACTGGATCCGCTGGCCGAGGTGCTCATTGATCTGCGATGCGAGTTGTGTGGACAGCAGTGGCAGGCGCTGTTCGATATCGTGACGTTCTTCTGGAATGAACTGCATACCCGCAGCCGGCGACTCGTCCAGGAAGTCGACCTCTTGGCCCGCACCTACGGATGGACGGAGAAAGAGGTTCTTGGATTGAGCCATCAGCGTCGCGGCTTGTATGTGGAGATGGCCCTTTCATGAGTGATTTTGTGACCAGACTTGTCGAGCGACAGAACGGGTCCGTGACGATGGTTCAGCCACGAACTCCCTCCATGTTCGCTTCGACAATGAGACGGGCTGAGGAGGCGGATCTTCCGGTCATCGATTCGATGTCATCACAGGATGACGCAACCCCGACACCTGCCGCGCGTATCCGCCCCAGTGGTCAGAGCGGGAATCTGCTCACTCAGCCTGATCAGCTTGAAGGTCGGTGGCCGGTTCCCGGTTCGATGCCGAATCCACATTCTTCGGTACCTCCGCGCCGAGTGGAATCTGCTCCTGTCACCCTGGCGCAACACACTCCGGCTGTCGTGAAACAGTCAGGGCGAGAAACGCCTCCTGCGCCGGGCACCGAGTCGATGACTATTCATGAGGAGATGCCGTATCGGCATACGGGCGTAAGAGCGGAGAATAGTGAAGGTCCTGTCGGAGCAGCGGCGATACGTTCCGCAGCACTCGTGGCACCACCGCCATTGGTCAACGCGCATCACGCGACAGGTCGTTCGGCCGCTGCGGCACCCCCTTCACTGATCTCGGGTACAGTCACCGGGAGAAGGACGGAATCGGCGACCCACGCGGCTTCGACCGAACCTCCCGTAGAGGTCACCATCGGACGCATTGAAGTGACGGCGGTTTCAGCGGCGCCCGACCAGAAGCGGAAGCCCGGGTCTCGCCGGCCCGCGATGTCGCTGGAAGACTATTTGACGCGTCGTCAGGGGGGACGACCGTGAGCAGCGCATTGGCCATCGCCGGAGTGACTGCGGTGTTGCGTGATTTGCTCAATGACGGATTGATCAATCACAACGTCAGCGGGTTGCTTGGCAGTACGGTCACGGTGAGTGCGCTGCCTCCGGATCGGGTGGTGCCGGCCAACGGCACCGAAAGCACCCAGTTGAATCTCTTCCTCCATCAAGTCACGTTCAATACCGGCTGGCGCAATCACGCGTTGCCTTCCCGCGACGGATCGGGCGCGCAGCGCCTCAGCAATCCGCCGCTGGCCCTGGATCTGCACTACCTGCTGAGTGCGTATAGCGCAGAGGAATTGGGGAGTGAAATTCTCCTTGGGTACGCCATGCAATTGCTTCATGACGTGCCGGTGCTGGATCGCAAAGCCATTACGACGGCGCTGACGCCTTCACCGGCGGTCGATACCACCTTGCCGCCGGCACTTCGGGCCTTGGCTGAATGTGGGCTGGCCGACCAGGTAGAGCAAATCAAGTTAGTGCCGGACCCTCTGAGCAGCGAAGAAATGTCGAAGCTCTGGACCGCCGTGCAGTCTCATTACCGGCCATCGGCAGCCTATGTCGCAACAGTTGTGCTGATTGAGTCCACAAAACCGACGAGGCCGACATTACCTGTGCTGACCCGCGGGCCTGTTGATCCGGTCACCCACTTGGAGCGGGGCGTAGTGGTGCAGGCGGATCTCCTTCCGCCCTTCCCCAGCATTCAGGCTGCGGCTGCGACCAACGGGCAGCCGGCTGCGACGGTCGGTGCGACCGTCGAACTTACGGGGCATCACCTCGATGGCACCAATCCAACGATCTTCCTCTCGAACAGCCGTTTTGGGATCAGTCAGGCCGTGCCGGCTGCAGGGGGAGGCAGCAGTATCAAGACCACGTTTACGGTGCCGACCGTGCCGGCAGGGTTGTATCAACTGGCGCTGCAGGTCATTCGTCCGGGTGAATCCACGCCATGCACCAGTAATGCCCTGGCATTATTGATTGCTCCGGAGATCACGACGGCGTTGCCGATCGCGGTCGCACGGGACGGCAGCGGAGTGGCCACGATCGTGCTCTCGGTACAGCCGCAGATTCAACCGGGGCAGTCGGTCTCGCTGCTGTTGGGCACGCGGGAAGTCACGGTGGGACCGATCACGGTGGCAACGGGCACGCTGACCGTGGACGTTCCTGACGCCCCGATCGGAGAGTTCCTCCTCCGGTTGCGAGTGGATGGTATCGACAGTCCGATCATCGATCGGTCGGCCGTTCCACCGGTGTTTTACAACTATCGGGTGACGATCACATGAAGACCGCCGCAACATCCGCCGCATGGTGTGATGCCAATCAAGCCTATCTGGTGGCCGAGTTTTCCCGTCTGAAACTGCGGCTGGGTGCCGAACATGATGAGCAAATCGTTGCAGCGCGCGTGGAGGCGGCGCAGGCCGCGCTTCCTGCCTCGGCGACCATTGATACCCTGACCGAGTTGTTCGGGTTGAGCCCCTTCGAGCGCGATGTCTTGCTCCTGGTCGCCGGCGTGGAAATGGATGCGGAACTCGGGCGTGTGTGTGCGGCGGCGCTGGGGCAGTCACAAGCGCTGCGCCCACAGGCCACATTTGGTTTGGCGTTGGCGGCATTAGAGCGGTCGCACTGGAGCGCGTTGGCGGCGATGGCGCCGTTACGGCGGTGGCGGTTGCTGGACGTCGATGACAGTGCCGGGCTGGTGAACGGAAGGCTGCGCATCGACGAACGGGTGCTGCATTACCTGGCCGGCGTCAACTATCTCGATCCGCGCCTGCAGCCGTTGCTCAGTCTCGTGCCAGCCCCGCAGGTCATGGCGGCGAATCATCGGCACATGTGCGAGTCCCTGACGGCGCGGTTGCGGGAACAGTCCTCGTCCCATCCTGTGGTCCTGCTGTCAGGTGACGATATTGACGGGCAGGCCGACGTAGCCGCGGCCGTGGCCGCCCAGTTGCACGTGCAGCTGTACGCGGTGCAAAGCGAAGATTTACCCGGCAATTCCGCTGAGGCTGAAGCCTTCGCGATCCTGTGGCAACGTGAAGCGGCCTTGCTAGGCGCGATTCTCCTGATCCATTGCCATGACGGCATGCCGTCGAAGGCACTCACACATCTCGCGGAGCGCGGCAATAATCCATTGTTCATCGCCGGCCGCGACGTGCCCTTGTGCAAACGGGCCACCATCCGATTTGTGGTCAACAAGCCGGACGCTACCGAGCAGAAGCAATTGTGGCAGCAGGTGCTGGGTTCGGCCACGGCACACATGAACGGAACGCTCGACGGTGTGGCCTCCCAGTTCTCCTTGAGTGCGAGAGCGATCCTGACCGCCGGCGCCGGCCTGGGGGATGTGGCTGTCGCCGAGGGTCAGGCGGACAGTGCGTTGTGGAACGCCTGTCGCAGTGTGAGCCGTTTCCGGCTGGAGGATCTGGCGCAGCGCTTGGACCCGGTTGCCGGGTGGAACGACCTGGTGTTGCCCGATACGCAGCAGCGAACCTTGCGGCAGGTCGCCGCCCATGCGAAGCACCGGTTGCTCGTCTATCAACAGTGGGGCTTTGCCGGGAAGGGGGTGCGCGGCCTTGGCATCAGTGCCCTGTTTGCGGGGGAAAGCGGCACGGGCAAAACGATGGCGGCGGAAGTCCTGGCGAACGAACTGCATCTCGATCTGTACCGCATCGATCTGTCCGGGGTCGTGAGTAAATACATCGGCGAGACAGAGCGTAACCTGCGGCGCGTGTTCGACGCAGCGGAGACCAGCGGGGCCATGCTGCTCTTCGACGAAGCCGATGCGCTGTTCGGAAAACGCAGCGAGGTGCGCGACAGCCATGATCGGTACGCGAACATCGAGGTGAGTTATCTCCTGCAGCGAATGGAGGCCTACCGCGGGCTGGCGATTCTGACGACCAACATGAAGGCGGCGCTCGATGTCGCGTTTTCCCGCCGTCTCAGTTTTGTGGTGCAGTTTCCCTTTCCCGATCAGCAACAGCGCGAACTCATCTGGCGACGCATCTTTCCCGCTGCCACGCCGGTGGAGCAGCTCGATCATGCCAAACTCGCCAGACTCAGTATGTCCGGCGGCAATATCCGGAGCATTGCGCTGAATGCCGCGTTTCTGGCGGCGGATGAAGGTGCGGCGGTGGGCATGAAGCATCTCCTGCAGGCGGCGCATACCGAAGCCGCCAAACGTGAGCGTCCATTGTCTGACGCCGAAACCAGGGGGTGGGTATGAGGCGGGTCATCGTCAATATCGACCGCCTTGTTCTCAACGGTGTTCGCTTCGAAGACCGGCATGTCATTGCGCAGGGCTTGCAGGAGCAGCTGACGCGGTTGCTGTCCGAACCAGGAATGGCGGAGCGCATCGGCACAATCGGTAATCAATCGCGCGTTCGTGTGGCGCCGATACACCTCTCTCCAAAGACAACGCCGCACGGCGTAGGGACGGCTGCGGCCAATGGTATTGGCCAGGAATTCAATTCATGAGTAGAGCGGAGGCCATTGCCAAGACGACCACAGCGTCGAGGAGCGCGACGTCCGGGCACGCCTTGCAGCGACACTTGACTCACCCTGTCCTTCAGCGGCGAGCAGGCGGATCGGCTCCTGGCACACGAGATACTCAATCGATCATTCATGAAGTTGTGAACTCAGACGGACTGCCGCTTGAGAGTGCGTCGCGACGCTTCTTCGAACCTCGTTTTGGTCATGATTTTTCCCGAGTGCGCATTCATTCCGGCTCCACGGCGGCAGTATCGGCTCGCACGCTCAATGCGCTGGCTTATACGGTGGGGCGAGGCATCGTCTTTGCGTCGGGTCGGTATGCTCCACATACCTTGGCCGGCCAGCATCTTCTGGCTCATGAGTTAACGCACGTCTTACAGCAGAGCCACTCCCTCTCCGCATCGCTCGTGCAACGGACCAGCACCGATCAACCGGCGCAAACAGATGACAATAGTCATGCGGCGCTTACAGGTGAGTCCGCCGCGATCCAACAGATCATGATCAGCGGAGAAACCTTCAATCTGATCGTCGTGGATCAGCCGCTGACCCCCGTGTCTCCGGCCTGGCGGTATCGCGGTGACGTGAATGACTACCTGAGTGTCTATCCCAACCTGGAAAACGGATGGTGGGCATTGATCGTCAGACCGGGAGACGGAGCTCCGTGCAACATCGGCGGGAATTGCCTTGGGTGGACCAACGGTTCGTACGCGACTCCAGACCCGCCGCAGGAGGTGTGGGGTTTGACGAGCTCGTATCTCGACTCCATCAATCGTTCGGTTCACGGGCACAAGTCGGCGCAGGAGACCTATTTAAAGCAGGTCGAGAGGGATAAGCTTCCGGCGGCGGCGATGTGGGACTACTTCATGGCTCAACGATTTCAGGCTATTCCTGCACAAAGTGAAAGCGAATCCAATCTGGCGCTTTACGGCAGAGGATTCGGCGGTCCGATAGATGGTCCTTCTCACATCGCGTTCCGTACTGGCAATGGCGAGCGATGGGTGTCGAAACCGAGCGCGTCAAAACCTCCCATCGTACATGGGGCTGCCGCACAAATGACCGGAGGCGAAACAGGCACTGTATTGAGACTCTATGTCTGCTCATCTGGTGCTCCGAACCAGGTTATGCTGTCCCAGGTACAGAGCCAAGGGAGTCCATCACCATGAGAAGTCCAGCCGCCTCCCTCGGTCGGTCCATACACAACGTCAGCGACCACGCTTCGTCAATTGTCGGACCTGCGCTCCTCCAGCGCCAATGTGCCTGTGGTGGGGCGAGCAGCCTGACCGGTCGCTGTTCCGAGTGCGAGAAGAAAAAGATGCGCGGCCATTCCCTCCAAACCAAGTTGCAGATCAACGAGCCGGGTGACGCATACGAGCGCGAGGCCGATCAAGTCGCCGCGCAGGTGATGCAGATGCCGGAGAGGGCGGGGGCGTCGCCGTCGAGACAGCCAACCTCAGTGGTGCAACGGTTTGTCACAGACGGAGGTCGTTCGCTTGGGGAGGAGGATTCGCTGCAACGTGCAGAAGCTATCGGAGAAACGCCGGCACCGGTCGGTGAACAGTCGGCTTCCGACGGAACGGCACCCAAAGATGGCTCTGCCGATGGCGGCGGCAGCCGTTGCCCGAGTTGGCGAAACGATCCGGACAGCATCAGCAAACGGGCTGCCGAAAATTACGTGCAGCACGACATCACGCCGCCCTCTCAGGCGAGGGTAGAAAAAATCAACTGCGAGCCCCCGGTCTCGAATGGCAACTACGGCTGCTTCGTCCATTTCAGTGATGGGCTGGTGGTGCGAGTCATCGTGCGCGCGACGGATATCGTCGTCGGCATGGGGCCGGGACAAATCGCCACGGAATCGCCGCCGCCGGCGACACCCTTGTGTTTTTACGATTATCACTGTCCGGACGGATTCTTGGTACTGACCAAGCGTGAATGTAAGAGTGCCAAGGCCGCCACGCCGAAAGGATCTGCGGGGCCACCTGCAGTGGCGCAGCGGAAGGCCGCTTCAGCCGCTACCGGTCCAATGGCGGCTCCGGCGGTCGTTCATGACGTGCTCACAGCGCCCGGTCAACCGCTCGACCGAGCGACACGCGCATTCTTCGAGCCCCGCTTTGGTGTGGACTTCGGGAAGGTACGCATCCATGCCGACCACAGCGCCTCGGAGTCGTCCCGCTCCGTCGACGCACTGGCCTATACCGTTGGACAGGACATTGTCTTTCGATCGGGACAGTATGATCCCAGCTCGCACGCAGGCCGGCGTTTGCTGGCCCATGAGTTAACCCATGTGGTGCAACAGCGCGGCGCCACGCATGCGCTCCAACGTGACCCGGAAGACGAGCATTCGTTGACGGATGGTTCATCGAGCTGGAAGGACACGGCCCAAGCCATCTGGGATCATCCCAGTGAAGAATTGGGCAAGCGCGCCGAAAAGGCCGCGCTCGATCAACTAGATCGACTTGCGAACTCACCCAGCAGCCAGTCTGCACGCTGGTCCGAGCCGGGCTGTCCCTCGACGTTTTGTCAGCCCTTCGCAGACGTGAACGTTGCCAGGGCTGAGTTGCTGTGGGCACGCCCGGTCCTGCTTGAAGGGATCAAACAAAAGGTCGATGCGCGAGTGGTTCCATTGTGGGACACCTATCTCAAGGGCGGGTCTCCACCGATGGACCTCACGGCGTCCTTCGGAGCAGATTTTCAAGCCGCAGGTGTGACCTCCTCCTCAGCTCAATATCTCGTCGGCGGGCTCCGCCGCCACCTTGAACAGAACCCTGAGTCGATACCCCCTGGAACCTTACGTGCTGTCGATTTCACCCCCCAGCTGTCGGCCGAACGGCTTGACCTCGACCGGCCGAAGGGAGTGAGGGAAATGAACTTAGTCTCCGGCATACCGGGCAACCTGGCGGGGGGTGTAGGAAAAGACCAGCTCTCGAACCCGATCGGAGCCATGGCTTCGCCGCAAAACGACTCGCGGGACGCCACGATTCATGCCGATCTGGCACAGCATCCAGACGGAACGATCGCCGTGACTCCTTCCGTCCGATTCACGGTCATGGATACGGTGGACCTCTGTCCCGGTCATTGCGGGGGAACCCCCGAGCAAGTCGCCACAGTTCCACTCTCGCGCTTCGAGGCCACGGCACTCACGGGGGATGTGCCGTTCGTTGTCGAATTCGACGCGCCGGCGACGGCTCTGTCGCCATTTTCGGTTCAAGGCCGAGTCTCAGGACAGACACCTGCTGAACAGGAACACATGATTCCCCCTATGGAAACGACTGACCAATGAGGGGCGACAGACGAGAAAGGATCGGCCAGGCATGAGCGGTTTCACCAGTTCTCCCAAACTCCTCAAAGGTGGCATCGTGTTGATCGATCCGGCCACGGCGCAGGTACAACGGATCATTGCGCTGCAATACAACCCGGAGTCACTCAGCCGTACGCTCCAAGCACAGGGTGTCAGCGAGGGGGGAGATCGGTCCGAGGCGCTCCGGCTGAAGGGGCCCGCGGTGGAGACCATCAAGCTGGATGCGGAAATCGACGCGACTGACGACATGGAAGCCGGTGATCGCACGGTCGGGGAGGCCGGAATTTCTCCACAACTCGCCGCGCTTGAGACGTTGCTGTATCCCAGCACGGGACAACTGACCACGAACCATACGTTGTCCAGTCTGGGGACGCTCGAAATTCTTCCGATGGAGACCGCATTGCCGCTGTTTGTCTTCGGGCAACATCGTGTCATCCCGGTGCGGTTGACCGATTTCAGCGTGACCGAGGAGGCGTTCGATCCGAATCTTAATCCCATCCGTGCGAAGGTGAGCTTGGGCATGCGGGTGCTGTCCATCGACGATGTGGGGTTTACGCACAAGGCGGGCAGTTTGTTTATGAGTTATCTGCAGCAGAAGGAAGGGCTGCGTGCGAAGGCGCAGGGAGGTACCTTGGGCGCGCTCGGGCTGACGGGGATTCCGTAAGCGCCCCAGTCGAGCGCAGGAGGTAAAACAGATGGCCGATCCATTACAGGCGTTGTTGGATAGTGCACTCAAGCCGAATCCCTTTCCGCCGACCAGTCGGTATTACGGGGTCAAGACCACGTCGGTCGTCGGGAGTGACGGGACGATGGTGGTGCATCTGCGGCGGCGATTTGTGCCGGCGAGCGACCGATTTACCGTCGTGCAGGAACATCGGGTGGCGGCCGGCGAACGGGTTGATCATCTCGCAGCGACGTATCTTGGCGATCCGGAGAAA
>ERZ724516.1296-NODE-1296-length-14730-cov-6.656491_pt1 | contig 14730 bp, 11 predicted proteins | sample MGYA00376049_ERZ724516 | MGnify/ENA primary metagenome ERZ724516 (study PRJEB28724, sample SAMN07190886) | activated sludge metagenome | isolation source: activated sludge of sewage treatment plant in Hong Hong | place: USA: Christiansburg, Virginia | collected... | reverse complement strand
CGATGCGCACCGGGCCGATACCGATCTTCTGGCCGATGGCGCGGCCGGAGGCGAGTACCTTGGAGAACTGCTTGAGCTTGAACTTCTCGACCTTGCCGGCACCGGCCTGCGACTGCACGGTCTCCGGGCGCGCCTGCAGGATGTAGAGCTTGCCGTCCACACCGTCCTTGCCCCATTCGATGTCCATCGGGCGGCCGTAGTGGGCCTCGATGATCATCGCGTAGCGGGCCAGTTCCATGACTTCCTCGTCGTTGATCGAGAACAGGTGACGCAGGGATTCCTCGACTTCCTCGGTGACTACCGACTTGCCGGCGACCTTCTCGGCCGAGAAGGTCATCTTGATCATCTTGGAGCCGATGTTGCGGCGGACGACGGCATGCTTGCCGGCCGCCAGCATCGGCTTGTGCACATAGAACTCGTCTGGATTGACGGCGCCCTGCACCACCGTTTCGCCAAGGCCGTAGCTGGAGGTGACGAAGACGGCATCGCGGAAGCCGGATTCGGTGTCGAGGGTGAACATCACCCCGGCCGCGCCCTTGTCGGAACGGACCATGCGCTGGATGCCGGCGGACAGGGCGACGTCGGCATGGACGAAGCCCTTGTGCACGCGGTAGGAGATGGCGCGGTCGTTGTACAGGGAGGCGAACACCTCCTTGATCGCGTGCAGGATATTTTCCAGGCCGACGATATTGAGGAAGGTTTCCTGCTGGCCGGCGAAGGAAGCGTCCGGCAGGTCTTCGGCAGTGGCCGAGGAGCGCACGGCGAAGGACATGTCGGCGGTCGAGTCGGCGACCAGGCGCTGGTACTGCTCGGTGATGGCGACGGTCAGGTCCATCGGGAACGGCGTTTCCATGATCGACTGGCGAATCCCGGCGCCGCAGGCGGCCAGGGCATTCACATCTTCGACATCGAGCGCGTCGAGCGCCGCGTTGATCTTCGTGTCGAGGCCACTCTGCGCGAGGAAGTCACGATAGGCCTGCGCGGTGGTGGCAAAGCCGCCCGGGACGCGGACGCCGGAATCAGCCAGCTGGCTGATCATTTCGCCGAGCGACGAGTTCTTGCCGCCGACTTGCTCGACGTCATTCATGCGCAATTTTTCGAAGGGGATGACAAGCGCTTCCACGGGGATTCCTTTCAGGGTCGAATTTAAAATCAGGATGTTGAAAAATCGGTACTGAGCCGGCGTTCGGCAGTTTCGCGGCGGGCGACGGAACGCAGCGTCTGGGCCAGGGTCTCGCGCACGAAGTCGATATGGGTTTCGGCGGCGGAACGGGCGGCCTGCGGCTTGCGCTCGCGCACCGCGGCGTGGATCGCGGCGTGCTGGGTCATCAGCAGGCGGCTGGCTGCCGGGACCGTCTTCAGTTCGCCGAGATTGAGGCGGATGTTGTCGTGCATCAGGCGCAGCAGTGCGGCCGACAGGTGGCCGAGCAGCACGTTGTGCGCAGCGTCGCCGACCGCCTGGTGGAAAGCGATGTCGGCTGCGGAACGGCGCTCGGTGTCATCGCTGTCGAAGGCCGCCTTCAGTGCCTCAAAGGACTGCTCGAGCCGTTGCAGATCGGCATCGGTCGCCCGCTCGGCAGCCCACTCGGCGGCCTGCCCTTCCAGCATGCGGCGGAATTCGAGCATGTCCTCGCGCAGGTTGGGGTAGCTGCCCATCATGTCCTGCCACGGGTCGAAGAAGCTTGATTCGAGCAGGGCCGTGACGTAGGTACCGCCGCCCTGGCGGCTCTGCACCATGCCCTTGGAAGCCAGCTTCTGGATCGCCTCGCGCAGGGAGGGGCGCGACACACCGAGCTCGACGGCCAGTTCGCGTTCCGCTGGCAGGCGGTCGCCGGGCTTGAGCGATCCTTCGAGGATGCGCCGCTCGAGCGAGGCGGCGATGGCGTCGGAAATACGTGGAACCTGGACCTTGTTCGGCATTGGTAAGACCACATTGATTGGTAAGACCACGCCATTTTAGTCAACGATAATGGAAAGCGCAAGCTTGGGGGTTTCCCTAATTTGTTTGACTAAGTAACGGTATTAACGTAAATTTTGTACTCGGTAACTATTGGTCTTACCATTGTACCGCCACTCAAATCACCGGAGACGAGATGATCCAAGCGCAAACCCCGCCGGCACCCCCCGGTGACGTCTATTTCTTCGCGACCTGCGTTGTCGACCAGTTTTTTCCGGGTGCCGGTATGGACGCCATCACCCTGCTCGAGCGCGAAGGCATCCGGGTGCATTTTCCGGAAGCACAGACCTGTTGCGGTCAACCGGCCTACACCAGCGGATTTCCCGACGAGGCGCGCAAGGTTGCCGCTCAGCAGCTGACACTGTTCCCGAACGACTGGCCGGTAATCGTTCCCTCCGGCTCCTGCGCCGGCATGATCAAGCACCACTACCCGACCCTGTTCGCCGCGGACCCGGCGCACAAGGCTCAGGCCGCGGCCCTCTCTGCGCGGACCTACGAATTCACCGACTTCCTGGTCAATGTGCTGGGCTACCAGCCACAAGACCGCGGGAGTGAATGCACCGTCGTCCTCCATACCTCCTGCTCGGCGCGCCGCGAGATGGGCGTCCATTTGACCGGGCGCAAGCTGCTGGGCGATCTGAGCAAGGTGACGGTCGCCGAACAGGACCATGAATCGGAATGCTGCGGCTTCGGGGGCACCTTCTCGATCAAGCAGCCGGAAATCTCCGGCGCCATGGTCGAGGACAAGGTCAAGTCACTGAAGGCGACCGGTGCCGAACGCGTGGTCAGCGCAGACTGCGGCTGCCTGATGAACATCCTCGGCCACGCGGCCTGGAAGGACCGTCAGGAAGGTCGCAATACACCGTCGTTGCCCGGCGAGCACATCGCAAGCTTCCTGTTACGGAGGACCGCCAAATGAACGCCCGTGAACGCATCATGGCCAAGCTGGGGGCCGCCCCCAAGCTTCCCAGGCCCGAACCCGACGTTGCCGCCTGGTTCGCCGGCCATCGTCCGGTGGAAAGCAGCGCCGAGAAAGTCGCGCGCTTCCGCAAGCACATCGAATTCGCCCACGCCGAGGTGCATGCCGTCACGCCCGCCACCTGGTTGCCCAGGCTTCGCGAAGTGCTGGTCGCGCGCCGGATCGACAAGCTCCTCGTCGCCGCAGGCACGCCGCACGGCGATGCCGCGCTCGACGAACTGCCACGCCAGGGCATCGATTGCCCGACCTTTGACCTGCCCATCGAGGCCTGGAAAACGGAAATGTTCACCGGCACGCCGGCCAGCCTGACCACCGCCCGCGCCGCCATCGCCGAAACCGGCACCCTGATCCTCTGGCCCGATGCCCATGAACCCCGCCTGATGTCGCTGGTACCACCGGTCCATATCGTGCTGCTCGACGCGAAGCGAATCTACAACACCTTTTTTGAAGCGACCCGGACCGAAGCCTGGAAAGATGGCCTGCCGACCAACGCCCTGCTCATTTCCGGCCCCTCGAAGACCGCCGATATCCAGGTCACTCTGGCCTACGGCGCCCATGGACCGAAGGAACTGATCGTGCTGCTGCTCGGAGACGAACAATGAACGCCCAGCCCATCCACTTCAACCCCTCCGAAGGCTTCCGCGCGCGCTCCAAAGCCGTCGTCGACAACCCCTTCCTGCGCCAGAGCTTCCGTGGCGCCATGGATTTCCTGATGACCAAGCGGGCCGCCCTGTTTCCCGATGCGGAGGAACTGGAAAGCCTGCGTACGCTGGGCGAGCAAATCCGCCAGTACAACCTCGGCAAGCTGCCCGAGTTGCTGGTCCGTCTTGAAGAAAACCTGACGCGCAACGGCATTCGGGTACATTGGGCCGAAACACCGGATGAGGCCAACGAAATCATCCTCGGCATCTGCAAGCGGCACTCGGCGAAACTGATGGTCAAGGGCAAGTCGATGGTCAGCGAGGAAATTGAGCTCAACCACGCCGCCGAGGCGGCCGGGATCGGCGCGCTGGAATCCGACATGGGCGAGTACATCGTCCAGCTCGCCGGCGAGAAGCCGTCGCACATAATTATGCCGGCGATCCACAAGACCAAGGAGGAGATCGCCACCCTCTTCCACGAAAAGGTGCCGGGCGTCGACTACACCGACAACGTCGATGAACTGATACAGATCGGCCGCAAGGTGCTGCGAGAAAAGTTCCTGGAGGCCGACATCGGCCTTTCCGGCGTCAATTTCGCCATCGCCGAAACCGGGACGCTATGCCTGGTCGAGAACGAAGGCAACGGCCGGATGTGCTCCACGACGCCGCCGGTCCATGTCGCCATCACCGGCATCGAGAAGATCGTCGAAAAGCTCGAACACGTGCCGCCCCTGCTCTCGCTGCTGACCCGCTCGGCGACCGGCCAGAACATCTCGACCTACTTCAACATGATCTCGGGGCCGCGCAAGCCCGGCGAGAAGGACGGGCCGAGCGAGGTGCATCTGGTGCTGCTCGACAACGGGCGCACGCAAGCCTACGCCGACGAGCAGTTGCGCAAGACCCTGCAATGTATCCGCTGCGGCGCCTGCATGAACCACTGCCCGGTCTATACCCGCATCGGCGGCCACGCCTACGGCACCACCTACCCGGGCCCGATCGGCAAGATCATCTCTCCGCACATGCTTGGCCTGGAGGCGACAGCGACGATGGCGACGGCGTCCAGCCTGTGCGGTGCCTGTGCCGAGGTCTGCCCGGTCAAGATTCCAATTCCCGACCTGCTGATGCGCCTGCGCGAGGAATCGTTCGCCGCGCCGCACGCCGACCCCGCGCTGCGCGGCCAGGGTGCCGGCTACAACGGCCTGGTCAGTGCCGTCTGGCGGGGCTGGGCGATGGTCTATCGCTCGCCGCTGCTGTACCGGATGGCAACCTGGTTGGGCAGCCGCTTCAGCGGGCTGATGCCGGCGAATCAGGGCCCGTGGACGACCGTCCGCACCCCGCTGAAACCTGCACCGAAGCGCCTGCGCGACCTGCTCAAGGAAAGGGCATGAGCGCCGTCGCCGAAGCCCTGCGCCGGACACTCCCGGCGCACCAGGTCATCACCGACGAACTGCGTTGCCTGGCCTACGGCACAGACGCAAGTTTCTACCGGCTGATACCTGAGGTCATCGCCGTCGTCGAATCGGAAAACGACCTCAAATCGGTGTTGACCGCAGCCCGCGCCAGCCGGCGCCCGGTCACTTTCCGCGCAGCCGGCACCAGCCTTTCCGGCCAGGCGATCACCGATGGCGTGCTGGCCCTGATCGGCGAGGGATTTGCCTCCTATGAACTGGGCAAAGATGCCGGCAAGGTCCGCGTCGGATGCGGGATGATCGGCGGTGAGGTCAATCGCCGGCTGGCCCCACATGGCCGGAAGATCGGCCCCGACCCGGCGTCGATCAATGCCTGCAAGATCGGCGGTATCGCTGCCAACAACGCCTCCGGCATGTGCTGCGGGACGGCGCAGAACAGTTACCGGACGGTCGCCGGCATGCGCGTCATGCTCGCTGACGGGACGCTGCTCGACACCGAGGATCCGCTCAGCGTCGACGCCTTTTCCCGCAGCCATGCCGTGCTGCTCGGCGAGCTCGAGCGCCTCGGCCGCGACACGCGCAACAATGGGCAGCTCGCCGAGCGCATTCGCCACAAGTTCAAGATCAAGAACACCACCGGTTACAGCCTCAACGCGCTGGTCGATTACGAAGACCCGATCGACATCCTGACCCACCTGATGATCGGCTCCGAGGGCACGCTCGGCTTCATTTCGCGCATCACCTACGAGACGGTCGTCGAAGATCCGTTCAAGGCCAGTGCGCTCGTCTTCTTCCCGGACATCCGCAGCGCCTGCGAAGCCGTGATCCGCCTCAAGCCGCAACCGGTGTCGGCGGTCGAACTGCTCGACCGTCCGGCGCTGCATTCGGTCGAGAACAAGCCCGGCTTGCCCGCCATCATGCGCGAACTAGGCGAGGAAGCCGCCGCGCTACTCGTCGAGGTGCGCGCTGCCACGGTCGACGGCCTAAAAGAGAAGATTTCCGCGGTCCATGCCGCGCTGGCCGGCGTGCTGACCGTCGAGCCGGCCATCTTCTCGACCGACCCCGCGACCTGCGACATGTACTGGAAAGTACGCAAGGGCACCTTCCCCTCGGTCGGCGCCATGCGTCGCACCGGCACCACCGTGATCATCGAGGATGTCGCCTTCCCGATCGCCACGCTTGCCGATGCGACGCTCGACCTGCAAGCCCTGCTACGCCATCACGGCTACCATGAGGCGATCATCTTCGGGCATGCGCTGGAGGGCAACCTGCACTTCGTGTTCACCCAGGATTTCTCCGAGCAGACCGAGATCGACCGCTATGCCCGCTTCATGGACGATGTCTGTGACCTCGTCGTGAACAAGTACGACGGCTCGCTGAAGGCCGAACACGGCACCGGCCGCAACATGGCACCCTTCGTCGAGATGGAATGGGGCAAGGAAGCTGCCCGCTTGATGCGGCGCATCAAGACGCTTTTCGATCCCGACACGCTGCTCAATCCGGGCGTCATCCTCAACGACAATCCGGCCGCCCACCTCGAGAACCTGAAACCGATGCCCGCCGCCCACGACATCGTCGACCGCTGCATCGAATGCGGCTTCTGCGAGCCGCTGTGCCCCTCGCACCAGCTGACGCTCTCGCCCCGCCAGCGCATCGTCAGCGTCCGTGAACTGGCCCGCCGCGCCGATGCCGGCGAGCCGGGCGGCGCCATCGGCGACGACTACACCTACATGGGCCTCGACACCTGCGCCGGTTGCGGGCTGTGCTCGACCGCCTGTCCGGTCGGCATCGATACCGGCGACCTGACCCGCCGCCTGCGCGCGCGCCGGATCAGCACGGGCAGCCGGCGCGCCGGCGAATGGACGGCCAGCCATTTCGGCACCGTGGCCAGCGCCTCGCGGATCGGCCTGAAAGCCGGCCATGCGGTCTCCGGCATCCTCGGCGACAATTTCCTGAGCCGCATCTCGGGCGGCGCCTGGAAGAAGCACATGCCGCATGCCGGCAAACCCCCGGCGCCGCGCAGTGCCAAAGGCGATCCGGTAGTTTACTTCCCGACCTGCGGCGGCCGCATCTTCGGGCCCAGCACTGCCGGCGAGCCGCAACTCGGCGATGTCATCAGCGAACTGCTGGTCCGCGCCGGCTACGCGCCGCGCCTGCCAGATGGTTTTGAGCAGCTGTGCTGTGGCCAGATGCTGGCCAGCAAGGGCATGGCACCCGAGGCCGACGGCATGTCCGAGGTCCTCGCCGCAGCCTTGGTGAAAGCCAGCGAGAACGGGCGCTACCCGGTCATCATGGATTCCAGCACTTGCACGACCCGGATGCAAAAGCACCTGGCCGGCCGCCTGAGCATTCACGATTTCCATGAGTTCGCCCATGACGCCCTGCTGCCGCGCCTGATGATCATCCGCGAGCCGGGCCCCATCGCGCTGCACGTCAATTGCAGCGTGCGCAAGAACGGCTCGGACGGCAAGCTGAAGGCACTGCTCGCCGCTTGCACGGACAGCATCATCGAACCGGCCGGCGTGACCTGCTGCGGCTTCGCCGGGGATCGCGGCTTCCTCGTCCCGGAACTCAACCAGCACGCCTTGCGTCATATTCACGAAGAATTGACGCCCAGCTGCGCCTGCGGCGTATCCACCAACCGCACCTGCGAGATCGGCCTGACTGCCGAAACCGGGCGAAACTATCAATCGATCGCTTATTTACTCGAAAAATGCAGTCGACCGCAGCAGGCATGTTGAGGATTTCCCTAACTGGCGAAATGCGGCAGTATTGCTATGGTTCGCCTTGCCCCGACACACTCCCCAAGGATAAACACCCATGTACAAGAAGATCATCGTCGCCGTAGACGACAGCGAAACCTCGCGTTGCGCGCTCAACGAAGCGGTCAATATAGCCCGCATCAGCAATGCCCGCCTCTATATCGTCCATGTCGCCGACGAAATCCTGCTCGGCATGCATCATCTTGAGCTCAGCACAACCCAGAACCTCGATCATGCGATGAGCGCCATGCGCAGTGCAGGCGAGAAGATCCTCGAGGACGCCCTTGCCCAGGCCAGCGGCGTCGAGGCTGAAACCATCCTCCTCGAAACCAGGAAGCGCCGGGTATCGGAAGTGCTGGTGGACAAGGCGCACGAACTGGGCTGCGACCTGATCGTCATCGGCCGTCACGGGCAGCGCGGCCTCGCCCTGCTCATCCTCGGGTCGGTCGCCGAGCAGGTGGCCAAGCTGTCCGAGGCCTCGGTACTGCTGGTCAGGAAACACTGATGTCCCCCGCGCCCCCCGATTCCGGCAAGGACGAACCGCTACGCCAGGACATCCGGCTACTTGGCCGGATCCTCGGCGACACGGTGCGTGAGCAGGAGGGCGCCGAAGTCTATGAAATCGTCGAACGGGTGCGCCAGACGGCCGTACGCTTCGCCCGCGACGGCGACCCGACGGCCCGCGCCGAACTCGCCGCCCTGCTCGATCCGCTCTCGCGCGACACGACGCAAATCGTGGTCCGCGCCTTCAGCTACTTCCTGCAACTGGCCAACATCGCCGAGGACGAGCATCACATCCGCCGGCGCCGGGCCTACGACCTCGCCGGCTCGCCGCCGCGCGAAGGCAGCCTCGTCCATGCCCTCGACCAGCTGGCCGCCGGCAAGGTCGCGCCCGAGGCCGTCGCCGACTTCTTTGCCCACGCGGTCGTCGCCCCGGTCCTCACCGCCCACCCGACCGAAGTCCAGCGCCAGAGCCTGATCCGCAACCACCGCGATATTGCGCGCCTGCTCGACCAGCGCGAGCGCCTGCAGATGACGCCGGAAGAGGAAGCCGAGAACGACCTGGGCATCGCCAACGCCATCCTCACCCTGTGGCAGTCGCGCATGCTGCGCCCGGTCCGCCTCAAGGTGCTGGACGAGGTCAAGAACGGCATCACCTATTTCAAGGAAACCTTCTTCACCGAGCTGCCGCGGCTCTACATCCAGGTGGCGCAGCAGCTGCATGCCCGCTATCCGGACCAGGACTGGGCCTTGCCGCCCTTCTTCCGCATCGGCAGCTGGATCGGCGGCGACCGCGACGGCAACCCCTTCGTCACCGCCGACATCCTCGGCGAGACCCTGCGCCTGCAGTCTGCCGCTGCGCTCAACCATTACCTCGACGAGATCCACGAACTCGGCGCCGAGCTGCCGCTTTCCGACCTGCTGATCAAGACTACGCCGGCACTCGACTACCTGGCAGCACACTCGACCGACCACTCGCCACAACGCGCCGACGAGCCTTACCGGCGGGCGCTTTCCGGCATCTACGCGCGGGTAGCCGCGACTGCCCGCAGCCTCGACCGCTTCGAGCCGCTGCGCCACGAGATCGGTCAGGCCGCGCCCTATGACAACCCGGACGCCCTGCGTGCCGACCTCAAGACCCTGTCCACCTCGCTCAAGCTGAACGGCAGCGCGAGCCTGGCCGGCGGCCGCCTGCGCCGCCTGCTGCGCGCGGTGCAGGTCTTCGGCTTCCACCTGGCGCCGATCGACCTGCGCCAGAACTCCGAAGTGCATGCACGCAGCGTCGCCGAACTCCTGGCCGGCGCCGGTCGCTGCCCCGATTACGAGGCGCTTTGCGAAGCCGACCGCATCAGCCTGCTGGTCACGGAACTGGCGACTCCGCGCCCGCTTTACTCGCCCTATCTCGACTATTCCGAAGAAACCCGCGGCGAGCTGGCCATTTTCTTCGCGGCGCGCGAACTGCGCGCCAAGTACGGCAGCGCCGCCCTGCCCAACTGCATCATCTCGAAGACCGACGGGGTTTCCGACCTCCTCGAACTCGCCCTGCTGCTCAAGGAATCAGGCCTCCTGCGCCCGAGTCCGATGGCACAACTCGACGTCAACATCATTCCGCTCTTCGAGACCATCGAGGATCTGCAGAAGAGCGCGGCGACCATGGATGGCCTGTTCAGCGTCCCGGCCTACCGCCAGCTAATCGCCGGACGGCGTGACGAGCAGGAAGTCATGCTCGGCTATTCGGACAGCAACAAGGATGGCGGCTTCCTCACCTCGGGCTGGGAACTCTACAAGGCCGAGATAGAACTGACCCGCGTCTGCCGTGCCCACCGGGTGCACCTGCGCCTGTTCCATGGCCGCGGCGGTTCCGTGGGCCGCGGCGGCGGCCCCAGCTATCACGCCATCCTCGCCCAGCCGGCGGGTGCCGTTTCCGGCCAGATCCGCCTGACCGAACAGGGCGAGGTCATCTCGACCAAATACGGGAACCCCGATACCGGTCGCCGCAATCTGGAAGTACTGCTCGCCGCGACCCTCGAAGCCAGCCTGACCGACCACGAGAACCGTGTCGAGCCCGCCGGACAGTTCCATGCCATCATGGACGACCTGTCGCAGCGCGCTTTCCACGCCTACCGCGGCCTGATCTATGAAACGCCCGGCTTTACCACCTATTTCCGCCAGTCGACCGTGGTTTCCGAGATCGCCACGCTCAACATCGGCAGCCGCCCTGCCTCGCGCAAGCCGTCCGAACGTATCGAGGACCTGCGCGCCATCCCCTGGGTGTTTTCATGGGCCCAGTGCCGGCTCATGCTTCCCGGCTGGTACGGTTTCGGCTCGGCGGTCGACGGCTACCTCCAGGCCAACCCCGACGGCATGCCGAACCTGCGCCGGATGCTGAACGCCTGGCCCTTCTTCAAGAGCCTGCTCTCCAACATGGACATGGTGCTGGCCAAGACCGACCTCGCCATCGCCTCCCGCTACGCGGAGTTGGTGGCCGACCCCGGGCTGCGCGACCGCATTTTCCAGCGCATCAGGGCCGAATGGGAGCTCAGCCGCCGCCACCTCCTGGCCATACTCGAACAGGACGATTTCCTCGCCGACAATCCGCTGCTCAAGCGTTCGCTGCAATTGCGCGCGGCCTACATGGACCCGCTCAACCACCTGCAGGTCGAGCTGCTCAAACGTCACCGCTCGGGCGAGACCGACGAGCGGGTGGCGCGCGGCATCCATCTGGCCATCAACGGCATCGCTTCCGGTTTGCGTAACAGCGGTTAAAATCGGCGGATGCCCAATCCGATCAAACGCACCGTCTTTTTCGTCTCCGACGGCACCGGCCTGACCGCGGAAGCGCTCGGCCACAGCCTGATGACCCAGTTCGAGGATGTCGAATTCACGCAGATCCGCATCCCCTTCCTCGACGATGTCGCCAAGGCACAGGATGCCGTGGCCCGCATCAATGCCCAGAGCGAGGCAGACGGGATGCGCTCCATCGTGTTCACGACGCTGGTCGACCCGGCCCTGTCGAACATCGTTCATCAGGCCGATGCCTTCTGCCTGTCGTATTTCGAGACTTTCCTCGCCCCGCTCGAAGCCGAACTCGGGATTCAGTCCAGCCACACGGTCGGCCGCTCGCATGGCTCTGCCGACAGTTCGGACTACAAGAAACGTATCGAATCGATCAACTACACGCTGGCCCACGACGACGGCATTACCGACCGCGACCTGGCCGAAGCCGATGTCATCCTGGTCGCCGTGTCGCGTTGCGGCAAGACGCCGACCTCGCTCTATCTGGCCATGCAGTTCGGGCTCAAGGCCGCCAATTTCCCGCTGATTCCCGAAGACTTCGATCGCGGCCGACTGCCGGGAACCCTTGAAAAGCATCGCAGCAAGCTGTTCGGCCTGACCATACAGGCGGAGCGCCTGCACCAGATTCGCGAGGAACGCCGCGCCGGCAGCAAGTACGCCTCGCTGGCCAATTGCCGTTATGAGATTGCCGAGGCGGAGAAAATGATGCGCCGCGAAGGCATCCGCTGGCTGGATTCATCGACCAAGTCTATCGAGGAGATCTCGACTACCATCCTGCAGGAACTCGACCTGCGCTGACTTCCCGGCGCCAGGCGCGGCCCCGCAGCGGAGACCGCGCGCCCGGCCCGCGGGTTACTTCCCGGATTGGGTCTGGTAGTAGCCGACGCCGACCGCGTAGTCACCGACGCGTTCGAGATAGCTGATCTTGCTTTCGGGTTTGCCGGTCGCCGGATTGACCAAGGTGTAACGCAGTTCGGCACTGCCCTTGGCCTTCGCGGCTGCGCTCATCTTGGGAAAAACGGGCTTGCCATCGACGTCGGTCACATTGTCCACCTTGCGCCCGACGAGCCGTGGCGTCGAACCGCTGGCATACATCACATGGTCGTCGATGCCGACGACGAATACATAGAGGTCGTCCCGCGTATAGCCGCCATTGAGGTCATTGAATTTGGCGAAAGCGCCCTTCGGGTCCTGCTTCACGGCTTCGACGGCCTTCTTCAGCAGCACCTTGGCTTCCTGCGGCGTCGAATGGTGAATGTAGTAGCCGACCGCCACGATGGCATCGCCCACCCTCTGGAAATAGGCCACCTTGCGCTCGACCATGCCATGCTCGCGGTCGAGCCAGCGGTAGGCGACCGCGCCGCTGTCCTTGAACTTGGAGCCGGCCAGCATGTCGGTGATGAACAATTTGCCATCGGCGTCCTTCAGATCGCGTACATCGCGACCGACCAGCACTACCGAGGAACCGCCGCTGGCGCGCATGATGCCGTCTTCGCCAACCACATAAACGTAGAGTTCGTTGTCGATGTAGGGACCGACCATCATGAAATCAACCAGGGCCCGCTTCGGGTCCTTGCTGTAGGCAGCCACCGCACGGGCGAGCAACGCCTTGGCGCGCTGGGCATCATCAGCGGTCGCATGAACGGCCGTTGTCGCCGGCGGGGTGTCAGGGGCGGCAAGGACGGGGCCGGCGATGCCGACAAGCAGCAGTGCGGACATAAGGATCGTTGGGATGGGTTTGGTCATTTTGGCTTCTCCTTGAAACTGAAACTCGAATTCAGCGAAAGGTCGCTGGATCAGTGGGAAGTCTAACCAACGGAGTTCTCCCCTGGTTGGCTTTTCCTTCTATTTTCAGTCGCTTGCCTTATTCCGCCTGCCGGCGGCGCAAGGCTTCGAAGAGGCAGACCGCCGCTGCGGCGGCAACGTTGAGGGATTCGATCGCGCCGGGCATCGGAATCCGTACCCTGAGCCGGGCGCTGGCGATCAGGCCCGGACTGACGCCCTGCCCTTCGGCACCGAAGACCCAGGCGATCGGCCCCGACCAGCTGGCCGCGTAGAGCGGGACGGCCTGTTCGAGGCAGGTTACCGCCGTCGTGCCCCGGTAGGCAGTCATTAACTTTCCAAGATCGGCGTCTTCGTGGATGGCCAGTGCGAAATGAGCCCCCTGCCCGGCGCGCAGCACCTTCGGCGACCACGCGGCGGCGCAGCCCGGCCCCAACAGAGCCTGCCCGACACCTGCCGCCGCCGCCGTGCGCAGGATGGCGCCGACGTTGCCCGGGTCCTGGATGCCGTCGAGCAAAATGGCGTCCTTGTCGAGGTCGACCGCAGCTGCCGCCTGCGGCATGGCCGCTACCGCCAGCAGGCCGCTCGGCGTATCGACCAGTCCGAGATCACGCAACAGGTTGTCGGCGAGGACCAGCACCTCACGCCCTTCGATGAAGCGGGAAATTTCGCCGCTCGCCAACGCCGATTCGCCAACGATCAGGGTGTCGACCGCACCATGGGCCGCCTCGTAGGCTTCGACCAGATGCACGCCATCGAGCAGGGTTTGTCCGGTCTTGCGCCGCTCGCGACCCGACTCGGCCAGCCGCTTGAGGCCCTTGAAAAACGGATTGTCGCGCGACTGTATCCGCTTCATGGCGAGGCAAGACGCCTGGCGACGGGGCCGAAGCTGCGGCGATGAACGGGCGAAACCCCGTGCGTCGCCAGTGCCGCGCAATGCGCAGCGGTCGGGTAGCCCATGTGGCGGTCAAAACCGTATTGCGGATAGTGGGCATGCAAGGCCAGCATGCCGGCATCGCGTACCGTCTTGGCAAGAATCGAGGCCGCCGCGATCGAGGCGATCTTGCCATCGCCCTTGACCACGGCTGCGACCGGGATATCGAGTTGCGGGCAGCGGTTGCCGTCCACCAGCGCGCTGGTCGGGCGCACGGCCAGCCCCGCCACGGCGCGCTGCATGGCGAGCAGGGTCGCCTGCAGGATATTGATGCGGTCGATCTCCTCGACCGTCGCCTCGGCCACTGCCCAGGCGAGCGCCCGTTCGCGGATCAGGACGGCCAGAACATCGCGCTTCTGTTCGCTGAGTTTCTTGGAGTCGTTCAGCCCGGGAATCGGTCGCGCCGGGTCGAGGATCACGGCTGCCGCAACCACCGGCCCGGCGAGCGCCCCCCGCCCGGCCTCGTCGATGCCGCAGACGAGGCCGGGCGGAACGATCAGTTCAGGCATTCGACGACTGCCGCGGCAGCCTTTTCGGCATTGTTCTGGCGCAACTGGAGGTGGATGTCGGTAAAGGCCTCGGCCACCGCCTCGGCGTTTTCCTTGTCCTCGTAAAGCTTGATCAGGGCCTCGGCGAGGTTTTCCGGCGTCGCCTGGTCCTGGAGAATCTCGGGCACCACGAAACGCCCGGCCAGGATGTTGGGCAGGCCGATATAAGGCGACTTCACGAGGCGCTTGCCGATCCAGTAAGACGAAGGCGCCATCTTGTAGGTAATGACCATCGGCCGCTTGATCAGCGCCGCTTCCAGCGTGGCCGTGCCGCTCGCCACCAGCGACACGTCGGCGGCGCCGAGCGCGTCCTGCGCATGCCCGAACAAGAGGCGGAACGGCACTTCGCCCGCCTGCTGGGTATAAATGGCCATCTCGAACTGCAATCGCGTCTCGCGCGTCGTCAGCGGCACCACGAACA
>ERZ724516.1294-NODE-1294-length-14735-cov-4.275817_pt1 | contig 14735 bp, 7 predicted proteins | sample MGYA00376049_ERZ724516 | MGnify/ENA primary metagenome ERZ724516 (study PRJEB28724, sample SAMN07190886) | activated sludge metagenome | isolation source: activated sludge of sewage treatment plant in Hong Hong | place: USA: Christiansburg, Virginia | collected... | reverse complement strand
CGATCTGCTGCAACTGGGCCTGGCGATCCACGCGCCAATCAAGCCCGCCGCGCAGCCGCCAGGCCCCTAGCGCGCGCGCCAGCCCGATATTGCCGAACCACACATCATTGGTTTCGCCGTTCTGGCTGCGGCGTTCGTAGCTGCTGTTCTGGCTGATGCGCAGCGGCCCGATCGCCAGCGCACTGTTGAGCTGTACGAGATCGACGGTGCTGCCGAGCCGCCCGACATCGCGCTGCCAGCCCAGCGTCACCGGCATGCTGAAACGCCCCAGCGGCAGCCGGGTTTCGGCCGAAACCCCGATGCTGCGCGCCTGGTCGGCGATTTCGGAAGGCAGCTGGTCGCCGGCGAGCGTGCCATAGTCGGCAGCTTCGAACAGGATGTTGGCGGGACCGAGCTGGCGCGCGCCACGCACCGCAATCGCCGGCCGGCCGCTGCCGTCGCCGGCGACGATGACCGAACCGAAGCCGCCGAGCACGGCGGCATGCAGGCCTGCGGCGACAGTCGGGCGCGTCCCGTCGAGCGGCGCACGGACATCGACGCGCATCGACACGCTGCCGGTCAGCCCGCGCGACACCGTGCCGAACGCGACCGGCCCGGCGGCGTTCGCCAGGGACAGCGGCGGCCCGATCAGCGGCTTCCCGGTATCGACGACGCCGATGGCATAGACGAATTCGTTCTCGGGGTTGAGCTCGGCGCCGATGAAGCGCGTGAAGCGGCGTTCCTCGACTTCGCCGTGCGGGCCGTACAGCCGCACGGTGTAGGTGTTTGCGCCGGCGCGCAGCGGCACCGCTGCAAACAGATAGTCGCCCTGGGCGTTGGGCGTGCCGACAAAGCCGATCAGCCGGTCGTCGCGGTGCAGCTCGGCCTCCCAGCCGCGCGGCAGCGGACCGCGCAAGTCGATCGTGTCGAACAGGTCGGCCTGCCATTGTGCCTGGTTCGACACGATGATGCCGCGGCCACCGGCGGCGACGCCGATCAGCGGCTGCGCGGGCACGTTGATGTCGCCGATGGCGAAGTGCCGCGCACGCAACGGGCCGAACAGATTGGCCTCCGGGCTGTCGCGCGACAGCGTCAGGAACAGCGACGAATCGTCCTGCGTTGCCAGCGTGGCGCGGAACCGGCTGGTCATGTTGAGCACGGAAGCGCTGCCTTCGATGCCCAGCAAGCCCTGCGCGCCGCTGCTGCCGATGCCTGCGCCGATGGCGACATCGACCGTCGGCGCGCTGACCAGCACGCCGGGATTGGCGATACGCGGATAGTCGGGGCGTGCGGGCTCGGCCGCCTGCAACTGGTCGCGGCGGCGCTCGATGCGGTCGAGCCGCGCCACCACCGGCAACGGCTCGGCGGTTTCGAGCACGATCCGCAGGTTGGCGCTGTCATCGCGCGCGGTAATCGGCAGCACGCGGCCCCAGGCATCGAGATCGAGGCACTGGCCTTCGGGCGAGGGCCGCAGCGCCGCACCGAGCACGGCAGGGTCGATGCGAATCTGGCGCTCGGGCGCGTGAAGCTGGATGATGATGACGTCGCCTTCGACGCGGTGCTCGATTTCGAGCGCGTCGAGCGTCGTGTCGACGGGGAGGCACGGGCCATTTTCGCCGGCAAAGGCCAGCATCGAATCGCTCAGGGTGTGCGTTCCGATTACGAGTTCGACGATCGACAGGTCGTCGCGACCGGCCTGCGCCTTGGGGCCCGCGACAACGCGTTCGGGTTCGGTACCGAACAGCGAATCAAAGACCTTGTCGTCCTTTGACGCCGCCATGGCCGTCCCGGCCAGCAACAGCAAGGCTGCCAGCAAAAGTACGAGACGAGCCATGGCGGTGCACCGGCAACGGTGCCGGTCAGAGCGTGACGCTACGGCTGGCGATCAGGCCCGGCGCCTTGGTGTCGGTCGAGACATAGTCGATGCGCAGCGCGCGGCCGGCGATTTTCTGCCGGACTTCGGCGGGCAACGGCAGCAGCACGTCGCGGTCACTGTTGGGGGTGTAGATGGCGATGCCGCGCACGACATAAACCGGCTGGCTCTGGCCATCGAGCGTCAGGCGCAAGTCGCCATAGGTCGACCGCGTGCCCGAACGGGCCAGCTTGACGACCAGCATGTCTTCGGGCGCGCGTGCCAGCGTCGCACCGTCGATGGTGGCGGTGGCATCGAGCGTGCCGACACGGACAATGACCGGAATGGTCAGCGACCGCACGGCGATCAGCTCGATCGACAGCGATTTGTCGTCGGCAGCTTCACCGGGCTTGTCGAGCTTCTGGCCGGCGCTTGTCGGTGCCGACATCAGGCGCAAATGGCTGCGATATTCGCCTGGCGCGAGGCCGGCCGGCGTATCGACCGAAACGCGGATCGTCTGGCGGCCGCCGGGTTCGAGGATGACGCGGCGCGGGGCGAAGCGGATCATGTCGGCAGCGAACATTTCGCCGGTACGCGGCGTTTCTGCGGTTTCGAGCGCACCGTCGCGGCGCATGCGGCGGTTTTCTACCGCGATGCGGAACGCCGTCTGTTCGTTACCCTTGTTGACGAGCGTGAGTTCGGTGCTGCGTTCGCCGGCACCCATGACGAGGCGCGTAGGCGCCACCATCAGTTCGGCGGCCGCGGGGACGGGGGACATGGAAAGGGCGAGCGCCGCAAGCAGCGGCGAAAATCGGGCAAGGCGCATGGCAGGGCTCTCTTGCAGGAGGGGGGGCGTGGGTCACGCGCAAGTGGCGGGGTCGGCGTCCGGACCACGAAAGATCCGGACGCCTTCCCCTGCCAGAGTCGATTACTGGTATTCGACGGCGACGACGAAGCTGCCGGTGTACTTGCCAGCGGCCTGCATCGCGGCGACGGCGAGCGTGCCACCGACGGTGAAGCTGTCAGCGCCGAGGACGAGCGTGCCCGAAGCCTTCGAACCCGTGAAAGCCGAAACCTTCATCACGTCGCCGTTGCCGTTGGCAATGTCGATCGAGTCGGGCAGCGCGATGGTGTAAACCGCATCGGCTTCACCGGTGACGCCGAAGGCAGCGGCGGTGTGGTCGGCGGTCAGGCAGGTCAGCGCTGCGCCGCACTTCTTGTCGCCATCGACCGAAACCAGAACGGTGTCGGCAGTCGTCAGCGACGGTGCGATGGTGCCGAAGTACAGGTCAGCCTTCTTGGCGATCTGCAGCGGGGCAATGATCTTGGCGCCGGCGGTGCCGTCGGTGGTTGCAGCGTTGGCAGCCGACATGCCGGCGAAGCCGATGACAGCAGCGATAGCGATCTTCGAAACGAGGTTCTTCATGGTGTACGTCCTTGTTCTGGTGCCCGTGGGCTTGCTTGAGCGTCGGAACTGCTCCGGCTCTGCCCAATCCTTTTCAAGAACCGTGCCAAGTTTTAACTTGTTGAATTAAAAAGAAAAATAAAATTCGTGCCAAATTGAAAGTCGCGCTTTGCGAATTGGCACGATGCATTTTGCGTCGGGCATTGCAGAATGCGTCAGCCGGCGCGACCGTTCCGCAAAAGCTTGCGACCGGCATCGATCGTAGCGCGCGTGAGCGTCGCAAGCTCGGCGGCAACGGCGGGTGCCGGCAGCGCGGCGTCACGGCTGCTGTCGAGCAGCCGGGTCAGCCCCACGGCACCGAACGCCGATGCCACGCCGGCGAGGCTATGGCGGGCACGGCCGATGGCTGGGGTGTCGCCGGCGCGCAGCGCCGTGCCGAGATCGCCGGCAAGCCGTTCGAGATCGCGCACCATCTGATCGAATAGGCCGCGCCGGCGTTCGGCGGGCAATGGCGCCAGTGCGCCGGCAAAAACCTCGGTGTCGATAACGGGCCCGTCGGCCGGTGCCAGTGCGGCCGCCAGCGCGGCCGCCAGCGCCGGAACCCCGATCGGCTTGGCGAGGCAAGCGGTCATGCCCGCCGCGGTCAACGCTTCGCGCTCGGCCTGGATCGCCTGCGCGGTGACGCCGATGATTGGCACGGCACCCGCGGCGCCCGGCAACTGCCGGATTCGCCGCGTCGCTTCGCTGCCGTCCATCACCGGCATCTGGATGTCCATCAGGATGACGTCGAGGTCGCCGCCCTGCGCCGCCGCCAGCGCCTGCGCGCCGTCGCCCACGACAATATGGTCGCACCCCAGCGTATCGAGCATGCTGGTCAGGACGATCTGGTTGGTTTCGACATCGTCGGCGACCAGAATCCGTGGCCGGCGTCCGGCAATCTGCAACGCCGCGACAGTGGCGGGGATCGATTGGGGCGGTAGTTGCGGTGCCGGTTCGGCGCTGTCGGGCAATACCGGGCTGTCGGCAATGTCGATGATATTGTCGATCAGCACGCGCAGGGCATCGCCGGCGTGCTGGGCGCGTTCAAGCTGTGCCAGCTGCCCGGCGTCGAGAGGGGTCTGCCGCAGCGCCGCCATCATGCCGAGCACGCCGTTCATCGGGGTTCGCACCTGATGGCTCATCGCGGCAAGAAACTGCGATTTGGCGCGGCTGGCCTCGGCGGCGGCGGCATTACTGGCGCGCAGGTCATCGGACAGGCGCTCAAGCTCGGCGACGCGCTCGGCGAGCCGCGTTTCAGTGCGGCGCAGCCGTTGCAGATTGCGCTCGCCCTTCAGTTGCAGCGCCTTGACCCGGCGATCGGCGGCGCGCTGCTCGGTAATGTCCTGCACAGTGCCCGACACGATATCGCCGCTGCCATCGGGGGCGGGGTCACGCCGCAGTATCCAGCGCAGCCAGCGCACCGCCCCATAAATGCGGATGATCCGGCATTCGTAGCGATGGTCGCAGCTGGCCGCGACTTGACCGGCAAAGAACGCGGCGGCTGCAGCCTCGATGCGCGGGCGGTCGAGCGGGTGCAGCGCCGCAAGCACGTCGTCGCCCGTGGCATGCACCGTCGGCGGCAGCCCCAGAATCGCCGTCAGTTGCGGCGACAACAGGAAATCCGCACCCGGCTCGCGGTAGACGGTCGCCAGCTGTGCGGTGCGCTGGGCGCGGATCAGGTTGCGATTGCCGATGTCGAGCTTGGCGATAAGCTCGGATTCACGCAGCCGGAGCTCGGCGTTGCTGCGGTCCAACTCACGCGCAATGCGTTCGAGCAGCATTTCGGCTTCGGCCTGCGCAGCTTCGGCGCGCCGCAAGCGCCGCTCGGCCAGTGCCAGCCGTTCGGTCATTTCCGGGTCGGGGCGCGCCGAGGTCATGCGACGGCGCCCGGCGCCATATCGATATGCACCAGCACCGCAGCGCCGGCGTCGGCGACGACCTGGCCCAGCCATTCGCAATGCGCCGGTGCGACTTGCGCCAGCAACCGTTCACCGAAAGCACACCAGCTTGCCAGCGTGGTTTCGCCGATCGACCCGGCAAGGCCCTTCGCGGCATGTAGCGCGCGCGTCGCTGCCGTCGCGTCACCGGCCGCAAGCGCAGCGGACAATTCGCCAGTCAGCCGCGGCAAGTCGCGGTGGACACTCGCGGCCAGCCGCTGGCGTATGTCGGCTGGCAACCCGTCGAGAACCGGCGATGCCGTCACCACCGGTGCCTCTGCCAGCGGATGCAGCAGCAACGGCCCCAGCGCGGCGAGCATCGAATGCCGGCTGAACGGCTTGGCTAGCGAGGCGTCGATGCCGGCGCGCACCAGTTTGTTGGTGCTTGGTTCGTCGGGGCTGGCGCTGAAGCCGACCACGCGCCGCGCCGCGGTGCCGGCCGGCAGCAGCCGCATCAGCTCGATGGTGTCAGCGCCGTCGAGCACCGGCATGCTGCTGTCCATCAGCACCGCGTCGAAACGGCGACGCGCCATTGCCGCAAGCGCTGCGGCGCCATCGGGCGCGGATACGGTGTCGCAGCCGACGGCCGCCAGATGCGCTTCGGCCACGGTGCGGGTGGCTTCGATGTCGTCGACAACCAATATGCACGGGCGCGCGCCATCGGGCAGCACCAGCATGACGGGGACGGGCTCGGCCGCTGGCGCAAGTGCCTCGACGGTTGTGCGTGGCAACGGCAGTTCGACCCAGAAGCAGCTGCCGCTGTCGATGTTGCTTTCGGCGCCAACCTGGCCGCCCATGGCTTCGGCAAGGTGGCGGCAGATGGCGAGACCGAGGCCGGTGCCGCCAAAGCGCCGCGCCGTCGACGATTCGGCCTGACGGAACGGCGTGAACAGCAGCGGCAGCACGTCGGGATCGATCCCGATGCCGGAGTCGCGGACTTCGATGCGGATTGGCGCGTCGGGCTTGATATCGGCAGTGATGTCGATGCGCCCTTGCCCGGTGAACTTGACGGCATTGCTGACGAAGTTCGCCAGAATTTGCTGGATCCGCGTTGCATCGCCGATGACCGGCACCGGGCCGACCAGATGGTTGGTGATGGTGACATCCTTGGCATTCGCCGCCGGGCGGAACAGATTGGCGCTGGCTTCGATGACTTCGGCCAGATCGAATGCCACCGCCTCAAGCTCGAACTGGCCGCTGTCGACCTTGGCATGCATCAGCACGTCGTCGAGCACCGTCATCAGCGTTCGTGCCGACTGCGCAATGGTGGTCAGCGCGCGCACCTGATCGACCTCGTTGGCGCCGCGCATCAGTTCGATCATGCCGAGAATGCCGGTCATCGGCGTGCGGATTTCATGGCTCATCATCGCCAGCAGTTCGGCGCGTTGTTCGGCGGCGCGGTCGGCAGCGTCGCGCGCTTCGGTCAGCCGCTGTGCCGCTTCGACTTCGGTGGTAATGTCGCGGGCGATACCGAACAGCGCGACAGGCTCCCCGCCGGGTGCGGTTTCGACCTGCGCCTTGAGGTCGATCTGCCGCCGCGCGCCGTCACCGCGCACGATTTCCGTGCGCATTGCAAACGGTTGCCGGTCGCTATTGGCGGCGCGCACGGCGGCCAGCAAAGCCGTCGCCGATTCGGGCGTGTACATCGCCATGGCGCTGTCGAAGCTGACCGGCGTGGCACGGTCGAGCCCATAGATGCGGTGCATGCCGTCGGACAAGGTCAGGTCGTTGCTGCCATATTCCAGTCGCCAATGGCCGATTTGCGCGGTGTCTTCGGCGAGCATCAGCAGCCGCAGGCTTTCCTGCAGGCGCAGCTCGTTCTGGCGGTCCTCGGTCGCGTCGTGCATGACTGCGGCATAGCCCGCGATCGCGCCGGCGGCATCGCGGATCGGTTCGACTACCAGCGACGCCCAGAAACTGCTGCCATCGCGCTTGAGTACCGTGCCTTCGCCAAAATAGCGGCCGCTGCTGGCGGCCCGCGACAGGATGCGTTTTGAAAGCTTCTCGGCGCGGTCTTCCTTGCGCAGGAAAATGGCGACGTTGCGGCCAATGATGTCAACGCTGGTGTATTGCGTGATCTGCTGCGCGCCGAGGTTCCAGTTGGTGATGTTGCCTTCGGCATCGACCATGAAAATCGCGTACTTTCCGACATTCTGCGCGAGCAGTTCGAAAGAACGGCTGAGCCGCTGGCGCTCGGCGTCGATCGTCGCTTCCATCACATCGAAGCTGGCGTGCAGACGGTCGATTTCGCCGAGTGCCGGATCGATCGGCTTCACGGCCACGTCGCCGGGCATCATTTGCGATGAAAGTTCGGTGATATGCGCGGCGCGGCGCGTCAGGGCCGCAACCGGTACGCCGAGCTGGCGCCGCAGGAACAGGAACACCAGCACCCCCTGCACCAGCATGCACAACAGCCCGACGAGCAGAACCGACCGCGCCGTCCGCATCGACAGGTCGGCGACCACCGCCTGCGGGTAGAAAGTCACGACATACCAGCCGGGCGTCGGGATGCGCTTGAGCGCCGCATAGCCCCGCATCGGCGCGACAAAGCCGGCAAATTGCGGCTCGGCACGATGCGTCCGCACAAATTCCCAAAGCGCCTTGAGCGACGGATCGGTCGTCATCGTCAAATCGAGGTAGTTGCCGGTCCGGAAATCGGACTGGTGGGTGAAATCGGGGTGGTAGATCAGCCGCCCTTCGTTCGACATGATGATCACCTTGGCACCGGGCAGTTCGGCGAACGATGTCGAGGCAATCAGGTCATCGAGCAGTAGACTGACGCCCCAGCTGCCGATATGCTGGCCGCGATAGTCGACCGGCGTCATGCACCCTGTCGTCCACGTCTTGTGAAACTGGTCATACAGGATGCGCTGCAGGCTCGTGCAGCGCATTATCCGTCCCGGATTATTTTCGGGCAGCATGTTGCGCTGAAATTCCTCGGCCTGGAAATCGAAGGTCGCGGGTGCATCATGGCGGTAAAACTTCAGCCGGTCAGGCCGGCCGGGCGCGAACATGATGAGGCTGTTCTGCGGTGTGTAGAAATATAGGCTCTTGAGTTCAGGGAGCGCGCCTTCACCAAGCAGCCGGATCGTGTCATAGGCGGTCATCAAGGCGCGTTGCTGTTCGGGGGTGATTGCGTCCGCCTGCGTGAAGATCGCACCGATACCGCGCACCATCATGCCGTCGGGCAATGTCTCGCCGTCGAACAGTCCGGGCCGACTGCGCCGTGTGCCGTCGCCGAACAACGGGAAAGTGGCATCGAACGCGGCAAGTTCCGTCGGATACGGGCTATCCAGTCTCTCGATCATCAAATCGCGCGCGCGCTTCTCGACATAGGCGATGCGCGCGAAACGCGATTCGAGGTCGTTGACCACATTGGCCGCATGCGCGGTGAGGTCCGTTAGCGAGTTGGTGACCGAATAGGCGCGCACCTGCAAAAAGATCGCCAATGTCGCGATCAAAAACAACAGACCGATGACCAACGACAGTCCAAGTGCCGCCCGGCTGGCCAGAGAACGCATTCGCATGCGGCAGGTTTAGCGCCGGCGTTGCCAATAGGACATAAAATTCGCCGCGAAGTTCAGCGGCCCCGTAGAAATCCGGTGTCTGCGAGCGGCCATGCGCTGGAGCGGGTGAAGGGAATCGAACCCTCGTCGTAAGCTTGGGAAGCTTCTGCTCTGCCATTGAGCTACACCCGCGCAGCCGATGGCCGACGCAGCCCCGCTCGCTTGCCACAAGCGGGCGGGGCCGGTCAATGCAGCGATCAGCCGAACAGCACGTCGCCCGGCGCCAGCGTCGTGACATTCATCGTGAAATGTTCAACCTGGCCCGCGCCGTAGTGGATGGTGAAGTCATTATCGACATTGGTCAGATGCGCGCCGGGGCCGAAACCTTCGAAAATCAGCGTATCATGGCCGGTGCCGAGGAAGTCGGCGATCGTATCGCCTTCGACATCGCCGATCTGGAAGATGAACTTGTCGTTGCCGGCGCCGCCGATCAGCGTGTCGGCGCCCTTGCCGCCGGTCAGCTTGTCGTTGCCGCCACGACCGTCGACAACATCATCAAGGCTGCCGCCGGTGAGTGCATTGGCGACGCCGTCGCCCGACAGGCTGACGCTGCCGGCCGTCCGCGCCGTCTTGACCAGCTCCACCCCGACCAGCGTGCTGCCGTCGGCATAGCCACCGGTGACGGTGCCCGCCGCGAGGTCAACCATGACCGGGCTGCCGTCCGAATTGACGATGAAGCTGTCAGCGCCAGCGCCGCCATCGATGCTGTGGCGACCGAATTGCGCTTCGCCGCCGAACACGTCATTGCCGGCACCGCCGTCGAGCACATTGACGCCGCCGCCGCCCTGGATCGTGTCATGGCCATTGCCGCCAAAGACGCTGTCATTGCCGCCACCGGCGCGCAGCACGTCGTTGCCGCCGTTGCCGTAGATCACTTCGCTAGCCGCACTGCCTTCGATCAGGTCATCGCTTTCGCTGCCGAACAGCTTGACCGGGATTTCGACAAGCGCGACCAGTGCGTCATGGTCGCTGGCGACCTGCAGCGCATTGGGCAGCTCGGCGTTGAGATGCACCGCGTCGAACTGCGCGCCGCCAAGCAAAGCCTGCGACACCAGCAGGTGATCGAGCTGTTGCGCATTGCCGTCGAAAACATAGCTGTAGCGTTCGGTCGCCGACAGCAGCGTGTCGAGATCGGTCAGTGCCCCGCCGGCGGTCAGCGTGCCCAGCGCGCTTTCCCAGCTGAAGCCGTTCATGTCGCCCTGGACGATGATGTTGGCATTCGCATCGAGCGCCAGAATGCCATCGACATAGCTGCGAACCGCCGTCGCCTGCGCGGTGCGCGCCGCATCGCCGCCATCGACGGGCGGCTGGATGTTACCGTTAAGCGCGTTCGAGCCGCCGCGCGAGGTCGAATGCAGGTTGATTGCGGTGACGGTTTCGCCGTTGAACACGAATTGCGCCGACAGCGGCGGCCGGCTGTCGGTGAACGCCGCGCCGGTCAGCGCCACCGCCGAGCCCGCGACATAATCGACGCGCGCGTCATTGTAGAGATAGCCGTTGCGGATGTTGCCGCCGGGTTCGCCACCCGAAATCCCCGCCGCGACGGGCGCGACCTCGACATAGCTGTACAGCGGGCCGCCGGCAGCGACGATCGCCGCGATCAGCTTGGCGGCGGTGGCGGTGCCCGTCAGGTCGCTGCCGGTGCCGGCGCCGTCGGCATCCTGGACTTCCTGCACGCCGATGATGTCGGGTGCCAGCAAGTTGTTGACGATGTCCTCCGCCAGCGTGTCGAAGCGGATCTGCGCGTCGGTCGGATCAAGGTTCTCGACGTTGTAGTTGCCGATGCTGAGCTTGTCGGCGGCCCCGACGAGGCTGGTAACCTCCTGTGCCAGCGTCACGTCCTGTGTGATCGTCACCGCTTGCGTCACCAGCACTTCATAGCCGCCGAATGCATAGCTGACGATGCCGCTGACGCTGGCGAGCTTGTCGCCGACCGAATAGGCTGCGCCGTCGAAGCCGGCATAGAGCCCGGTATCGGCATCGAGCTGGATTTTCTCGGGGTTGAAGTCGCCGTTCGAAATCACCAGCGTGCCGCGCGCCGACAGGCCGGTGGCGCCGACGCCGTCGCTGGCGACAACGAACACTTCGTCGAAGCCGTTGGGGCCGCCGACGACGCGCGGTGCATCGACGCTGACCAGCATACCCTCCAGCGATTCGTAGAAATCGATGCCGTCCTGCGCCGGGTCATAGGTCGCGAAGCTGTCGTTATCGATGATCTCGGTCGGCGGTGCGTAAAAGCCGTTGCCGATGATGACGGTGTCGAAGCTGGCAGTGCCGAGCTTGAGGCTGGTCGCCGACACCAGTTCGGTGGTGGTCAGGTTGATGGTGCCGCCCGAGCCGCCGGGGCGGAATTCGGCGACAGTGCCATCGACGCGCAGCAGATCACCGACGGCAACACCGGCCGGCGCGCTGCTGGTGAACACGAACAGCCCGTCCGACGTGCGGCTGTCGCCGTCGCCCGCGCCAACCGCGCTCTGGATATAATAGCCGTTGCTGTCGATCGCGGTGACGACACCTTCGGTGCGCACAACCTGGCCGACAAAGCTGCTGGTATGGCCAAGGCCCTGGATGACGCCGATGCTGCGCACCAGCACCGGCGCGGCGGTGGTGAAATCGAGCGCACCGGCGGCGAGCCCGGCGAAGTCGTTGCCCGCCGCGTCCTCGACGATGCCGGCATCGGCAGTCACCGTATAGTGCGTGCCGGCGGCAAGGTCGGCGACGGGGTTGATCGTCACGGTGTTGCCGCTGATGCTGACCTGCGTGTCGGAGACGGCGATTACGCGAACATCGCCGGCACCGTCGCTGATGGTGAAATTGCCGCTGACCGCGGTAACCGCCTCGCTGAAGCTGAGCACGATGTTGGCGGCTTCGTTGACACCGCTGCTGTTGTCGGCCGGCGTTGCACCGGTAATAGTCGGCGCCACGCTGTCGGTGCCCGAACCCGGCTGCGACGAAATCACGATATCGTCGATGCCGGTGGCTTCGTCGCTGCCGGCAGCGTTGGTGGTCAGCACGCGGATTTCGACCTGCGCGGCATTGTCGGCATCGGTGCCGAGCGTGACATCGACGGCGGTGACTTCGGTGGCGCTGTTCGCGGTCGAGACATCGGCGTCGTAGAAGATGTTCTGCCAGATGCCGCCGCCGACGCGGTATTGCACGGCGATCTGCTGCGCGGCGTCATCGGCGCTGGCATCGAGATCGCGCAGCGCCGCCTGGAAACGCACGGCGCTGCGGCCGGTGGCATCGACATAGAACACCACCGACGGCGCATCGGCAGTGCCCGAGCCGTTGAGCGCGATGGTCGGGTTGGCGATGCCGTCGAATTCGAGCACGCCGCCGGCCAGGCTGGCCGAGGCCGGATTCGACTGGTTGGCAACGACATCGACCGTCGTCTGCAAATTGCTGCCGGTATAGCTGCGCGCATCGACATTGGTCGACGACGTCAAGCCGTCGCCGAGATAGCCCTGGATGCTGGCGACGCCCGACCAGTCGTCATTGGCGGTAATAAGGCCGGCATTCGACCAATCCTGGCTGAAATTGCCGCTGGCGAGGTTGAAATAGGCAGTCGTCATCGAGAATCCCCTTGAGCATGGCGCGTCAGCAATTGCGAAGCACCGCTAGGCCGCGTCGATGAAGCAAAGGTGACAGCAAACGCGCTAAGGTTTGACGTCTGGATAAAGATTTTGTGACAACGTCGGGTGCCGCGGCGCGTGACCGAGCGCGTTGACGCCAGCAAGGCCGCGCGGGTAAGCCTGACGACATGAAGAAGCATACCGGACAGAACCGCGCGACCACCGCAACCTGGCATCCTGCAACACAGGCGGTGCGCGGCGGCACCATGCGCTCCGAACATGGCGAAACGTCGGAAGCGATCTTCCTGACGTCGGGCTATGCCTATGACAATGCCGAACAGGCCGCGGCGCGTTTCCGTGGCGAACAGCCCGGCATGACCTATTCGCGGCTGCAGAACCCGACGGTGGCGATGCTCGAGGAGCGGCTGTGCCTATTGGAAGGCGCCGAAGCCTGCCGGACAATGGCGACGGGCATGGCGGCGATGACGGCGGCGCTGCTGTGCCAGCTTTCGGCGGGCGACCATCTGGTCGCGGGCCGCGCGCTGTTCGGCTCGTGCCGCTGGCTCGTCGATCATTTGCTGCCGCGCTTCGGCATTCAAACCACCGTTGTCGATGGCCGCGACACGCAGGCCTGGGCCAAGGCGCGCCAGCCCAATACCAAGGCATTCTTCCTCGAAACCCCGGCGAACCCGACGCTCGATATCGTCGACATGCGCGCGGTCGCCGACATCGGCCATGACGCCGGCGCGATCGTCGTCGTCGACAATGCCTTTGCCTCGCCGATCCTGCAGCGGCCGTTCGAGTTCGGCGCCGATGTCGTCGCGCATTCGGCAACCAAGCTGATGGACGGGCAGGGCCGCGTGCTCGGCGGCGCAGTGCTCGGCAACGCCAGCTTCATCAATGATGTGCTGCTGCCGTTCACCCGCAACACCGGCCCGACGCTGTCTGCGTTCAACGCCTGGGTCATCCTGAAATCATTGGAAACACTCGACCTGCGTGTCCGCCGCGCCGCCGAAAACGCCCAAAAGGTGGCGAGCTTCCTCGAAACCCGCGTGCCGCGCCTGCTCTATCCGGGGCTGGCGAGCCACCCGCAGCATGCGCTGGCGATGCAACAGATGGAGGCCGGCGGCACGATCATGGCGCTGTTCGTCGATGGTGCACGTCCGCAGGCGCATGCCTTGCTCGACGCGCTCGAACTCATCGACATTTCGAACAATGTCGGCGATTCGCGGACGTTGATGACGCATCCTGCATCGACGACGCACGCCAGCGTCGCCGAGGACAAGCGCCTCGAAATGGGCATTACCGAAGGCATGCTGCGGCTGTCGGTCGGGCTCGAAGACCCGCGCGACCTCATCGCCGACCTCGATCAGGCGCTAAGGCGCGCCGGGCTATGACCAGCGGCGGCCAGCCGATGAACGTGTTCTTCCCGTTCGCGGCGGAGACGCTCGGCATGGTGGTGCGCGTCAACCCGCGCTTCCTGCCCGACCAGTCCGACCCGCAGCAGCGACGCTACGCGTGGAGCTACCACGTCCGCATCGAAAACCGCTCGCCGTCGCCGGTGCAGCTGACCGACCGCCACTGGGTGATCACCGACGGCAACGGCGAAGTCGAGGAAGTCCGCGGCCCCGGCGTCGTCGGGCAGACACCGGTGCTCGAACCCGGGCAGTCGTATGACTATGTCTCGGGCTGCGGGCTGACGACGCCGTCGGGGTCGATGCACGGCAGCTTCCGCATGCTGGCGGGCAAGGTGCCGTTCGACGCCGCCATTCCCAAGTTCGGGCTGCTCAGCCCGCCGCCGCGCGCGGTTCGCAAATGAAGCGCACGCACCTGCCGCTTAACGCGCTGCGCGTTTTCGACGCTGCCGCGCGACATTTGTCGTTCACCAAGGCTGCCGACGAACTCGCGGTGACGCCCGCCGCGGTCGGCCAGCAGATCCGCGCGCTCGAAGACGTGCTCGGCGTCGTGCTGTTCCGCCGCATGACGCGCAACCTCGAGCTGACGCCCGAGGCCGAGCGCGCGCTGCCGGCGTTGCGCGCGGGGTTCCTTGAATTCGAGGAGTCGGTGCGGCTGCTGCAGGAAGCGCAGGGCTCGAAGACGTTGACCTTGGCGGCACCGCGCGACCTGACGGCGAAATGGCTCGGCGTGCAGTTGGCCGCCTACACCGTGCTCAACCCCGATGTGCGCTTCGTCATCGTCTCGGCGGACGACGGCATCGATTTCACCCAGGCCAACCTCGACCTGGCGCTGGTTTTCGGCCCGGCGCCGAATGACGAGGGCGTCCACGGCAAGCCGCTCGGTGTCGAAACTTTGGTTACCGTCAGCTCACCCGGCCATACCAGCGACGGCTGTTTCATCCGCTATCCCGGCGACGCCATGCCGCCC
>ERZ724516.1292-NODE-1292-length-14743-cov-4.378200_pt1 | contig 14743 bp, 13 predicted proteins | sample MGYA00376049_ERZ724516 | MGnify/ENA primary metagenome ERZ724516 (study PRJEB28724, sample SAMN07190886) | activated sludge metagenome | isolation source: activated sludge of sewage treatment plant in Hong Hong | place: USA: Christiansburg, Virginia | collected... | reverse complement strand
CACGGAAGGTGCCACCACAACCGCAAGGTGCTCCAAGTGAGGGCACGACCGGTCCAATCATCGGGCATCGGAAAAGCCACATCTATAACCGTCCCGGCTGCCCCAGTTACGGGAAGGTGTCAGAAAAAAACGCTATTCAATTTGCTACTGTTGAAGAAGCAGAAGAGGCAGGGTACACAATCGCCAAGAATTGCTCCCGCTAGTAACCAGTAGTTTTACTGGTATAACCGATCGCCTTCTTTCCGGTTTGCCGGAAGGAGATCATTAATGCACCGCATCAGGAGTCGAAAGCGAGTATCTGAATAAATAAAAGCATAGCGCCATTGTCTCGCGGTGCGAGTGGCATAACTGCTCGGGTGAATGGAGGGGAGAGCTCGCATGCAAAGTTTTCCAATAAAAACTGTCCTCGTCGCGATTGTCCTTCTTCTCTCTCCTCTTATGGCAACTCTAGCCCAGGAGAGCAAGGTCCCGTTCCTTTTCCACGAGGATGAAAACCTCGATCAGACCGAAGTTACAAAAGCTATTCCAAGATCCACAGATTTGCAATCTGAGCCATTCCTGAACTCTCCCATGACACGTCTTGAGTATATCCTCACTCAATTGGAATCCCACATTAACAATGAGACGAATCTGGTGCGCAGAGAGGTATCCGATGGCTTCGAGCCTGATTCGCGCAAACCCTTTAGTCCCACAGTTTCCATCGCAGGTTATGCTAGGTATGCACGAGAAGTCGGACGAATCATAGTGGAATACAAAATCGAGGGGCTAGGTCGCCCGAAAAAGCCCATGCGAATAACCTGCGATAAACTCCTGGCCCAGCTTAAACATATTGCACCACAAGCGGCTCCCGACTACCTGTATCACAACACGTTGCTTGGGGTTCTGGCTCAGGACGATTTCGCAGCGTACACACCAACATTACAAAGGTTGGCAAAGAACATTGTCCATAAAGTTCGGCTCGACTCACGCACTGAGAACGGAAATGTGATGCATACACTGATTTGCCAAAGAACCGAAAATGATGCTCCTGTCCAATACGAGGGACACAGTTTGAAACTTCACTAAGGTGGCCGATGTTCACCGCCATCGATGCGAGAAATCCACCGAACTAAACGATGTACAAAGGCGCTAAAAATTCATGGGGTCGGAAATTCTAGTCACTAGGCGCAAATTTTGATCAAGTCAGGGAGGTGGTATGCGATATGGGGTAATCGCGGTGGCGATGGTAATGACGTGCTTTGCCCAGAACCCGGCTCAGGCAGTAGACGACTTGGACCGCGAATCATTAAGAGGGCTTCCAGGGGTACAAGTAGTCATTGAGAACATCGACAAAGACGCACAAGAGGATGGTTTGCTAGAGGATACAGTTCGCACTGCCGTGGAACTCATTCTTCGATCGAGCGGCATACGGATCCTCACTCAATCGGAAAGACTCCAAACGCCTTCCAAACCCTGGCTCTACGTGTACATTGATACCTTCAAAAACAACGGACGCTATGCCTACACGATAAGAGTTTCAGTGGAACAACGAGTGTCATTGGTGGCTAGGCCGGATCACATAATGTCTACCACGACATGGAGACTCGACCAAATAGGAACGTCAGGCTCATTCAACATATCGAAAACAATAAATATTGTCGAATCTGCGGTCAAAGCTTTTGCCAATGACTTTCTGACCGTCAATCCTCGGTAGCCTAGTGCTGGACGCCATGGTCCCAGCGGCGGCACAACCCTGCAGGTGTGGGATGCTAAATCCGACTGTGGCTGCATGAGCCGCTGACACTATCGAACGATGCCAAATCGAGAGTCATGAAGAAGATCAACACCAGTAAGGACAACATCAGGTTCGTTAACATTTGCCTCGACAATGGCGTGGACTTTCTTGTGATGGGCGGTACCGCTGTGTTCTTTTATGGATGTCGTAAGGGAAAAGGCTTAAACGATCTTGACCTGATGCCTAGCACGTCGCCGGAGAATGCGGCGAGACTGATGACCGCATTGAAACAGGCCGGTGTTTCGACCAACAAATTCACAGTGGAAGAGTTGCAACAGCCTAAGCAGCGGGTCTGCTTAAAGCCCCCAAACTACAACTATGATGTCGACATTCTGATGCCGTGGGCAGAGTGGTTGTATGCGGAGTTTCGAGGCCGTTCAGAAATCGCAAGGATCGGGCCTGCCGCAGTGCGAGTCCTTTCTAAGTGCGATCTGATCATCACGAAGGAATGTGCGGTTAATGATCTAGAATCCGACGCCGTGATGTGTCCTGACAAAGCCGGGATGCTCAAAGCCAAAGCCGAAAAGCACCGCGAGGATTTAACCTGTCTACGAAGGACAGAAGGGAGCACGCTGGTGCGCGTGAACGGTAAATCCTAATGGAGAGCATCGACCCCTGCCAGGCTGAAGTTGGAGGCCACGTGGGCCGATGTGAGTAGAGAACGATTACGCTAGTGATTCTTCGAGGATGGCAAAGCGAATGAACAAGCCGGTCATGTAGACGAAGGACTCGATTTCCTTGCGCGTGAGATTCGCTTTCGGTTGTCCGTCCTTCCCTGCATGGCGGACGGTGTTCCCGTAGGCGATGTATGCTTTCAAGATTGGCTTATATTCGTCGGGAGCTTTTATCAATGAAAGAAACTTTTCGGCATTTTTTGAAAGATCCTTGTCGCCGCAAAAGACTTTGGCCAATGCCTCCAGCGCCTCGTACATCTCGGTCACGACATCGGAGTGAAACTGCGGCTTCCCAATGGACTGAAGAAAGTGATGCAGGCCTTTCTCGAATGCAACCTTAACCCCTGAATATTTTTCGTCTGCGAGGCAACCGAGGACCTCGTTGACCAGTTTTTCGTCCAGCACGGGGGACCCAGACGGCAAAAAGTGGCCATCGTGCCAACGGATACCGATGTCACATTCAGATAAGTTCAGTATCCCTTGAATGGAATCGCGCAGTGGGGGGCCGTATCCCATGGCAAAGGCAACTTTGTAGAGAGCCTCAACCGCCTGCACATTGTTCCAGAATTCATGCTTCACATAGGCCAATAAAGCGCTAGGGGCGTCGTAATCCTGCCTGAGGCCCAGAATTGTCAACAGGGAGCGTTCCATTTCCTCACGGATGACGCCAGGAAGGCCGAAGTAGAATCTGGTAAAGATTTCGTTGTAAACGCGATTGACGAAGCGTTGTTTTGCCTCCTCAGTACTGACTGAAATCTTGAACCTCTCATGGAACTTTTGCGTCATCATTTCCCTTTCGGCAGGTGACCTTTCCGTTCCAGTTCGGCGACATGAGCCTGCAGCATCTTGACGAGATAGGCCTGGAGGCTGTCGCCTTGCAGGGCGGCGGCGGCCTTGAGCTTGTTGGCCACTTCTGTGGGGACGCCGCGCACGTAGAGCACCTTCGACTTCTCGGGCATGGCGGCGATGATAGCGCAGCGAGTACGACGACAACAAGCGGGTTTATTTATTTGCTAGCACAAACTATAATAAGCAATAAGTGTCGCAGTGCTAGCATTGACGAATGAGGAGAGGTCATGAAGACGATCGCGATTCCGGTTACTGACCCCCTCAAGGCGAAGCTCGATGTCCTGCGTCGGAAGGGCTTAACCATCCACGGCTATTTGCGCTCCCTGCTGAATCGCGAACTCGCCGAGCCGCATGTTCTCACCGCCGAGCACCTGACCAAGAAGCAGATTGAGCGAATTGAGGATGCCATGAACACCGACGACTTGAAAGTCATGGTCATGATTGTCGATGCGGTAATCGGACAGCGACGTCCCAACACCGTCCAGAAGGGAAGGAGGTCCTCATGACCCGCGTGGCTCTCTATGCGCGATACTCATCAGAGCATCAAAAAGAAAGCTCCATCACCGATCAGTTCAGGAACTGCGAGCAGCGCGCGACGCGCGAGGGCTGGACGATCACGGCGCGGTATGCCGATAGGGCCATCAGCGGCGCAACCGCCGAGCGCCCTGAGTACCAACAGATGCTCACAGACGCGAAGGCGAAGCGATTCGATATCTTGCTCGTCAACGATTTCTCGCGCCTGTCCCGCGACATGGATGAAACCGAACAGGCGCGGAAGCGGCTCGTCTATTGGGGGGTGCGGTTGATCGGCGTCATGGATGGCATTGACACCAGCCAGAAAGGGCACAAGCTCCACTCGCGGGTCAAGGGGATGCTGAACGAAGAGTACATCGAGAAACTGAAAGACGACATCAAGCGCGGGATGGTCGGACAAGCCGAGGAATGCTACTGGCAAGGGGGCCGGGTCTACGGCTACAGGCTGGTGCCAGAATACGATCCCAGCAAGAAGGACGCGTATGGGCACCCGGCCAAGATCGGCACGCGCCTGGAGGTCGAGCCAGAGCAGGCGAAGATTGTGCGCGAGATTTTTCAGATGTATGCGGACGGCATGAGCCCGCTCAAGATCGTCCATGCGCTGAATGTCCGCCACGTCCCCGCCCCCGGCGCGGCCTATAAGCGGAAGACGCAGCGGTCGTCGAGTTGGAGCGCCGCGGCGCTACATGGAGATCTGAGCCGAGGGACTGGCCTGCTGAACAATCCACTGTACGTGGGGCGCTATGTCTGGAACCGGTCGCGACGTGAGAAAGACCCCGAGACGGACTGCAGGGCTCATATTGCGCGGCCTGAAAGTGAGTGGATCAAGAAATCGGTGCCGCACCTGCGCATCATCGACGACGCGTTGTGGGAGCGAGTCAAGACCCGTCGTCACGCCGTGAGCAAGGGGGTTGCCGCCATGCGCGCCTCGCTTCATTGTCGCGGCAGAAGCACTGGCCGGATGCCCAAGTATCTGTTCTCTGGTTTGTTGGTCTGCGGGACCTGCGGTGGGAAGTACGTCGTCTGCGAGGCGACGAAGTATGGCTGCAGTACCTGGCGGACGCGCGGAGAGTCGGTCTGCGCCAACTCGGTGCGGGTCGAGCGGGCGCTTGTCGAGTCGCTGTTGTTACAATCGATCCGGCGTGACTTGTTCACCGAAGAGTGCCTGGAGATCTTCAAGACAGAAGTGGCGCGGCTGCTGGCGGAACAGCGCCGGACACAGAGGCCGGACCTGAAAGTGTTGGACACCCGTCTTCAGGTCGTTGAGCAGGAAATCGCGCACATTATGACTGCGATCAAGGCGGGCATCCTGACGCCCAGCACGAAGGGCGCGCTGGAACAGGCGGAGGCTGAGCGTGCACGGCTCATCCAGACAATTCAGGGGGGGCGCAGAACCCTCGATAAGGTCGCCAGCTTCCTGCCGGATCTAGTTCGGAAGTTCGAATCCTTGGTGGATGATCTCGTGGCCTCAACCCAGCACCAGGTCGATAAGGCACGGGGGATGCTACGGGAACTAGTCGGCGGGCAGATCCGGCTCCATCCTACGGCGGACGGCGCTAACCGCTTTCTCACGGCGGAATTGTCAGGGGATTATTCTGGACTGGTGCGGCTGGTGGGTGGACCTAAAATAAATTTGGTGGCGGTGACCCGGATTGAACGGGTGACCCGCGGCTTATGAGTCCGCTGCTCTACCAACTGAGCTACACCGCCACGGCACGATCGGTCGCGTGAAGAAGAGAACGCGGATAATAACTGAAATGCCTCCGAAGTGTCTACCGATGGCCAGACGAAAGCTGGAAGGTCGTGAAAGTGGCCTTGGACAGAACCGTCAGGGGGTGGTATGACGCTAAGCCGAATGTTCCCGGCCCTCCCACCCAGGCGCAAAAGCCTGCCACGGGGCAGTCGGTCAGGGGCACGTGTCCTAGCAATCTCTCTGTGACGGCAGCAGCGCGCCGGCCGCGCTGATCAATTGGAGGCCTGCATGTTGAGCGGAATTTCAGTGGACGCGATCGTGGCCTGGCTCATCACGATGTCTGCGGCCGTGGGCATCGCCAGTTTGCGGATCGTCTTGGTCCTGGCGATCGGGTACGTGGCGATCCGGTTCGTGCGCCTGGGCCTGCATCAGCTTGAGCGAGTGATGATCGTGGCCAGTGACAAGCAGGACCAGGAGTCCGGAACCGCCGCCAAGCGAGCGGCCACGTTGACGGGGATTCTGCGGACCATCGCCTTGTCGGCAATCTGGGCCATCATCATCATCGAATCGCTGCAGCTGGTCGGATTGGACATCGCGCCCATTTTGGCCGGCGCCGGGATCTTGGGCCTCGCCGTCGGCTTCGGCGCGCAAAATCTCGTGCGCGATCTGATCAGCGGATTTTTCATCATTCTGGAAGATCAGGTCCGGCTGGGAGATGTGGCCGTCATCAACGGGACTGGCGGGGCGGTGGAGACGATTACGTTCAGAACGATCTCGTTACGCGATTTTTCCGGCGTGGTGCACATTTTCCCCAACGGCGGGATCACCACCTTGTCGAATATGACCAAAGACTGGTCGGCGTTTGTCCTGGATATGGGGGTGGCCTATCGGGAGGATACGGACCGGGTGGTGGAGGTGATGCGATCGGTGGGCGAAGAGTTGCGCCACGACCAGGCATTGGGTGCATTGATCATCGAACCGATCGAAATCGTGGGGGTCGAAAATTTCGCCGATAGCGCCGTGACGATTCGCGCGCGAATCAAAACGAAACCGGCCGAGCAATGGAAAGTCGGGCGTGAATATCGCCGCCGTCTCAAGAAGGCGTTTGATGCCCAGCGGATCGAGATTCCGTTCCCGATGCGCACGTTGTTGATGGGCGAAGATCATTCTCCATTAAAGGTGGAGGTGATCGCCGGCCTGGGGCTTGGGAAAAGTTAATCGCTTGAGCGAGCGAATCCCTCAACCGTCTGCCGTCTATGTGAATGCGACAGAGTTCCTGCCGCGCGTGCACCAGTCGCAATCCCCAGCGCAAGCTCGCGCCGTGGCGCTGTAACGAGACCATGGCATTGGCACGGTCGAAATCGGCACCGTGATGTTCGGGAAGCGAGATGCGGCGACCGATGAAAGAATCTATCCGGAGCTCACGCTCGTGCGATTGACGATTCCCCGCCGGGTGTTTACGAACCAGCGCCTCGCCTCGGTGGGGGAGAGGCTGATCGATCGGTACCACCGCCGGGATTCGATCGGCGGCTTGGTCATGAGGAATGAATCTCCTGGTCTGCGACATTGTCCCGGCCGATTTGAAGAAGAGACTCCTGCCGGGAGTTTATGTTCCTGCGCGGGATTCGCCGCTGCGCTATGGTCATGACGCGGCCGGGCAGAATGGAAGATACGTAGACCATCAAGCCTGCTCCAACGAGTGCATACCATCACCACTTCCGCCTGGAGCGGCCACCCGCACAACTGAACGCATTCCCTGACGACGCGTCTGTTCCAACCTGACCCATTCATTCCTCCCGGTCAAAAAACTTTGTGCTCCCAGGAGTAATTTGTGTCGAGACATGTTATAAGCAGTTCCTTCGCAGGACGGGTTCTCCAAACACCTACGTATCGCCAAGGCTGATAGCCGACTGTCGCGCGACTGCGTGGTGTTTCTGAAGAGTGCGTGATGCGCCGAGGTGCAGCAGTGTTATTCAGAAAACTTATCGCGAGCAGATGATTTTACGGGCACTGATTCACGAATCTCCGTGCCCCGTCATCAAGAAAGAGGGGAGGCCTTGATGGCTTGTGTGAAGAAATCCGTGGGGCCGGAGGCAGGAATCAACAGGCCGGTCGACGTTCGTCCGGCTACATCGTCCGATTCATCCCGTCGCGGGAAATGCGAGACGATGCTGCGTCGCTGGCGTGGGACCCTGGCGAGTGTGGCGGCTCTTCTGCTGCTTTGCGCGTTGGTCGTGCCGGCCTATTCACAGACGGGCCCGTTGCCACCGCAGACCGGCGGGCCGTTGCCCCCGAAGCCGCCGCAGTTGCCTGTTGTGCCTCCACCCGCACAGCCCCCCGCACTCGGCCTTCCCGCACCAACTCCCCCTGGCGCGCTTGATCAAGTGGCGAAGGGGCCCAAGATCATGGTCAAGGATATCCGGCTGGTGGGCAATACCGCCTTCACGTCGCAACAACTCTCGGAAATAACCGCACCCTATACCAATCGCGAGTTGGCGGCGGAGGATCTGGAAGCCTTGCGCCTCGCGCTGACCTACTACTACGTCAATCATGGCTATTTGACGTCCGGTGCAGTGGTTCCTGAGCAGGATGTCGCGGACGGTACCCTGACCTTGCAGATCATTGAAGGCAAGATTACACAGGTCAACGTCGAAGATACGAAATGGTTCCGCCCCTCGTATTTTCAAAGCCGGGTAAATCTGGCGGCCGGCCCTCCGCTGCACGTCGAGGCACTCCAGGAACGGTTGCGTGTGATGCAGGCCAATCCCCGGATCGAACGTATCAATGCCGAATTATTACCGGGCGCCACCATTGGCGAAAATACGCTGAATGTGAAAGTGAAGGAAGCCAACCCGCTCAAGGCTTGGTTGGAATTCAACAACTACCAGTCCCCCGTCGTCGGGGCGGAGCAAGGGTTCATTACGCTGGCGCACCAGAATCTGTTGGGCTTCGGCGACACGCTGAGTTTGCAATATGGTCGCTCGGCCGGCGTCAACCCGATGCTCAACTTTAAATATGAGATCCCGGTGGGGCCTCGCGACACCACGGTCGCGCTGCAATATCGCCGGTTTGATTTCGGGGTGGAGGAATCGCCGTTCGATTCATTGGATATCAAGAACAAAGCCCAGATATTCGGCCTCTCAGTCAGGCATCCGGTGATCCGGAAAGCGGACCAGGAACTGGCTTTTTCCCTCACCGGTGAACATGCCCGGAATGAGAGTACGTTAGGCGGGAACCCGTTTGAACTCATCACCGGGGCGCCGAACGGCAAATTCCGCGTCACGTCGCTGCGTTTCGGCCAGGAGTATGCTCAGCGTTCTGCCGAACAAGTGATCTCCCTGTTGTCACGGTTCTCTGTTGGTGTCGGAGCCATGGGTGCGACGGCCAATGGTGATCCTAATCTGCCGGATGCGCGGTTCTTCTCTTGGTTGGGTGAAGCCCAGTGGATTCGCCAGCTCCCTCTCTGGCGCACACAATTGGTGAGCCGTGGCGTCGTGCAATTGTCCAACGATCATTTGTTCCCGCTGGAACAGATTGCCGTCGGTGGCCGGTACAGCGTACGCGGCTATCGCGAATTTACGCTGATTCGTGACAATGCCGCCATGTTATCGATCGAGGCGCGGGTGCCGGTGTATACGACAAAAGCCGGGGTGGACTCAGTCTTTCTCGCGCCCTTTTTTGATATGGGGCATGGTTGGCAGACGACGGCCCAGACGCCCGGATCGCCTCCGAAAACATTGGCGAGTCTTGGTGCCGGTGTCATCTGGAACTTTTGGCGTGGAAGCCATTTTGAACTCTATTATGGAAAGCAGTTGAAGCGATACGATACCGATCGCAACAACCTGCAGGATCACGGCATTCATCTGCAATTGGTGGTCGAGGCGTTCTAGTGGAATAGCGATAGCCGCCGACGGCGGCGTGTTCGTCTTACTGAGACACTTACGTTGCGCAGTCAATGACGGCATCTCGTCAGGGCTGAATATCCAGGGCCGATTGGCCGGGTCTGTGTCCTCTGCACACGTGGGCCGAGACTGGGTGTGCGTGTTGAAGTTGCGCAGCGTTTAAGGTAAGAGAGGGGGCCTCTCTTATCACATGAGGAGATTGACCATGCTATGTCGCCCCGCAGGATTGCCGCTGTTGGTTCGTGGATCTCTCGCCTTCCTGATGCTTCTGGGTTCTACCGGGTCGATCGCCTACGGACAGGCCACGAACATTTCCGCAACTCCCTCCGGAGCGGGCGGCCTCGGAACCACGCTAAGCACGTCGGGCAATACGACCAACATTGCCGGTGGAACGAGACCGGGCGGCGGCCCCAACCTCTTTCATAGCTTCAACCAGTTCTCCGTCGGCGCTGGAGATGTGGCGGCATTCGTAAATCCTGGCGGCGTGTCCAACGTCATCAGTCGAGTGATCGGAGGCTCTCCCTCCAACATCAATGGTACCGTTCAAGCCCTGAATGCGAACCTCTTCTTCTTGAATCCTGCCGGAATTGTCTTCGGCCCATCGGCCCATTTGAATGTCTCCGGATCCGCCTATTTCAGCACCGCGCAGCAACTGCGTTTGAGTGATGGTGGAATTTTCACGGCGAGCACCGGACTCTTGGCCTTCGACTCAACCTTATCCGCCAGTTCACCGGTGGCATTCGGATTTCTCGGCCAGGGGCCGTACGGGTCGATCGTCCTCTCGTCTTCTTCGACGGTGCTGCAGACCGGGGCCGTACTCGGGTTGATGGGAGGAGGCATTCAGATCAATGGATCGAAAATCAGCGCGCAGCGGGTCATTCTCGGCAGTACGAGTTCGGCCGGTGAAATGAGTACACAGGCATTTGTCGGAAATCCCTTTTCCGGCGCGGCGGGTAACGGGCAGGTTCAAGCATTACCTGGAACCTTGATCGTCGCGGGCGGTGGGGGAGTCATTCCAGCTTCCATCGACGTGACCCCGAATGTGACTGTGCCGACCGGCTCGCAGATCAACACGACGACGAATTCGTTCACGCAGCGTGTGACGCAAATTCAAGTTGTCGGCGTGAATCTTGGCGGGCTTGCGCCTCTTGCGACCGCGAATGTGGCTAACGTGAATCCGGCGAACCCGGTCGAACCGGTCGCATTTTTGAATCGTGCCGCCATGGTGCTTCCACAGGACGCGCCTGCTTCGCCGGCTCCGTTATTGACCAGCCGGTGCGGCGCACGAAAAGACGGCGCATTCAGCAGCTTGGTGCAAGCCTCGCGCGATGTCACGCCCTCGCAGCCTGGCCGATCACTGGCGGCGCCTATCGTGCTGGAAGAGATCGCCGGCGAGGCCGACCCTGGAACTCCGGCAGCCCAGACCGCGCACATTCAGGGTCCGACGACCGCACAACTTATGGAATCATGGCAGGGGTGCTAGCTCCCCAAGGAGGACGTCATGCCTACGATGCGTAATATTGTCACTCGCCGCGGCATGAAGCGGAGCCATGGGGCTGCTGACGCAACCAGTCCGCGCACACTCTCATCGCCGTTGACCATGTTTGGCCTAGGGGTGCTTGCGTTGAGCAGCTTCGCCTGGCCTGCAAGCGGGAGCGCACTGGAACTGTTGGGCGGCTCAGCCGCGTCGTCGATGACGCCGGCGCAAGAAATGCGACAGGGGACGACTCAGTTTCAGCAAGGGGCGTTCGCCCAGGCGGCCGCGCACTGGATGAATGCGGCGCGTGGGTATGAAGAAGCCGGGCAGGTCAAAGCGCAAAGTCAGGCCTTGATCAATGTGGCCCATGCGCTTCAGCAGGAGGGGCAGATCCGCCGCGCGCAGGGGACATTGCAAGCCGCATTGAAACTTTCGGAACAGGCCGGTGAGCGCGGTCTTACGGCGACGATTCTCGCTCAGCTCGGCAACACCTTTCACCTCCTCGGAAAAGACGAACCTGCGACCGAACATTTGACCAAAGCCTTGACGCTGGCGCGGGAAGAGAAAAAGCCCGTTCTGGTTGCCGGGGTGTTGAACGATCTGGGCAATGCCCTGACGGCTCGCCGGCAATTTGCCGAAGCGATCGATGTCTATGCGGAAAGCCGGGCCCTTGCCGCCGAAACCAAGCAGCCGGCGCTGGCGGCCACCGCGCAGATCAATAGCGCGATGGCGTTGCTGCAAAATCAACAGCTGGGTGAAGCCCACCGGCATTTGGACCAAGCGTGGTCTGATGTGCGCTCGCTAGGGGATGGTCACGAAAAAACCGCCGGCTTGTTGAACATCGGTCTTGGGTATCAGGAGTTGTTGGCCGCGGCGTCAGGGAAATCCGGAGCGGCCAAGAAGTCAGACGCGGGGAAGGGGCGAGCGACGGAGGCGGTCGCGTCGACCGGGTCTGCAGCGGGCCTGTTGCGGCAAGCATCGGACGCCTTCACCGCGGCCGGTGAAGTGGCCGGACGCACCGGCGATGCGCGCGGCCAATCGTATGCGTGGGGCTATTTGGGAGGGGTGCGGGAGCAAGAGCATCGCAATCCCGAGGCATTGGAGTATACGCGAAAGGCCACGTTCGCCGCGCAAACCGTGAATGCGCCGGAATCGCTCTACCGCTGGCAGTGGCAGACGGCGAGATTGTTGCGCGCAGAGGGGAAGGAAGAGGAATCCATCGCCGCCTATCAACGCGCCGTGACGCTGCTGAAACCGATTCATTACGAATATTCCATTGGATCTCAGGGCCGGCAGCATTCGTACTACGAATCCGTTGCGCCGTTGTTCGCAGAGTATGAGGATGTTCTGCTGCGGAAGGCGGCTTCGGCCAAGACGCCCGAGCAGACCGACCAGTTGCTGGTGAAGGTCAAAGAGACGATTGAAGTCTCGCGGGCGGCCGAGCTGCAGGACTATTTCCAGGACGATTGTGTCGCGACGGTGGCGAGTCATCGGGGTGCGGGCACGTTGGCGCCCGGCACGGCGGTGATCTACCCGATTGCGTTCCCTGACCGGCTCGAACTCCTTCTGGAAACAGCCAATGGACTGAAGCAAGTCAAGGTTCCTGTGACGGGAGACAAACTGACGAAGGAAATTCGTTCGTTCAGGCGGCTCATTCAGGATTCGCAATCACAGAATTATCTGTCCTCGTCGCAGGCTCTACACGGGTGGCTGGTAGCGCCCATTCAGCAGGACTTGCAAGGAGCCGCGGTCCATACGCTTGTGGTGGTGGCCGAGGGACCGCTCAGGACCATTCCGATGGGCGCGTTGCATGATGGGCGGCATTTTCTCGTCGATTCATTGGCCGTAGCTGTGACGCCGAGTCTGGCGCTGACCGATATGAACGCTGCGCAACGCCGCAAGGGCAGTTTGTTGTCGGTCGGTCTGACCGAATCAGTCGAGGGGCAGGCGGCGCCGCGATATGCGGAGACTGAAGTGCAGGCGATCAGAACGATGTATGGCGGCAAGCTGCTGATGAACAAACAGTTCTCTGGGCCGACCTTGGAAGAAGAGATCAAGGACCAGGGCCTGGGGATTGTCCACGTGGCGTCCCACACGGTCGTCGGCACCGAGGCCAAGGATTCGTTTGTGCTGGCTCATGACGGCAAGATTACCATGGACCGATTGTCCCAGCTGGTAGGACTCCAGCAGTACCGGCAGCAGCCCTTGGATCTGCTGACGCTGAGCTCATGTGAAATCGCCGCGGAAGATGATCGTGCGGCGCTCGGGTTGACGGGGGTCGCCGTCAAGACCGGGGCAAGGACGGCGCTGGCGAGTTTGTGGACGTCGGATGATGAAACAACGACGGAACTCGTATCGGAATTTTATCGGCAGCTTCAGGATCCCGCGATTTCAAAGGCCGTGGCCTTGCAGCGGGCACAGCAAAAAATTCTGTCTCAACGCGGTCACACGCACCCCAGTTTTTGGGCGGCATTTCTGTTAATCAACAACTGGATGTGACGCCCAGCTAGGGACTCTGTGAATGTATGAACGGGATGGTGCGAGCGGTTGCGTGAAGGGTGCTGAAGGATAGGGAGGGGGAGAGGCTAGAGTTTCTTCCCCGTCATGATTTCATAGGCTTCTTCAATCGTATCGACTTCACGGACGAGGACGCTCGATTCCGGAGTCAGACTGATTCGATTCACCCGAGGGGCATAAAATTGCCCGCGTGGTACCAGCAGTACGTGGTAACCCGCTCTCGCCGCAGCAGTTGTTTTTTCTGCAACCTGCGCCACTTGTCCGATTCGACCATCACCTTCCAGCGTGCCTGTGATCGTGATGTCTCGTCTGAGTTGGTCACCTTTCAACAGGGCGATGAATCCAATTGCCAGGGCGGCCTCTGCCGTCGATCCCTCCTCGCTGAGCGGACCCGTAAATGTCGCATAGAGTGACAGGGTTCCGGTCGGGCGAGTGGAAGCCCCCAGACGTGTGACAGCAAACTGGAACGCGTGCTGGATAGATTTCATGCCGGTCCCTCGAACGGGAACCTGGCTGCGCCCCCATCGTAAAGACAAGGGGTCCGGCTGCGCCCCCTCGTCCCATTTCATCACGAACGTCGGGAAGCCAACCTGATTTTCAGTATAGGTCGCGACTGAGATCGGTACGACAAGTGTTCGACTGGCGTGGGCGGTGGAAGGCAGGCAGGCAATACACCCCAACAGCGAGAGGGCGAAAAACATCACGACGTTCGACGCTGTGCCGCTTCTGGAAAAGACCGTGTGTACGCGCATGAGTCAAGTCTAGATGAGGATGACCGATTGTCAAATTCGCCCGATCTGCAGTGTGACTGGTCATGGGATGGCAGCAGTGCGCAGAGAGCAAGCGACCGAAAACATTGAACTCTTTCTTTTTGGCCGCGGAGTTCCCTACTGAAAATCCTGAAAGGTTCTTCTGTCGGACTCTCTGATGCCTCAGACCCCATGCGCGTGATAATCTCGGGCCTGATAGACCAAGCGGCGGGCGACCTCATTGGGCGAATACCTTTTCAACAGGGGAGCATCTGAGTGAACGGCGCCATCCTCATCACGGGTGCCTCGTCCGGCATCGGCGCGGCTTGCGCGCGTTATCTGGACGGTATGGGCGTTACGGTGTGGGCCGGCGTTCGCCGCATGGAAGATGGCGAAGCCCTGGCTCGTTCCACATCCGCTCGTCTTCGTGTGCTGTTGCTCGATGTGACTGATCCCGACTCGATCGCTGCAGCGAGTCGGACGCTCACGGAGGCCTTGCCGGAAGCGGGGTTGGCCGGCCTCGTGAACAATGCCGGTATCTCCGTCGCGGGCCCGCTGGAACTATTGCCCCTTG
>ERZ724516.1286-NODE-1286-length-14763-cov-7.867351_pt1 | contig 14763 bp, 12 predicted proteins | sample MGYA00376049_ERZ724516 | MGnify/ENA primary metagenome ERZ724516 (study PRJEB28724, sample SAMN07190886) | activated sludge metagenome | isolation source: activated sludge of sewage treatment plant in Hong Hong | place: USA: Christiansburg, Virginia | collected... | reverse complement strand
ATTTAGCATTGTCAATGGTACAGAAACATTGCAACGTCCGCACAATGATTTTTTAAATATTTTGTGTGAAAATGGAATTTTAGGGTTGCTTGTTTATGTTTTCCTTTTTGGGTGGATGTATTATCAATTGTTCGTTTTAATAAGAGGCACTAAAGACACAGAGCAATGGAATTACATTTACATTTTGGCTGGTCTTTCTGGTTACATCGTGATTTCTTTCTTTGATTTTCCGATGGAACGAATAGAACATCAAATCATCTTAATGCTTTTCTTTGCCATCATTACGTCGGGTTATTACAATCAGAAAAACATGCAACCTGAATCGGAAATGGGTAAAAATGTGTTGAAATACCTTGTGCTTACCATTTCCATTTATTCGATAATCGTAACATCATTTCGTTTTAAAGGAGAAATGGAAACCGTAAAAATGTATGTTGCTAAAGCTAATGGTCAATGGGACGAAACCTTACATCAAGCGAATAAAGCAGAAAACTATTTCTATAAAGTTGATCTTACTAGTATTCCGATAGCTTGGTATCAAGGTTTGGCTAGTTTTAATCTTAATGAAACAGCTGAAAGTGTAACGCATTTTGAGGAAGCCTACCAAATAGCGCCGTATCAAATTCAAGTGCTTAATAATTTAGCGAGCAGTTATAATTTTCTAGGCGACAGACAAAAAGCCATACAGTACTATCAAAAAGCATTAGAAATTTCAACAGATTTTGAAGAAGCTAGGTTGAATTTAGCCTCGGTTTATTATAATGAAAAGCAGTACGACAAAGCATTTGATGTCATTGAAAAATTCAATATTGACAACAAGAACAAACGATATATAACATACTTAATTCCAATTCTGGCTAAAAAAATCAATGCTATTCTAATTCAAGAAAACGACTCTGAACTCTCTGCTTATCTCGCCAAAAAAATCACAAAAGGAAATCAACTCTATAAGCTTTATTATGTTGCCAAAAAAAACAACAATTCTTTTGAAACTGAAGTCTTGGCATTGAAAAAAGACATTGAAAAATAAATCGAAATTTTATCAAAACAACATTTTAACTTCTTTGATATCAAAATCGAATGATGTACCATTTTCTGAAACAATTTTCAATTGCCCGGTAACCGTTACGCCTTTGATGATTCCCATAAAAATTGATAAATCTGCTTTTTGAAAAGGCATTAACACGTCTTTATTGAAAAGCAGATTGCAATAATTCTCTTTTAAAGTTATTGAACAGATTTCCCAAGAATTTATAATGCCTTTCATCTCATCAACAATCAAATGCAACAACGCATCTTTGTCGAAAGTGTTCTGAGTAATTAATGCTAAAGAAGCAGCTTGTGGTAAATTTTCGAAATGGGTTTGGTTGACGTTGAGTCCGATTCCGACAATAGAGGCAATACTTTGGTCACTCTTAAAACTGTTTTCAATCAAAATGCCACCTATTTTCTTATTGTCTGACATAATGTCGTTAGGCCATTTGATAGACAATTTCGGAATATTCAGTTGTTCTAAACTCCGAATTACCGCAAGAGAAATCACAATATTCAGATCAAACACATCTTTAGGATCGCTAAGAAAATCTTTAATCAAGACACTCATTATAAGGTTTTTACCTTGTTCGGAATTCCAAACCGCACCCATTTGACCTTTGCCTTTGGTTTGATTTTCAGCACTAATCACGGTAAAATTTTCAACATTTTGCTGTCGAATCAAATCTTTCAAGAAATCATTTGTAGAATCTATGGCATCGAGTTTGACTAACCGCATCGGATTTATTTGTAAGACAGAATTTAATCTTATGTTAAGGTTCAAAAATAATCACAAAAAATGATAACTTTGCAAACATATACAAAATAATAAATGACGAAAAAGACCATCAATAATGATGTATTATTAGCTAATATCATCAAAGGAATTGAAGAAGTAAAAGGAAACGATATTGACATTTTAGATTTAAGAGAAATAGACAATTCCGCATGTGACTATTTCATTATCTGCAACGGAAATTCAAATACACAAGTTAACGCGATTGTTAACTCCATCCAAAAAACAGTTTCGAAAGCAATCAAAGACAAGCCTTGGCATGTTGAAGGTTCAGACAATGCCGAATGGGTATTGATGGACTATGTGAACATCGTGGTTCATGTTTTCCAAAAGCACATCCGTGAATATTATAATATTGAAAGCCTTTGGGGCGACGCCAAAATCACAACCATAGAAAACAAATACTAAAGCGAAAAAAATGGCCAACGAGAATAAACCAAATCCTAATAAACTCAAAATAAGTCCGTGGATTCTTTATGCGGGCATTGTAGTTCTTTTTTTATTCATAAGTTTTGCTACGGGCGGATCTAGTTTTCAAGAATTAGCGAAAACAACTTCTTCTAAATTCAATACTTACCTTGCCAATGGCGAAATTCAAAAGGTAATCGTTTACAACAAATCGGAAGCTGAAGTTTATTTGACTCCAGAAGCCTTAAAACTTCCTGCACATAAAGCTGTAGCCAAAGATTTATTGAATCGACCAAATACTAAAGGACCACATTATGTATTTGACATCGGAAATGACGAAATTTTTCAAAAGAAATTAGAAACGGCAGTCGCTGAAGGAAAACTTAAAGACTTCAACTTTTTACCAAAAAGCAATTGGTCTGAAATATTCATCAACTTATTGCCAATCTTAATTATTGTTGCCATTTGGATTTTCATCATGCGTCGTATGAGCAGTGGCGGACCAGGCGGTGGCGGACAAATTTTCAACATCGGAAAATCGAAAGCCAAATTGTTTGATGAAAAAACAGATATCAAAACAACTTTCAAAGATGTAGCTGGATTAGAAGGTGCGAAAGAAGAAATCCAAGAAATCGTAGAGTTTCTAAAAAATCCACAAAAGTATACCAACTTGGGAGGAAAAATTCCCAAAGGGGCACTATTGGTCGGGCCACCTGGAACCGGAAAAACATTACTAGCCAAAGCCGTAGCTGGTGAAGCTCAAGTACCGTTTTTCTCTTTATCAGGTTCAGATTTTGTTGAAATGTTTGTGGGTGTTGGTGCCTCAAGAGTTCGTGATTTGTTCAAGCAAGCCAAAGAAAAATCGCCAGCCATTATTTTTATTGATGAAATTGATGCCGTAGGTCGTGCCCGTGGAAAAAATAATTTTTCAGGTGGTAATGACGAACGTGAAAACACCTTAAATCAGTTGCTGACAGAAATGGATGGTTTCGGAACCAATTCGAATGTCATCGTTCTTGCTGCTACAAACCGCGCCGATGTATTAGACAAAGCGTTGATGCGTGCAGGGCGTTTCGACCGACAAATTTTTGTTGACCTACCAGACATTCGCGAAAGAAAAGAAATTTTCGAAGTGCATTTGGCTCCATTAAAAAAAGTAGAAAATTTAGATACCGACTTTTTAGCGAAACAAACCCCTGGATTCTCGGGAGCTGACATTGCTAATGTTTGTAACGAAGCCGCTTTGATAGCCGCTAGAAACAATAAAACGGCTGTAGACAAACAAGATTTTCTTGATGCTGTTGACCGAATTGTCGGCGGATTAGAAAAGAAAAACAAAATTGTTACGCCCGATGAAAAGAAAGCGATTGCGATTCACGAAGCGGGTCATGCAACTGTAAGCTGGATGTTAGAACACGCTGCACCGTTAGTAAAAGTAACCATCGTTCCTCGTGGACAAAGTTTAGGTGCTGCTTGGTATTTGCCAGAAGAAAGATTGATTGTTCGTCCAGATCAAATGCTCGATGAAATGTGTGCTACAATGGGTGGAAGAGCTGCTGAAAAAGTAACCTTCAACAGAATCTCAACTGGTGCTTTAAGCGATTTGGAAAAAGTAACCAAACAAGCTAGAGCTATGGTTACCGTTTATGGTTTGAATGAAAAAATAGGAAACGTTACGTATTATGATTCTTCTGGTCAAAATGAGTACAATTTCTCCAAACCTTATTCAGAAGAAACAGCAATGGTGATTGATAAAGAAATTTCTGCTTTGATTGAAAGTCAATACCAAAGAGCGATTCAAATCTTAGAAGAAAATAAAGACAAATTGAACCAACTTGCTGATATTCTGATAGAAAAGGAAGTGATATTTAAAGACGATTTGGAAGCCATTTTTGGAAAGCGAAAATTCGATTCCAATCTGCAAGAAGAAATGGATTTATAATCCGCTTTAAAAAGTGAAAATTTTAAAAAATCTTAATTCAATCTCTCATTTGAATTAAGATTTTTTTATCTTTGGATGTTTTCAACAATATTTTAACCACGAGCATACAATATATGAGTCTTTTCAGAAAATTTTTCGGTGCTGGTAATGATTCCTCAGACGAAGAAAAACAAAGTGAGTTTAATGCTCCTCAAGCACATTTATCGGCGCCAGCTGATGAAAAATTTACTTTTAATTTCAAGAAAAACGGCGGAAAATTTTTGTACTGCGAAAACTTAACTGAGGTTAAAGATCATTTCGAGCACATCCTTGAAGAAAATGATTGGTTTGAATCAGAAGCAGCGTGTTATGAGCCCAAGTTATTCAGTATGTTGGATGAAAACAAACTCACATATAAAAATGCAAGCGAACCTAAATTTCTTTTGGCCAGTTGCGAAAATTTGATTGCCGATGAAGGTTCTATTCTATTTTCATCGAATCAAATCAAACAAAACAAACCGAATGATTTGCCAGTAAATATGGTAATCTTAGCCACTACAAGCCAAATTTTAGAAAGCAAAAGTGATGGTTTAAGAGCCATTAAAAAGAAATACGACAAAGATTACCCAACGAATATCACTACCATAAAATATTTTGAAAAAGCCAAAGAAGAAGACTTTCTGCAATATGGTAGTTCCGCAAAAAACTTGTATTTACTTCTTTTAGAAGATCTTTAAAATGAACGAAACGCTAACGAGAGCGCTATCTGGAGTTTTATATATCGCTATATTAATTTCAGCCACACTATACTGCAACAGTTTTTTAGCATTGTTTGGTTTCTTGCTAGTGCTAACTGTTAGCGAGTTTTGCGAATTGGTGAAACTAACCAAACGCATTGCAATTCCAATCGCATTACTAGCCTACATCGCCTTTTCTTTTTTTGTTCAAAATCAAACTATTGATCTGCTTTTTTGGGTATTCTCATTTTTGATCGCCGTAAAAGCGATGTTGTTTTTGTTTGAGAAAAAAGAAGCCAACATCACAACTGCTGACAAATATCTTTACTTGATAGGTTACGTTGTTATTCCATTTTTATTAATCACAAGATTGCCATTAATAGAAAATGTCTTCAATCCAAAAATCATTATTGGATTGTTTATTTTAATCTGGATCAACGACACCATGGCTTATGTTGTTGGAAAATCGATAGGGAAAAATAAACTGTTCGAACGTATTTCTCCCAAAAAAACTATTGAAGGATTTCTAGGCGGATTGGTATTTGCTGCTATTTGTAGTGTATTTATCGCTCAGTATTATATCCTTCAACCCATTTATATTTGGACAATTATTGCTTTGCTGGTTGGTGTTTTAGGCACTATTGGCGATTTGATTGAATCTAAGTTCAAGCGCGTAGCTGGTGTAAAAGATAGCGGAAAAATAATGCCCGGACATGGAGGCATTTTAGACCGCTTAGATAGTATTATATTTGTTGGACCTTTTGTATTTTTGTTGTACCAAATTTTAAATTATGTTTCATAAAGAAGGCGGAAAAATTATCCTAATTGCTACAACACTGACTGTTGTATTTTTATTGTTGACAGATCGTTTTATCGATATTTTTTGGCTCAAAAAAGCAGTAGAGGTTTTAATTGTAATCCTGCTCTTGTTGGTATTGCAATTTTTCAGAAATCCGAAAAGAGAAGTCGCTATCAATGATAACCACATCATCGCTCCTGTTGATGGTAAAGTAGTAGTGATTGAAGAAGTATTTGAAGACGAATATTTTAAAGACAAGCGATTGCAAGTTTCTATATTCATGTCGCCTATCAATGTACATGTAACGCGTTATCCTGTTAACGGAAAAATTAATTTTAGTAAATACCATCCTGGAAAATACTTGGTAGCTTGGCATCCAAAAGCCAGTACTGAAAACGAAAGAACTACGGTTGTAGTCGAAAATCGTATTTTTGGAGAAATTTTATACCGACAAATTGCAGGTGCATTAGCCCGTAGAATTGTCAATTATGCTGAAACCGGAATGCAAGTCGTGCAAGGAACCGATGCCGGATTTATTAAATTTGGATCAAGAGTAGATTTATTTTTACCGATAGGAACCGAAGTCAATGTAAAACTCAACGAAACTGCGGTTGGTGGAAAAACCATTATTGCTATAAAAAAAGCATGACAAAAAAAGATTTAAATACACGTTTTGAAGAAGCTGTGGCCATTGCCGATGAAATGTCGCAAGCATCACTACCACAAGATGTGCAACTGCGTTTGTATGCCTATTATAAACAAGCAACATTCGGTACTTTAGATCCATCAAAAACAGCAACATACCATCTTAGAGATGCCTTTAAAACCAATGCTTGGATGCAAATCAGTCACTTGTCCTCTGATGAAGCCAAAGAATTGTATATCGAAGCCATTTTAGAGTTAGCTAAAAAATAATTTTATGAAAAACTGCAACATCCTTTTCATGAGCGGTCTTCTGCTCCTATTATTTTCATGCAATAACAAAAAACTAACTGAAGTTGTAGAAGTGCCACTTCCTTCCAAAGAAGAAAAAATGCTGATTGGAAGTCCCGAAGATGTCAAAGCTGAAGACGGAACTTTCAAAATGCTTGCGCTACCTTACAGTTATGAAGCCTTAGCGCCACATATTGATGCGCTCACAATGGAATTACATTATTCCAAACACTACTTGACCTATACGAACAATTTAAACAAAGCCATAGCTGGAACAGAATTAGAACAATTGCCTATTGAAGATTTGTTAAAAAAACTGGATGTGAGCAATGCTGATTTGAGAAACAATGCCGGTGGTTATTACAATCACGGTTTGTTTTGGGAAAACATGGCGCCGAAATCTAGCGGAAAACCCAAAGATAGTTTGGCACTTGCCATCAATAGAGATTTTGGTTCTTTTGAAGGTTTTCGAAATCAATTTGAAGAGGCCGCTTCAAAACAATTTGGTTCGGGTTGGGCTTGGTTGGTTACGGATAAAGCAGGCAAATTGCAAATCACAAGCACTGCCAATCAAGACAATCCTTTGATGCCCAATGCGGTGATAAAAGGCACACCAATTTTAGCTTTAGATGTATGGGAACATGCGTATTACTTGAACTACCAATACAAACGTAAAAAATACATTGATGCTTTTTTTAATGTCATCAATTGGAAAAAAGTAGGCGAACGTTACGAGGAAGCGATAAAAAATTAAACACGGATTTCACGGATTATCACGGATTAAAAAATCTGTTAAATCTGTTAAATCCGTGTTTAGCACTTATTTCAAACTAGCCAAACTTTGTTCAATCGTAGCGATTTTTGCCAAAGCATCGGCTTCTTTCTTTCTTTCAATTTCCAAGACTTTTTCTGGAGCTCCGGCAACAAAGCGTTCGTTAGACAACTTTCCTTGCACCGATTTTAAAAATCCTTGAGTGTATTTTAACTCCTCTGTAAGTTTTGAAATTTCTTCCTCAACATTGATTGCGCCCACCATCGGAATAAAATACTCATTCGATTTTACTCGGAAGGTTAAAGCACCATCTACTTTTTCAGTTACGTAAGCATAGTCTGAAATATTCCCGAGTTTGGTGATTACTGCATCGAAGTATGTTGAACTTTGATCGTTATTCATGACTTTCATTTCGATAGCATCTTTGAACGGAATGTTCTTTTCTTTACGAATGGTTCTGATTCCTGATATGATTTCTATTGTTGCTTCAAAATCTGTAATCAAACTAGCATTGAAGGATTTTAGTTTTGGCCATTCTGAAACAATCAAAGCTTCGTCAGTAGTTCTGTCTGCAATGATTTGCCAAATTTCTTCAGTTAAGAAAGGCATAAACGGATGCAATAACTTGAGGTTGTTTTCAAGCATTTCGATCGCTTTGTCAAACGTACCTTTGTCGATGGGTTGCTGGTAAGCCGGTTTGATCATTTCGAGAAACCAAGAACAGAAATCGTCCCATACCAATTTGTAAATCGACATTAATGCATCTGAAATTCTGTATTTTTCGAAGTGGTCTTCAATCTCCGCTAAGGTTTGATTTAGTTTGGCTTCATACCATTCGATAGCTACTTTAGATGACTCTGGTTGTGGAATAGCATCAGAAACTTCCCAGCCTTTGATCAATCGAAAGGCATTCCATATTTTATTGGAGAACGCTTTTCCTTGGTTGCACAATTCTTCATCGAACATGATGTCGTTTCCTGCTGAAGCGCTCAATAGCAATCCAACGCGAACACCATCGGCGCCAAACTTGTCAATCAAATCTAATGGATCTGGTGAATTTCCGAGTGATTTCGACATTTTACGACGGTTTTTGTCGCGTACTAATCCCGTTAAATACACATTCGTAAAAGGTTTTTTCCCGGTGTATTCGTAGCCTGCGATAATCATTCTGGCAACCCAGAAAAATAAAATATCTGGACCCGTTACCAAATCATTCGTTGGGTAATAGTACTTAAAATCTTCGCTTTCCGGATCCATGATACCACCAAAAACTGCCATTGGCCAGAGCCATGAAGAGAACCAAGTGTCGAGTGCATCAACATCTTGGGTTAAGTTGTCGGCTGTTAGTTGTGGATTATTAGTTTTTGATTTTGCTAAAACAAGCGCTTCTTCTATCGATTCGGCTACTACGAAATCTTCTTTTCCATCGCCGTAATAGTAGGCCGGAATTTGTTGTCCCCACCACAATTGGCGCGAAATATTCCAATCGCGTATGTTTTCTAACCAATGACGGTATGTATTGTCAAACTTTTTAGGATACAACTTGATTTCTTCGGTTTCTAAAACTGCAGTGATGGCAGGTTTTACGAGTTCTTCCATTTTCAAAAACCACTGATCAGACAAACGTGGTTCGATTACCGCTTTGGTTCTTTCGGAAGTTCCTACTTTATTAAGATGGGTTTCTGTTTTTGCTAAAGCTCCGATAGTTTCTAGTTCTTTGGCAATGGCTTCACGAACTACAAAACGATCTTGACCTTGATAATGTAATCCGAAACTGTTTAAAGTAGCGTCTTCGTTGAAGATATCTACAATTTCCAGATGGTGCTTCTCGCCTAGCGTTCGGTCATTCATGTCGTGTGCCGGCGTAACTTTGAGGCAACCTGTACCGAATTCGATATCTACATATTCGTCTTCTATAATTGGAATGACTCTGCCACAAATCGGAACGATGGCTTTTTTCCCTTTTAAGTGTTGGAAGCGCTCGTCGTTTGGATTGATGCAAATGGCGGTATCTCCGAAAATGGTTTCCGGACGCGTTGTGGCTATGGTTAAAAAGTCTTCCCTGCCTTCGATTTTATATTTTAGGAAATACAGTTTTCCTTGTTGTTCTTCGTAGATTACTTCTTCGTCAGACAATGTTGTTTTTGCTTCTGGATCCCAATTGACCATGCGATAGCCACGATAGATGTAACCTTTGTTGTATAAATCAACGAAAGAGCGGATTACGGAAGCCGACATGTCGGGATCCATGGTGAATTTGGTTCGGTCCCAATCGCAAGAGCAACCCAATTGTTTGAGTTGTTCTAGGATAACACCACCGTATTTGTCTGTCCAATCCCAAGCATGTTTTAAGAATTCTTCGCGGGTCAAATCGTTTTTGTTGATGCCTTCTGCTTTGAGTTTGGCTACGACTTTGGCTTCGGTCGCAATGGAAGCGTGATCGGTTCCTGGCACCCAACAAGCGTTGAAACCTTTCAGGCGCGCACGACGAATGAGTACGTCTTGAATCGTATTGTTGAGCATGTGTCCCATGTGCAGAACGCCGGTCACGTTTGGTGGTGGAATTACAATGGTATATGGTGTTCTATGGTCTGGTGTGGAATGAAAGTAATTGTTTTTCATCCAGTAGTTGTACCATTTTTGCTCTATGGATTTGGCATCGAATTGCGCTGGAATTGTCATTATCTGTGGATTTGTTGATTCGTGGATTCGTTGAATTATTTATTTACGAAAGCTTGTTGCTATAGATATTACCCTAGCCCCGATAGCAGCGGTTATCCTTTTGTGACGGTGTTCGGCACAAAAGATAATAGTGGATAGCGGGAACCAGCTCCTGACAAACAGCAATCTGGTATGCTTATTGGTAACCGTGCAAAAGTAAATAAAAAATTAAGAATTAATTATTTGCACATTAACGAAAAGAAAGTATTTTTACTTAACCTTAAAAAATAACCCCGATGAAAAAAATGTTACTATTGCTTGCGTTTGTTGGCTTTGCATATAATGCAAGTGCTCAAGGTGCTAAAATAGAATTTGTGGCGAAAGACAATACCGTAGATTACGGAACAATTTATCGAGATACCGATAGTGGTTTGCGGACTTTTGAATTTAAAAATACGGGCGACGCGCCTTTGATTATTACCAATGTACAATCGACTTGTGGTTGTACGGTGCCTTCAAAACCTACCGAGCCGATCATGCCAGGAAAAACTGGAAAGATTGATGTGAAGTATAATATGAGTCCAGGACCAATTAGAAAAACCATCACTGTCGAATCGAATGCTACGAATGTGGAAGGTGGCCGAATCGCTTTAAAAATCAAAGGTGAAGTTTTGGTGAAAGAGGAAGTCAATGTTTTAGAAAAGAAAAAAGGAATTATATCTAGTGATAATTAGAAAAAGAGAGCTTCGAGATGAGGCTCTTTTTTTTGGTTGATGGTTGATGGTTGATGGTTGATGGTTGATGCGAAAATAAAAAACTTGGAGGTTTCGTGTCTTTGTGGCAAATATTTTATAAAATACTTTTGAGTTGGAAATAAAACTTTAAGATTTTTCCTTCTCGTTCTATGACAAAATAGAAACCTTTTCCTTCTTCTGATTTTAGTAAATCATTGATGGCTTGGAGTGAATATTTGTAGGCTTCTATTTTATTTATAGAAACTATGGTATCGCCTTTTTGCAATCCGCACGTTTCTGCTGGTGAATGCTTCCGAACATTGGCAATCGTGTATACTGGTTTTAGGGAAAACTTGTATTTGAAATTGTTTTCGATTTTTTCTCCGGTATTGTCAAAACTGACATCATTACTTACCGTGTTGAGTTTGACGGTTTCTTGAACCCATTGCAAGCCTCCATTTTGGAGTTCAATGCCACTCATATTATACGTAAAAGGCTCGCTGTAATAGCGGCTTTTCTTTAAGAACATGGTTTGTTGCGCATAATCAAAAATGATGTTGAAACGCTTTAATATTTCGCCACCTACGGAACCTGCGCGGTTGGTAACCATATTGACACTTTTGATGGAAATCGAATCTGGAAAAGCAATGATGGGTTGATTGAATTCGAAGTTGCTTAGTGTTAACTTTGGAATTTTAGCCCGATAACCATTGATGTCGCCACTGAAACCTCTGCCCAAATAATCTTCAAATTTTTGGTTTGGAATCGTGATGTTTTTTTTCGAATTTTCGAACAACCATAGAGCATCACTGTTGCCGATATCAACCAATAACTTCGCTGGAATATCTTGATTGTTGAGCGCAACATTGGCCAAGATATATGGCTTTTTCCTTTCAATAGTTATGGGTAATGCTGTGCATTTCTTATTGATTTTTTTCCTCAAGCGTTCGGTGTCTTTGTAGACAATTATCTTTTTGCGGTTGTAGTTGATTTCAACCAAATTGTTTTTGAAAAAATGATAGCCAATGATGCCATTCACTGGAATTCCGATATGCGATGAGAAATTAAAACTTTGATCTAAGACGATATATACATCGTGTTTTCTATCTGCTAATCCTTTGAAAGACAAAATATTGTCTGAAGACTTCAACCCTTCAATCGCTTCTTCGCTCCCCAATCCGCGAAGTTGTATTTTTTCTACATGATTGAAACTCACTTCGGTTTTTTCTTCTAAACTCAGCAGGATGGTTTCTTCAACACCCGAATCCAATAAAAAATTCAGCTCGACGCCATTGACCTGAATCGGGATAAAAACCAAATTGTTTATCAACTGAAACGGAATGATTACTTTGTCTTTTTGGGTTTCGAATTGAAATCCGCTTTGCGCCCAAACAGCATGTTGGCACAAGATGAAAAGTAAAAATAGCTTGCGGATAGTCATAAAATAGATTTCCTTAAAATTAAATAAAAAAAAGGATTGCTGACTATTTTAATAATATAAAGTAAAACAATTGGCGCACTCTTAAAAAATTCGCAAATTTGCATCACTAAAAAAACAAAGCATCATGCCAAAAGTATCCAACAAAGGAAAACAAATGCCGGAATCTCCTATTCGAAAATTGGTTCCTTATGCCGATATCGCTAAGAAAAAAGGCCACAAAGTATACCATTTAAACATTGGTCAGCCCGACATCAAAACGCCTGAAGTAGCGATGAATTCAATCAAGAACTTAGACATTAAAGTTTTAGAATACAGCCATTCAGCAGGTTTCGAAAGCTACAGAACCAAACTATCTCAGTACTATAAAAATCATGGTTTACCGATCGAGGTGGCCGATATCATCATCACCACGGGTGGTTCAGAAGCATTGCTTTTCGCGATGGGAAGCACCATGGATCAAGGCGATGAAATCATTATCCCGGAACCTTTCTACGCCAATTACAACGGATTTTCGACAGCATCAGGCGTAAAAGTAGTACCTGTAATTTCTACAATCGACACCGGTTTTGCCTTGCCTCCTATTGCCGATTTCGAAAAATTAATCACACCAAAAACCAAATCCATACTGATTTGTAATCCAGGAAATCCAACAGGATATTTATATTCCAAAGACGAGATGCAACAACTGGCTGACTTGGTTAAAAAACACGATTTGTTTTTGATTGCAGACGAGGTGTATCGCGAGTTCACCTATGATGGCGACATTCATTATTCGGTAATGAATATCCCTGGATTAGAAGAACACGCCATTATGATCGATTCTGTTTCTAAACGTTACAGTATGTGTGGCGCGAGAATCGGCTGCATCGTTTCTAAAAATAAAGAATTAATGGCCACAGCGATGAAGTTTGCGCAGGCACGTTTGAGTCCACCAACCTTCGCCCAAATCGCCAGCGAAGCCGCACTAGAAACACCACAAAGTTATTTCGACGAAGTCATCACCGAATACCGTGAAAGAAGAGATACACTGATTGCCGAATTGCAAAAAATCGACGGTGTAAAAGTCGCTACTCCAAAAGGTGCTTTTTATTGCATTGCCCAACTTCCGATAGACAATGCTGATAATTTTGCGCAATGGCTTTTGGAATCATACGATTTGAATAAAGAAACCGTGATGGTAGCTCCAGCAGCTGGGTTCTATTCTACACCAGGTGTCGGCCTTAATGAAGTACGAATCGCGTATGTTTTGAAAAAAGAAGACTTGATTCGATCGGTACAAATTTTAAAAGACGCGATTCAAGTTTATAATAGTAAGTAGTTTTTTTAGAAGCTGTTTCCCGCTTTCCACTAACCCGAGCGTAGCGAATCGACCGAACACAAAACAAAAATATTACTTTGTGAGGTAATTTTTTGTGCCGAACACCGTCACAAAAGGATACCGTTACAATCGGGGCTAGGGCTATCTGCTAAATACAACATCCCAAATAAAAAAAAGCAACTCTCATCAAGTTGCTTTTTTTATTACTTATTATATTGTGGTTTATCGCTTCAACGAAAAGTGGGCTTTAAATTCTTTAGATTCCCCATTCTCTTTATAAAAAACCCTAAACCAGTAATCTGTTGAAGGCAATGTCAATCCGTTGAGTGTGCCATCCCATCCTTCACCAATCACCGATATTTGTTTGAGTAGTTTTCCATAGCGATCAAAGATATAAATATAAGCCTCGGGTTGATCTGTTGCAATCTCAGAAATATTCCAAGTATCGTTATAACCATCTCCATTTGGAGTGAAGAATTTAGGATAATTCACAATTCTGAAGGTCGCTTGTGCCGTTCCACAACCATACTTGTCTTTCACAGTAACGGTATGGTTTCCTGAGAATAAATTCGTAAAGAAATTGTCCTCTTGAAACAATCCTGTATCCAATTGATACAAATAATCACCCGGTGGACTCACACTAATGCTCACCATCTGACTGTCTGAAAAATAACTTGTCACCGAAGTAAACACTTGCGATGGTGGTAACGATGGTACAATAGTCGCACTGCCTGTATCAAAACATCCTGTAGCTAAATTAGTCACCTTAACGCTATAGAATCCTGGCGCTAAAGCCGTATAACTACTACCCGTTTCTCCTGCAATCACTCCTGTGATATCCGACCACTCAAAACCATATTGCGCAGCACTCAAATTCGTAGTCAACGTATATTGCGTAGTAGGCGATCCTGCCACATCAACACATATAAAACCATCCTGAGGAAGCGCAACCACCGGAAGTGCATCCACTCGAATACTTCCCGTTAAGGTAGCAACACCACAACCTCCTGTAGTGGTTATCGTATAAGCAAAACTTCCCGACTCAATGGCAATACCACTAATGGTAAATATTTTGGTAATCGCATTATAAGAACCTTGTATTCCGTTTGGAACCGTACCTGCAATTAAGGCTGCACCTGTTGCGCCACTTCCGAGCTCATAAGTAATAGGAACTATCGGCTCGTTTATACATAAAACTTGTGATACCGTTG
>ERZ724516.1280-NODE-1280-length-14810-cov-4.961369_pt1 | contig 14810 bp, 12 predicted proteins | sample MGYA00376049_ERZ724516 | MGnify/ENA primary metagenome ERZ724516 (study PRJEB28724, sample SAMN07190886) | activated sludge metagenome | isolation source: activated sludge of sewage treatment plant in Hong Hong | place: USA: Christiansburg, Virginia | collected... | reverse complement strand
TCATTGACCTCATAGCACAAGGAGAGCGTCGCGTGGCCAAGAAATACGTCTATTACTTTGGAGATGGAAAAGCCGAAGGCACCGGCAACATGAAGGAACTGCTCGGCGGCAAAGGTGCGGGACTGGCCGAGATGACCAATCTCAAAGTGTCCGTGCCCCCCGGATTTACGATCTCCACCGAGGCCTGCGTCGAATATTACAAGCGCGGCAAAGCCTACCCTCCCGGCATGATGGAGGAGGCGCTGGTGGCGCTCAAGAAGATCGAGCGGTCGATGAAGGCGGGGTTCGGCGATCCGGACAGTCCCTTGTTGGTCTCCGTCCGCTCCGGTGCCCGCGCGTCCATGCCCGGCATGATGGATACCGTGCTGAACGTGGGATTGACGACCAAGACGGTGCACGGTTTGGCGCTCAAGACCAAGAACGAACGGTTTGCGCAGGACAGTTATCGCCGCTTCATCGGCATGTTCGGCAGCATCGTCATGGGCATCAACCGTGAGCATTTCGAGGACATTCTGAAACATAAAAAGCGTGATCTCGGGGTCACGCAGGATACGCATCTCGATGCGAAAGCGCTCAAGGAACTCGTCGTCAGTTTTAAGGAACTCGTCAAAGAGGAAACCAAGCGCGATTTCCCGGATGACCCGCTCGAACAATTGCGCATGGCGATCAATGCCGTGTTCTCGTCCTGGTACGGCGCCCGCGCCGTGACGTATCGGCGCCTCTACAATATTCCCGAAACCTGGGGCACGGCGGTGAACGTCGTGGCCATGGTGTTCGGCAACATGGGCGAGACCAGCGGCACCGGCGTGGCCTTCACGCGCGATCCAGCGACCGGTCAGCGGCAGTTTTTCGGCGAGTGTTTGACGAACGCGCAGGGAGAAGATGTCGTCGCCGGCATCCGGACGCCGCTGCCCGTGAATCAGCTCGAAAAGTTCATGCCGCAGGCCTACAAAGATCTGGAAACGACCTATAAGAGACTCGTGCGTCACTACCGCGACATGTTGGACCTGGAGTGCACCATCCAGGAGGGCAAGTTGTACATGTTGCAGACCCGTGTCGGGAAACGGACCGGCGTGGCGGCGGTGCGGATTGCGGTCGACATGGTGAAGGAGGGGCTGATCTCGAAGAAGGAAGCCCTGCAGCGGATCGGCCCGGACCAGCTGGCGCAGTATCTGTATCCGATTTTCGATGCGAAGGAAGAATCGCAGTGCACACCGCTCGGCAAGGGGTTGCCGGCCGGTCCTGGCGCCGCAGCCGGAAAGGTTGCCTTAACCGCCGACCGTGCGGTGGAAATGCAAGCCGCAGGCAACCGCGTCGTGTTGGTCCGGCAGGAAACCAGCCCGGATGATATTCATGGCATGAATGCCGCCTTGGGTTTTCTCACCGCGCGCGGCGGTATGACGTCCCATGCGGCCGTTGTCGCCCGGCAGATGGGGAAGGTCTGTGTAGCCGGTTGTGAAGCCATCGAGGTGCTAGACAATCAAACGGTACGCATCGGGACGCAGACGTTCCGTGAGGGCGACTATCTCTCCGTCAACGGTTCGACCGGCAATGTGTACGGCGGCGATATTCCCGTGGTGGAGTCCGAAGTCATCCAGGTGTTGCAAGGAAAGATGGAGGCGTCGGCCTCGGAAAAATATCAGATGTTCGAGTCCGTGCTGAAGTGGGCCGACGGGGTGCGCAAGCTCAAGGTCCGGGCGAATGCCGATGTGCCGGATCAGGCCCGTATCGCGCGGAGTTTCGGCGCAGAAGGTATCGGGCTCTGCCGCACGGAACATATGTTCTTCGCCGAGGATCGCATTCAGATCATGCAGAAAATGATTCTCGCCCGGAAGCGCGAAGAGCGGGAGATGTATCTGGATCAGCTCTTGCCCTTGCAGAAGCAGGACTTCATCGGTCTGTATCGGGAGATGAAAGGATTTCCTGTCACAATTCGGTTGCTCGATCCGCCGCTGCACGAGTTTCTGCCGAAGCGTGAGGACCTCATGGTCGAAATCGCCCAGCTGGAACTCACCAGCGGCTCGCAGACGGTGCTGGATGAGAAGAAGCGGCTCTTGACCCGCGTGGAAGAACTGCATGAATTCAACCCCATGCTGGGTTTGCGCGGTTGCCGCCTCGGCATTACGATGCCGGAAATTACCAAGATGCAGGCGCGTGCCATTATTGAAGCGGCCTGCGAACTGGCGAAGGAAGGCACCAAAATCGTCCCGGAGATCATGATTCCGCTCGTCGGCATGGTCTCGGAAATGAAAGCCCAGAAAGATCTTGTCCGGGAAGTGGCGACGGAGACGATGAAGCGGTATGGCGTGAAGTTGTCGTACCTGGTCGGCACCATGATCGAGTTGCCGCGCGCGGCCGTGACGGCCGACGCCATCGCGGGAGAAGCCGAGTTTTTCTCGTTCGGCACGAACGATCTGACCCAGACCACCTTCGGCTTCTCGCGCGACGACGCAGCGAAGTTCATCGATTTCTACAAGACCGCCAATATTCTCGAGAGCGATCCGTTTGCGGTGCTGGACCGTGAAGGGGTCGGCTCGCTCATGCGGACGGCGATCACCGGTGGACGCAAGACCCGTCCGACCATCAAATTGGGAATTTGCGGTGAGCATGGCGGCGATCCCAGTTCCGTGGAGTTCTGCCATCAATTGGGCCTGGACTATGTGAGCTGCTCTCCCTATCGAGTGGGAATTGCGCGGTTGGCTGCGGCGCAGGCAGCGTTGGCAGAGGCCGAAAAGGAGAAGCCCAAGTCGAAGCCAAAGCCGGCGAAGAGCACACCGAAGGCCACGAAGCCGGGTGCCGTGAAGTCTGCCAAGAAGTCTGCGAAACCAGCCCAGGCGAAAAAGCGACCGGCTGCCAAACGCGTGGTGCGTCGGTCTAAGCGTACGACCCGGTGAACGTATCGTCCCGCGATCGTGAATTCATGACTCTGGCCCTTCGCCTCGCTGCGAAGGGCCGGGGCCATACCAGTCCCAATCCGATGGTCGGCGCGGTGATCGTGAACCGTGGAAAGATCGTCGGGCAGGGCTCCCACCGCAAGGTCGGTGGCCCGCATGCCGAAGTCCTTGCCGTAAGTCAGGCCGGTTCACGAGCCAACGGCGGCACCCTCTACGTGACCCTCGAGCCCTGCAGTCATCTCAAAAAACGCACGCCTCCTTGTGTGCCGCTGGTGATCACCTCGGGTGTTCGACGCGTCGTGGTGGCCATGGTGGATCCGAACCCCCAGGTCAGCGGGAGAGGCATTGCGCAACTCAAGCGGGCCGGGATTCAGGTCGAAGTCGGGTGCCTTGAGGCCGAGGCTCAACAACTCAACGAAGCGTATATCCACCGGGTGCAGACCGGACGACCCTTTACGATCCTGAAAGCCGGGATGACGTTGGACGGGCAGATCGCCACCGCCGGCGGCGAATCTCAATGGATCACGGGTGACGAGGCGCGCTCACAGGCGCATCGGCTGCGCGCCGATGTCGATGCGGTGCTGGTCGGAATCGGCACGGTTCTGCGCGACGACCCGCAGCTCACCGCCAGGCTAGGGAGTGATCCCGTTCAACTGGCCCCGCGGCAACCGCTTCGGGTGGTGGTCGATAGCCGACTACGTATTCCGCTCCGGGCAGCCGTGCTGCAACGGCAAGAAGACGCGCACACCGTGATTGCCACGACTCGTCTGGCTCCGTTAAAGAAAATCGAGCGCTTGCAGGCCAGGGGCATCGATGTCTTGATAATGCCCAATGCCGGCGGACATCTGAACGTCACGGCATTATGGACGAGGCTTGGACAATTGGGCGTCACGAGCCTCTTAGTCGAAGGCGGAAGTGAGCTCAATGCCGCGGTGCTGCGAGCCGGCCTGCCTCAGCGCCTAATGTGTTTTGTCGCCCCCTTGCTGCTCGGCGGGCAGGATGCGAAGGGATTGTTCGGGGGAATCTCCCCGCGTCGCCTGCGGGACGCCGTGCTGCTCAAGAATCTGCGCATGGAGCCAGTCGGGCGTGATATGCTGGTTCAAGCTGATTTCCAGACCCGATAGGAGCATCGTGCGATCTTCTCTCCGGCCGGTCCACAGACATTCACAGCGCTGGGCTTTCTTTCTCCTGTCTCTCGCCTGCTTGTGGGTAGTCACGCTGGAGGCTCCAGCCACTGCAGCCGAAGAATCATCCTCGCCTGATCTGACCTCGCAGGTCTGGCAATACCTCACGACTCAGGATAGTGAGCAGGCCAATTCGACGTTGACGTCGATCATGCAGCGCCCTGATGCGACCCTTCAGGCTGTGCAGGACATTCTCCGCAAAGGCCAGCCCCATGGCCTTCAGCCGGTCGGACTGTTAGCGGACGAACAGGTCGTCGTGCGTGATCGGCCCTATCGGGTGAGCCTGTCGATTCCACAGAGTTACGAGCCGACCAAAGACTATGCACTGGTGGTGTGTCTCCATGGCGCGGGGTTCACCGGCGAAGCCTATTTGGACCGATGGAAGTCGCGATTGGGGGAACAGTACATCCTGGCCTGTCCGACGTATCCCGCCGGCGCGTGGTTTACCAGGCGAGCCGAAGATCTGGTACTCGCAACGGTGCAGCTCGTGCGGGAGCGGTATCGCATCGATCCCAACCGGATTTTTCTCAGCGGGATGTCCAACGGCGGCATCGGGGCCTGGCTCATCGGCATGCATCACGCGCCTCTGTTTGCGGGAATGGCGCCGATGGCCAGTGGAATCGACGATGTGCTGTTTCCATTTCTGGAAAACCTGCGCACCACGCCCGTCTACATCATCCATGGGTCGCAAGACCAAGTCATGCCCGTGGAGCTGAGTCGAAAACTGGCGGGCGAGCTGAAGAAACTCGACTACCCCTTCATCTATAGCGAACATGACCGTACCCACGCGATGGCCGGCGGCCATTTTTTTCCGCGTGAAGAACTCCCCGATCTGGTGACGTGGTTCGATAAGCAGCGCCGGACGCCGGTTCCGAAGACCCTCACCGTCGTGCGCGATGCGAGCCATCTCCTGTCGTTTGGATGGGTACGGATCGATGCGACGGATCAGATCGCGTCGTTTTCAGAAGATCTGATCGACAAGCGCGATGACAGCATCCGTCAGCGGACTTATGCCCGGCTGACTGCGCAGGTGACCGGTCCGAACCGGATCGAGGTGCGGACAGACCGTGTGCGGCAGTATACGGTGTATCTGAATAGCGACCTCGTCGATTTGTCCAAACCGGTCGTTATCATCACCGATGGCCAGCCGTCATTCGAAGGTCTTCTCGCGCCCCATGTCGACACGCTGTTGCGGCAGGCCCGTCTCAGGCACGACCCGGCGCAGCTCTTTCCAGCCCAGGTGACCCTGACCGTGCCCCAACGGGCTTCATGACCGGGTGCGGTGAGATCGTCCGGCGAATCGGCCCGATGGCCGCTGTGCTCACCGCCGCGTTGGCCCTGTCCGATTCCTCCGCACAGGCCGAATCCCACCGCTGTTCCCTGCCGTCACAGCATGTCGGGCTCGCGTTCCCTCTCGATCGGGTCGATGCTGCCTGGGCCTGCCGTCTAGAACCGATTCTCATGCAGTACACCACCGCCAACAAGGTCGGCCCGATCCGGACCCCGTTGCCTGAAGAGGTCTATCTGTACCTGTTGGAGCATCCGGTCATGGCTGCCGCCCTGGCCAATCGCCTTGATCTCGGGCTGTATAAAGCTGAGTTGCGCGGTCCCGGGGAGTTTTGGGCGACCGACGGTGAAGGCACGGAAGGGATTGTGTATCGGCTGTATCAAGATCGGCGCACGCGCATCTACTACGTTGAAGGGAGTCATGACGGACGGTTTCTCCCGCGCGTCAGCGGCAAGGCCCTGGTATTGTTCAAATTACAGCCGGTGAAAGACGGGCAGGGGATCGAGTCGATGGACAATACGATGGTCGCCTACCTGCGGCTGGATAATCGGTTGTACTCCGGGTTGCTGTCGATGCTGCGTCCGCTCATCGGCAATGTGGTCACTCGCCAGGTCGTGAAGGCCTTTGATGCCGCGCGTCGGTTGGCCGGGGTGATGCGCGACCATCCGGATCAGGTGCTCTTCGAGGCGACGGACCCGCCCGGTCTGCCGGACGAGCAGGTCGCCTTCCTGAAAGAGGCCCTCGTGTCCCTCCACAATCCGGCGCAGAAGCTGAGCCCCGCTCTTCCATGAGATTGTGATGACCACTTCCCGCAGCTTCTTCTACCTCTGTACCTTGGGCGTGTTTTGTTTCATCAGTTATAACCTCGTCCGCATGCCGGTCCTGTCGCTCTTCGCCGAATCGCTTGGCGCAGGGCCGGAGCGGATCGGGCTGATCGTCTCGGTCTCGACGATTACCGGGGTGCTGCTGAAACTGCCGTCGGGCGCCCTGTCTGACATCTATGGGCGGAAGATGCTGCTGCGTATCGGGGTGGTGGCGTTCGGGTTGCCGCCCTTCATCTATCCGTTTATTTCAGACCTCAATGCGTTGACGGCGTTGCGGTTTGTCCATGGCCTGGCGACGGCTATCTTTGCGCCGAGCGCTCTGGCCACCGTGGCCGATCTGTATAAAGAGCGGCGCGGGGCGGCGATGGGAACCTATACGGCCTGCACGCAGTCCGGTTCGCTCCTCGGCCCGTTCCTCGGGGGATGGTTGGCCCATACAGCCGGGTTTTCCGCCGCCTTTGTGACGGCCGGCGTCTTCGGGTGCATTGCCATTCTGATTTTCTTCAGCCTGCATCTGGACGAGCCGCCGCCGCGCGTGCGCGAGAAAGGCCTGGCTCCGGTGATCACGGAGATGGGGAAAGGCTTTCTCGCGGTCGCCCGGAACCGGAAGGTGTTGATCACCAGCTCTACCGATGCGGCCAAGATGATTGCCAATGGCGCGCTCATGGCATTTCTGCCGCTCTACGGCCTCTCGATCGGACTCAATGCCGGTGAAGTGGGTCTGATGTTCAGCGTGCAGGCGGTGACCTCGTTTTTGTCCAAGCCGGTGATGGGGCGGATCTCGGATCGGATCGGGCGGCAGCCGTTGATCGTGCTGGGTCTGGTCATCTGCGCGGCGACCTTCATCAGCATCCCCCACGTCGGATCATTCGCGGTGCTGCTGGTACTCTCCTCCGGGTTCGGGTTTGGGGAGGCCGTGGTCTCGTCATCTTCTGCCGCGCTGGTGGCTGACAGTTCGGAATTTAAACGGTTAGGCGCGGGGATGGGCATGCAGGGCACGGTGATGGATATCGGGCATGCGAGCGGGCCACTCCTGGCCGGATTTTTGATCGCCCATGCCAGCTACCAGGGGGCCTTTGCTGTGATCGCCGGGATCCAGATCCTTGCGGCCATTGCGTTCTGGGCCACGATGAGAACCATTTCGCGGTAGTGTATAATGCCGCCGCATTATCCGGGCGCGGCATTGAACAATTTTCTCACAAGGACGCAGCAAAGGATGGATACGGATTTTATCGAAACGCTTCAGCGCGGAATTGCTATCGTGGGGGGAATCGGACTACTCGGGTTTTGTCTGTATCTCTTGAAGACGCACAAGGGGGCGTAAGGCATGTTCAGCGGCATTGTGGAGGAGATGGGCGCGGTGTCCATCCTGAATAAGGGATTGGCCGGCACCAGGCTCACCATTATGGCCTCGACGGTCATGACCGACCTGACGATCGGCGCCAGTGTGAGTGTAAACGGCACCTGTCTGACCGCAGTCGCCAGAACCGACCATGATTTTTCGGTGGATGTCTCGCCGGAAACGCTCACGGTCACCACCCTCGGCAGTCTCACCACCGGCTCGCCGGTCAACTTGGAACGAGCCATGAAATTGAACGAGCGGATCGGCGGCCACATGGTCTCCGGTCATGTCGATGGCATCGGCGCCATTCGCAGCCGGCATCAGGATGGCAATGCGCTGGTGTTGGAAATAGAAGCGCCCAAGGACATTCTGCGCCTGTGCGTCCAGAAGGGCTCGATCACCGTGGACGGCATCAGCCTGACCATCAACGAGGTGACCGAGCGCTCATTCCTGGTGGCGATCATCCCCCATACCGCTAAGGTGACGACGCTTGGACTGAAACAGATAGGCGACAAGGTTAATCTCGAGTCTGACCTGATCGGGAAGTACGTCGAACGGCTGCTACAGGAACGAGGACTGCTCCCGCCAAAACCCACGCCGGTCATCGACAAAGACTACCTGCAGCGCCGCGGCCTAATCTAACAGGCCGCCGAAAAAATCCGCCCGCGGCGTGCTCGCGTCGATCAAATCCTCAACGTACCCAAAGTGTACGCCTCGGCCCCTGAAGACACTGCCGGCTCACCGTCTCGCCGGCGTCCACAAACGTGGCGCTCATGATTCTTCGCGCCGTGGACCTCGCTGAGGCCTTGCCGAACGGCTTTTTTGAGCATCCTGTGCGACACACGTCATAACCAGCCGCTTTTCGACACGCCGGCTTGGTCACGTCCGCTACTTCAACAGAAACCCCTTGGAGTCTTCGCCGGACGCGGTGGTGACGGTCATGATGGCCATGCCCTTGCGTTTGCCGGCCGGCACCGTTGCGGTAATTTGAGTTGGGCTATCGAGCTTGAAGGTGGCTGAATTACCCGGCCCGAAGGAAAGGGATCGCAGACATTCGGCCGGGCCGAAATTTCGTCCGGAGATGGTGACCTTCTCGCCGGCTTTTCCTTCGTCGGGTTTTACCGATTCGATGGTTGGGGCTTCGCCAAAACAGGCTTGGGCTTTGGCGGCCGTTTCCGCCGAGGCATACTTCGGGGTCGGAGATTTTGAGGCGGGTGTGGTTTTCCGACTCTCTCCCTTTTTCACCGACTTCTTCTCAGGCGCCTTTTTCTCCGTCGCAGGAGCCTGGCCTGCGGGTGTCTGAGCGTCCGCGGCTCCCGCGGGAGCCATTCCTCCTAATAACATCAGTCCCGTGACCATCGACCACAGGATACCTTGTGTCGTACGCTGCCCTTGCATGACCGGCCTCCATGCCTAGCGTTAAAGATGATGTTCGACTCGCACTGACTCAGCTTAGTCTTCAATCGTGGAAATATCGCCCACGTCTTGTCCCAACTCCTTCGCTTTGAGGACGCGTCGCATGATTTTGCCCGAGCGCGTTTTCGGTAGAGAGGGCACGATATCGATCTCCTGCGGTACGGCGATTTTCCCCAGTTCCTTCAGCACATGGTCCTTGAGCGACTGCACCAGCTCTTTCGAATCCTGGTAGCCCTGTTTCAGAATGACAAAGGCTTTGATCGCTTCTCCGGCGGTACGGTGCGGCTTGCCGATGACGGCGGCTTCGGCCACGGCTTCATGACTCACCAATGCGCTTTCGACTTCGGCTGTGCCGATGCGGTTACCCGCCACTTTGATCACGTCGTCGGCGCGGCCCATGAACCACATGTAGCCGTCCTGGTCTTTCCGGCAGACGTCGCCAGCCGTATAACAATTGGGGATGGTGTTCCAATAGACCTTATAGCGATCCGGGTCTTTGTAAATGGTGCGCATCATGGCCGGCCAGGGTTTCTTGATCACGGCAAAGCCGCCCGCATTGGCCGGTAGGCTGTTGCCTTCCTTATCCACCACGTCGGCTTCAATGCCGAGAAACGGCCTCGTGGCCGAACCGGGCTTGAGCGGGACGGAGGGCAGGGGGGTGACCAGGATCGCGCCGGTTTCCGTTTGCCACCAGGTGTCCATGATGGGTTTGTCGCTGCCGGTCACGCGATGGAACCACTCCCAGGCCTCTGGGTTGATGGGTTCGCCGACGCTGCCGAGAATGCGCAACGTGGACAAGTCGTATTTCTTCGGCCAGTCTTCGCCATATTTCATCAAGAGCCGGACGGCTGTGGGCGTCGTGTAGAAAATAGAGACGCCGTACCGTTCGATGAGATCCCACCAGCGGCCGGGGTTGGGGTAATCGGGCTTGCCCTCGGCCATAAGGATCGTGGCACCATTCAACAGCGGTCCATACACGATGTAACTGTGTCCTGTGACCCAGCCGGGGTCGGCCACGCAAAAATACACGTCGTCTTCTTTGAGGTCGAACACATACTTCGTGGTGATGTAGGTGCCGACCATGTAGCCGCCATGGACGTGCACGACCCCTTTGGGTTTGCCGGTGGTCCCGGACGTGTAGAGGATGTAGAGCGGCGTTTCGGCATCGAGCGGCTCCGCGGCACAGACGGCGCTTTGCTCTTTCAGCCAATCGGCCCAATCGATTTCTTTCGGCGCGGTGAGGGCGACGCTGAGGGCGTCCCGGCGCACCATGACTACTTTTTCCACAGAGGGACAGGATTGCACGGCGGCGTCCACCACGGGTTTGAGCGGAATCGTCTTTCCGCGGTCGTAGCCGACGTCGGCGGTGATGACCAGGCGCGCTTCAGCATCCTGAATGCGGCTGGCAAGGGCCGGCGCACTAAACCCGGAATACACAACGCTGTGGATGATGCCGAGGCGCGCGCAGGCCAGCATGGCCACGACCTGCTCGGGGATTTTCGGCAAATAAATCGTGACGCGATCGCCCTTGTTCAAACCAAGCGCTTTGAGGGCATTGGCACACCGATTGACCTGGCGCAGCAGCTCTCCATACGTAAAGATGCGTTCTTCGCCATTCTCGCCCACCCAGATGATGGCCACTTTGTTGCGGCGCCAGCCATTGGCATGGCGATCGAGACAGTTGTAGGCGATATTACAGGTCGCGCCGACGAACCATTTCGCCCACGGGTAGTTCCACTCGAGAACCCGACTCCATGGCGAGAACCAATCCAGCTCCTTGGCCACGCCCCCCCAGAAGGCTTCAGGGTCGGCAATGGAGGCCTTGTACGCCTGCTCGTAATCCGGGATATGCGCGACGGATTTTGTCCGGGCGGACGGCTGAATGACCCGTCCTTCTTTCAATAGCGTATCGATCTTCTCGCTCATGAGTGCCATACCTCCACAATGCGCGGGCCTGTCCTGGTGCGCGGTTCAAACTCTGCGGCATTATGCTGATGGGGCAGAGGAACTGCAACCCTTGCGCCGCAGTGCGCGGTCGCGCGCACAGAGAGAACGACCGCATGGGACGAGCGCTGACGCGAGTGCCTTTCTTGACAGTCGGGACGGAGCGAGGGTAGGCTGAGTCCGTTGCCTTTCACTGGATCATCCTGCTGATGCGTTCGCCGAGATCTCTCAGTGTCCCCCGGATGATCACCTGCCTGGCCGCCTTGTGCGTCGCCGGAATCTCCACTGATCACGCGGTTGCCCAGGTCGGGAAACCGGAGGGGCTGTACTATAAATCCTGGGCCGTCGTCGTCGGCATCGAGAACTATCTCGTCGCGCCAAAGGTGCCGGGAGCGCTCGAAAGCTCGCACGCGGTCGCGGAGGCGTTGCGAGGGCTGGGGTTTGATGAGGTTATTGAAATCCAGGACAAGGAGGCGGCCTCCAGACGTCTCCTCCACATTCTCAACGATTATCTGCCGCGTAAGGTCGGGCGACAGGACCGCATCGTGTTCTTTTTTGCCGGCCACGCCGGGGCGACGCAGGATGCTCAATCCAAGGATGCGGGCTTTGTGGTGCCGTGGGACGCGCAGCTCAACAATCCCGCCAAAGCCATTACGCTGGATCAGCTCAAAGAGTTCAGTCGGCGATCGGCCTCGAAACACATCCTCATGGTGTTTGATGCCAATCTTCGCGGCTGGGATGTAACCGCGCCGCAACCGCTTTCGCTGGAAGGGCGATTGTCGCCGGAAGATGACACCGAGAAACGGTCGGTCCAGGTGCTCACGGCGGCTGAGAAGGAAGAAGCCGTCGGTCGCGCGTCGGGGCAGAGTGCCTTCGTGACAGCGCTGGTGGCCGGGTTGAAGGGTGCGGCGGACCTGAATAAAAACGGATGGATCATGGCCACCGAACTCGCGGCGCAGGTGAAGCAGGATGTGGAGCGTGAGACCAAGGGCGCGCAACATCCGCAGCTCATCCAACTCGAGGGAGACGGCGATGTCATCCTCGTCGAAGGCCGGAAGGAGATGTTTTCCGTCGGCAAGGAACCGAGCACGGAAGCGGACCGCCTGAAGGAAGCCCGGGTTCAGTATGAGCAGGCATTCGCCTTGTTGCAGCAGCAGAAGTCGGCCGAAGAAGCGTTGGAACGGCTCAATCGTGCGATTGCCTATGATCCGTCTTTCGGCGATGCGTATGTGTTGAAGAGTTATATCCGCCTGGAGGTACTCCCCAACCTCGAAGAATCATTGCTCGCGGCGCAGGCGGCCGTGCAACATGCCCCGCAGAATCCGGATTCCCACTACTCATTGGCGCTGGCCCTCGAAAAGAAAGGCCAGCACCAGGAAGCGGAGCGGGCGATGCTACAGGCGTTGGCGGTCAATCCTGCCTATACCGATGTCTATTTTTCGTTGGGTGCTCTGTACGCCGACCATTTGAACGAGCCCCGGAAGTCGATCGATGCCTTTCGCCGGTATCTGGAGTTAGGCGGCCAGAGCGAACGCGCCACCCGTGCCGTTCAGGGGGATCGTGCTCCTGGCGAGAAACCCGCTCCCTAGCAGCATCCCTGAACCACCTGCACAATCGTCAGCTGCGATTGACTCGTCTATACCGTCCCTGAGCAGGTTGCGACGTCGTGCGACTCACACAACGGCTACTCCTTGCCGCCGCCCTTTAAGTACCCCAGTCCGATCTTCAACGCACGGCGCGTGATCTCAGGCCACCGCACCTGCGGATATTCCGCCAGCACGGCGGCCGCCTTGGGATCTTGAATATCGAGTTGCACGACCCGAATGATGCCGTCTTCAATCTGAACGTCAGCCATCTGTGTACTCTCCTCCATGTATGCTACGTAAAAATGTTTCCCTTGCGGGTGCGGACGTCAACCGCAGAACCGGTTGCGCGTTGACAGTCTTGGGGGTGCATGTTAGCATAAAAACTCGTTTTTTCGCGCCATTGTGTCGCGTCGCCCAGTGAACCACACACGTCGATCTTCCATTATCTTGCCGCAGACAACCGAGCCATCGGATCTCACAGGTACCACACTAAGGAGGAATCGTATGAGTAGAGTAGAGGGGGCTTTCTCGAAGTTCACCGTGAGCGCGCTGGCGCTTGTACTCCTCATCGGACTGACGGCCTGCGGTGGTCCCCCGAACTGGGTCAAAAAGGGATCCGGCGCGTTCAATGAAAAAAGCGATAAATCCTTCTACGGTGTCGGCTCGGTGGTGGGCGTGCGGAACGAACCGTTAGCCTGGGATACGGCCGAAAACCGGAGCCGCGCGGAAATCGCCAAGACGTTTGAAACCTATACCGCCTACCTCATGCGCGATTATGCGGCGTCCACCACGGCCGGTGATTTTTCCCGCAACAGTGAAGAGCAGAACATCGAGCGGGCCGTGAAAACGTTTTCCGCAGTCACGCTGAACGGCGTCAAGCCCATGGACCGGTACAAGGATGAGAAGTCCGGCACCTATTACGTCCTCACCAAGCTCAGTCTCGAAGACATGAAGAACAATCTGGAGCAGGCCAAGGAACTCAACAGCCAGGTTCGCGACTTCGTGCGCAAGAATGCCGACCGGTTGTTCGATCGTCTGGAGAAGGAAGAAGACAAGCGGGCGACGAAATAATCGTGGCGTGATCCGGGCCTGTTGCCGGGAGGAGTGAGCATGATCGAGTGGCGGGAGCGTGCAGTGTTGCGGGCATGTGCAGTAAGTCTGCTGGTCGGATGTGCTGCTGCGGTCAGCGGGTGCGGTCACGAGACCAAGGTAACGCGCGTGGATACGGGCACGGTCACGGACCTCAGCGGGCGTTGGAACGATACGGACTCCCAAATGGTGGCTCAGGCCATGGTCAAGGAAGCCCTCGGCAATCCCTGGCTCGGCAACTTTACCAAGGGGAAGAATCGTCAGCCCGTCGTGATCGTGGGGACGGTGCTCAACAAAAGCCATGAGCATATCAACGTCGGGACCTTTGTCAACGACTTGGAGCGTGAGTTGACCAACTCGCAGAAAGTCACGTTCGTCGCCGCCAAGGGCGAACGTGATGAAGTGCGGGAGGAACGCCGCGAGCAAGCGGTGCACGCGCGCGAAGATACGCAGAAGGCTCCGGGTAAGGAAATCGGCGCGGACTATATGATGCGCGGCAGTATCGCCACGATTCTTGACGAACAGGACGGGGCCAAGGCGGTCTTCTATCAGATCGATCTGGAGATGGTCGACCTGGAGAACAACGTGAAGTCCTGGTTCGGCCAGAAGAAGATCAAGAAAGTTATCGAAAAGAAACGCACGATTTTTTAGCCAGACGTATTCAGTTGAGACCTCACCTCCCATCGACCACGGCCTCCCCTCAGGGAGGCCGTTTCATTTCGTCGCCCTCGATTTCGCTGATCTGTTGTTCCCTGATATGTGTGCTGTCCGGTTGCGGCCTGTCCTCCAACCACTATCTCCTCATCGATCAGAGTCTCGCGGCTCACGATGCGCGACGGGCTGATGCCATCATGGCGGAGGCGGAGTCCGAATACGGCCCGCGCAATCGTCTGCTCTACAGTATGGATCGCGGCATGACGCTCCACCTTGCCGGCGAGTACATGCAGAGCAATGCCCGGCTTGAAGCGGCGGCGCAGGAAGTCGAACGGCTTTATACGAGGACAATCAGGACGGAGACCGCGGCCTTCCTGACCAACGACAACGTCCTGCCGTATGAGGGCGATCCCTATGAACATGTGATGATCAACATCATCAAGGCGCTGAATTACGCCGCGATGGGGCAGCTGATGGAAGCCGTTGTCGAGGCCCGGCAAATCGATCATCGGCTGAACGTCTTGTCCGATACCGCGAAGGAAAAAGACGGCTACCGCGAAGATGGCTCTGCCCGTTATCTGACGGGTGT
>ERZ724516.1277-NODE-1277-length-14830-cov-6.378613_pt1 | contig 14830 bp, 14 predicted proteins | sample MGYA00376049_ERZ724516 | MGnify/ENA primary metagenome ERZ724516 (study PRJEB28724, sample SAMN07190886) | activated sludge metagenome | isolation source: activated sludge of sewage treatment plant in Hong Hong | place: USA: Christiansburg, Virginia | collected... | reverse complement strand
GCCTACGATATCAACAATTGCACTCATTTCATTTCTTTCAAAAAATACAAAACTAAATCGGTCTGGGGTGAGGAAGTGGTCAGCCTATGGGCGTTGACCGTGTTCAGTTGAAGTGGTTCTCCAGGAAGGGCCTTTTTTTGGCAACGAAGTCCAACTCCACCAGGGTTTCCAGGAGCGCCTTCATGTGGTGTAGCGGCACGGCGTTGGGGCCATCACACAGGGCCTTTGCCGGGTCGGGATGGGTTTCCATGAAGAGACCCGATACGCCCACGGCGACGGCAGCGCGGGCCAGCACCGGAACCATTTCACGCATGCCACCGCTGCTGGTGCCCTGTCCACCCGGCAATTGCACCGAGTGGGTGGCGTCAAACACGACCGGAGCACCGGTATCACGCATGATGGCCAGCGATCGCATGTCACTCACCAGGTTGTTGTAGCCAAAGCTTGCACCGCGTTCGCAGGCCATGAAGTTGTCTTCGGAGAGCCCTGCCTCGCGTGCTGCTGCGCGGGCCTTGTTGATGACATTTTTCATGTCGCCGGGAGCCATGAATTGCCCCTTCTTGATATTCACTGGCTTGCCTGATTGCGCCACCGCACGAATGAAATCGGTCTGGCGGCTCAACAGGGCAGGGGTTTGCAACACATCCACGACGGCGCTGACCTGAGCGATCTGGTCTTCGGAGTGGATATCAGTCAGAACCGGAATGTTCAATTCGCGTTTGACCTTGGCCAGAATTTCCAAACCCTTGTCCATGCCCAGACCCCTAAAGGCGCTATTGCCTGTGCGGTTGGCCTTGTCAAAGCTGCTCTTGAAAATGAAGGGAATACCCAGGGCAGAAGTGATTTCCTTCAGTGTTCCTGCAGTATCCATTTGCAATTGTTCGGACTCAACAACACAGGGTCCCGCAATCAGGAATATGCGGTGTTCCAGTCCGATGTCGAATCCACACAGGTTCATATTAGGCGACCGCCTTCAGATTTTTGTCCGCGGTCTGGTGGTCCAGCGCGGCCTTGATAAAAGCGTTGAACAGCGGGTGACCATTCCACGGCGTGGATTTGAATTCGGGGTGGAACTGCACGCCTATAAACCAGGGGTGGGTGGCCGTGGGCAATTCCACCATTTCAGTCAGGTGTTCACGCTGGGTCAACGCCGAGATCACCAAGCCAGCCTGGCGCAAGGTATCGAGGTAGTTCACATTGGCCTCATACCGGTGGCGGTGGCGTTCAGTTACCACGTCGCCGTAGATTTCGTGCGCCAAAGTACCCTTGGCTACGTCAGAACTTTGCGCTCCCAGGCGCATCGTGCCGCCCAGGTCAGAGTTTTTGTTGCGGGTCTTGATGGTGCCGTCGGCGTCTTTCCACTCGGTGATCAAGGCGATGACCGGATTTGCACAATCGGGTTCGAACTCGGTACTATTTGCGCCTTTCAAGTCGGCAACGTGGCGGGCGAACTCGATGGTGGCCACTTGCATGCCCAGACAAATGCCCAGGTAAGGAACCTTGTTTTCGCGCGCAAATCGGGCTGCGCATATCTTGCCTTCAATACCGCGCTTGCCAAATCCGCCGGGCACCAGCACGGCGTCAAACTTGGCCAGCCGTGATACGCTGTCAGGCGTGATCGTTTCGGAGTCGATGTATTCGATGCCGACCTTGGCGTGGTTCTTCATGCCAGCGTGGCGCAGTGCTTCGTTCAATGACTTGTAGCTGTCGCTCAGGTCCACATACTTGCCAACCATGGCAATGCTGACTTCCGTTTGCGGGTGCGCGGTCTCATAAACCAAATCGTCCCAGCGCTTTAAATTGGCCGGTGGCGTATTCAGGCGTAGTTTGTCACAAATCAGCCCGTCCAGTCCTTGCTCGTGCAACATGCGGGGCACCTTGTAGATGGTGTCCACATCCCACATGCTGATAACGCCCCACTCGGGCACGTTGGAGAACAGTGAAATCTTAGAGCGCTCTTCCTGGGGAATCGGGCGATCCGCGCGGCAAATCAGTGCATCGGCCTGGATGCCGATCTCGCGCAACTGCTTGGCAGTGTGCTGGGTAGGCTTGGTCTTGAGCTCACCTGCGGCAGCGATCCACGGCACATAGCTCAGATGCACAAACGCACTGTTGTTGGGGCCGAGCTTGAGGCTCATCTGGCGCACGGCTTCCAGGAAAGGCAGGGACTCGATGTCGCCCACGGTGCCGCCAATTTCCACAATCGCCACATCCACCGCATCCGGCTCGCCAAAGCGAGCGCCGCGTTTGACAAATTCCTGGATTTCATTGGTGACGTGCGGAATGACCTGCACGGTCTTGCCCAGGTAGTCACCACGGCGTTCCTTGTCGAGCACGCTTTTGTAGATCTGGCCCGTGGTGAAGTTATTGGCCCGGCGCATGCGCGTCTCAATAAAGCGCTCATAGTGGCCCAGGTCCAGATCGGTTTCCGCGCCGTCGTCGGTGACGAAGACTTCACCGTGTTGCAGGGGGGACATGGTGCCCGGATCCACATTCAGGTAGGGATCGAGCTTGATGAGGGTGACTGTCAGGCCCCGCGATTCCAGTATCGCAGCGAGGGAGGCTGAGGCGATTCCCTTGCCAAGGGAGGACACCACACCGCCGGTGACGAAGACAAATTTGGTCATGTCAGGGGGAGCACGTGCTCGGGGAGGTGGTAAAGAAGGATTATATGGGGCAGGGTTGAGGGGTGAGCTAGTCAAGAGGACTTTTCGCCGCCGCTCTTGCGCCCATTGGAAAACCCGTTGAGCGTCATTGCGCTTGGGCTCTGCTACATTGCCCCCATGAATGACCTAGCTGGAAAACACATTGTTCTTGGCCTCACCGGAGGCATAGCATGTTACAAGGCCGCCGAACTGTGCCGGGCTCTGTTGAAAGAGGGCGCAACGGTCCAAATCGTGATGACTGAGGCGGCGAAACAGTTCATCACGCCGGTCACCATGCAGGCCCTTTCCAACCGCCCGGTCTGTGACTCCCAGTGGGATGCGCGTGAGCCGAACAACATGGCGCATATCAACCTGAGCCGTGAAGCCGACGCCATTTTGATTGCTCCTTGCAGCGCAGACTTTATGTCCAAACTGGTGCACGGCGGCGCAGACGACCTGCTCAGCCTGATGTGCCTGGCGCGGCCCGTAGACAAAGTACCCCTGCTGATTGCACCCGCCATGAACCGGGAGATGTGGGATCACCCGGCAACGGTGCGCAACCGCGCGCAATTGCAGCAGGATGGTTGCACGGTATTGGGTGTGGGCACAGGCGACCAGGCCTGTGGCGAAACCGGTGATGGCCGCATGTTGGAGCCGCAGGAGCTGCTGCAGGATGTGATCGCGTTCTTCCAGCCCAAGGTCTTGTCGGGTCAGAGCGTGCTGGTCACGGCCGGCCCTACCTTTGAAGCCATCGACCCGGTGCGCGGCATCACCAACCGGTCCAGCGGAAAAATGGGATTTGCCATTGCCCGCGCGGCGCAGGAGGCGGGTGCGCAGGTCACATTGGTGGCAGGGCCGGTGGCGCTGCCCACACCGCGTGGTGTGCGCCGCATCGATGTGCAGTCTGCATCTGACATGCTGGTAGCCTGCGTGTCTGCTGCGCAGAGCGCTAGCCTATTCGTAGCAACCGCCGCAGTTGCGGACTGGCGGCCAGCGCAGCCCTCGGACCAGAAAATCAAGAAAGACGGCTCCGGCCAAACGCCCTCGCTGACCTTTGTCGAAAACCCCGACATTCTTGCGACCTTGGCCCAATCGGCGCGTGCGCAGAATGGCGCCTTGTATTGTGTGGGTTTTGCTGCCGAGAGCCATGATCTGTTGGCCCACGCCACGGCCAAACGCATCCGCAAGGGAGTGCCTCTTTTGGTCGGCAATATTGGCCCAGCCACCTTTGGCAAGGACGACAATGCCCTGCTGCTGGTGGATGCCAATGGCTCATGGGAACTCCCGCGCAACACCAAACTTGCCCTGGCCCGCCAACTGGTGTCGGAAATTGCAGGACGACTACCGTTGCCCAACGCTGAATCAAGCCACGCCTTGTTGCGCCAGAGAGTGGCACCGACCTGTCTTTTACCGTATCCCGCACCCTCACCATGAAAATTGACGTCAAGATTCTCGATACCCGTCTGAATGAGCAAATGCCCGCCTATGCCACGCCGGGCAGTGCCGGACTGGATCTGCGGGCCTGCCTGAGCGAGCCGCTGACGCTAGAGCCCAACGCCTGGCAACTGGTGCCCACCGGCATGGCCATTTATCTTCAGGACCCGGCCTACGCTGCGCTGATACTGCCGCGTTCAGGTCTGGGCCACAAACATGGCATCGTATTGGGCAATTTGGTGGGGTTGATTGACAGCGATTACCAGGGTCAACTGATGGTCAGCGCCTGGAACCGCAGCGACGTGGCCTTCACGATAGAGCCCATGGAGCGTATTGCGCAACTCGTCATCGTGCCGGTAGTGCAGGCCCAGTTCAATATCGTGACGGACTTTGAAGCCTCAGAGCGCGGGGCGGGCGGCTACGGCGCCACCGGAAAACATTAAGTTTTTGCAGGGCACTATCTTATAGATAGCGATATATTCAATGCTTACGGGGGCTAAAGGCTAATTTGACCAATAACTTTAGTGCAACCAACGGTCTGAAGGTTCATCATCGTTTGGATGGGCCACCTGTAGCTTGAAGAAGCCGGTACCGCAGCTACCGCGCCCAATTTCTTCTTCCGTCGCGTCGCGCACCGCCTCCACCTTCAGGTTGATGCGGATTGCAATGCCGGCCAGGGGGTGGTTGCCATCTAGCACCACATGGTCGGGGTAGATGTCGGTGATGGTGTAGAGCGCGTCTTTCGGGGCTTCGGGGTGACAGCCATCGGGCAGCGCACTGCCTTCCATCGTCAAACCCTCTTGCAAGTCAGCAGGAAACAGGTGGCGGGGCTCCAGAAACAACAGCTGGTCGTTGAACTCACCAAAGGCCTGTTCAGGTTCGATCTGCAGTTGCAAGCTGGCGCCGGCGCTGTGGCCCTGGAGTGCCGTTTCAATGGGCGGCAGCAGGTCATTGCCGCCGACCAAAAACTCCACCGGATCGTCCAAAACGTCCAGTTCCTCGCCCAAAGTGTCTTTCAGCGTCCAGGTGAGGGCAACGACGCATTGTGAAGTGATTTCCATAGGGCAGAATTGTCCCATGAACATCGATGAACCCTTGCAACTCCTGGGCGGGCTTGCGCCCAAGGCTTTTATGCAACGCCATTGGCAAAAAAAGCCTTTGGTCATTCGCCAGGCCATTCCCGGCTTCATATCACCGCTGAATCGCACCGATTTGCTCGACTTGGCGGCGCAGGACGAGGTGCAATCGCGCCTGGTCGCGCAAGCCAGCGGGGATGGCAAGCAGCCCTGGCGCTTCAAGCATGGGCCTTTCAACCGCAAGGCGCTGCCTCCCTTCAAACAACCCGGCTGGACGCTGCTGGTGCAGAGTGTGGACCTGTTGGATGAGCGTGTACATGCGCTGATGAACCAGTTTCGCTTTGTGCCCGATGCGCGGCTGGACGATTTAATGGTCAGTTACGCCACTGACGGCGGCGGTGTGGGCCCGCATTTCGACAGTTACGACGTGTTTTTGTTGCAGGCACATGGCCAGCGGCGCTGGCGCATTAGCCGGCAAAAGGACCTGAGTCTGCAGCCGGACATGCCACTAAAAATATTGGCGCACTTCGAGCCGGAGATGGAGTTTGTACTCGACCCAGGCGACATGCTCTACCTGCCACCACGCTACGCACATGATGGCGTTGCCGTGGGTGAGTGCATGACCTACTCCATAGGATTTCGCTCACCCAGCAAGTCTGAACTGGCGGCAGAGTTGCTGCTTCGGCTGGCCGACGACGTACATGACTCGGTGGGCGATGCGCTGTACCGGGACCCCAAACAGCTGGCGGTGGTTCAAAGTGGTGCCATACCGGACGCGTTGGTGGACTTCGCCCGCGGTGCATTGGCTGACGCGTTGCGTCACCCCATGGCATTACACCGCGTCCTTGGGGAGTATTTGACCGAACCCAAGGATCAGGTCAGTTTTCAGGCGGGAGCGGTCCAGTCGTCGGGTCGGCAGTTGATACTGGACCGCCGCACCCGCATGATGTACGACACGCAGCACGTTTTTCTCAATGGCGACAGCTTTCTGGCATCTGGACGTGATGCACAATTGATGCGTCAGCTTGCGGATGGGCGCTGTCTGGATGCGTCAGATGTCCAACGTCTGAGCAAAGCGGCGCGTGGCTTGGTGGATGATTGGTGTGAAGCGGGGTGGATGCATGTCAAATCTTGAATCCGGGGAATTGTCAGATGCCGGGCCGTTCAGTGGTCCGACCGAGTTTGCCGAATTGATTCGGCGTGCCCTGGTGAGCGCGGCCCAAGAGGGTTGGTCCAGCATGGTCTGGAGTGACCCCAACTTTGAGGATTGGCCCTTGGGTGAACGAGCGGTGATTGAATCGTTGCAAACATGGGCGCGCGGCGGTCGACAGTTGGTGATGCTGGCCCACAACTACGACAGTGTCCTGCGGCACAAACCCAGGCTGGTGAGCTGGCGCAGGACCTGGGATCACATCGTTGAGTGCAGAGTGTGTAAGACGGTGGATGCCAGTGAAATGCCCAGTGCCTTGTGGAGCCCCCATTGGGCCATGCGGCGTCTCGATTTGGTTCGATCCACTGGGGTTGCAGGTCTTGAGCCACAAAGGCGTGTGCTGCTGAAGGAAGAGTTGGACGAATGTCGACGCCAAAGCGCGCCGGGTTTTTCGGCAACAACCTTGGGCCTCTAGTTACATTAGAGGGTTTTCCCCAGTGTTGGTATTGAATCCCTGTATACTCGTGGGTTGGGTAAAAAGAGATCGAATGCTTTTTGCCTGAGTCCGGGCGGCGTGCTGCTTTGACGATTTCCGACAATTTTTTCGTTAACTCACCCTAGTTTTTCAACATGAACAAATCACTCGTATTGGCAGCTGTTATTGCTGCCGCTGCCTTGTCTGCTTGCGGCAAGAAAGAAGAAGCCCCAGCTCCAGTCGTTGCTCCCGCACCTGCCGCTGCTCCCGCTGTTGCTGAAGCAATCAAAGACGCTGGCGCAGCTGGTGCTGCAGCAGCAGCTTCTGCCGCTACTGGTGCAGCTTCCGATGTCGCCAGCGCCGCAAACGCTGCTGCTGCTTCTGCTGCCAAGTAATTCTCTCTACCGGAGAGTCAAAAAGGCCACCGCAAGGTGGCCTTTTTGCTTGTGTGGATTCTGGGGGGTGAGCCCAGATGAGATCTACTTGATGTCGTCCGCGATGACCTTGACTATCCGCTGAGCATTGACGGAGGTCTCAGCGGCCCCTTTCGTGTCCAGCACGGAAACGATAGTGCTGTTGCCCTGGCTTCGTACCGCGATCTGGTACTTGGCCGCATCATTACCTTTGTCCGAATTGAACAACTTGCTGAAAAATCCTGGTTCGGACTTGTCCGCATTCAGAGGGACATAGCGTACAAAGTAGATACCTTGTTTCCGGTCCCGGTCTTCCACGGTAAATCCGGTGCGGTCCAACGCCAAACCAACACGGCGCCACGCGCTGTCGAACCCTTCGTCGATACGCACGACCTGTTGGCCATTCTCAGTCACAACGGTTGCTGACTTCTTGACCACACCGGTGTTAGCTACCAAAATTCTTGCTTGTGCTTCAGGTGCGCCCAGCTTGACCATCAAGCGGCGCAGGAACTCGGCTTCCAGTTCAGGGTCTGCTGGCCGGGGCTGCCAAATGGTGTTGCCTGCCTCTTGACTGGTCTTGGTGGTAACCGTTTCGATCATGCCGCGGTGGCTGATGAAAATTTCGGTCTCGCCGTTTGTGTTGCGCTCCAGACGTGTGCGGAACTTGTCGCGTTCCGCGGTTGAATAAAGCGAATCAAACAACTTGCCCAATGACGAGCGGATGAAATCCTGCGGGATTTTGGCGCGGTTTTCTGCCCAATCGGTTTCCATGATGCCCAAGGTGTTTTGGTCCATGGCCAGCAGGAAACCATTTTCTTGCCAGAAGTCCTTGACGGGTTCCCACAGTTTGTCTGCGGGCCGGTTGACCACCAGCCAACGCTGATTGCCGGCGCGTTCAATACGGACATCGCCCAGTGACAGCGCTGCGACGGTTGGTGCCGCCGTGGGTTGCGGTTGTCCTGACTTCAAGGCGGACGCCGAGACGGAGCCGCCAACGACCGCGTAATGGGTGTCTTTGGACAACTGAGTGAGATCCGGGGGCACGTCCAAAGTTGGAATTTTGGCGTTGCTGGCGCTCCGGTAGTCCACCTTGTCGCCTTCCAGTACGGTACAAGCAGACAGTGCAATCGCTGCACCCAGAAGCGTCAATTTTAAAAATGGGTTCACGTAAATCCTCAAATTGGAATGGATACTCATATCAGTCCGACGGCGAGCATGGCGCGTTCCAGGGCTGGCTGGCTGGCTGGTGTCAGTCTTGTCAAGGGCAGGCGCAAGCTGTCTTTGCACAGACCCATGCGAGAGGCTGCCCACTTTACAGGAATCGGGTTGGATTCTACGAAAAGGGCCCGGTGCAAAGGCAGCAACTTCATTTGAATTTCCATGGCGCGCTGAACATTGCCGGCGATGGCGGCCATACATAACTCGTGCATCAGGCGTGGTGCCACATTGGCGGTCACGCTCACATTGCCGTGGCCACCACACAACATCAAGGCGACTGCCGTCGGGTCATCACCTGAGTAGATGGCAAAATCTTTGGGTGCTTCCTTGATCAGCCACTGGGCGCGTTCGATATTGCCGGTGGCTTCCTTGATGCCAACAATACCAGGCACCTGGGCCAGACGAATCACCGTGTCATGGGCCATATCGGCAACCGAGCGGCCTGGCACGTTGTACAAAATAACCGGCAGGTCCACCGCTTCGGCAATCGCCTTGAAGTGCAGGTACTGCCCTTCCTGGGTAGGCTTGTTGTAGTAGGGCACCACCTGCAATTGGCAATCGGCCCCCACCTTCTTGGCAAAACGCGCCAGTTCAATGGCCTCTGCAGTCGAATTCGCCCCGCAACCGGCCATGATGGGTACACGGCCAGCGGCCTGCTCCACCGACACGCGGATGATTTCGCAGTGTTCTTCGACGCTGACCGTCGGAGACTCGCCGGTGGTGCCCACGGCACCAATGCAGTCCGTGCCTTCTGCAATATGCCAGTCGATCAGCTTTCGCAACGCCGCGTAGTCAACGGAGCCGTCTTCCAGCATGGGCGTGATCAGCGCAACGATGCTGCCGGTAATGGGACCTTGGGGTGAGTTCATGTCAATGTGTGATTCGGTAATCGGCCATTTTACTCAGAGTGAACAGCGGTCCAATAGCTGCCGCGGGTCAGCCGCACCGGTAAGTCGCACGGCGGCGACCCGCTGTACGCAGCGCGGTGGGTCGGACAGGTAACCAGATTCGTAAGCAACCACGGACAAACCGGCGCAAACGCTCAGCAGTTCCCCGGGTTGGAGCAGAAAATCCGGGCGCGTCGGGCGCCCCAAGACTTCGTTGCCAGCCGCGAAGGTTTCATACAGCAAAACCCCGCCCGGTGCGACGCTATCCATGATGGTTGGCAGCAAGGGGCGCCAAAGGTAGTTTGTGACGACAACAGCGCCAAAATGTCGTGGCCTTCCATTGACCTGGAAAGGCCATGGGCCGTCTTCAATATCTGCGCATATCAGTTCAGCATGGTGGGCGTGTTGTCGGGCCAACTCAAGGTCCCGATCAACACCCGTGACTAGGTGTCCTTGACCCGAAAACCACGCGAGGTGCCGACCCGAGCCGCAGGCCACATCCAGCACCTCTGCGCCAGGGGCCAACAGGTGTGACCAGCGAACGATCCAGGCTGAAGGTTTCAAAAGCAAGCCCATACCTGGTTAGCCAGTTGCACGATGAAGTCGGGACGGGCGTAGAGTAAGAAGGTCGCAACCAGCACGGCCGTGACGGCTCCCCCAATGGCCATGCGTTTCACCACGGTCATGAAGTCACTCTGCCCCGCAGCACAGGCCTGACGATAGGGGCTTCCTTGACTGGCAAATTGATCAGCGCCGCCGCCACGCCCAGCGCAATCGCGATATACCAGACGATGTCGTAACTGCCGGTTTTGTCATATAGGTAACCGCCCAGCCACACGCCCATGAAAGATCCCACCTGGTGGCTGAAAAACACAAACCCGCCCAGCATGGAAAGGTGCGCGACACCGAATATTTGTGCCACCGTCGCATTGGTCGGCGGCACGGTGGACAACCACAACACACCCATAACTGCGGAAAACACGTAGACGCTTGCCGGTGACAACGGCGCCAGCAAGAACAGACTGATGGCAACCGCCCGCGCAAAATAGATGAAGGCCAGAATGTTTTTCTTCGGTAGCTTTTGCCCCAAAACGCCGGCCGCATAGGTTCCAAACACATTAAACAGCCCGATCAGCGCCAACGCGTAACTGGCAACCTGGGGTGACAGGCCTTTGTCTCGCAGGTAGCTGGGCATGTGAACCCCAATAAACACGACCTGAAATCCGCAGACGAAGTAGCCCGCCATCAACAACTGGAAGCTGGGGTATTTGAAAGCTTCGCGCAAGGCCTGCGCGATGCTCTGGTCCCGCCTAGGCGCGGCTCCACCGGAAAACCCGGGTTCGCGCAGCCCCCAGGACAAGGGAATCATCAGAAGCGAGGCCGCCCCCAAGATCACCAGGGCCTCTTGCCAGCCAAACCGCGCAATCAGGAAACCTTCGGTGGGCACCATCAGGAACTGGCCGAATGACCCTGCGGCTGCTGCCACGCCCATGGCCCAGGACCGTTTGTCGGCACTGACATTGCGGCCGATAACCCCGTAGATCACGGCGTAAGTCGTGCCGGCCTGCGCCATACCGATCAACACACCGGTGCTCAGTGAAAACATCAAAGGGGTGGTCGTTTGCGCCATACCGACCAGACCCACGGCGTAGAGAATTGAGCAGACGACGATGACCTTGAAGGCACCGAAACGGTCGGCCGCCATGCCGGCAAAGATTCCAGAAATTCCCCAGGCCAGATTCTGAATGGCAATGGCAAAGGCAAAAGTCTCCCGGGTCCAATCCTGGGCTTGGGTTATTGGCTGGAGCCACAAACCAAATCCATGACGTATCCCCATCGACAAGGTCACGATGGTTGCGCCGCAGGCCAGGACCTGAAAAGTTGAAAGGGGTTTGTGGCCTTGTTGCATGTTGCCCATTGTCGCCAATCCCGGCGGACCCCGCTGGTTGTGCCATCCATGCCGGGAATTGATGGCTGTTTATACATACAGTCCATTTGGTGCCAGCGATTACAATCGCCGCCTATGTCAGTTAAAGCACCCCCCGAATATTCCGAAGGTTCCATCCGGGTCCTCAAGGGCCTGGAGCCCGTTAAGCAACGCCCGGGTATGTACACCCGCACCGACAACCCGCTGCACGTCATCCAGGAAGTACTGGACAACGCGGCCGATGAGTCGCTGGGCGGCTACGGAAAAAAGATCAAGGTCATCGTCCATATCGACGGCTCTGTCACGGTTGAAGACGACGGCCGGGGCATCCCGTTTGGCATGCACCCCGAAGAAAAAGCGCCGGTGATCGAGCTGGTGTTTACCCGTCTGCACGCCGGCGGCAAGTTCGACAAGGGCAAGGGCGGCGCCTACAGCTTCTCCGGCGGCCTGCACGGCGTCGGCGTCTCGGTGACCAATGCCCTGGCCAAGCGGCTGGAGGCCACCTCGTACCGCGAGGGCCAGGTGGCCAGCATCGTGTTTGAAAACGGTGATGTCACCCAGGCACTGCAAGCGCGTAAAACTGGCGATGGGGATCGCAAGTCCGGCACCACCGTGCGTGTCTGGCCCGACGCCAAGTATTTCGAGTCCGCCGCACTGCCCATGAACGAACTGACCCACTTGCTGCGAAGCAAGGCGGTCTTGATGCCCGGCGTCAGCGTTTCTCTGCTGGTTGAAAAGACCAAAGAAACCCAAACCTGGCTCTTTAAGGGCGGCCTGCGCGACTACCTGACACAAACGCTGAACGGCGATCCCGTCATTCCTTTGTTTGAAGGCGAAGGTTTTGCCGATAGCCAGAGCGACAACTTTGCCGAAGGCGAGGGCGCGTCGTGGTGCGTGGCCTTTACCGAAGACGGCCAGCCGGTGCGCGAAAGTTATGTCAACCTGATCCCCACGAGCGCCGGTGGCACACACGAAAGCGGCCTGCGCGATGGCCTGTTCACCGCCGTCAAGAGTTTTATCGACCTGCATTCGCTGTTGCCCAAGGGTGTCAAGCTGATGCCGGAGGATGTGTTTGCCCGCGCCAGTTATGTGTTGTCCACCAAAGTGCTGGACCCACAATTCCAAGGCCAGATCAAAGAGCGGCTCAATTCCCGCGACGCCGTGCGCCTGGTCTCCAGTTTTGTGCGTCCGGCCTTGGAGTTGTGGCTGAACCAGCACGTCGAATATGGCAAGAAATTGGCGGAATTGGCGATCAAAGCCGCACAAAGCCGACAAAAAGCCGGCCAAAAGGTGGAAAAGCGCAAAAGTTCTGGCGTGGCGGTGCTGCCCGGCAAACTGACCGACTGCGAAAGCAAGGACATCGCCTACAACGAGGTGTTTTTAGTCGAGGGCGATTCCGCCGGCGGCAGTGCCAAGATGGGCCGCGACAAAGAGAACCAGGCCATATTGCCCTTGCGCGGCAAGGTGCTCAATACTTGGGAGGTGGACCGCGACCGATTGTTCGCCAACACCGAAATCCACGACATCTCGGTCGCCATCGGTGTGGACCCGCATGGCCCCAACGACTCGCCTGACGTGTCCGGCCTGCGTTACGGCAAAGTCTGTATCCTGAGTGATGCGGACGTCGACGGCTCCCACATCCAGGTGCTGTTGCTGACCCTGTTCTTCCGCCACTTCCCCAAGCTGATTGAAACCGGCCATGTGTTTGTGGCGCGGCCACCGCTGTTCCGGGTGGATGCGCCGGCACGCGGCAAAAAGCCCGCTTCCAAGGCGTACGCGCTGGATGAAGGGGAGTTGGTCGCCATTCTCGATAAATTGCGCAAAGAAGGCGTGCGCGAAGGTGCCTGGAGCATCAGCCGCTTCAAGGGTCTGGGTGAAATGAATGCCGAGCAATTGTGGGACACCACGCTCAACCCCGACACCCGCCGTCTGCTGCCGGTCACGCTGGGCGCTATCAATTTTGGTGATACCGAGGCACTGATCACCAAACTCATGGGCAAAGGCGAAGCCGCCTCCCGACGCGAGCTGATGGAGCTGCATGGGGATTCGGTGGAGGTCGACGTCTGATGTCGCGGGCTCTCACCAGATCCCTATTGTTATCTGTTGCACTGTTGTGTGGCGCCCGCATGGCGCATGCCGATATGTGGATATTTGTGGATGATCGTGGTGTCAAACACTACGCGTCCAGCCAGTTGGACCCGCGTTACAAGCCCTTATTAGGTTCCATGCCTGACCCGACGGGCCCCGTCGTCTCCGGTGGAGCGCAAATTGATTCCCATTTGGCCGCGACGAGCGCGTCCATGCGCAGCATCACAGCCATGGAAATCTCGCCCGGTTTCCGGGCGGTCAAACAACATGTTCGCACGGCCGCAGACGCCAATCAATTGGACTTTGCGCTGTTGCAGGCCGTCATTGCAACCGAGTCGGGTTTTGATGCTCGGGCGGTGTCCCCAAAAGGTGCCATGGGTTTGATGCAAGTTATGCCCGCCACGGCGGAACGGTACGGTGTCACCAATGACAAGGCCGGCACCGTATCGGCCAAGTTGACAGACCCCAAGACCAATATCCATACCGGAGCCCGTTACCTGCGTGATTTGGTCAACCTGTTTCCTGGCCAGTTGGAGTTGGCGGTGGCCGCTTACAACGCTGGAGAGGGGGCGGTTCAACGCGCGGGCAACAAGATTCCCAATTACAAAGAAACTCAGAACTACGTGCAAACCGTCATGCAGTTGTACAAACGCCTGAGCCTACCCGCCCAACGCCAGCAATTCTCGATGGTCCGAGGCCGTGTCCGGGCTGAGTTTCGCGGCACCGCCGATGCGGCGCAAGCCGAAATACTGAATTGATTTTTTTTCATGACTGACCAAGCCATTCTTGACCTGACTGCCGAGCCACCCCGCGATGGGGGGGGTGGCGAACTTAACCTGGCCACCTACGCCCAACGCGCTTACCTGGAATATGCCCTCTCCGTAGTTAAGGGCCGCGCCTTGCCCGATGTGTGCGACGGCCAAAAGCCGGTGCAACGCCGCATTCTGTATTCCATGTCCCGGATGGGTCTGGGCTTTGGTGGCGCAAACGGCAACACGGGTGCCAAGCCCGTCAAAAGCGCCCGTGTGGTGGGTGATGTGTTGGGCAAATACCATCCGCATGGCGACACCGCCGCGTATGACGCCATGGTGCGCATGGCGCAAGACTTCAATCAGCGTTACCCCCTGGTCGATGGCCAGGGCAACTTCGGTTCCCGCGACGGTGACAACGCGGCAGCCATGCGCTACACCGAAGCGCGCCTGGCCAAAATCACTCGCCTGCTGCTGGACGAGCTGGACGAAGGCACGGTGGACTTTGCCCCCAACTACGACGGCAGTGAGCAAGAGCCCAAGCTGCTGCCCGCGCGGCTGCCCTTTGCGCTGCTGAATGGGGCCAGCGGTATTGCCGTGGGCCTGGCCACCGAAATCCCCAGCCACAACCTGCGTGAGATCGCCGACGCCTGCATCGCGCTCGTAAAGCAACCCGATTTGTCCGAGGCCGAATTGCTGGCCCTGGTACCCGGCCCGGATTACCCAGGTGGTGGCCAGATCATCAGTAGCGCGACTGACATTGCCGAC